>Ga0187769_10000005_pt1 | contig 114114 bp, 109 predicted proteins | sample 0116_SJ02_MP02_1_FD_133140 | JGI IMG/M metagenome (GOLD analysis project Ga0187769, IMG submission 133140) | Tropical peat soil microbial communities from peatlands in Department of Meta, Colombia - 0116_SJ02_MP02_10_MG | ecosystem: Environmental > Terrestrial > Soil > Wetlands > Peat...
GGGAACCGACCCAGGGCGAGCGCAAGCGCGATCGGCAATCCGATCGCGGTGGCCATCGCGGTGGCGACCGCCGCCACCTGGAGCGTGAACCAGATGATGCTGAGCAGGTAGGGGTTCCGGTGCCAGATCATCGGCAGGGCGACGCGGACCTCCTCCCAGATCAGATGCATCTCACGCCGTCCCGAAGCGCAGCCGGATCCCGGCGGTGCGCTGCTGAATCAGGGTGAGCACCCCGGCCATCACGAGGATGAGCACCAGCAGCATGATCGCGATTGCGGTCACCAGCGGTTCGTGGCCCGTGTAGTTGAACTGGTCCATCAGGCCGCTCGCCAACGTCTGGTCGCGGCCCTCGAAGTTGCCGCCGATGATCACCACGGCGCCCACCTCCGCGATCGTGGCGCCGGCCGCCGCGATCACCGCGGCCAGCAGGCCGATCTTCGCCTCGCGCACGGCCAGCAGTGAGAGCTGGACGCGCCCGGCGCCGAGCGCGCGAGCCTGGGCCAGCAGCCCGGGCGGGAGCCCCTGGATCGCCGCGGGGGTGAGCGCGACGATGTACGGGAGCGCGAGGATGGCCTGGGCGATGTACACGGCCGGGAGCGTGAACTCGATCTGAAGCGAACCGAAGACGCCGCCCGGGAGGAGCAGCAGCAGCAGGCCGATCCCGACCACGACCGAGGGAAGCGCGAGGCTCGCGTTGGCCAGGATCTGAAGCGCGCGCCGGCCGCGGAACCGGCCCAGCCCGAGCGCGAGCCCGATCGGCAGGCCGATCACGAGCGCGGCCGAGGTCGAGATCAGGGCCACCCGGATCGACACCCACAGCAGGTTCATGAGGTACGGGTTGCCGTGCGTGATCAGTGGGATCGCGCCGCGGATCTGGTCCCAGACGTAGCCCATTCAGCGGCTCGAGGGCGCGGACTGCACGTACACGAGCTGTCCATTGGCCAGGCGGTACACGACGCCGGCCTCGGTGCCACGGCCGATCGTCCGCGCGCCTGGCTTGGGCAATGGCGCGACGGTCTGTCCCGGCTGGATGTAGATGTTCTGGGAGCTGGTCGGACGCAGACCGTGGCTCGTGATCGTGCCGCCGAGGTGCAGCGACGACAGCGCGGCCAGCAGGAACGCGACCGACAGGACGATCCCGAGGTCGAACAGGTTTACGAGGCCGTCGAGCGGGTCGCCGGCTCGGTCTTCTCGGCTGCGGGCGTGGGGGGTGACGGAGATGATGAGTTGCCTCCTATCGGCCGTGGATCGCTGATCACCGCCGCGAGGTACTGGAGGTCGGACAGGTCCTGGCTGTACATGCGGTCGCGCGAGAGCGACAGCGCGAACGCGACCGCCCCGATCAGCAGGCCGACCACCGTGACGCTGAACGCGACCCGGAGGTCATGGCTGAGCTGGGCGGTGTTGCCGGCGGCAAGGCCGGTCAGTGCCGGCGAGAGCGGGATGAGCGTGCCCATCAGCCCGAGCGCCGGCCCGGCGCGGACGAGCATGCGCGTGCGGGTCAACCTGCGCTGAGCGTCGAAGTCGAAGTCGGCCAGCGACTTGTTCAGCTGGTGCTCGCTTCCCGGCTTCCCGGCGTGCTCGATGATGAACGCCAGCGTCCCGGCCATCGCCGGGCTGCGCGCGATCCCGCTCACGGCCGCCATCGCTTTCGACCGATCGTGCTCGCCCAGGGCCCGGCGGGCGTCCGCGGCCGCGCGCTGGAGCTGGTCAAATCGGCGCCGGCGCCGCCGGGTCTGTTCGACCGCGTAGCTGCCGACCTCGAAGATCACCACCGCGAGCGCGAGCAGCGCCAAGATCAGGACGGGGACCTCGAGGGCGCTGGCGACGTGGAAGATCGCCTGGTCGATGCCGTTGCTGCTGAGTCCGAAGAAAAACAAGATGCGTCAGACAGGAAATCAGCTGCTGGGACGCAGCGCGCGCCAGCCGCGCCGGCCGCGGAGCTCGCGTCTGGCGCCGAGGGCCAGCAGGAGGACGACCGCGAGGGCCGCGGCCAGCGCGGGGAGGCGCGAGGCGCGAGTGGCCTGGCGGGCCGGCGGCGCCGACACCGCCGGAGCCGGGACGCTGTGGACGAGCGGGCTCGCTCCGGGCGGCGCGAGCGTCACGTCGCTGATCAGCTGCCCGGTCACGAGCGGTCCCTCGGCCGGCGTGAACGGGGGCGGCTTGGTGATGGGCGTGACGCGCCGCGACGGGCGGTGAGTGCGCGAGCGCGACGTGGTCGTATGCGCCGGGGTGGATGCCGCCGCCGGATGACCGGACGCGGTCGACGTCGAGCTCGGCGTGGTCGAAGCCGGGGTCGTCGACGTGGTCGTGGAAGTGGCTGTGGTCTTGGTGGTTGTCGTGGACTGAGACTTGTGGTTGCCGGCCGCGGCGCCGGGATGGTTGCCGTCGCTTTTCCGCGGTCCGTTCGGCGAGTGTGACTTTCGGTTCTTGCCCGCGCCGGTCTGCTTGTGGCTCCCGGTGGCGGTCGGCGCCGGCGCGCCGACCGTGATCGGGATCTCCGCTCCGCCGCCTCCGCCGGCGGTGTCGGTGACCTCCACGGTCACGTCGTACTGACCGGCGCTGCCGAACGTGGCCGTCGGAGCCGCCGCGGTCGAGCTCGGCGCTCCGCCGTCGAAGTTCCACCCGTACGAGAGTCCGTTGTCGTTCGTCCCGCTCACGGTGGCGCTGAAGCTGACCGTCCCGCCGGCCGGAACCGTCGTCCGCGACGCGTTGACCGTGACCGTCAGGTGGGGTCCCTCGAACACCTCGATCGCGATCGGCGTGGGCTGGTCGTCCTGGCTTGCCTGGACCTCGTCGAGGAAGTCCTCGTCGGGCTGGCCTTGCGGGCTCCCCCGCCAAGGCCGGTCGTATTGGTTCACAGAACCGGCCGCCTGCACGACCGGGTACTCCGCAGGGTTGTTGAAGTCGCTTCCGGACGGCGCCAGATCGGCCGGAGTGAGCTGTGAATCGCTGCCCACCTCGGGAGATCCGCTGGCGCCGATCACCGTCACACCCGTGACCGCGCTCAGCGGGATCGGCGTCTGGAGGCAGCCCAGGATCGTCGGCAGCGCCCAGGTGGCATTCTGGGCTAGCGTCACGGGAACGAACCCCTGGCGGCCTAGCTCGTTCATGCTGTGAACCTGGTAGGTCGGGCACTGGCCGGGATTCGCCTGGAGCGCCGCGACGGTGACGGTGTCCGTGCTCGGTCCGCTGGACGTGTAGACGGTCGCCGTCACGAGCACGTTCGAGCCGGCGTCGGCGCCGGCGAGCGCGGCCGAGCCTCCGAACGCACCGAGCGTCAGCGCGAGCAACAGGCCGAACCGCCGCCCTGGGGAGACCCCAGGGCGGCGGTTGACCGGCCGTCGGTGTTCTTTCGCGCTGGTTCGCCGGCGCGTCACGGGCCTACTTTACGTCGATGGTTCTCAACCCCGAGAAGCTCGACGCCTGACCCGGCTGGACATACGCCAGCTGGAGCACCCACTCGGCCTTGCCCTTGGCGTTGACGTGCAGGGTGACCGTGGTGTCGCCGGCACCGAGCGTCGCGGTTCCCAGCACCTTGAAGCGGGCCGGGGCTCCCGAGGCGGTGTCGAGCCCGAGCACCACGACCTTGGCTCCCGAAGGCCCGGCGGCGGGCGCCACCGCGGCGGAGATGGTCAATTTGCCCTTTCTGGCGTGAACCGACCGGAGGCTGACGCTCGAGGTCGGCGCGGCTCCGACGGAGACGTCGACCGTGCTCGATGCGGCGGCAACGCCCCCCGCATACTGGAACGTGGCCTCGACCTGCCAGTTCCCCTGACGCAGCGGCGCGGCGAGCGCGAAGTTCCCCTGTGCGGCGGAGAGCCGTTCACTCGCCACCGTCCGGAACGAGCCCTTCTTGCCGAGCGCCCGCGCGAGCACGGTGACAGTGCCCGCTCCGTGACCGGCGGGCTGGACGGTGCCAGACACGAGCGCCTTGCCCCCCTGCGAGGTCGCGTGCAGGCTCGTAATCGCGCCGTGCACGGTGACCTTGACCGGGGTCGTCGCCGCCGGCGACAGGAGGTCGCCGTAGACCGGGCTCAGCGTCGTGTTCTCGATCTGCGAGATCTGCGCGGTGGTCACCTCGTAGGAGCCGGTCGCCGGCGGGATGAACTTGATCTTGAAGTGACCGGTCGAGTTCGTCTTGCCGCTGGCCACCGGAATGACAAGCGCTCCCTTGACCTCGTCGATCGTGACCGTCTTGCCGGCGAGGGCCGGATACCCAAGCTCGGCGTTGGTCAGCGTTCCGTTCACGGTCGCCGGCCTGCCGACGTGGTAGTTGCGCGGGAACCCCGACGCGGTCAGGTCGGGCGATGCGGTGGCCACGAACGGTGGGCCGGCCGGATCGCTGGTGTGGGCCAGGTAGTTCTTCAGTTGCGCCTGGAACGACGGCGAGGTGAGGAAGCTGACGAAGTCCTCGGCACCCTGGAGGTTCACGTCCTCGCCGGGCTTGTTCGGGTTGATGATGTAGACGTGGAAGTAGTTGATCAGTGCGTACTGGCCGCCCGGCGCGGTCGCGCTCTGCGGTCCGCGGGTGACGATCTTGAGGTTGGGGATCGAGCCCGCCGGGTCGGTTCCGGAGGACAGGTAGTCGAACGTCCCCCGGTCGGTCAGGACGTAGCAGGTGTTAACGGGGCTGGGTTGGCCGGTGCAGGCGTTGGCCTCCTGGACGTTCTTGCCCTGGTTGACGCCGGTGATCTGGTACCAGGACGGGTTGTGCCCGTCCCCGGCGATGATCGCGCCGCTGTCCGGGCACGGCTGGCCGTTCAGCGCCGCGGTGTTGACCGGCGCCATGCCACCGCCGTCGGCGGTGCTGACAACGCACAGCGAGAGGCTGGCGGGCTGGAGGCCCGAGCTATGCACCAAACCCCAGATCTGGTGCTCCTCGACGGTCGTTCCGGGCGCGGTGTTGGTCCCGCCGCGGCTGAGGAACGTCGCCTTGCCCGCGGCACCGGCGGTGGCGACGTCGGCGAACGCCTGGGCGACGTTGTTCGCCCCGTTCGCCCCGACGCCGGCCGGGTCACCCGTCGGACCCGCGAGCACGAAGTCGTTGGTGAAGATCGCGTTCCCGTACTGGTTCTGGTACGAGTAGCCGCCGGCCACGAACTGGTTCTCGAGCGAGGCGGCGTGCACGATCAGCGCACTGGGGCTGCCGTTGCCGCTCTCGGCGGACTGGATCGCCACCCCTGTGGCCGAACCCACGTAGTTCAGCGTGTACTGCGGATAGGCGGCCTGAAACTCCGGCTTGACCAGGTTCGGTATCAGCCCCGAGTCGCTCACGTCGCTCGTGCCGACGACGGTCAAGGTCGTCTGCGCGAGTGCGAGAGCCGGGGAGAGCAGCACGATCCCGGCCGTCAGCAGGCCGAGAAGCGGTAGGGCTAGAAGCCGGCGCGTGGCGCCGGAACCGCCATTCGCACCCGGCCGAGAGCGATGACGAGGGAAGGTAAGGGTTTTGATCATCGCGCCAGCATATAGGCAATGCATAGGCAAAAGCGACCAGAATTGGCTAGGCGGGGCGGCCGTCGTTACGCTCCTAACGCATGTGCGGTACACGCCTGGCATCCGTCTTCGGCGCGCTCGCGCTCGCCGTGCTGGTCGCGGGCTGCGGCGGCAGTGGATACACGAGGCAGGACTTCGTCACCCGAGCGGACGCGATCTGCGCCGGCGCGCTGCGCCAGGCGCGCTCGATCACGCCCGGAACGGCCCTGCCCGCCTACCTGGCCGACTACGTGCCCGTCCTGGAGTCGGAGGCGTCGCAGCTCCGGGCGCTGCGTCGGCCGCCCGACACCGCCCACGAGCGCACCGTGCTTGAGCAGTACTTCGCGGCGCTCCAGCAGACCGTCGCCGAGTACCGGCAGCTCGCGGCGGCGGCCAAGAGCGGCGATCGACAGGCGCTGAGCAACGCCGAGGCTGCACTCGGGGCAAGCCAGGTCTACTCGCTTGCCACCAGCTACGGGCTCACTTCGTGCGGGACGCCTGGCTCGACCGCTGTCTAATGCGCCGCGAGGTACCGTCTGCAGTCAAATGTCCGATGATCTTTCTCTCGGCGAGGCGGCCGCGGCGCTTGGAGTAAGCGTCGACACACTCCGACGCTGGGACCGCAAGGGCCGGATCAAGACCACCCGCGATGCGCGCAACCGGCGCCTGGTTCCGGCCTCCGAGATCAAGCGCCTGAGCTCGCGCCCGGTGCGCCACCGCACCGGAACCGAGGGCTCGGCCCGCAACCGGTTCGCCGGCGTGGTGCGCTCGGTCGAAAGCGACGGCGTCATGGCGCTCGTTGAGCTCGAGGCGGGACCCTTCCTCGTCACGGCGGCGATCACGCGAGACTCGGTCGACGAGCTCGGCCTCGCCGCCGGGGTCAGCGCCACCGCCGTAGTCAAGGCGACGTCGGTGATGATCGAGCGCGGCGGGACCGCGTGACCGACGGTCAGAGCTGGTCGCGTACCCGGTCGACGTCGATCTCGGCGACCCGCAAGGCGCGCGCGGCGCGCCCATGCTGTCGGCGCCGTCAGGAGCGGGAAACTGCGGACACCAGGCGGGCGCAGGCCGCGCTCACGCCATACGCGCCGGCGAGCGACTCCATCGTTGCGGAATCGGCTGGGTACGACTCACGCCGGCCCGGGGGCAGCGCGATCGGCAGATCGGCCACCGGAGGGACCACGCTCATGGCGTGCTCAAGATACGAGCGGTCGGCATCGCTCAGCTGCCGCTCGCGGAGGATGCCGGCGATGTCGCCGTGGCGCCGGATCATCCCCGCCGCCGTAACCGCGCCCACGCCCCTCAGGCCGGGAAGGCCGTCGGACGGGTCGCCGCGTAGCATCGCGAAGTCCGCGTAGCGACGGCCCGGGATGCCGTAGCGGCGGGTCACCTCGGCCTCGTCGATCACCGCCAGGCCGGCCCTCTCCGGATACAGGACGCGCACCCGCGGGTCCTCCACGAGCGCGAACAAGTCGCGGTCGCCGCTGGCGATCTCGACGGTGCCCGACGCGAGCCGGCACCACGTCGCGATCACGTCCTCGGCCTCGTGGTCGCGCACGCCGACCATGTCGATGCCGATCGCCCCGAGCAGGTCTCGGATGACCGGAATCTGCGGCTCGAGCGCGGGCGGGACCGGCTCGGCCACCCGGTGGGACTTGTAGGTCGGGATCAGCGCGACCCGCCAGTCCGGCCGCCAGGCCTGGTCGTCGGCCACCGCGAGCCGCTTGGGCCGACGCTGCACGATCAGGCGGGCGAGTCGCTCGAGGAAGCCCTGGATCGCGTTTGCCTGCTCACCGTTCGGCGCCGGCGCGGCGTCGCGCACGCCGTAGAACGCGCGGAAGATCAGGCTCGAGCCGTCGACCAGCAGCCAATCGCATCCCACGGCCCGTCATTCTGCAGGGTCGGCCGCAGTATGGACGATCGTTGGAGCCGCGCGAGCTAGTACATGTCACGGCGCGGACCGCAGGCGGAAAGTCGCGATCTCGCCGGCGCCGAGATCGAACGTGCCGACGCGGGCCTTCCCGCCCGCCGCGTCAGTTTGCGTCTCGTCGAGACGCGCGCGCGACACGGTGACGTTCCCCGTGATGCGCAGGCTGGTCGCGGACTCCTTCGGGTTGAAGCAACGCAGGATCAGACCCTCTCCGTCTTCGGCGCCCTTCAGGCACGAGAACACCACCTCGCCGTCGATCGACAGCGGTGGATCGAGGTGCGCGCCGTCGCCGCCCGGGTCCACCAGGAACCCCAGCCGGTAGTCCTGCGACGCGCGCAGCAGCGTGACGGCATCGAGCGCGTCCGCGCCGGGAAGCAGCGCGTACTCGAGCTCGTGGCGCCCGAGGCACTGCCCGTCGGGAGTAGGGAGCTGCGGTCCGGCCCCGAGTGGCCGGGTGGCGATCGCGCCGCTGGGTCGGGAGATCAGGCCGACCGCCCGGAGCAGGGTCAAGCAGAGCTCGGCATGGGCGGGATCGTCATTCGTGCGCGCCTCGTATTCGGGTAGCCCTTTCGTGAGCAGCGCGAGCGGCCCCAGCGCCACCACGCCGAGCGTATGCTGCGTCGCGTCCGGCGGCTCCACCCATTCGGTGTGCGGCGGCGGGGTCTCGAGCGATCGGTTGACGAGCGCGAACTGACCTTCGGCACGCACCGTGCCCGGCGACGCCGGTGCACCGGCCACCGGGAACACCGCGCGCAACCGGTGGTCCCGCGTGGCGTTGTCGATCGTGGTGCGAAATTCGACGCGCACGAGTGAGTCGACGAGCCGGACGACGGTCGTGACCGTCAGCGGGCGAAGTTCCGTCTCGGGGCGCAAGTCGGGGTCGAGACCGGCCGGGCGCTCGGTGGCGATCCGCAGCTCGAGCTCGGAGACCGTCGGGCCGGCACGGAGCACCCGGGCTTGTGCGGAGCTGCTGCGCCACGGCGTCGCCCCCTCGACCGGACAGAAGTTGTAGAGGTCGCCCATGTCGAGCTCGTCCTCGAGGCGGTGCAGATGTTCGAGACGTTGGCCGGTTTGCTTGTCGAGGACCGTAAGCGTGCCGTCATCGGTCGCCTCGACTCTGAAGCGCTCGTTCTCGATGGCGGCTCCATCGACCATGTCCGCTGGGCTCGGCGAGGGCCTCAGCTCGATCGTGCGCGCGCTGAATCCGTCAAGCTCGACCACGACCGGCTCCATCCCCGCGATTTCGACGAGGCCTCGCCGCCGCTCGGGCAAAACGTTCACGATCCCGACCTTAGAAGTGTCCGAGTCGCGCGGTTCGGTGCGGAGGCCGGCAAGTGCTCGGCCCCTCAGCGTGGCGATTGTCCTGTCCAGAAGCTCGTAGCGGACAAGCATGTCGCGATGGACCTCGTCGCACGAACAACCGCAGATAGAGTCGTGCGGCTGGCAGCGCAACAGACGCCCCCAGGCCAGGCGGAAGTCGGCGACCGGGAAGCGCTGGCGCGTATGCAGGCTGCGCAGCGCGCCCAGCGTTTCGACGGCGAGCAGCTGGGCTTCGGCGCGCTCGTTGGCCTGCTTGAGATAGAGCCTCGCCGAGTTGACTCCGCGCAGGATGTTCTGGAGGCGGCTGCCGAGGAGCTCGCCGCTCCACACCGGGAGCGGTGCCGGCTCGAGCGCGTCCACGAAGTCGCTGTAGCGCGCGATCCGGAACTCGGTTCCAGGCAACCGGCGCGCGAGCTCGGCGCACAGTGCCGGCAGGTCGCGCCGGATGCGCACGTGGTCGTCGCCGGCGCACAGGAGGAGCTCGCGCACGCCGGCCCGCGCGAGCGCGCTCCCGAAATGCTGCGCGATTGCCTCGACGCGCCCCTGGGCGTCGTCCGCGTTCCCCACGTGGCCGAAGTTCGAGTAGCTCGGCAGCTGCTGGATCGCTCGCACGTCGCTTCCATCGGGGGCGCGCCAGCGGAACACCAGGCCAACCTCGTCCAGCTCATCGCCGAGGCCGCGCGAGAAGATCATGCTGTCGATCCCGAACCCGGCCAGGATCTGCGGCATCTGCAAGGGGTGCCCGAAGCTGTCCGGAAGGTAGCCGACGGGTGACGGTTGCCCTCCGAACCGCTCGCACACGAGGCGGCCCAGGAGCAGATTGCGCACCAGCGACTCGCCGGCCACGAGCAGTTCATCGGGCAGCACATAGCTCGGGCCGATCTCGAGCCGACCGGCGGCGAGCAGCGCGCGCAGTCTCCGCTCGTTCTCGGGTCGCGCCTCGAGGTAGTCCTCGAGCACGACCGCCTGGCCGTCGAGCGTGAAGGACGTAAAGCCCGGATCCTGCTCGAGCACCTCGAGCACCTCGTCGACCACGCCACCGAGCCTGAGCTGGAACTGCTCGAACGGGAGGTACCACTCGCGGTCCCAGTGTGTGTGAGGGACGACGAAGAAGCGACGCAAGTCCACCGGCGCAGCCTACTGTCCGTCCGGCGCGCATTTCGCGTCTTTCGCTCCGGCCCTACCCTGGCGTAGCGTGGCGGTCGACCCTCCCGGGTTCGGCGGCTCGCCGCCGCTCGATCCGTGCACATTGGACCGGCCGGTCGAGTTGGCTCGCGGCGCCCGTGTAGAGTCGCCCGGACCCTCTCACCAGGAGCCTCCCATGCTGCGCAGCCCGTTTCCGGACGTCGAGATCCCGGACGTGTCGTTCACCGATTTCGTGCTCGCGCGCGCGGACGAATTCCGCGATAAGCCCGCCGTGGTCGATGCGCCGAGCGGAAGGACGATCACCTACGGGCAGCTGGCGAGCTCGGTGCGCATGGTGGCCGCGAGCCTCGCCGAGCGCGGCTTCTCCCGGGGAGACGTGTTCGCTCACTACGCCCCCAACCTCCCCGAGTACGCGGTCGCGTTCCATGGTGTGGCGACGGCCGGCGGGGTCAACACGACCGCGAATCCGCTCCTGACCGTGGAGGAGTTCGCGGCGCAGCTGCGGAATTCGCGGGCGCGGCTCCTGGTCACCGTGCCCGACCTGGTCGAAAAGGCGAGTGCGGCCGCCGCCCAGGCTGATATCGAGGAGATCTTCGTCTACGGCGAGGCTCCGGGCGCGACGCCGTTCGCCTCGTTGCTCCGTGAGGGCATCGAGTTGTCCCAGGTCCCCGTCGACCCGGCCGGCGACCTCGTTGCCCTGCCCTACTCGAGCGGCACGACCGGACTGCACAAGGGCGTCATGCTCACGCACCGGAACCTGGTGGCCAACATCTGCCAGTGCACTTACCCGGCTGCGTCGCCGAAGACCCCCGAGGAGTTCAGTCAGGAGCGCGGGGTGGCCGTGCTGCCGTTCTTCCACATCTACGGGCTCGTCGTGATCATGAACATCCCGCTGTTCCGCGGGGCGACGGTGGTGACGATGCCGAGGTTCGACCTGGCCGAGTTCTTGCGCGTGATCCAGGACTACCGCATCACGCGCGCGTGGGTGGTGCCGCCGATCGTGCTCGCCATGGCGAGACACCCGCTGGTCGATCAGTACGACGTCTCGAGCCTCGAGTTCATGAACTCCGGGGCCGCGCCGCTGTCGGCCGAGCTCGAGGTCGCCTGCGGTCAGCGCCTCGGCTGCCGGATGCAGCAGGGCTACGGGCTCACCGAGACCAGTCCGGTGACGCACTGGGTGAACGATTGCCTGGCGGGGGAGATGCCCGGCGCGATCGGTCCCGCGGTCCCGAACACCGAGTGCCGGATCGTGGACGTCGCCACCGACGAAGAGGTCGCGGCCGGGGAGCGCGGCGAGCTGTTGATCCGCGGTCCGCAGGTCATGAAGGGCTATCTGGGCAACCCCGAGGCGACCGCGCGGACGCTTGACTCCGACGGCTGGCTCCACACCGGCGACGTTGCCCGCGTCGACGAGAGCGGTGAGCTCCGGATCGTCGATCGCATGAAGGAGCTGATCAAGTACAAGGGCTACCAGGTGGCCCCGGCCGAGCTCGAGGGCCTTCTCCTCACCCACCCGGCGATCGCCGACGCGGCGGTGATCCCGCTCCCCGACGAGGCGGCCGGCGAGGTGCCCAAAGCGTTCGTCGTGGCTGTGGCCGACGCCAACCTCACGCCGGAGGACGTCATCCAGTTCGTTGCCGAGCGCGTCGCTCCGTACAAGAAGGTGCGCGCGGTCGAGATCATCGACGAGATCCCGAAGTCGCCGTCGGGCAAGATCCTGCGCCGGGTGCTGAGAGAGCGCGAGCCGGCGGTTACTTAGGTCTAGTCCGGATACTCGTCCTTGCGGAAGGACCACGTTTCCGCGGGTCCGCTCTTCGGCGTGCGGGCGAGGAGGAAGGAGTGGTACGGAGCGACGAACGGGTCGGGTGCCTGCACCGTGTAGGTGTGGAAGATGCTTCCGTTCTCCCGCGCGAACGCGATGAAGCTCGGTGCCTCTCGCAGCCCGTCCTCGAGCTTGGCCCCGATCTGCTCCGACCAGTCTTCGAGCGCCTTCGGCGGGTTCGCGACCAGCTCCTGGATCGGCGGGATGTTCTTTGCCTGCTCTCGGGTGACGGCGAGCCCGAAATCGAAGGGAAAATCGCTCCCGTAGGTTGAGACATACGGGAACTGCCAGCCCATCCGTTGCTTGTACGCGATGAGCCGGTCGATCGGCGCACGCGAGAAGCAGATCAGCGTCACGTCGCGGTGGTTCAGATGCACGCGCGGGCCATCGAACTCGTCACCGAGGCTGGTGCAACCTGGACATGCACCGAGCGTATAGTCGGGCCCGAACATGATGTTGTAGGCGAGCAGCTGCGAGCGCCCGTCGAACAGGTCGCCGAGGGTCTTCTTGCCCTCCTCGGTGTCGAAGACGTACTCCTTCTCGACTCGAACCCAGGGGAGCCGGCGGCGTTGCTCGGTCACCTTCCTTCCGAGTTCCGCGTACTCCGCTTCGAGCCTGGCCAGCTCGTCGCGCGCCGTCTGCCATTGCTCGCGCGTTCCGATCGTGTGCTCGGCCATCATCCACCTCCGGGATCGTTTTGCCTCTCGACGCTCGCACCTTAGGACCGCCGGACCGCTTGTAACTCATCGCACGCCAGGGCGGTCACATCTTGTGCCGGAGAGGTGTCATACGGGTAGACCGAAACTATCCACTTCGCTGGAGGACCACCATGCAACCGAGAATCGAAAGCCCCGCACAGACCGTCCCCGGACTCCTGCCGGCGCTCTAGAGGCTCGCGAAGGCCGTCGCGCAGTCGGGACTGCCCGAGACGACCGTGCACCTCGTCGAGATCCGCGCCAGCCAGATCAACGGCTGTGGGGTCTGCCTCGACATGCACACCCGGCAGATGAGGCACCTCGGGGAGCCGGACGAGCGCATCTTCATCGTCGCCGCCTGGCGCGAGGCTCCCTACTTCACCGACGCCGAGCGAGCCGCGCCGGCCCTGACCGAAGCGACCACCCGCCCCGCCGACCGGTCCGACCCGGTTTCCGACGAAGTCTGGGACGAGGCCGCCCGCCACTACGACGAGCCGCAGCTCGCTGCGCTCGTGGTGGCCATCGCTGGGATCAACGCCTGGAACCGGATCAATGCCGCCACCAAGCAGATCGGCGGCGACTGGATCGAGCAGTTGATCGCCGTCCCGCAGGCAGCCTGACCGGATACCGAGCAAGAGACTCGGCGAGGGCCGGTCGAGCATCGGGGACACGAGGGACATTTCTCGACCAGGCCCATCTCGGCGGCTCAAGCTTGATCCTGGAACACCGGAACGGGGAGGGCGTTGGCGAGGTAGCCGATGTTGTAGGCCAGCACGAGCGCGGGAACGCTCATGGTGTCGCCGGCGGCGTGCAGACACGTCCACAGGACGGCGATGTCGAAGCCCAGATAGCCCACGGCGGCGATCAGCCTCCAGCTCGGCCGCCGGAAGGTCGTCTGCTCGGCGTCGCTCACCCCGGCGCTGATCCCTCGGATCCAGCGTGGGGCGTTCGGCCGAGAGCGGAGGATCAGCGGCAGCGCGGCGACCGACGCGATGCCAGCGGCCACGAGCAGTGCCGGCAGCGCGACCCGGGCAAGTCGTGCGGGCCGGCGGCGCCCAGCGTCAGCGCGCGAGCCCGGCGCCGATCACGGTCGCACCGTTGACGGCGCTCGTGAGGAAGAAGACCCCACCGGAGCGGCGGGCGATCCACTCGGTCGGCGCCGGCCAGGTGGGCAAGCCAGCCACCGATCGCCAGCCCGCCGGCGCGGAGCCGCCCCGGGCTCGAGCTCGACCTCGAGCGCCTTGGTGCCACGCTCAAACAACGCTCCGGTCTTCGAGCAGCAGATCGGCGAGCTCTTGAGAATCGTCGAGGTCGCTCTGGGGGATCCTGACCCGCGCCAAGGACGCGGGCGCCTACGCGGCGACTTCCAGCCCGAGGACGTCGCGATGCTGCTGCTGATGGTGACCGCGATCGTCGACTCCGCCCGCGACGTCGAACCGGAGCTCTGGCGCCGTTACGTCGAGATCGTGATCCAGGGACTCGCCAGAGTCAGCTCGGCCGGCAAAACCGGGCGGCGGTCTGTTGCCGCCGCCCGGAGTCTGAGACCGTCGCCGTCAGTCGTCGCCCAGATAGGCCGCCGGCAGGCTCCGGCCGGGCACCTTGTCAGGCAGGTAGATCTTCGGATCGCCCGGATACGCGAGCCGCCAGTCATGGGCCGAGTACCAGTCGAACCGGTTCAGCTGCTGCGGGTTGACCTTGTCCGGACCATCGAAGTGGCCTTCTCTTCCCTGCTGCGCGTTCCACGCCTCCCAGGCCTTGTAAACCGACTCCATGTCGGCCGGGACGACACCCTGTGGCCTGAACGCACTGCGCTCGGCCGGCGTGGCGCCGGCGGCCGACGTGGTGAGCGTCGACGGATAGCCGGGGGCGCCCAGGTAGAGCGGGATCTGATTCGGCTCCGCGGTGTACGGCTGGAAGGCCGATCGGCTCGGATGGTCGGTGAACGCGTCGTACATCGGCTCCGCCGCCAGGTCCTCCTGGTTCATCGCATGGATGCCGAGGATCTGCTCGATCGTCTTGACCATGTTGAGCTGCGTGTAGTAGTCGTTGTCGACTCCGGGGGCGGAGTAGGGGCTGATCACGAACGCCGGGCCGCGGTGGCCGTCGACGTGGTCGACGCCGTTCTGGGTGTCGTCCTCGACGATGAAGATCGCCGTGCTCTTCCAGAACTTGCTGTGGCTGATCGTGTCGATCACCCGCCCGACGGCCAGGTCGTTGTCGGCGACCTGGGCCACCGGATCCGGCACGCCCGAGCCCGACGTGTGGTCGGTCATCAGCCACATGAACGTCAGGTTGGGCATCTTCCCGGACTGCTCCTGCTGCTGGAACACCGGCAGCCACTGGTCGACCCGGTACTGGTCCGGGATCGAGAGCTGGAAGTTCGGGAAGCAGACATCGGTGATCGCCTGCAGCGACGGGATGTCCGACTGAGCCGCTGTGTACTGGCACGGGTTGCTGATCGGCTCCGTGCCCTTGTGCCCATCTTCGAGCCACTGCGACTCGGCGTACCAGCTATCCCATTGGGAGCCGTTGATGGTTTCGGAGCTGGGCAGGGCCGGGAGCCTGTAGGGGTTGTAGATGTACTCGCCGAAGTTCTGCACGCTCAGGCCCGCCTTCTCGGCGGCATTCCAGAGGAAGCCGTCGCGCTGGTAGGCCAGCGCGTCACCCGCCTGCGACGGATACGAGCGGTAGAACGCCCCGAACTGCTTCTCGACGTAGTCGGTGGCCTCGGCCTGGACGATCCAGTTGTGACCGTCGGCCGAGAGCGTGCCCTCGTCGTAGAAGTTGTCCAGATCGCCGAACCGCTCAGCGAGCGCGTGGGCGTTCGGCGTGATCTGCGCGCCGAACTGGGCGTCGGCCGGATCGCCGTTAACCGGCTGGCCGTCGAGGCTGGTGATGTCGCCGAGCACCTGGTCGTAGGTCCGGTTCTCCCTGACGATCACGACGATGTGCTTGATCGGCGAGGAGCCGCCGAGACGGGGCGGGATGACCCTCGGCACCGTGTCGTAGTCGCCCTGGTTGATCGGCCTGATCTGATTCCAGTCGTTGTCGGTGAAGACGGTCTGGGTGTTGCGGCCGATCTGCCACCCCGTCGTCGGCATCGTGAACGTGGTGACGCTGCCGGTGTCCTGATAGGTGTTGTGCCCGTACGCGTTGCAGTTGCTACAGACCGGCTCGGTGTAGGGGCCCTTGTTGATGCAGCCCAGGCTCGCGGCGCTCGGGTACCCCGTGCATGATGTGGTCGGCGGAGGCTTAACAATGGGGCCTTGGGCGCCGATGCCCTTGTCGTTGGTGACCACGATCGTGCCCGGGCCGAGCGCCGGGTCGGGCTGGACCTGCACTGGGTACCAGTCGGTCGGAAGCAGCCCGACGAACCGCATCGGCACGTACGGGCCGTCGTAGCGATACTCGGCGATCGCGTTGTCACGCCCGATGCTGACCAGCACGTGGTTGGGGTCAGCCATGTTGATCGCGTTGGCGTAGCTGCCCACGGTCGCGCCGGGGACCGGGTTGGTCCGCACCGTCTGGGTGACGGTGTTCGTCTGCTCGTCGATCACCGACATGCTGTCGTCGTTGGAGTTGGCGACGAACAGCGCGTCGCCGTCCTGATAGAGCGCCGTGGGTTGGAGGCCCACGGGGATCTCCTCGGTCTCCTTGCCGGTGCTCAGATTCACCACTGACACGGTGCCGGTGACGGCCCCGCCGGTGGAGCAGTTGGACACGATCGGCGTCCCGTCGGACAGGTTCGTGCACCTGTCACTCGAGTTGGCCGGCCGCCCGCCCTCGTTCGATACGTAGGCGACCGTCCCGTTGTCGGCCAACTCGACCTGGCGCGGCGCGTTGCCGACCGGGATCTCGTCGAGCACCGTGTCGTTGGCGGTGTCGATCACGCCGAGCTTGTTGGCGCCGTTGAGCGCCACGTATAGCTTCGACCCGTCCGGCGACAGCGCCATCCCCGACGGTAGCTCGGCCCCGTTGGCGACCAGGGATGCCTGCGCGCTGTTCTCGCCGGACTCCCCCGCGTCGACGTTGCCGCTGCAATACTGATTGCCGGGGCCAGCGGGAGAACCAGGTGAAGTGGCTGAGGTGCCGCACAGGAAGATCGACGACTCCGGGGTGGCCGCCCCCGTGCTGTCGTCGAAGCTGTACTTCTGCAGAAACTCGGACTGCGGAACCCAGAGGGTCTCGGTGCCTGCGGACGGGCCCGGCGTGAACAGCGGCCCATCGGCGGCGACCGTCGGATCGTCCCCGGCCGCGTCCCCGTTGAGCGCGGTCTGCTGGACGATCGTCCCGGTCTTCAGGTCGACGATCGTCAGGTAGCCCTGGAAGTTGTTCCAGCCGAGCGCCGCGAGGTATTGGCCGTCCGGGCTGATCGTGCTCGACACGAGCCGGGCACCCACCTGTCCCGTGCCACCGGTGCCTTCGTTGTCGAGGATCCGCTTCCCCAGCGGCGAGATCCACTGGTTCGTCGGGAGGAGGATGCCGTTCGCGTACGTCTGGCTGACCTGCTGGTCGCCGAACGGGTTGAACCCACCGATGGCGGCGGAGGCGACGCCAACCATCACTACGCACGATACGAGGGCCAGGGCGATTGCCACACGGCCGCGCGCCAGCCGGCGCGTCGTTTTCGACACGAGATTGCTCACGACTATTCCTCCCGCGGACGGGGTTATCTGGAACGCCGCCCTTGGGCGGTCGCGGCGCAGCATGGTGACCCTATGGCGGCGAAGCCGGCGAAGTGGTTACCAGGCTGTGACCGCGTTGTTGTGGTCCGGTGCACAAGCGTGAGTCGGTGACGAGCTGCTTCGAGCGGCCGCCGTCGCGATGTATATTGCTGCGGCGTGCAGGCCGTCCGGGCGAAAGGACTGGTCAAGCGGTTCGGCACGACGACGGCCGTCGACCGAGTCGATCTCGTCATCGAGAGTGGCGAGGTGCGTGGGCTGCTTGGTCCCAACGGTGCCGGTAAGACGACGCTGCTGCGCATGCTGCTCGGCCTGATCCGGCCCGACGAGGGCATCGTCGAACTGCTCGGTCACGCGTTGGATCACCTCGGGGGCGACGTGCTCGACGGCGTGGGGGGCTTCGTCGAGGAGCCCTGCTTCTACCCGTATCTGACGGGGCGTGCCAACCTCATGTTGCTGGCCAAGCTCGATGGCCAAGGGGCCGGCGGCTCCGAGGTCGACGACGCCCTGCGGCGGGTTGGCCTCGACACGCGCGGCGGTGATCGAGTGGGCGGCTATTCGACCGGGATGCGCCAGCGGCTTGGCCTCGCCGCGGCTCTCCTGCGCCGCCCGCGACTCCTCCTGCTGGACGAGCCGACCAGCGGGCTCGACCCGGCCGGCGCGCGCGCCGTCGCGGCGCTCGTTCGCGAACTGGTCGCCGAGGGCGTGGCCGTCCTGCTTTCGAGTCACCAGATCGGAGAGCTCGAGAAGGTGTGCGACTCCTACACGGTGCTCCGCCAGGGGCGGGTCGTCTGGGAGGGCACAGCCACCGAGCTCGAGGCGCAGGCGCCCGATTCCGCGTACGCGCTCTTCACCAGCGATGACACCCAGACGCTCGAACTGGCCGCCCGTGTGCCCAGGATTCGCATTCAGCATGCGGCACGTGGCGGACTCGCCGTGGCCGCCCGCGCCGAGGACATGGATGAGCTGGTGGGCGCGCTCGCCGATGCGCGGGTGCTGATCCGCCGGCTTGAGCTGGTGGTCAGTCCGCTCGAGAGCATGTTTTTCGCCCTCACCTCGCCCGACGAGGGAGCCACGCTCTACGCGCTCGCGCCGGAGCAGTTGGCGGAGACGATCCTGTCCGGCACATGACGACGCTGGCCCCTTCAGCTCCAGCCGTCCCCTCAGCACCGCGCATCAGCGGAGGGGTCCGCAACGCGTACGGGACCGAGCTGTCCAAGCTGATGGCCCAGCTGACCACGCGCATCCTGATCCTCGTTTGTGCGCTCGGCCCGTTCGCCTTCGCCGCGGTTCTCAAGGTCCAGAGCGGCACTCCCTCCGATGCCCTGTTTGGCTTTTGGGTCCACACCTCAGGTTTCGCGATCTCGCTGGTGATCCTCGGGTTCGCGGGCTCGTGGGGATTCCCGATCGTCGCCGGCGTGCTGGCCGGCGATCTGTTCTCCTCAGAGGACCGTCACGGCACCTGGAAGACCATCCTCACGCGCTCGTCGACCCGCGAGGACGTTTTCGCCGGCAAGCTCCTCGCGGTCGGGACGTTCGTGGCCGCACTCACGCTGGTGCTGGCCGGCTCAAGCCTGATCGCCGGCAATGTCCTGGTCGGGCCACACGCACTGGTGAATCTGAGCGGGGTGCTCACCGCCCCAGGTCGGATACTTGCGCTGACGGTGGTGAGCTGGGTGATCTGCCTGCTCCCGGTGCTCGCGTACACGAGCGTCGCGATCCTGGTTTCGGTGGCGACCCGGAACGGGATCCTGGGGGTGCTCAGCCCGCTGCTCCTCGCATTGATCACTCAGCTCCTCGACCTGATCGGCAAGGGGGTGATCATCCACGAGCTCCTGATTGGCTCCGCTTTCGACGGCTGGCACGGCCTGTTCACCAGCCAACCCTACTTCGGCCAGTTGGTTGTCGGAAGCATCGTCTCGGTGGCCTGGATCATCGCCTGCCTGGCTGCCAGCTGGCGGATCATGCGCCGCCGAGATTTCCTAACCGGCGGCAGCGGACAGGGCCCGAGTTGGGCGGCTGCGATCAAGGTCGTGGCGGTCAGCACCGTCGTGATCGCCGCACTCGCGTTCGGGTGCAGCCTCGGGCCGACCGGTGCAACCGCCACGCGCGTCTCGAGCACGATCGGCCGCGTCTTCAACAACGTGACCCTGGTCCAGCAGCAACTGATCGGCCGGCGCGTGCCGCCGAACGCCCGCCTCTACGTCAGGCCCGAGTGCTACCGGCCCGGGGCCGAGTCGGCCGGCCCCGGGGACTGGAGTTGCTACGTCTACGTCTTCCTTCCACAGGCGAACTCGGTCCCGTACCAGCTGCAGTCGGTCGAGTACGACGTGAGCGTGCAGTACAACGGGTGCTGGAAGGCGCAGTCGCCGCCGGCGTTCGTCGGCAACGCGACAATGCAGGATGTCGCAGGGCGCAGCGTCGCCAACCCGCTCTTCATCGTCTACGGGTGCTTTAACATCCTCTGATGCCGGTCTCGGTTCGCGACCTCGCGGATACGTTCCACGAGCGCTGGTTGGCGACGAATCCTTTCGTCGCGAGCACGTACGGGATTCCCGGCTACGACGACCGGGTCCCGGACGACAGCGAGGCCGGAGAGGAGGCCTGGCGTGCCGAGCTCGAGTCGGTGCTGGCCGGTGCGCGCCGGGTGGATCAGGCAGAGCTCTCCGAGTCCGACACGATCACGTTGGGTTGTCTCGTCGCGAACGTCGGTCAGGAGCTGCGCGAGCTCGATGCCCGCCTGATCGAGCACACCGTCACTGCGATGCCCTTCAGTGGTCCGGCGGTGTTGCTGGCGACAGCCGCGCGATCCGTTATTGGCGACGCGCAGGCGGCAGCCGACTACCTGGAGCGGCTGCGCCGTAGCGGCGAATGGATCGATCAGTTGACCGAGCGCCTGCGGATCGGCGCCGGCAAGGGCCGTCTGCCGGTGGCGCCGCTCGTGCAGGAGGCGATCGGGTGGGCCGAGGATGTCCTCCGCCCGCCCGTTCCCGAGGCGCTGGCCACGCCCCGGCCGCCGGAGGGCTTCGACGGGGTAGCGGCGTGGAACGAGGAGCGCGACCGGATCGCGAGCGCCATCGTGATGCCGGCGCTCGCACGATGGGTCGAGGCGATACGCGAGTTGTTGCCGCGGGCGCGCTCGGCGGACCAGCCGGGGCTCGTGTATCTACCGGACGGCGAGGCCGACTACGCCAAGTGCGTGTGGTCGTCCACGACGCTCCCGCTCTCGGCGCGAGAGATCCACCGAGTCGGGCTCGAGGAGATCGAGGCGCTCGAACAGCGCGCGCTCGAGCTCGGTGCGACCCTGGGGTTGCGGTCTCTTGCCGAGATCCACGAGGCGGCCCGGGCGTCGGCGGGGAGCCGCGCTCCCGCCGATGCGATGGTCGCCGCCACCGCCGCCATCCGTCGGGCCGAGGCGCGCGCGGGTGAGTTCTTTCCGGATCCGCTTCCGCCGCCGTGTGAGGTGGCGGCGATGCCGGCGGTCGTGGCTTCGAGCGGGATGGCGCCGCACTACACGCCGCCTCGGTTGGATGGCGGCAGACCCGGGACATTCTGGTTCAACCTCGAGCGCCCGACGGCCGGGACGGGCTGGGACCTCGAGGGAGTGGCCTTCCACGAGGGCGTGCCGGGTCATCACCTGCAGCTGTCGCGGATCCAGATGCTCGACGACCTGCCCGCGATGCAGCGCCAGCGAAGCCTCGCGGCGTTCTCCGAAGGTTGGGCGCTCTACGCAGAGCAGCTGGCCGAGGAGATCGGTCTCTACCTCGACACCGAGAGTGTCCTCGGCGCCGTGTCGACGTCACTGATGCGCGCTGCCCGATTGGTCGTCGACACCGGTTTGCACGCGCTGGGATGGAGCCGCCAGCAGGCGCTCGACTACTTCGGGGCGCACGTGCCGATGCCCCAGGGTTTTCTGGTCAGCGAGATCGACCGCTACATCGTGATACCGGGCCAAGCTCTTTCGTACATGATCGGGAAGCGCGAGGTCCTGCGGATACGTGACGGGGCGCGTTTCCGCCTCGGCTCGAGCTTCACGCTGTCTGGCTTCCACGCCGCCGTGCTCGACAGCGGTTCACTGCCGCTACCGGTGCTCGACCAGAAGATCCAGAGATGGGCGACGGCCCCTGAGCCGCCGCTGTGAGTCCCGCCTACCGGGAAACGGACTTCCGCTGGGCGATCTGCTTCAGCAGCGGCGACGGCTCTTCGCGCACTTGACGTTCGTCCTCGGGAGTGAGTCGACCGTGACTCAGGTGGCTAAGGTCGCCCACGCTCGTGAAAGGCACGTGGACAGTCATTTGACGCCCGCCCTCGTTCGCCGGCACGGCGCCGGGCCGTTGAGCGCGGATCGCACGGAGTGACAGCGTCCGCCGGCCGATCGGAAGGTCCATCGACGCAACGATGCTCCAGGCGAGCAGTCCGACTATCGCCACGATCACGGCCGTCACGAGAACTGCGTTCACGATCACTATCCCACTCATACCCATGCTCCCTGTGGCTTGGTTGTGCGATCCACGTCCCGAAATCAGGCGGCCTGATCCACATCGCTGTCCTCCTGGTCGAGCGCTGTGAGACCGCTTGGATGGCCCGGGCGGGAGCATCCCCTGCCATGGGATGCTCCCGCCCTGTTCCCCCGTGATTGCGCCCCCACAATCGCGTCTGGCTATAAGAGCCCCCAGCCTCGACGCTGATACATCGATTTACGACGAGCTGTCACTCTGCGACGCGGTTGCTGCTGCGAGCGCGTCGTGCCCAGAGACGGCCAGCTCCCAGAGCCGCTCCAGGTCATGCGCCGCCGCCTGCTCGCGATCGAGCGCCGCCCGGTACGACAGATAGCTGTCCACGCTGTTGCGAGGTGGCCCTTCGTACCACGTCTGCAGGGCCAGCTCGCATTCGAGCTCGGCCCGTTGCCACGCGACGTGGGCCTCATCGAGCAGGCGGATTCCGATCTCCGCCAGCTCAAGGCGCTTGCGCGGCCTCTCGCGGGTCTCGGTAGTGCTCATGTTCCCTTCCTCCGGCTTTCGAGAGTTCGAGTGACGCCAGTGGGGCGTCACCCGATCAGAGCGCGATGACGGCTCTCTGATACAGCAGGAATCAGCCGATGCCGAGGCAAACGAATCCCGCCTGTCCGTATTCACGCGCGCGCAGGTTCTCCTGCGCCTTCGCGAGCGCCAGGGAAGGCGGGTCGCCGGCCGTCAGGTGGGTGTGCAGCGAGATCATCATCCGCTTCGCCCCTGCATCGGGCACCGGCACGACGCTGGCAATGATCGTGGCCGTTCCCATCCCGATCAAGGCGGCGGCGATCCCGAGCAGCTCATCTCCGGGACGCGCGTCGGAGGTGCCGAGGTCGCAGGCCGAGAGCACGATCAGCTGCGGAGGGCGCCGGACGTGCTGCAGCTCGTACGCATTGAGCGGACCATCCGCGAGCTCGAGCGAGGAGAACAGTGGGCTGTCGGAGCGGAAGCGTCCGTGGCAGGCCAGGTGGGCGACCGTCGCGCCGTCGAGCGCCTCCATCACCGCCGCCGCCGTCGCCTGTCTGCCGATCAGAGTGACCGACCGGGAATAGAGGCCGCCGAGCGCGGCCACCTCACCCCTCGCGTGGCGCAGGCGCGGCCCCGCGACGAGCACGACCTTGTTGCGGCGCGCGGCGCGAGGTGCTTGGAGCGCCGACCATGTGGCGGCGGACGGCGCCACCACGACCGGACGGCCCCGGAGCTGCGGAAGCATCGCCCAGGGCATCGCGTGGAGCAAGCCGGTCGGCACGATCACCAGCCCGTCGTCGCCGAGGCTCTCGGCCAGCGGCGCGAGCAAGCGTTCCCCAAGGGCCTCAGCCGAGGCCTTGGCGCCCTGCAGCATCGTGGCTTGCTGAGCAGCGCCGTGGCCCCGCCGCGCCAGCCGAACAAGCGCGAAGCGCAACCACTCGAGCTCTTCCCTGACGGGCTCGACCGATCCGAGTTCGTGTCGGGTGAGGCTCCCGCCCGCCAGCGTCAGAGCGGTGAGCGTGCCGTCGAGTTCGATCAGCTCGATCAGCGCTGCGCTGCCCAACGCACGGCCGAGTTCACCGCGGCTGGGCGGCGTGCTCTCCGAAGTGGGTCCACCGGCGGCATGTCGCGATAGACGGCGGATTGACGTCTCCAGCGCCGCTTGACGAGCGAGCAGCGTGCGGGCTCCGCGCTTGCCCCGCTCCGCTCGCCAGACCTCGGCGCTGACCCTGCGCAGCTCGGCCGCGCGGTCCCGGAGTTCGGGAACGTCAGGGGGCGTGACCGGCGGCAATCGGAGCGCACTCCCGCGCAGCCGGTCCGCCCAGCTCAGCATCGACGCGGCGTCCACGCCCTCGAGCGCGATCCGGAGCCCGAGCTGGGCAAGCTCGACGCCGATCTCCGACGCACTGGCGCGTAGATCTGACGCGCCCAGCGTCTCCCGGTAGCCCTCGAGCAGCCCCAGCCCGGTACGCAGCGCCCGCTGCGCGCCTACGCGATCGCCGCGGTCCAGTCGCAGGAGTGCCTCCACGTGCCAGGCCTCGATCCGGTCGGAGACCGGGCCTCGGCGGAGCAGAACCGAGCAGCTGGCGAATTCGCGCGCGGCGACGCGCGGCGAGCCGAGCTGGGCGGCGGCGCGAGCCACCATCAATTGCGCCCGCCGCGCCTCTGCCTGCCAGCCGGCGCCGGCGAGGATGCCGGCGGCACGGCGGCCCGACCGCAACCCCGCTGTGCGCACGGCACCGCCGGCGATCGACGCCGCCAGCGCCAGTACGGCGGCGCGAGCGGCATACACGTGACGTTGCTGGGCGGCGAACGATCGCTGAGTCTGGAGTGCGAGGGAGCGTGCGCCGATCGCGTCGCCGGCCAACAGCGTCAGGCGGATCGCTTCCAGGCGGCCCACGTGGTCGTCCCGGCCCGACCGTTTCCAGATCGCCTGGGCCTCGCTCAATGCGTGAAGCGACTCACCGCGTAAGCGCGCTGTCGCGGTGGCTTGCGCCCGCAGCAGGCAGAGCTCGGAAGTGATCCGCGGCGAGACATCGCGGGCGTCGATCGCGTCGAGCCGCGCCAGGCATTCGGGGAGATCGCCCCGGACAAGCGCGCTCCGGGCCAGCTCGATCTCGGTGGCGAAGGCGGCCACGGTCGCGCCGACGCTCGCGAACAGCGTTCGGGCACGGATCAGATCCCGCTCGGCCGCGACCGTCTCGCCGCGCTCCGCGAGCAACCCTCCTCGATTACGCAGCAGCTGCGCTTCCCAGAAAGAGTCTCCATGCTCGCGCAGCACGGCGAGCGCTCTGTCGGTGCCCTTGAGCGACGTCGTCGCCGTCCCGGCGTACCAGAGCACGCCGATCCGGAAGACCTGGGAGCGGGCCTGTTCGTGCGAATCCAGCGCTTCGCACGCGAGTTCAAGCTCGTGTAGAGCCGCAGTAATCGCACCCCGACTGGCCAGGTCGTGTGCGAGACGGCGACGAGCCAGCGCGGTTCGCCGCGTCAAGCCGTGGCGCTCGCCGGACCGGATGGCGCTGCGGATCGTGCGGGTTGCCCGCCTGTCGCCGAGCTCGTGCTGGGCGAAGCTGAGCGCATGCAGCGCAGCGACCTCGGCTTCCGGATTTCGTCGCCTGCGGGCGAGCCTGACCGCGCGCTCGGCAAGCACAGCGGCGGCCGAGGCGTCGGCTTCGACCAGCTCGAAGGCGGACTGCGCGAGCTCGAGGGCGTGGTCCTGACCAACCGCGACTGTCATGTCGGTAGATGTATCAAGGCCCTCGCAGCGTGCTCTGAACATTCATAGGATTGCCCAGCCCCACGTTCATAGGAAAGGATCGCCGGTGAGCCCCAACGACGCGACCGTGTCGAAGAAACTCGCACGCAGCCCGATCGCCGCCCGTGTGTTGAAGCTCCGGAATCTGACGCACGAGGAGCGCGACGACGGGATCGTGATCGCGCATAGCGAGGAGCTGATCGTGCATACCGGCGCGCTGAGCCGCTCGGGCTCCTTCCTCCACGCTCTGAGGGTCGTGGCTGATCGTGTCGGGAGCCTTGCGGAACTGCTGGGGCCGCCCACCCAGCTCGCGGGGGCGCAACCCGACAAGCAACTCGAGCCGGATTACGATCCCGACCCGAACGGCCCGCTCAGTAACGTAGAGATCTGGCGACTGAAGGACACGACGACGGGCCACTCGCTCGACGTCTCACGCGACTTGCGCGCGATCGCGGAGCGCGACGGTTTCTCGACGCCCGACGGCTTGCCGGCGATCCACCCCCACCATGTCGCGATCCTATGTCCTTCTCCCGGTGGCTGCCCGGCCACGGCGCCCTCGCCGGACAGAGCGCCGAAACGGCCGTTCGTCCAGCAACCCTCTCGCGAGTCGACGGCCAAGGTGACCATCCTCGACAGTGGTTACATCTGGACAGACCGCGACACCTCTCACCGGAACCTCAACGACCGCGTGACGGTCGTGCGTGGCCAGTGGCTGGACACGAAAACCGGGGTCTGGAAGCCAGACGAGCCCGATGGCCTTTACACCGATCCCGACGGTCAGCTCGACGGAATCTCAGGACACGGAACGTTCATCGCCGGATTGGTCTCAAACCTCGCTCCCGGGACGAGGCTCGAGGTGGTCGGGCTCCGCAACCAGGAGGTCGAGATCGGGCCCCTCGGTCCCCGCGCACAACTGCGCTTATACGGGACCGAGGTCGCGATCGCCCATGCGATGCTGCGGCGCTGCAGGACCGACGTGATTCAGTGCGGCTTCGCGTTCCCGACGCTCGACGACTACCCGTCGCTTCCATTCGCAGCCGTAATGAAGGAGCTCCGGACGAAGCGTGCGCCGCACGACGGGGGCGTGGCGGTGGTCGCGCCGGCCGGCAACGAGGGGTCCTGTCGCCCGTACTGGCCGGCCGCGCTCCCGGACGTCATCGGGGTCGCGTCGACCGACCCCAAGGGGAAAGAACGGGCCTGGTTTTCGAACTGGGGCAAGTGGTGCAAGTGCTCCAGCCGCGGCGAGGACGTCTACTCGACTTTTGTCTACTGGCACGGATCGGTCCAAGGAAAGGCCGGCGCCCAGGACTTCGACGGCTGGGCGACATGGAATGGAACCTCGTTCGCTGCCCCGAAGGTGTCGGCCGCAATCGCGGCACAGTTCGCCGAGGGCGCAGCGGCGTCTCCGGTGGACGCCTGGGAAGCGTTGAAAGACGGGAAGGGAGATGTACAGATCTCAACCGTCACGGACAAGAAGCTGTGCGGTTCTCCCGTCGACCTTCCGTACCTGCACCTCTGATCGGAGTCGGAGATAATCGCCACCACGACAAGCCTGGAAGCCTTGATAACCGCCGCGAATGGTGGGGACGAGACGGCTTGGGGAGCGATCGTCGATCGTTTCGCCGGTCTCGTGTGGGCGACCGCGCGCGCCCACCGGCTGTCGTCGGCCGATGCCGCCGATGTGGCACAGACGACGTGGCTGCGGCTGGTCGAGAACCTCGATCGGATCAAAGATCCAGAGCGCGTTGGGGCCTGGCTGGCGACGACCGCCCGGCGCGAGTGTCTAAGGCATATCCGCTTGCAGAGTCGCGAGTTCACGACCGCCGAGGATTCGGTGTTCGAGGTCCCGTCGGACGACCACGCCGAGCAGCGCCTGATAACCCGGGAGCGGAACACCGCCCTGCGCCGGGCCCTCGCGAGGATCAGCGAGCGCTGCCAGGGGCTGCTGCGGTTGTTGGCTGCGCCGGAGGACCTCAGCTACGAGGAGATCGCCGCGGCTCTCGGCATGCCGATCGGGGCGATCGGTCCGACCCGCGCCCGCTGTCTGGAACAGCTTCGGCGGACTCCGGAACTGGCCGGGTTCCAGATCGGGTAGTCGAGGCCATGGATGGGGATCAAGATCCGGACGAGCTGGTGATGGCCGAGCTGCGAGCATTCTTTGCTGAGGTCGATTCGGTGCCACCGCTGGTCGTCGAGACCGCCAAAGCATCTCTGGGGTGGCGACGCCTCGACGCCGATCTCGCTGAGCTCCTCAGCGATTCGGCCTTGGTTGAGGAGCCCTTCGCCCTTGCCCGTAGCGGCGAGGCGCCGGCGCGGGCCGTGACGTTCAGCTCCACCGCGCTGACCATCGACATCGAGGTCCACGTGGACGATGAGGCCCGCACCCTGCTCGGACAGCTCTCACCGCCGACTCCTGCCACGATCGAGATCCAGACACTGGCCGAGGCCAAGATCTCGGCCGAGGCCGACCGCCGGGGCCGTTTCCGGGTGCGCCTGCCGTCGGGTGGCGCCCTCCGAATTCGCGTTCTGGGCGCGGACGGACGCGACGGTCCGCCCGTCGAGACGAGCTGGATTACCGTCTAGCGCGGGATCTGAACCAGCAGGGGGGTCAGTCCGGAGACATGAAGCGACAGTTCGGCTGTCGCGGCGCCGATGAGTGCTCGGGGTTCCTCGCGCGGGCGCTCGACGAACCCACCAGCACCAAGGTCTGGAAGCACGGCGGGGACGGGGAGACCCGTGCCGGCGCTCGGTTGGAAAAGCACCTGGCTGGAACCGGGGTCCGGCTCCATCATGACCGCCGGATGCCCGGGGTATAAGGACGTGGAGGTCCGTGGAGCACTGCCAGCTGTTTCCGCGGGCTAGACGACGGTGGCGGCCTCGCTGGTCATCTCGCCACCGAGGCAGCCGGTCAGGTGAGGGCAGCGCGCTCGCTTGGCGACAGCGGTCGCTTTGACCGGGTCGCCAGGTCCCACGCGACGAGGACCGACTTTCCGGACGCGGCGAGGCGGCCGTCGGGCAACTTGATCTCGTGCTCCAACTCGAGGCTCGACGTTCCGACGCGCGTCACGCGCACGATGATCTCGACCTCCTCGTGGTCCTTGCGCACCTCGGCGTGGTAATCGAGGTCCACGTGGGCCAGAACGTACCCGCCCTGCGCATGCTCTTCACCGGAACGACGCATGAGCTCCACGATCAGGGCGATGCGGGCCTCCTCGATCATCTCGTGGTAGACCGACTGGTTGAGGTGGCCCAGCATGTCCATGTCTCGCCACCGTAACTGGACGCGAAGACTGTGCTCGAGTCCGGTGGCCACGGGCCGCAGTCTAAGTGTCCGTTAGTTCGGTCGGCTCAAGGTGGACGATCTCGAACCCGAAGCGGTCGGCCAGCCGCTGGGCAACCAGCGAGCGATGGCAGGCCTCGGCCGTCGCCTCCACGCACAGCAGCACACCGATCCCATGGACGGGCAGTTGCCGGACGAGCGGCTCAAGCGGTGCGAGGTCGAGTATTTCCTCCGTGTAGGCGCGCACGTATTCAGGCGACAGACGGATCCGCGAGCGCTTGCCGACCCCCTGCCGAGCATCGTCGCGGTACTGGAGGTGACGCAGCTCCGTGTCCGGGGCGAGCTCGGGGTGGTGCTCGTATCCGATGTGCGCATCGGCGAGCAGGCTCTGGAGGCGCCGGGAGTTGGCCCAGGCGTACTGCGGACCCCGCACGCCGCGCCGTTGGCGGATGTCGATCACCCGGGTGACCCCGGCCTCGTCGAGCGTGCGGATGAAGCTGGCGGCGTCGAACTCATAGACACCGATCGTCGCGATCTTGGGCATTGAGTTCCACGGTAGTAGACGCGGCACGCGTTCCCTCGGGAAGGTCGACTCCGAGACACGCGCACCACCGCCGGGCGGTCCGTGTGGGACCACCCGGCGGGGCGTGGTCGCGTAGTACTACCTGGTTAGTTCGGGCTTCCCGCCGTAAACGGCGAGGCCGTAGATGACCAGGACATAGAGCGCGACCAGAGCCAGCGACCAGAACGGGTAGGCCGGAATGCTCATCATCGCCACCAGGGCGGCGAAGCCCGCGACGACGATTCCGAACCAACGCCCGAACGCACCTCCGCGCCAGATCGACAGCGCGGCCAGAGCCTCGACGGCTCCGAACCCGATGGCGACCCAACCCCAGGTGTTCAGGTCACTGATGATGTAGTGCGCATTCGCGACAAAGAAGTGCGAGCTCGAGACGGCTGCGATGCCCCAAATGACGTTGAGGGACGCAGCGATCACGAACATCACCGCCGCAAACAGGATCCATCCGGCACCCTTATACGAAGGCTCTCCAGTCTCATACGTCAGTGCCGGACCAGCGGTCCGCACCGGCTCCGTACGCACCCCGTTCGTCTTTAGGGCGGACATTTGAACCTCCTTTTTGCTCACTCCATTTCACCGGAGCGAGTACGTGTCCCCATGCGACACGTACCTACCCATCGTAAGCAGCAGGGTGCAGTCGGCCATCCGGTGAACCGTGCAGAGTTACCGCGGTAAATGTGCAGCCACTCGGTAAGCCCGGTTCAGGGGCGGCGCGTGAGCTTGCCGACGAGTAGCTCGACCGAGCGTTCGAGGTCGTCGAGGCTGGCCTGCTCGACGGACGCGATCCCGAGCTTGCGGTTGATCCACGCGTTGATCTCACGGTGCGTGCTCCCGTCGCGGCGGGTGAGCTCGGCGACGAGCCGATGGCGCTCGTCGCGCAGCCGTGCGCGCCGTTCAAACGCGGGGGCCCGGTGTAGCACGGTCTCGGGATCGGGGACGGTGGCGAAGTGCGGTGCCGCTGTCGCGTGCGGCGGCGGTGCCGGCCCGCCGGACGCCCCGAAAAGCGTCATCTGTGGGGTCACGTCTGCGCTCAGTGGCTCGAACGCCAGCGTCTCACCTCGCTCCGTCTGGAGCGGCTCAGCCCGATCAAACTCGCCCGCGTACTCGTTCTCGGCGGGTCGGAGAGCGTGGCGGAGCTCCTGCTGCACCGCGGCGGCGTGATCGCGCAAAACGGGGTCTGCGGGGATGTAGAGCCAGCTCGGCTCCACTCGTCGGCCCGGGATCGTGCGTACAAACCGACCGACGATCTGCCGGAACACGAGCGGTGTCTTGGCTGCTGTCGCGTACACGCCGACCCGCAGGCGTGGGATGTCGACCCCTTCGGAGACCATGTTCACCGCGACGATCCACGGGTCGCGGGCGTTGGTGAAGGCGGCCAGCTTCTCGGCGGCTCTGGGCTCGGTGTGCAACACGACCAACGGTCGCTGTCCGGTCGCGTCGCGCAGCAGCGCGGCGATCCTGCGCGCGTGGCTTGAGTCCGCGGCGATCACCAGACCACCGGCGTCCCGGTGCCCGGCGTCACGCAGCGTGCGGAGCTTGGCGTCGGCTTCGCGCAGGATCCGCTGGAGGCCGTCGGGAAGCTCGGTCGAGATCGCCGTGCGATAACGGCGGCTGGCCTCGCGCGCGGTCAGGACCGTCTCGAAGCTCGACTCGATCACCTCATCGCCGCTCCGCCACGACAGCGTCCCGTCGTAGGCGACGAAGCACACCGGCCGGCAGATCCCATCCAGCACCGCATCCGCGTAGCTGTAGGACATGTCGGGTTCGGCAAGTCCGCCGGAGCCGTAGCGCACGCCGGGGATCGGAGTCGCGTCGGAGCGAAAAGGGGTTCCGGACAGCAGGAGCCATCGCTCGCAGGTGCCAAACGCCTTCGCGAATCCCTCCCCCCACGCGAGCTCCTCGCCGAGGTGGTGCGCCTCGTCGGCGATCACCAGCGTGCGCGCCCTGGCTGCAGCCTCCCATCGGCTCGGACTCTTCGCGATGCGCGCGTACGTCACCGCCACACCATCAAAGCCCCGCGGCGGGCGGGGCGAGGACGCGTCCGCCGCGAGCTCGACCCCCAGCCGGCTCGCGGCCCGCGCCCACTGTCGCGTCAGCGGGCCGGTCGGGCACGCGACCAGCACGGACCCGGCCCCACCGGAAGCCAGGTGGCGCCGAGCGAGCTCCAGCGCGGGACGCGTCTTGCCCGCGCCGGGCGCCGCCGACAGCAAGAACGAACCTCGCTCCCATCGATCCATGGCGTCAAGCGCGCGCGTCTGCCAGATGCGCAAAGCCGGCTTTGTCTGAACATGGGGCGGGGACACGGGCCGGACATGGTGACCAGCCGCCCGGACACAACGCCCCTGACGGCGATTAGTTCGGTATACTAATCATATGGCGTCCAAACTATCTCCGCAACCGGACAGCGTGGCCAAGTCTTCCCGGCCGGGAGACGCCCAAGCGGCTGCCCAGCCTGGCCATGTGATCGCCCGGCTCGCGCGCCAGGTCGAGTTGGCCGCCGCGACCGTGGACCTCACGCTGTCCCAGTACCGGGCGCTGGCGCTGCTCGGGGAGGGCCGGGAGGCCGCCTCCGCGCTCGCGGACAAGTTGGCGGTCAGCCGGCCGAGCGTCACAGGGGTCATCGACGGGCTCGTGGCCCGCAAGCTGGTGACCCGCCACCATGATGAGGGCGACAGGCGCCGGATCGGCCTCGATCTCACGAGCGAGGGCCGCCGGCTGCTGGCGGCGGCCGACGCGGAGATCGAACGCCGTCTGTGCGACATCGCGTTCTACCAGCCTGAAGGCGCCGCGGCGCCGTTCGAGGGACTCGAGCCGTGGAAGGAGGCGCTCGATCGTTATCGGGCTGCGCGCCGCGCCGGCGCTCCCCGGGCCGGCAGTAGCCCCCAAGGGGCGGCGGCGTGAGCGCGACCGCCGATCGCACCCTCCTCCGCAGGACACCAGCCGACTTCGTCCCCAGCGGGATTGAGCCGCAGTACCGCCGGCCGACCGCGACGATCGACCCCGACAAGACCAAATCCTGGATCGCGCGTGCGTGGCCGGTCGTGATGTCGCACAAGAAGACGCTGTTCACCGCGCTGATCCTGTCCTTTGTCGCCTTGCTTCTTCAGGTTCAGATCCCGAACCTGCTCAACAAAGCGGTCACCAACTCGCTGCAGCGGCACGCGGTGCCGCTGTCGCACTACGTGGTGCTGGTGCTGTCGCTCGCGGTCGCGGCCGGGATCTCGGCTTTCATCTCGAGGCTCTTCCTGCTGCGCACGGCCTACGCGATGGAGTTCGACCTGCGCAACATCATCTACGAGCACCTCACCCGGATGTCGTTCGGCTTCTACGACCGTGTGCAGTCGGGGCAGCTGATCTCACGCGCCAACTCGGACATCCGCTCGGTCCAGATGTACCTGACGTTCGGGCCTTCGATCCTGGTCCAGTGCGCGGTCGCGCTGGTGGCGTTCGCTTACATGCTCTCAATCAACGTCCCATTGGCGTTCGTAGCGATGTCGACGACGCCGTTGGTGTACTTCTCGAGCGTCCGGATGCGCCGGGAGATCTTCCCGGTCTCATGGCTGATCCAGTCACGGCTGGCCGAGGTCGCGACGATCGTCGACGAGAACATCAACGGGGTGCGGGTGGTCAAGTCGTTCGTCGCCGAGCCGCGCGAGCTGCAAACCCTCGCGAAGGCCGCGGACCGGCTGAAGTGGGCGTACATCAAGGACGCCGACATCCGCGCGCGGTTCACGCCGACGGTGCAGAACCTGCCTCAGCTGGGACTTGCCCTGGTGCTGCTGTTCGGCGGGTGGCTCGTGATCCACGATGACCTGCAGGTAGGAGCGATCCTCGCCTTCAGCGCCTACATCGTGATGCTCCAGGCGCCATTTCAGCTGCTCGGGATGCTGATCATGCTCGGGCAGCGCGCCAAGGCGTCGGCCGGCCGGATCTACCAGATCCTTGACGAGCAGCCCGAGATCGTCGATCGCCCCGGGGCGATCGACCTCGTCGACTGCGAGGGCGACGTCCGCTTGGAGCACGTTGACTTCGGGTACGGGGACGGGCCGAAGGTGCTGTCCGACCTCTCGGTGCACATCAAGCCGGGCGAGACGGTCGCGGTGGTCGGGCGAACCGCGAGCGGGAAGACGACGCTCTCGCGCCTGTTGCCGCGCTTCTACGACGTCCGCGCGGGCGCCGTGAAGATCGACGACCACGACGTGAGGGACCTGACGGTGGCAAGCCTGCGGGCCCAGATCGGGGTCGCGCTCGACGAGCCGTTCCTGTTCACCGCCTCGATCCGCGACAACATCGCCTACGGTCGCCCCGATGCATCGTTCGCCGAGATAGAGGACGCGGCCCGGGCGGCAGGGGCTACGGAGTTCATCGCTGCCCTGCCCGACGGCTTCGAAACGGTCGTAGGCGAGCGCGGCTACACGCTCTCGGGCGGCCAGCGCCAGCGCATCGCGATTGCTCGCACGCTCCTGCTCAATCCGCCGATCCTCGTGCTCGACGACGCGACCAGCGCGGTCGACGTCCAGGTCGAGCAGGAGATACACGAGGCCTTGCGGGTGCTGATGCAAGGTCGCACGACGCTGGTCGTCGCCCACCGGCTCTCGACGATCGGGCTGGCCGACCGCGTTCTCCTGCTCGACGGCGGCCGGATCGTCGCCGACGGCACCCACTCGGAGTTGCTGGAGACGACCCCCCTCTACGTCGAGGTGCTCGCGCAGGCCGAGGAGGAGGACCGCAAGGCCCGGGGACGTCGCAGTTTCGGGGAGAACGGGCGATGAGCTTCGGCGGCTTTGGCGGGGCCGGCAATGTCAGCGGCGGCGCCTTCGGACGCACGGGCGGATCGCGCGCGGCGGCTGCGCCCGGTGGCGGCCTCCCGTTCGCCGGAATCCCGCCCGAGCTCCAGAAGGGCGTCGACCGCCTCCTCCAGCAGGAGCCCGACCACGGCGAGCCCGACGCGCGTTTTACCTACCGGAGCACGGACGACAGCGGCGCGCGACTCACGCTGAGAGGTCTGATCTTCCGCCACTGGCACCTCGGCGCAGCGGCGCTGCTGCTCGTGACGATCGTGAGCATCACCAACCAGGCGGGGCCGAAGCTGATCGATATCGGAATCGACCAGGGAATGACCGGTGCTCACAAGAGCTTTGGGGTCGTCCTGGCGGTCACGGGGTTGTTCCTGGTGGCGATCGCGATCACGGCGCTCGCCCAGCGCGCGCTGGCCAAGGTGACCGGGCGACTCGCGGCGCGGGTGATGAACGACCTGCGGGTTCGCGTGTTCACGCACCTTCAGCGGCTCGGGCTCGATTACTACACCGACGAGCAGTCGGGAGTGATCATGACCCGGATGACGAGCGACATCGAGAACCTCCAGCAACTGCTTCAGGATGGGCTCGCCCAGCTCCTGGTACAGGCCTTGACGATGGTGGTGATCACGATCGTGCTCTTCACCCTGGACGTGAAGCTGACCCTGATCACGCTCGCGATCATCGTTCCGGCGCTGACGCTCGGGTCGCTTTGGTTCAGGGCAGCGTCGGAGCGTGGGTATAACCGCGTCCGGGATGGAATCGCGAACGTACTGGCAGACCTGTCCGAGAGCCTGCACGGGGTGCGCACGGTCGCGGCCAACAATCGCCAGCGCTTCAACGTCGTGCAGCACCGCAATGTGGTCGGCGAGTACCGCGACGCCAACAACTACACAGCTCAGATCAACGCCGTCTACGGCCCCGGGACGACGATGCTCGGTTACCTCGGTCAGGGCGCTCTGCTCGCGATCGGCGGCAACATGGTCCTCCATGACCAGCTCTCGATCGGAGCGCTGGTGGCTTTCTTCCTTTACCTCAACCGATTCTTCGCGCCGATCCAGCTGCTCGTCCAGCAGTACAACACCTTCCAGCAGGGAAGCGCTTCGATCTGGAAGCTGCGGACGCTGTTCGCGCTGGCGCCCAGTACCCCCGAGGATCCGCAGGCGCAGGAGCTGCCCCCAATCGAGGGGGAGATCACCTTCGACCACGTGACCTTTGGTTATGACCCGAGCTCGCCGGTCGTTCGCGACGTCGACCTGCGGATCCGCGCCGGGGAGACCGTCGCCTTCGTCGGCGCGACGGGCGCCGGCAAGTCGACGCTCGCGAAGCTGATCACCCGCTTCTACGACCCCACCGAGGGCCGCGTGCTAATCGACGGCCACGACATCCGGCACGTGACGATCGACTCGTTGCGTCGACAGTTGGGCGTCGTGCCCCAGGAGCCGTTCCTGTTCGCCGGGAGCCTCCGCGACAACATCGCGTTCGCCTGCCCCGACGCCAGTGACGAGGAGGTGTGGGAGGCCGTGCGTGCGGTCGGGCTCGCCGACGTCGTCGACCGGATGCCGGAGGGTCTGGATACGATCGTTCACGAGCGCGGGCAATCGCTCTCAAGCGGCGAACGCCAGCTGATCGCGCTCGCCCGTGCCTTCATGGCCCACCCGCGCGTGCTGGTGTTGGATGAGGCGACGTCGAATCTTGACCTCGCCTCGGAGACGAAGATCGAAGCCGCGCTCGATGTGTTGCTGGAGGCACGCACCGCGGTCCTGATCGCCCACCGGCTGACGACGGCGATGAAGGCGGACCGGATCGTAGTCGTCGATGGCGGCCGGATCGTTGAGCTCGGGACGCACCAGCAACTCGTCGCCCGTCACGGGCGCTACGCCTCGATGTACGCCACCTGGATCAGCCAGGCCGAAGCGCAAGCAGCCTAGGTTTGTCACCGTCCCACGACACGTGAGGAGGACAGATGCACGAGCAGGAAATTCGCGTTAGCACTCCAGATGGCGAGATGACCACCTTCGTTGTCCATCCCGACGATGAGGGCTCGTTCCCCGTCGCAGTGCTGTACATGGATGCCGTCGGCTATCGGGAGCAGCTGAAGGAGAACGCGCGGCGGTTCGCGGCCGACGGTTACTACTGCGTCGCGCCCGATCTCTTCTACCGCTCGGGCGAGAAGCTGACGTTCGACATGGGGAAGCTCAGAGCAAGTGGATTCCAGGGACCCGACGCGGAGCGCCTGATGAGCGTCGTCTCGAGCCTGAAGCCCGAGATGGTGGTGAGCGACACCAAGGCGATCTTCGAGGCGATCGAGTCAGACCAAGCGGCGGCCAGCTCGGGTCCGAAGGTGTGCGTCGGCTATTGCATGGGCTCCCGGTTCGCGCTGCGCGTCGCCTCCGTGCTCGCCGACGAGTTCGTGGCCGCGGCCGGCATCCACCCCGGCCCGCCGATCACCGACCAGCCCGACTCCCCCCACCACGACCTGCCCGGGGTGCGCGGTGAGCTGTACTTCGCCTTCGCCGAGAGCGATCGCTTCCCACCCGAGCTGGTCGACCGGTTCCGCGACGAGCTCGAGCGCAATGAGATCAGAGGGGTGGTCGAGCGTATTCCCGGCACCGAGCACGGGTTCTCGATGGCTGACCTGCCCGTCTACCAGCGCGAGGCTGCCGAGCGGCACTTCGAACGGACGCTCGACCTCTGGCGACGCAATCTCTCGCAGCAGACGGTGGAGGTCTGAACGGACTACGACGAGCTCGCCGGCATGGAGGGGACGATCGGGATTGTGCTGTCGGGCGGCGGCGCGCGGGGGGCGTATGAGTTCGGAGCGCTAGAGGTGCTGGCGCCGGCTGGGCATCGGCGTGTCCGGCCCGCCAAGCCTGCTTGACACGAGCCCGCAGCCCGAGACCATCGCGGCGCTGATCGACTTCGGGCGGTTAACCCGCAATGTCGAGGCGGGTGTGCTGGCGGCGGTCGCCGTCGTTGCGACGGCCTACGACACGGCGAGGAGCGTGGTCTTCCACGACGGGGGTGGGTCACCGCCCAGCGATGACCAGCGCGGGATCGACTATGTCGCGACCCGGCTCGCCGTAGAGCACGTTCAGGCCCCCAGCGCAATCCAGTCGCTCTTTCCGGCCGTGCGCGTGGTTCTTCGCTCCCGAGTTCATCCGCCCGCTGATCGAGCTGGGCAGGCGCAACGCGCAGGCGCGGCTCGATCAACAGGGTCGCGCGAACCCGTGGCGCATGGACCACCCGTAGCCAGGTGGGCCGGACGCGAGAGCTCGGCACCTCGCCGCTGACGCTCACGACAACAGGCTCGGACATGAACCGAAGATGTGAAAGCCCGGCATTCACCGCGACCGTACGAGCTCCGACGGGGCGGGCGGCAGCGCAACATCGGCTACTACGGTGTCCATTTGCCCTAACGGCCAGAACCGCTCTGGCAGCGCTCTGGACAGCTCGGTCTGGGCGACCGATACTGCAGCTGATGGCGGACGCATCAGCCCCCGACGATCCACGTGATGCCCAAGATTCCGCGATTCTGGTGCGCGTCACGGTCGTGCCCGGGCCGCGCGGTGGCGCGGGCGTCGGCCAGACCAGGCTCCTCCATCGCCGCGCGCCCGCCGTCGCGGCGCTAACGCTGGCGCTTCTGGCGGGGGCGGTCGTCGGCGTCGCGGCAAGTCGAATACTGGCGGGCCCCGAGCCGCCACTTCGCGCGCAAGCCGCACAGGCGGACGAGGCGGGGCCGGCCGGAGTGGCGGCGGCGTATCACTATCCGCTTGCCTGTTTGAGCGTCACGATCGCAGCTGCCGATCCCGCTTACGCGGCCGCCCGCCTGAACCGTGCCAGCCCGTGCTGGCGTTACGGGGTCTACTCGACGACGATCTTCCACCGTGTCGCGGGCAAGTGGCGGTTGGTGACATCAGGCGCCAGTTGCTCGATCGCGTCGATTCCCACCGTCGTTCGGGCTGAGGTTGGCCTGTGTGAGAGCGGAAGCGCGGTCACGGCCCCGATCGCGAGTGGTCGGCGTCGCGGACTGTCGGACGGGCCAGGAGCCGTCCTAAACGATTGGGATCTGCCACGCGCCCTGGACGGCAGCGGATCGGAGAGCTAGTTGACGGCGAGCGACGAGGCTGACACTCCAGCACGCCCGCTTGATCGTCGCGCGCGACCACGGATTCACCGCTTGGTCATCGATCGATGGCGAGTGCGATCCCGTCTTTGAGCTCGCCGTCGATGCGGTCGTGCTTGGACGGACCCGGCAGCTCAGCGACGTTCTGGCGGAGCACCCAGATCTCGTCGCTCGTCGGTCAGCCTATGGGCACCGTGCGGACGGAGGAACGTTTGACGTGCTGGAGATGCTCAAGACCAGTGCGCATCCGCACAGTGCCGGCGTGGCCGCTGAGATCGAGTGCGCCCTCGCGACGAGCTAACGCGATCAGTGCGGCCCGTTGACGGCCTCGGCCACGTCCGCCATCGTGATGGCTCCGTGCGTGACGCCGACGCAGCCCTTGGCGGCGGTCACGAACGACGGTGCCTTCAGGTTGACTCCGGCGGCACTGATCATTTCCAGCGTCAGTGGACTCTGGGCATTCGGGTCGGGAAAGCCCGAAACCCCGTGATCGCGCAGGCGGCGTCGAACGCCCGAAACACCTGCTTCGACGGCTGGTTGCCGTGCCGGCCATTGCCCGGGGCGCGTACGATCCCCTGGCAGGCTTTCTGTGCGGACTGGAATCTCGGGGACAGGCCGGCGCCGGCCGGGACCGCCTGCCGGATCCCGACACCGCCTCCGCCGGGAGTGGTCGTCACCTGGGGATCCGGGAAGTCGCTGACCACGCCGTCACCGTCGCTACGTCCGCCCTGCGCTCGTTCGTAGACTCTCGTGGCGCTCATGATGACCCCCATGCGTGAACCTGACAGCCTGCCGCGGCCCGGTCAGCCGGCTGGGACTGTCGACGACACCATGCCATTCGACCACATCGTGGTGGTCATGATGGAGAACCATTCGTTTGACAACCTGCTCGGCGCGCTGCCGCGCTCCGGACAGCCGGCGGCCGATGGGCTGAGCTTCGACAGCGCCGGCCAGCCGACCAATACCAATCCGGGCGCTGCCAGCACACCCGCAACGGTCGGGGCATTTGCGTTCTCGAACACCACCCAGGGTCCACATGTTTCGCAAACCTGGAACGCGACCCACGAGCAGATCGGCGGCGGCAAGATGGACGGCTTCGTCCGGTCAGTCAACGCGGCGCAGCCGATGGGGTACTACCCGCGTGAAGTCTTGCCGTTCGCCTACGACCTCGCTGCCACCTTCACGCTGGCCAACCGCTGGTTCTGTTCGGCGCCATGCATGACCTTCCCCAACCGGCGGTTCCTCATGGCCGGGACCGCCTACGGCGACATCGCCACCGACGCGCAGAGCCTGACCGATGCACCACCTCCCAACGGCACGATCTTCGACCGCCTGCACTCCCACGGGATCAGCTGGCGGGACTACTTCACCGACGTCCCCTACACGGCCATCATCCCGTCGATCGTCGAGAAGTACCCCGGCAACCTTGCCACACTCGATGACTTCCTCGAGGATTGCGCCGAGGGATCTCTGCCGTCGGTCAGTTTCGTCGATCCCGAGGTCGGCGCGATCTCGCTAGTCGGCAAGGCGCTCGCCTCGATCCCCGTGCTCGGGCCTATCGTCGGCACTCTCGCCACGGTCGGTGGGGATGAGGAAGCGCCACAGGACATGTACTACGGCGAGGCGTGGGCGCATCGCGTCGTCCAGGCCGTCCTGCGCTCACCGGCCTGGCCGCGCACGCTGCTCATCTATACCTACGACGAGCACGGCGGCTACTACGACCACGTGCCGCCCCCCGCGGCCATCCCGCCAGACTCGATCCCCCCGCAGCTCACCCCCGGCGACGTGCCCGGCGGCTATGACCTCTATGGGCCGCGCGTGCCCGCCGTCGTCCTCTCGCCGTACGCCAAGCCGCACGCGGTCACCGACACCGTGCACGACCACACATCGGTCCTGGCCACGATCGAGGCCAAATGGAATCTGCCCGCGCTCACCTACCGGGATGCCAACGCCGCCACCGTCATGGCCTTCCTCGATCCTGACCACGCAGCATTTGCGACCCCGCCCGCCATCCAGGGCCCCTCGCTCACCGGGCCGTCTGGCCCTGCGGCCTGACCTGCGCCCAAGAGCGACCCGCGCGAGCAGTGGTCGGCCGGCAGCTGGGGCGTTCGTTTCAGACGCTGTAGAGTCCATCGTCGGTTGAGCCGGGAAGTCTGGTCGGATTCGTGTCCTCGTGCGCCAAATGTCACCGCAACCTCAGCCTTCTCCAACCGACCAATACCAGGTCGTAGTCGAGCCCGTGGGTCCCGGGGAGTGGATTGTCACGCTACCCGAGGGCGCCCGTTCACTACATGTCTACGAGCTCGGGGCTGCCGATTGGCTCGTGTCGGAGGTGGGACGTGGCAGCGAGGGCCGCGGCACGGACGTGAAGCGGGCCCTCCAGGCGCTGTCGACCGGCGCACCAGCTCCCACGTGGTGGGCGTCAGTTCCGGACGCGGTGGACGAGGGAACCAAGAGCTCTCGTGGCGGTGGGTGAGCGCACCGGGCTGCTCGCGACCCGCGGTCACGCTCACATGAGCACTACCCGTGGGTCATCTCCGCGCCCGCGAAGAGTCAGGCCACCGGTCGCAGACCGCGGTCACCGCGCCAGAGACTTCCTGCGGTCGGCAAGCATTTCGGCGGCGATGTTGGCGCCGACGGCCGCGGCCCCCGCGGGACCGTCGCCGCGATGACGTCCGATCAGGTAGGCGATCATGAACGCATCGCCGGCGCCTGTCGTCTGTACGTCTGAGATCACTCGATCCGGGGCGACGTGACTTACCGTACCGGCGCTGTGGATTTCTGCGCCACGGAACCCGAGCGTCAAGATCAACTCCGGGATGGCCGACAACGTGTCGAGGACGGACTCGCGTCCGTGTTCGGCGGCGAGCACGGCGATCTCATCCTCGGAGAGCTTGAGAACGGTTAGGTGCCGGATCAGCTCCGGGTCGTACCGGGCGTCGAGCGTCAGCTCACCGATCTGCGGGACGCGAACAAGCCCCTGGCCGTCGTAGGCGATTCGATGGCCGCGGGCGGCGAGCCGCGCCACCGTGGGCGCCGGGAAATCGCTCCGCAAGAGCGGCGCGAGGTGCACCCAGTCGGTGTCGATTTCGAGCCGATCGATGTCGGATTCTGACCACGCGTGACCGACGGTGTGGACAACCATCGAGCGCGTCTCGCCGAACTCGCCGAAGTAATTGAGGTCGAACCGGGTTGTCGCCTCCGCGGGTTTGAAGCGGAACGTAACCGAATCGTCGGTGCACGAGGCGCGAAACAGGCCGAGGTCCTCGTCCGCGCAGGCGGCGTTGATCACGCCGCCAGCGTGCAGGTGAGCGAACGCGTACGGTGCGAACGCCGGGCACCCTCCGCAGGTCCAGGGGCCGCGGTTCACCCGGTCGAGCGCCACGTTCGCGATCAGCGTCAGTTCCGCGTGTGGCAAGCCCCGATCATTTCACAGAGTGCCTTGTGGACCCGCCGCCAGAGTAATACCCGCTCTTCCTCCGCCACCCCGGCCACTGATTAAGGCTCCTCAGCCGGACGATCGTCAAGTGTCCCGCAGAGACCCGCTGCGGCGCTCGGCGTCTTCGCGGACGGAATCCAGGAGCCCGTGGACGAGGACATGGGCGCCGTAGCCAACCCCGAGGGTCCAATAGCGGCGAAACCAAATGCGGGCCTGCTCGTCGGTAGTCATCGTGCGCATGGTTGCCCAGAGCAGCGTTTGCTGCTGTCCGAGGCGGCGGGTCCCCAGGGCATACACGGTCTTGGCGAACCCCGGTTCCGCAAACTCCTTGAATGCGACAGCGTCGACGTTGGCGTATTCGATCACCGGCCGCCAGAGTTTCCCGACCATCCCCAGCGCGATCTCCTCCTGAGGTCGTTCGCCAAGCAACACCCATCCGCCGTCGCTCAGCGGGAGCTGCGTCGTATCGCGGAGCGTGAGCCGCTCCGGGGCCGCAGGGTGCTCGCCATGCATTCGTCGCCAGACGACGTCAGGTAGAACGCGCACGGCGCCCAGCAGTCCCACCAGGGGCCGCTGACGACCGAGCTTGATCAGATCCAGGTTCATCAGCGCATCCCAGGTGGTCGAGACGTCCGCCGCCACCACCGTTTCGATCGTGTCCGAGAAGTCGAAATCAGCTATGAACTCATCAACAAGCATGACGTCGGTCTTGCAGCGCGCGGCTCGACGACCGGCGGGCGAGCTCGGCCCCGACCGCGCGAGGTCAAGGGTACCGTCCGAACGCATGCGCGCCCCTGCGCTCAACCGAGGGCAACGGCCTCGTTCTACCCGGTCTCCTGTGCGCGCGCCTTGAGCCCTTGGACCGGGCGATCGGCCAGCAGTGCTTCGACCCTGTCGCGTACCGGCCCGCGGAGTGTCCCCACGAGGATGGCAAGGCGGTGACTGACCCGATCGCCGACGTATAGGTCGCTAGCGTGAGTCCGTCACCCTGCTCTTGGAAATGCCATGAGCCCTCGAGCGAACGCAGGTCGCCGCTCACGCGCGACCATCGCAAGACCGGTGGGCTCGTCGTAGTCGAACCGCAGCGCATCCGCACGCGTGCGACGCATCGATCTCACCCTCGACCACCATCGCCCGGCCGTCGCCATCGCGCTCAAGCACCTCGACGCCCGTCATCGCGCCGCTCCGCGGAGGATTCTCGCTGCGGCACGTCGCGGAATAAGCGAGTATCGGAGTCGAGAACGGTCGTGAATCCGTAGCAACCGCCGATGCGGCGTCGCTGAAACGACTCGATAGTGGGCGGTCGTGGAAGAGCCGGCCACGAGCGACCTGAGATATCCGCGCGAGCGGGAGGCGGACATCGCGTTACGCGATGGCACGACGGTCCATGTCCGTCCTGTTCGCGTGGAGGACAGGGAGCCAGTCAAGGCGTTTCTTGAGGGGTTGTCCCCTGACTCGATCGGGTTTCGTTTCTTCGGTTATCCGAACATCGAGCAGGCGACGACATGGTCGCTCGACGTGGACTACGCGGACCGGTTCGGCCTGGTGGCGGTCACCGGGGATCCGCCTGAGGTGGTTGCTCATGCCACTTATATGCGGATGAATGAGCAAACGGCGGAGATCGCGTTCGTGGTCGCCGACGCGTGGCAAGAGCGCGGAATATCGACGATCCTCCTCGCGCACCTGGCCGAGATAGCCGATCGCCACGGGATCACCACTTTCTTGGCGGAGGTGCTTCCGCATAACCATCGCATGATCGGTGTATTTCGGGCGAGCGGGTTCCCGGTGGATATGCGCTCCACGCCGGACGCGATCGAAATCGAACTGCCAACCTCACTGACCGATGAAGGGGTAACGCGCTTTCAGGAGCGCGACCGAATCGCTGCGATCGCCGCGGCCCGGGCCTTCCTCGCCCCTCGGTCGGTGGCCGTCATCGGGGCCTCCAGGCATCGCGGCACCCTGGGTGGGGAGATCATCCACAACTTGCTGGCCGAGGAATTCCAGGGGGTCGTGTACGCGGTGAACCGCGACGCCGACGTCGTCCAGTCGCTGCCGAGCTATCGCTCGATCGGTGAGATCGGGAGGCCCGTCGATCTTGCCGTGGTCGTCGTGCCGGCCGAAGGCGTCGTCCCCGTCGCACACGAGTGCGCACTCGTCGGGGTCCGCTCGCTGCTAGTCATCTCGGCCGGGTTCGGAGAGGCCGGAGCGGAGGGAGAGCGCCGGCAGCGCGAACTGGTCGAACTCTGCCGCGAGAGTGGCATGCGCCTAGTAGGACCAAACTGCCTCGGCGTTATCAACACGGCGCCGGACGTGCGCTTGAATGCCACGTTCGCGCCGCACCAGCCCGCTCGGGGTCGGATCGGGTTCATGTCGCAGAGCGGCAGCTTTGGCATCGCGATCATTGAGGCAGCGGAGCGCCTCGGCGTGGGCCTGTCCTCATTTGTCTCGGTCGGAAACAAGGTGGACCTGAATGGCAACGAGTTCCTGCAGTATTGGGAGGAGGATCCTCTGACCGACGCCGCGATGCTTTACCTGGAGTCGGTGGCTAACCCGCGGAAGTTCACCCGCCTGGCACGGCGGATCGCCCGCACGAAGCCGATTCTGGCGGTGAAGAGCGGCCGCTCCGCAGCGGGCGCCCGAGCGACCACCTCGCACACGGGAGCCCGTATCTCTGGCTCGGACGTCACGGTCGACGCGTTGTTCGAGCAGGCCGGCGTGATTCGAGCCGACACGCTCCACGAGTTGTTTGACGCCGCCACGCTGGTGACCAAGCAGCCGATACCACGCGGTGAACGAGTCGTGATCGTCACCAACGGCGGAGGACCCGGGATCATGTGCGCCGACGCGTGCCAGGCGAACAGCGTGGTCGTGCCACAGCTCCCTGCCGAGGTCAAGGCCGAGCTCGAGGAGTTTCTGCCGGACGCGGCATCCGTCGATAACCCGGTCGACATGCTCGCTACCGCGTCGGCGGACGACTATCGACGCGCGCTACGCGTGCTGCTGGCCGCAGATGCCGCCGACGCGATTATTGCGATCTTTGTTCCGCCGCTGGTGACACGGGGCACCGACGTGGCTGCGGCAATCCGCGAGGCCGCCGAAAGCACTGATGACGTCCTCATCTCCGCCGTGTTCATGACGAGCGCAGGGCCGCCGACGGAGCTCGGCTCCGAGCGTGTCGAGGTGCCGGCGTTTGAGTTTCCCGAGGATGCCGCGCGCGCGGTCGCCCTCGCCGCGCGTCACGGCCGTTGGCGAGCACGGGGCGAGGGAGCAATCTGGCAGCCCGCCGATGCTCGGCCGGAGCGGGCTGCGGCGATCATCAGTGACGAGCTCCGGCGCGGTGGCGGCTGGCTGTCCCCGGCGACCGCCATCGCCCTGCTCGATTGTTACGAGCTGCCGCTACTGGAGACGCGCCTTGTCGCCAGCGCCGAGGAGGCCGTCGCCGCGGCTGTCGAGCTGGGGCGGCCGGTGGCGCTCAAGTCGAACGCCCGGGGACTCATCGGCAAGAGCGCTGCCGGAGCGGTCAAGCTCGGGCTCCCGGATGCCGCGGAGATACTCACGGCCGCGGCCGACATCGACGCGAACGTCGGTCGGGCGGGTTATCGGTCGGACGGACTGATCGTTCAGAAGATGTCGACCAGCGGGATCGAAATGATTGTCGGCATGGTGCACGACCCCATCTTCGGGCCTGTTCTGGCCTGTGGCCCAGGCGCCAAGACCACTGGGGCGATGAAGGACATTGCCGTTCGGATCACGCCTGTCACTGACCTCGATGTCCACGAGATGCTTCGCTCGCTGAAGTCGTTCCCGATACTTGAGGGTGATGGCAACGGGCCCCACCACGACCTCGCGGCGGTCGAGCGGTTGCTCATGGGGGTCAGTGCGCTGGTGGAGGCTCATCCTGAGATCGCCGAGCTCGACCTGAATCCCGTTGTAGCCAGCCCAGACGGCGCGTTGATAGTGGACGCTAAGGTACGCGTCGAGGCGGTGTCACCGCCGTCGCCGATGCCATCTCTGGACGCCTGAACCCGTCGCGGGCCCGATCACGCTCGCGCCACGCGTGCCCGGAAAACGTTCAGGGCTGCCGATTGGAGCGTGCTTGAATCGCGGTCAAAGCGACCGTGTAGACGATGTCTTCGACGAGGGCGCCCCGGCTGAGGTCGTTGACAGGTTTGGCGAGCCCCTGGAGCATCGGGCCCACGCTGACCACGTGGGCACTGCGCTGCACGGCCTTGTAGGTGGTGTTGCCCGCGTCGAGGTCAGGGAAGATGAAGACGTTGGCATGCCCCGCCACGGGGCTGTCGGGCCGCTTGGCCTTCGCGACGGAATCGATCGCCGCCGCGTCATACTGCAGCGGGCCATCGACCGCCAGATCAGGGGCACGTTCACGCACGATCCGCGTAGCCTCCGCGACCTTCTCGACGTCGCTGCCCGCCCCTGAGGTGCCGGTGCTGAAGCTGATCATCGCCACGCGGGGTTCGATGCCGAAGCTCCGCGTCGACTCGGCGCTCTGGATCGCGATGTCGGCGAGATCTTCCGCATTCGGCTGTGGGTTGATCGCGCAGTCGCCGTAGACGACGACTTCATCGGGGAGGCACATGAAGAACACCGACGACACGAGGCGAGTACCAGGTCGGGTCCCGAGAATCTGGAGCGCGGGCCGCACCGTAGCCGCGGTGCTATGGACAGCCCCGGCAACGAGCCCATCGACCTCTCCCTGCTGCAGCATCATGGTGCCGACCCAGATCGCGTCAGTCAGGCGGTCTCGTGCGATCTGTTCGCTCCAGCCGCGATGGCGTCGGAGCTCGACCAGCGGCGCCACATAGCGCTCGGCGACGGCCTCCGGGTCGATGACGGCTATCTCGCTGGGTAGCTCGAGTCCCAGGCTGCGGGCCGCGTTCATCACGTCGTCGGGGGGTCCCAATAGCACGGTGCGCGCGATCCCTCGCTCAGCACACGTGACGGCGGCCTGCAACGTCCGAGGCTCGGTGCCCTCGGGGAGGACGATGCACGCGTCCGCCGCATGCGCAAGATCCCGGAGCTGATAGCGAAACGCGGCAGGGCTGAGCCGACGGGGACGGGACGAACTGGACATCGATTCGAGCCACGCCGGGTCGAGCGCGTCCGCGATGGCGTCGGTCACAGCTCGGAGCCGGGCGGGATCGTCGACCGGCAATCCTGGATCGAGGTGATCCACTCGCGTGGCGGTTTCGTAGCTGTTGTCCGGCACGAGCAGTAGCGGCAGGTCGGTGGCGCTCGTCGCGTTCGCCAGCGCCCACACGCGCGGATCTGGCTCGACGCCGGCGCTGAGCACCAGCGCCGCGAGCCGCGTGCCGTTGGCCGCGGCCAGACACGCGGCCATGATGACGTCGTGGCGATCGCCGGGTACCACCACCAGCGCGCCGTCGACCAGGACGTGCAGGCCGCCCGGAACGGCTTGGGCGAACACCGCGACACTCTTGATGCGGCGAGACAGGTCGCCTTCGTTGATGATCCGGGGTTTCAGTTCGTGGACGAGGTCGAGAACTCGTGGGCGCGTCAACTCGGGACGGTGTACCGCCGCGCCAATCGCGCGCAGTCCCCTCTTGGAGAGCGCCTCGCGCAGCTGAGTGGCGGCTTCAGGGTGGGCCGGCGGCAAGCCGTGGACTACGCAGCCAATCGCGCGCGCATCCTCATCGTCCCGGTAGCCGGTGGCGGTGAGGGCGAGCAGGTCGGCCAGCCACTCGACATCGGCCACGAGCCCATCCGCCGCTTTCTCCACTCCCAAACCGCCACGGTCATCTCTGCGCTCGTTCGCCGGCCACCGACCGACCAGCAGGACATCGGCATCCAGGGCCGCGCCCAGCGCCTCGTTTAGCTCGCTGATGTACACCTTCGTCGGCCATGGACTGAGCCCCTCGACAACGACGACGTCGGCGCCGTCCTGCACCGGCCGCCAAATCGCGACGATCTCTTCGAGCACGGCGTCGATTCCTCCCTCTCCAAGCTGGTGCTCGACGGCCTCGGAGGACAACGGGTCGGGGGGATTGAGCGCAGTAACGGCGGTAACCAGTGCCTTCGACCGGTCCGGGCCTCCGTCCGGCCGGGGCTGAGCTACCGGCTTCACGTATCCGGTTCTAATGCCCCGTCGATCGAGCGCTCGCAACACCGCGATGGACGTCCTGGCCACGCCGACCCCAGCCGCGCACGGGACCACGAGCAACGTCCGGGCCATTACGCGACCGCGACCGTTGGCCTCGAAGCGGCGTCGGCGACAACACGAGCAGTGTCGCGGGCGATCGTCAGTTCCTCGTCGGTGGCCACGACGAGCGCGACTACCGGTCCGGCGACGCTGATCCGCCCGGCCGTGTCCTGCCCATGGCGGGCGTTCGCCTGCGGATCCTCCCTCAGGCCAAGGAATCCGAGCTGGCCAAGCACCATACTGCGAACCACCGGGCTGTTTTCTCCGATGCCACCGGTGAAGACCAGAGCGTCCAGCCGTCCGAGCGCCACTACCAGTCCGGCGATCGCCTTGGACAACCGGTGCGCAAAGACATCGAGAGCGAGCCTGGCCCGTTCGTTCCCGTCGACCGCGGCGGCAACGACGGCGCGCATGTCATTGCTCACGCCGGAAAGGCCGCGAAGTCCGCTTTCCGTGTTCAGCGTGCGCGTGAGCACATCTAGGCCCATCCCGGTCCTGTCCGCGAGGTAAGCGATCAGGCCCGGATCCACGTCGCCGGAACGGGTGCCCATGACGAGTCCGTCCAACGGCGTCAGGCCCATGGTCGTGTCGACGGAGATTCCGTCGCGCACCGCGGTCGCGCTGCATCCGTTACCGAGGTGAGCGGTGACGAGCCGAAGCTCGCTCGCCGGCCGGCCCAGTAGCGTGGCGGCCCGTTCGCTCACGAACCGATGACTGGTGCCGTGAAACCCGTAACGTCGCACTCCGTGCTGCGTGTACCACTCCTCGGGAACCGCATAGCGGAAGGCATGGGGCGGCATCGTCTGGTGGAAGGCGGTGTCGAACACGGCGACCTGAGGCAGGTCCGGGAGCGCCTCGCGTACCGCCTCGATCCCGGCAAGATTCGCGGGATTGTGGAGAGGTGCAAGGTGGCTCAGTGAGCGCACCGTCGCGATCACCTCATCGTCGACCAAGACCGACGCAGAGAACCGCTCACCGCCGTGCACCACGCGATGACCTGCGCCGATCAGATGCACCCCATCTCGCTCGGCCTCCCGGACCAGACCGAGCACCCGCGCGACAACCGTCCGATGGGTGCCTCGCGGAAGCCGTTGCTCCGCGCCGTCGTGACCCAGGCCGTCGACCCGCAGCACCGCGTCCGAGGTGCCAAGCGCCTCGCCCATGCCCGCCAGCAGCCGGGCCCCGCTTTTCGGCTCGATCAGCGCGAACTTGAGCGACGAGCTGCCGGAGTTGAGTACCAGCACACAGCCATCATGCTTTTCGGCCCTGGAAGGAGGAGCGGGTGGCGGGTGCCGTGTCGCCGCGAGGCGTCTTGCACGGCGTCGTCGAGTCCACGGATGGGCGACCTGTGAGGGTTCGATAGACCGCGCTGCTGTCATCGGCATTACCGCTTATGCACCGCCTGATATGGAAGCCCTCATTCCACCGAGCGAGCGGATGCACCGCATCCGAATTAGTCCACAGTCCGTCTCCGTAACGGATGCCGGAAGGCCCGGACGGCTGTCCCCGCTGCGCGCCGGACCCTCCGGCCGCTGGTCACCCGGGGCGACTGGACGATCAGGCTCTGGCTGCCAGCGCGGCCACCGCGGCCTGCACGTCGGCCGGTACCTCGATCTCCCGTTTGAAAATCTTGCCCGTCCCCCCTTTGGGGAGATCGTCACTAACCAGACATGCCGCGGGTACTTGTACGCCGCGACCTGGCTCTTGACGAAGTCGCGCAGCTCCGCGGCCGTCGCCTCGGCGCCAGCTCTCAGTGACACCGCTGCACCCACCTCTTCCCCGAGTTCCGGGTGTCGGATACCGATTACCGCGCACTCCTGTATGGCCGGATGCTCGTAGAGGACTTCTTCGATCTCACGCGGATATACGTTGTAACCGGCCCGGATGATCAGCTCTTTCTTGCGATCGACGATGAAGAAATAACCGTCCTCGTCGGTTCGGGCCAGGTCACCCGTTCGAAGCCAGCCGTCTGCCGACACTGCCTCGGACGTAGCGTCGGGACGCCGCCAGTAGCACTTCATGACATTGTGCCCGCGGATCGCGATTTCGCCTACTTCCCCCGGGGGCACGGCCTCGTCCCCGTCGTCGATCAGCTTCATCTCCACGCCGTCGATCGGTGTGCCGATCGAGCCAGGCTTACGCTCACGATCCGGATGGTTAAAGGACGCGACCGGGGAGGTCTCCGATAGCCCGTATCCCTCGAGCACAATGCACCCAAACTTCTCCTCGAAGCCGCGGAGGACCTCGACCGGCAGCGCCGCGCCACCAGATATGCACAGGCGCAGACTGCTCACGTCATAGCTCGAGGCCTCGGGATGATTGAGCAGGGCCACATACATCGTCGGCACGCCCTCGAACACGTTTACTCGATCGCGCTGGATGATCTCCAGCACTTTCGTGGGGTCAAAGCGTGGAACCAATGTCAGGCAGCCCCGCGCTGCAATTGCCACGTTCAGCGCACATGTCTGGCCGAAGGCATGAAACAAGGGCAGCGCTCCGAGGAGCACTTCCTCGGGGGCGATGCTGAACATCCTCCGCGTGACCTCCGCGGTCCGGCGGAGGTTGGCATGCGTAAGCTCGGGCCCTTTGGGCTGCCCGGTCGTCCCTGAGGTGTAGAGAATAACCGCGGTGTCACTGCCAACCTTGTCCGCCACCTCGCGCCGTGGCCGATTCTCAGCAAGCAAACGCTCAAAGTCGCCGGGACGCGCGATGATGCACTCGGTGCCCGCACTCGCGGCGCCGGCCGCGGCCTCCTGCTCGACCTCGTGCCAGGCCAACATTAGCCGCGTGTCGGAATCGGTCAGGTAGAACGCCACCTCGCGCCGTTTGAGCAACACGTTCATTGGTACGACGATCCCGCCGGCTCGGAGAATGCCGTAATAGGCGACCGCGAACTGCGGTACGTTGGGAATCATCAGCCCTACTCGGTCGCCGGGCGTGACGCCGCGCTCGTGGAGGAGACCTGCGAGGTGCGCCGTCAGATCATCCAATGCCCCGAACGACAGCGCCGCCTTGCCCATCCGAACCGCCGGCAATACTCCACCGCGATCGGTGCCATCGATCAAATTCAACGGCCAGATGTGTGAACGAAGGATGACACCGCACTACCGTCACCGGACGGACCAATCGCTTGTCACGCAATTATCGAGCCCACGCACGATCGAGTCAGCCGGGGATTACACCCGATTCTGTAAGTAGAAGCGCGCAGGTCTACGGAGCGGGAGACCTGCACGGCATCGCTCGCCCGGGCTGTAGGAGCCGTGGCAACGGACCGCTGAGACGGCGAGCCGGGGTCGGTCCATGGGCAGGGCCGGGCGGAGCACACGCGGTCGGGCGGCTCACCTATGATGGACGGCGTGGGAGCAGGGCGTGAAAGGCTGAGTTGGCGGCTGGCTTTCGCATCGCTGCTCGGGGTGTTGGCGCTCTGGGCGGCGTCGGCAGATGCGGCAACTGCGCCGACCGCTCTGCAACCGTGCCAGACGCAGGCACCGCCTGCCGACGTCGCGCCGCAGGCACAGAGCGCCGTCGCGGAGCTCCAGGACTTGATTGAAGACGTCCCTTGCACCGACAGCGGCAGGATCTCCTACGACACGACGGACAACCTCGGTGGGGGGATGGACGTACTCGACCCGATCACCGATCCGGACGGGGGGTATCTCGGCGTGTACCACACCGCTTTCGGCCCGTACCCGTGGCAGTTCAGGATCAGCCTCGCGCAGTCTGCGGACCTGATCCATTGGACGCAGATCGTGGTGCTGGACCCGCTTGGGGCGAGCATGCCGACGCTTCGCGCGGTTCCCGGCACCAGCGGCTTCCTGCTCGCGTATGAGAAGAAGATCCCGCACGTGGGCAACGTCGTTCGGCTCCGGTACTACTCCTCGCTGGGCCAGCTCGAGGCGGGACGCTTCGCCGCACAGCGGGACCTGCCGCAAACGTTCTCCCGATTCAACGACGGCACGCCGACGATCCTCTCAATCACCTGGCACCACGGCCTCGCGCGCTCGGTTATCCACATCGGCTTCCACTACGAGACCGCGGCCCGAGGTCGCCGCGGGCCCGATCGCGAGGCGATCGGGACGCTCGTCGATTTCAAGCGCTGGACTGCACACACGGAGAGACCTTTGGACGCTGCGCTCGATCGGCAGGGGCTATCGGGAAGCCACGGCGACTGGCGCCAGTTCAGCTTTGCCGGCGATCAATGGCGGATCTACGAGGGACAGACGACGTGGGGTGATTTCGGCAGCTGGCGGGTTGTCCTCCAGGACACCTCGACTGGACAGCTCTACCCACTCACACTGAGCTCGGAGGCGCAGGCCATCTCCGGCTCGGTCGCCAATCCGGTCGTCGCCGTGCTTCCCGCACCCGACGGCGTCGGACAGGTGCTCGTCGTCACGCTCTACCTGTTTACGGCCGACCCACCGGCCCTGCCCGGAGAGCTCGTTTACTACCAGACGTTGTAGCTGCGTCTCGGCGAGGGCGCGAGGGCGGCGAGGGCGGCGAGGCGCCGCGGGAGGTTTCCGACACGCCGTCAAGCCAGTCGACTCAGGTAATCAACTAAGCGTTCGCGCTCGTCTGCGGTGAGCGCGGCAAACACCTCGCGCTGGACTCCTCCAAGCACTTGGGTCAGCTCCTGGTATCGCTCGCGTCCGGCTGCCGTCAGCGACACGACCCGTTTGCGGGCATCGGCAGGGTCGCTTCGGCGGTTGAGGATCCCTGATTGCGCCAGCAACCCCACCGTTACGGCGACGTCGCGACGGTCGAGCATCGCGAGTCGTCCGAGCTGCACCAACAATAGACAGAGGTGTCCTATGAAAGCCCTGCCGCAGGTCACCGGCCCGACCGAGAACGCGCTGCGAGCCCTGCTCAACCGGCAGCTCACCAGCTCGCGCATCCCGGATTACCTCGCCTGGGTGTGCCTGAACTTCTCCGCAGGATCAGGCTCCCGCGCGACCCTCGAAGCCATGCTTGACGCGGAGACCAAATGCGGGCCCGAAGCGGCCACCGCGGCCGTCGAGCAACTCGTCGCCTTCGGGCTCCTCGTCAACGACGGCCACCCCACACCGGACGGGCAGGCGGAACTCGCAGCGGTCCGCCGTCGCGTCCAAATCACCACAGCGAAACTCGTCGCTGGAGTTTCCGAGCAGGACATCGCGACGACGATCCTGGTTCTTGACCATGTTCGCGAGCGGGCTGAAGCGCTTCTTGAGGATTAGCTCGGAAGACCCCACGTACAACGGGCTCATGAACAGCAAACAGTCCGCGCACTGCCCCCGCGGGAGACATCCGGGACAGGCCGGGGACTCAAAGCCCCAATCGCCTGCCTTCCAAAGAGCCCAGAAGATCTGCCAACCCAACCCATCGCGCTGAGCACAACGAAGCTGCTCCCCGAGGAGAGCGAGCGCTCGCGACTGGATCTCTGGCCGCAGGAACGCCTACCATCGGCGTGGCCGTGAGCGACCGCCCTCTGCTTCCCTCGGCGGCGTGAGCCGGCCCGTCAGATCGGATCGACGCAGATCCTCGACCGACGCGCGGCACGGTTCCCGCCCGGCGGGGGTGGGTGTCCAGGCCCGTTCCCGCCGTTGGCCTTTAGTGGTGGCGGTGGCGATCGGGATTGTGGTCGCCGCGGTCGTCGTGCGTCTGATGACGTTCAAGCCCCCGAACGTCATCGTGCGTGTCACGTCCGCCACGACTGTGCGGCTACCCGGATCTGCTCCCACCCCGGCGTGGCCGGCCGCCGGCGAAGCTGCGCTTGTCGTGCCGGGAATCGGCTCGCTCGGAGCGGCCGGAGGTGACACGCTGAGGCCCACCGCCAGCCTCGCGAAGGTAATGACCGCGTATCTGACGCTGAAGCAGTACCCGCTGAGCCAGACCGGCGCCGGCTTCACGCTCACCGTGACGCCCGCCGATGCCCGGGCCGAGGTGCAGGATGCCAAGCAGGACCAGTCCGTCGTCGCGGTTCGGGCGGGGGAGCGACTCGACGAGTGGCAACTGCTGGAAGCGCTGCTCATCCCATCCGGCGACAACATCGCGCGGATGCTCGCCGCCCACGATGCGGGCAGCGTCTCGCGGTTCGTGGGCGAGATGAATCGCACAGCACGGGCGCTGGACATGGACAAGACCACGTACACCGACCCGAGCGGCTACGAGCCCACCACGGTGTCGGACGCAACCGACCAGCTTCGAGTGTTCGAGCGCGCCATTCGGTTCGCGGTGTTCCGCCGGATCGTCTCGATGTCCAGCGTGACCCTCCCCGTGGCCGGAACAGTGGAGAACTACGACCCCCTGATCGCCGAGGGCTACGACGGTAAGACGGGCTCGGACTCCGAGGCGGAGGGTTGCCTGGCCTTCTTCAAGGTCTTCAGGGTCGACGGGCGCCGAATGACGGTAGTCGGAGTCGTGCTCGGCCAGGGCAGCGGCGGGGAGACTTCCGTGATCCTCGCCGCGGCCGCCGCGGCCGCCCAGCGACTCGTCGGCTCCGTAACGCCGGCGATTCGCGCCCGCACGGTCCTCCCAGCCCGCACCGCCGTCGTGATCGCCACCTCGGCGGATGGGCGCCGGGTCGCCGGCGTGACCGCCGACCGGCTCACTGTGATCGGCTGGGGAGGACTCCAAGAGCATCTCGCGATTCGCCCGCGCTCGCTCGGAGCCGACGTCGGCGCCGGTCAGCGCGTCGGAGAGGCAGCGCTGGCCGCGACCCTGCCCACGACGGCCGGCAACCAGAACCAAGCCGCGGTGCGCGCGTCCGCGGCGCTCGCCGCGCCCGGCATCCTCTGGCGGCTCGAGCATCTGCTCTGAGCCCGCTGCAGGTGTTGGACCGTTGCCAATCCAGTCGCATGCACGGCCAGAACGGGGCTATCTTCTCTTCCTCGAGTGCCCAGGTCGCGAACCGCTGCGTCTACGGGCCTGCCAGCCTGGACCCGGCCGGCGCTCCCCAGAGCGCAGGCTCAAGTTCCGGCAGCTGTGGAGCGGGCGATGGTCAGCTGCCGGTAACCGTCAAGCTGCATGCCTGCCTTCGCCTGAAGCGTTGAACCGGCCGGCTACCGCGGGGTCGCCGAACAGGGAGATGCGCGCAATGCCGCCCCCACGTAGACCGAGGACCGCCACGCCCAGCAGGTCACCCCACCGATAGACGACCGCCGCCGGCTGGCCGTTTGCAAGGGTGGGACGCAGCGACCACTCTCCGGGCTGGCCGATCACGGTCCTCAGATAGGGCAGGCACGTCGTCCGACCTGCGAACCAGGTGCGCGCGGGGGTCATCTCGAGCATCGCATCGGCGCGCAGCGTGCGCTCGAGCAGGCGGATATCCGAGGTCTCGAACGCCCGCATGTAGGTATCAAGCAGGTGGTTGGCGGCCGGCTCATCGGCCTCGTGCGGCACCTCATCGATCGTCTCGAGCGTCGCCCGGGCGCGCTGGAGCAGGCTCTTGACAGCCGCGACGCTGATGCCGAGCGCGTCGCCGATTTCCGCCGCCGAGAAATCGAGTGCCTCGCGCAGCAGCAAGGCGCTACGTTGACGGGCCGGCAGCCGTTGGAAGCTCGTGGTCAGCGCGAGACGCAGGCGGTCGCGCTCGATCACCAGCTCCGCCGGGTCGGCGTCGGAGGAGACCAGCGCATCAGGGAGGGGCTCCACCCAGGCGGTGTGCTCGTCCAGGACCACGTCGAGCGATACGTCCGTGGTCGGCGGGCCGAGGTCGGATGGCAGGTGTCGGCGCCGGCGGGTGCTGCTCAGAAACGCGTTGGTGGCGATCCGGTAGAGCCAGGTCCGTACGGTCGCCTCGCCCCGGAAGCGTTCGTACGATCTCCATCCGTGCAGCATCGCCTCTTGCACGAGATCCTCCGCGTCCTGCACGGATCCCGTGAGCCGGTAGCAGTGGGCGAGCAGCTCTCGGCGGACGTCCTCGGCCTCCTCCACGAAGGCGTGTTCGGTCACTGATTGGCCACTTCGAGGCGGTTACGGAGCCACGCGGCGATCCGCGCCAAAGCGTCGTCGGCAACGGGGGAGCGGCCGGCGGCCATCTGGAAAGTGTGCTGCTGCCCGGCAAAGACGTCCACATGCACCGCATCAGGTGCGGCGTCCGCCACGCGCCGCGTGTCGTCGTAGAGCATTTCACTCGCGCTCACCTGCAGGTAGGTCAGCGGCAGCCGGGCCAGGTCGCCGTGCAGGGGACTGACGCGTGGGTCCGTCCGGTCCCGGCCGGGGCCACCGAGCACGAGGTCGACCATGCCGTCGAGATCCATCGGATGATCGCCGCCGAACAGCGCGTCGGTCTGTCGGTTGGTTTTCACCGAAGGCGCCGAGAGCGTCATGTCAGTCCAAGCAGACAGGCCGACCACCGTCGCGAGCGCGGGCCGCTCGGAGGTGATCGCCAGCCCCAGCGCAAGGGCACCGCCGGCGGAGTCCCCTACCACACCGATCCGCTCGTACCCCTGGCTCAGCAGCCACCGGTACGCCCGCCTCGGTGTCCTCGGCAGCCGCCGGATGCGGATGGTCGGGCAGCTGGCGGTAGTCGAGAACGAGCGCCCGCACGCCGGTCTGCTTGGCGACGTGGGCGCACAGCCGGCGATGCGTGTACATCGAGCCGCCGACAAAGCCGCCGCCGTGCAGACACAGCAGCACCTTGCGCTCGACGCTCCCGGCGGGCAGCAGCCACATCGCGCGGACGCCGGCGGCTTGGGTCTCGACATAGTCGACACCTCCCGGCTCCGTGGCGACATCGCCCCAACGCTGATCGAACTCGCGCCTCGCCTCGATCGTCACCCCCGCGCGGTTTGCCGCGTTGCTCGCCAGGTAGTGATCCAGCAACATCCGCTCGCCCATCGAGAGATTTGCAGTGCTCATATCCGTCCTTCCACGCAAGAGTCGGGCTAGAGCATCTGACGCACGACGACGCGCAAAGGAATCGGTCCCGCCATCCGCCTCTCCAGGTGAGGCTCTGGAGACGGTGCCGACGGCCTCAGCCGTCGTCATGCCTGACCTTGTCGCTGCGTCAGGACGATTCAGGTCGCCGAGGGGCGTCCGGGCGGCATCCCAAAACTCGGGCGGAATGGCTCTCCACATGTCAGCTCGGGTGGGTCGTGGTTGGGAGCACCCACTCCCTGATCGATAGGAGCAGCCGAAAGATGAGTCGTCCGGTCGACGTGCTGAGGTCGACGCCGTCGCACGCGCTGACGAAGATGCCGCCGGCCGCTTGGATTCGTTCGATCGAGTCGAGCGCATCCGCGAGTGAGTCTCCGATCTGGTCGAGCCTTGTGATCACGATCCCATCGCTCTCGCGTGCCTCGACTCGATCGAGTGCCTGCCGGAGCGCGGGTGCTGCGTCCGGCGATCGTCCGCCGACCGGTTCCTCGAAGATGCGGCCCAGTCGCCAACCGCGTGCGTCGGCCCAACGCGTGATCTGCCATCGCTGAACCGACGCTGGGGCGGCGCTGGTCCGCTCACCACCGCAGCCCACGTATCCGTCGACGATCAACGTCCGCGGCCGCCCCGCTGGCTGGTCGATCCAGTCGCGCCCGGCGGGCGCCGACTCAGCCGTCGGGGGAGGCTGCGCGCTCACGAGCATGAGCATTAGCGGCACCGACAGGCGGCCGATGCACTGACCGGCCGCCTGTCGCGCTGCGGTTCGCTCGGCTGACCCACCGAGCTCGCGCATGTCCGACCCCGCCCCCGTCTCTACGGCTGCAGGCCGTAGAAGTGCTGGCTCGGGTTGGCCGTGCTGCTGTTGTTGCTGCTGGTCGTGAGTTGGGTGGCGCGCGCTGTGGGAGGTGCCCCCGTCCCGTAGAAATGGGCCAGCGGGACGTATGCAGATGATGGGTGGGACGGCGTCGCCCGGTGTGTCGTGCTCCCGCCCGTCAGGGTGATGATCAAGACGGCCGCGCCGATCGCGACGAGCACACCCAACGTGGTGATGATGGCCTCGGTCACGCGGCGGGTCTTGCGCGCAGCGCGATGGGTCCCCTCGAAGGTGGTCATTGGTGCTCCTAGAGTGATGGGCCGCGATCTGCGGCCGGTGGGTTTAACGGTGTCGCCGGGTGGCTTGTGCTGGTGGGACCCGGCGGCTGTGTGGCAATCACCTTAGGCGCGACCAGAGCCCGTGTAAATCGTGGGACCCCGCACGTTTGTATGCTCCGCGCACGGGGCCGCTTGGGCGACATGAGGAAGGCGCGCAGATCGAGCGCCTGCTCGACGCGGCGTCGAACGGGCCGGTCGGGCTCGCTCTCGAGGGTGCGCCGGGGATCGGTAAGACGACGCTATGGCGAGACGCGCTCGCGAGCGCCCGCGGCCGCGGCTACGCGGTGGTCGCCACCACGCCGAGCGAGCCCGATGCCTCGCTCGCGTTCGCCGGCCTCGGGGACCTCCTCGACGAGCTCCCGGACAGGCTGCTCGCGGGGTTGCCCGATCCGCAGCGGCGGGCACTGGCGGCGGCGCTGTTCGTGGAGGACGCCGCCGGGGCGCCCGCAGACCCGCAGGCGCTACCCCGCAGTGTGCTGGCGGTGCTGCGCGGGCTGGCGACGGACGCGCCGCTGCTGGTCGCAATCGACGATGAGCAGTGGCTCGATCCCGCCTCCGCCCGGGTGCTCGCGTTCGCGCTCTGCCGACTGCGGGAGGAGCGGATCTGCCTGCTGCTGACCCGGCGCCCCCAGAGCGACGGGGCGCTGTGGCCCGAGCTCGCGCGCGGTTTTGGTAGCGACGGACTCGCCGCGCGGTTGCTGGGGCCGCTCGACATGGGCGCGATCCACGATCTGCTGGCAAGACGGCTCAACCGCGTGATTCCGCGGCCGCTGCTGCGGCGCATCTACGACGCGTCCGGTGGCAACCCGCTGTACGCGCTGGCGATCGCGCGCGAACTTGAGGCGGCGAGCGCGGCCGGGGCGGACGACGATGCGCTGCCGCTCCCGCCGACGCTGGCGGATGCGGTGGCCGGGCGGCTCGCACGGCTGGACTCAGCCGCCGAGGCCCCACTGCTGGTCGTCGCGGCGCTGGCAAACCCGACCCTGGCGCTGATCCAGGCGGTGCTGCCCGAGTTCACGCTGAGCGACCTCGACAGCGCGCAACGCACAGGCGTGGTCGAGGTCATCGGAGAGCGCGTGCGGTTCACCCACCCGTTGCTCGCCTCGACGCACTACTCGCGCGCACCGGAAGCCCGTCGAAGGAAGGTGCATCGGCTGGCGGCGGAGGTGGTGGACGATGAGGTGGAGCGCGCGCACCACCTAGCGCTCGGAGCCGAGGCCCCCGATCGCCAGCTCGCGGTCATCCTGGAGCACGCCGCTGAGCTCGCGGCGCGCCGTGGCGCGCCGGAGATCGCGGCCGAGCTGCTCGATCATGCCTGGCGGCTGACGCCGACCGATGCCCTCGAGGCGCGCCGCTCACGGACCGTGTCCGCGGCGGAGCAGCATTACGCCGCCGGCGACGTTCTGAAGTCGCGCTCGAGGCTCGAAGAGCTGATGGAGCGCCTGCCGCCCGGCGCGATCCGCGCCCGCGCCTTGCTCGCGCTCGCGAAGGTCCGGATGGATGACTTCGACGCGTCGGCGGCGTTGCTCGATGAGGCGCTGACCCAGGCCGACGCGCACCATCGTGTCAACGCGAAGGCAGAGGCGCTCCTATCGGAGCTGTGGTCCAACCGCGGCAATCAGGCGGCCGCGATCGAGCACGCCCGCGCCGCCGTGACCCACGCCGAGCAGACCGATGATCCCGGCCTGCTCGCGGGGATGCTGGGCACCCAGGGGATCATGGAATTTTTTTCTGGGGACGGCGTGCAGCACGAGGTGATGGCGCGCGCGATCGAGCTGCAGGAGCACGCTCACTCGACGCCGAGCTACTACGTCCCGAGCACGCAGCTGGGCAATCAGCTCTTCTGGTCCGATCAGCTCGATGCCGCTCGCCCGCTGCTCGAGCGCTCGCTGCGCCGTGCCGTCGAGCGCGGCGAGGAGGTCGACCGTGGCGCTCTGCTCTTTCACCTCGCGCATCTCGAGTGGGAGGCGGGCAACCGCGTGCGCGCCGAGGGCTACACGAGCGAGACTGCCGAGCTCATCCGCCAGATAGCCGACGACCAGGGCGAGTGCTACGTCTTCTGGTTGCAGGCGTTCGTCGCTGCGCGCCAGGGCCGACTGGAGGAGGCCGGCGCGCGCGCCAACGATGCGATCGAGGTCGCGGGCCGGATCGGCGACCAGTTCATCGTCTCGTTCTCGACCGCGATTCTCGCCGGGATCGACCTCTGGACCGGCCGGCCCGAGTCCGCCCACGAACGACTCCCGCCGCTCCGCGAGGCGCTTGTCGGCGACGGCCGCGGCTTTGTCGGGTCGCTGACGCTCAACCTGTGGTCCTACGACATCGAGGCTCTGCTCGCTCTCGGGCGCCTCGACGAAGTGGAAGCGGTGCTCGAGGACCTCTTTCAACGCGCGCGTCGCGCCGCGAATCCGAACGCGCTTGCGATCGCTCACCGGTGCCAGGGGCTGCTGACCGGCGCCCGCGGCGACGCGGCGGACGCGATCGCGGCGATGGACGAGGCGCTGGCCGAGCACGCGCGCCGTTTGCTGCCGCTCGAGCTCGGGCGAACCCTCCTCGAGAAGGGCACGCTCGAGCGCCGCGCGAAGCGCAAGAGCGCAGCCAAGCGATCGCTCGAGCAGGCGCTGGCCGTGCTCGAGCCACTGAGCGCGGCGATATGGGCAAGCCGAGCCCGGGACGAACTCACGCGCATCGGCCTGCGGCGGTCCGCGCACGGCGACGGCCTGACGCCGGCCCAGCAACGGGTCGCGGAGCTGGTAGCAGCCGGGATGAGCAACCGCGAAATCGCCGGTGAGTTGTTCATGAGCCTGCGCACGGTCGAGACGCACCTGACGAAGATCTACCGCGAGCTCGGGGTCAAGTCGCGAGCGCAACTCGTCGCAATCATGGCCGGCCAGGGGTCAGGGGAGACAGAGAAGGGCGAGGTGGCCGAAGTCGGCCAAGCCTCGCAAAGCTGACACCACGCGCGGGGTCAGTCCGCTTGTCGCGCAGTGTGGCGCTCGATTAGGCTTGTCGCGGACCGGACGGAAAGCAGTGTCGAGACATCGGCGATTGTGGCCGCTGATGCTGGCGGTGATCGGGGCGTTGGTACTCGCCGGCTGCGGCGGCAGCTCCAGCTCGTCGCAATCGTCAAATCGGGCCGCGACGACCGCTACGAACGCATCCAGCTCCCCCAGCTCGCCCGGCGGGACCGTGCAGATGCTGATGGGCACCGCGCCGCAGTCGCTCGACCCCGGGCTTGACTACACGTCGGAGGGAGGGGAGATCAATTGGCTGGTGTACACCGGGCTGACCACCTACACCCACGCCAACGGTAACGCCGGCTCGCGGCTGATCCCCGGTCTGGCGACGGCGCTGCCGGTGATCTCCGACGGCGGCAAGACATACACGGTGACGCTGCGCCAGGGTCTCGTGTTCTCGAACGGCGCGCCCGTGCTGGCCAGCGACTTCACCTACACGGTCGAGCGGGCGTTGAAGATCCCGTGGCCCGGCTCGGGCGCGTTCATCGCCCGGACGATCGTAGGCGCGTTGGCGTACGCCAACGGCAAGGCCAAAACCGTCTCGGGAATCACCACCGACAATGCCACCGGGCGGATCGTGATCCGCCTGACCGCCGCATACGGACCCTTTGACAATGTCCTCGCCTTCCCGGCGCTCGGGATCATCCCCGCAGGAACGCCGATGAAACCCGAGCCGACCAAGCCGCCGCCGGGCGTCGGACCCTACGAGGTGACCGACATCGTTCCCAACCAGTCATTCTCGGTGGTCAGGAACCCGCACTGGGCCTCGATGCGGATCAGTGGCATTCCCGCCGGCCATGTCAACGTCGACGTCAGGATCTCGCCCAACCTCGACGCCAACGCGCTGTCGGTGCTCGACAACTCCGCCGACGTGTTCGACTGGTCGGACACCGTCCCCGGCTACCTGGTGCCTCAGATCCGTGCACGGGCCGCCGACCGCTTCCGGATGGTGGACCTCGGTGGCGCGACGTACTTCATCTTCATGAACACGGCCGAAAAGCCGTTCTCCAGCCAACTCGCTCGCGAGGCCGTCGTCACCGGGCTCAACCAGGACGCGATGGCCCGAATCGGGGACGGCACGCTGCAGCCGGCGTGCTTCCTGCTCCCGCCTGACGTCCCCGGGCATCCGAGCGCGCCTTGCCCGTACGGCACGCCCGGCACGGGAAACCTCGCCAAGGCCAAGGCGCTGGTGGCGAAATCGGGAATGGCCGGGCAGCCGATCACCGTGTGGAGCGAGAGCACGAACCCGTTCCAGCAGTGGATGGTCTACTACACGCAGTTCCTCGACTCGATTGGGTTCCGAGCAACCCTCAAGGCGGTCGCCAATGCGGTGTATTGGACGAACATCGCCGCGGAGAAGACACTCCACCCCCAGACCGGCTTCGGCGCCTGGCTCGAAGACTTCGCCAACCCGATCGACTTCTACGCCGTGCTGCTGGACGGCAACTCGATCACGCCCACGGGCAACGAAAACAACGACGAGGTCAACGATCCCCATATCAACGCCGAGATCAACAAGCTCGCGGCGACCCCGACGACCGAACTCGGCGCGGTGGCCGGGCAGTGGCAGACGCTCGACGAGTACGTCGCCAAGAAGGCCTACCTCGCCGTCTTCGGCTACGTCAGTTATCCGGAGTTCGCGTCCGACCGGATCGACTACAACGCGGTCATCTTCGAGCCCCTGTACGGCTGGGACCTGAGTTCGCTGCAACTGAAATAAGCAAGCCGGCGCCACGACTCCCAGGCTGGAGTGACTCAGCGATGTGCGGAAAGACATTCTCGGTGCCGTTCTCGCTAGCGCAGGGCCAGGATGCGGTTTTCCTCGGCAGGGTCCGGTCGAGGACGGAGATCGGCACCACGACGGGGCTGACCGCGATCATGATCCAGGCGATGAGGTGGACGCGGCCGTCGCTGACGCTGGTGTGAAAGACGATGCGTCATCGGGAGCAGGATCAGGCCGGCTTCCGTCTCGCTGAGTCCCCGCACGGCGATCCAGTGGGTGATCCCGTACAGCACGACGTACAGGCAGAGCATGGCCAGGCCGAACCGGAGGTAGGTGCGGCTGAGCGCCTTGTTAGACGCGAGCATCCGAATGTCGAGGAAGGGCGCCTGCACCCAGGCGAGTGCCGCGACGAGCGCGATCAGCGCGAACGGCAGGTTGACGAAGAAGACCGACCGCCAGCCGAGCGCGCCGACCAGGACGCCGACCGGCAGCCCGAGCGAGGCGGTCGCGATCCCAGCTATCAGCGCGCCGCCCAGCACGCCGCCAGGCGGGTTATCGAGGCCGGCGTCCCGGGCCCGGCGCGGATGAGCAGCATCGCGGTCGGGTACGTGCACGAGGTGCCCAGGCCTATCAGTACCCGGCTGATCAGCAGCGTGATCAGGTCCCGTACGAATCCGCCGACCAGCCCGCCGACGCCGACCAGGACGATCCCGGCGAGGAAGACTCGGCGCGCCCCGAACACCTCGGCGGCCTTGCCGGCGGTGGGCTGCGCGATCGCGGTCGCCAGGTACAGCGCGCTGACCAGTGCCGCGGTCTGCCCGATAGGCACCCCGATCCCGTGCGCGATCGGCAGCAGGGCCATCGCATCAGCGAACTGTTGACGGGGTTGAGAGCCGACCCGATGAACAGCGGGGTGGTGACCGCCACGAGAACGGGCGGCTGCGCCAAGGCGCGGAGTCGGTGGGCGCGCCGAGAGAACGGGTCTCAAGTGCCGCAGACATGCTGGCTCCAGTTGCTTCCCGGAGCGGCGCTCACAGCAGATAGGCGAGGCGCTCGATCAGGGGCGCCGCGGCGGCAAGGGCCGCGGTCTCCTCGTCGGCGAATGACTCCTCGAGGACGGCCGTGATCCTGTCGACTACGGCGTTGCGTCCCGAGCGGATGGCCGCCAGGCCTTGCGGCGTCAGGCTCAGGATCGAGCGGCGGGCGTCCACGGCATCCGCGCTGCGCGCCACCAGGCCGAGCTTCTCCAGGCTCGCGATCGTGCTTCCCATCGCTTGCGGGGAGATCTGCTCGCGCCGGGCCATATCGGCAGTCGTCATGGCTCCTAGCCGGTCGAGCCGCGAAAGCCTTGCGGTCTACCGCGTAGCGCAGTATCTTCCAGCCGCACTCCGAGGCAAGGAGGCCTCGGCAGGGCGGCGATTCGGGCGCCGCCGACGAGTTATCGGGGGTAGGCAGTGAATTGGGGAAAGCATCGCCGTCTGACGTGCGCAGGCCGTCTCGTCCGTCTAGTCGTCCCGTTGGTCGTGGCGCTCGGATCCATCGGAGTACTGGCTCCGTCCGCCTCGGCGGTCGGTGCACCGGTCGTGATCGACGGCTTTGGAAGCTCGACGGCTGCCCCTTCCCCGTTCACGAGAGCGGTGACCGCGCTTCCGCTGCCCGATACGTCGACCACGCCCCAGGGGACCTTCTCGGCCGGCAACGGCCTCGCCACGATGACGATGAGCGGCGCCGGGAATGGGTTGTCGGGCACGCAACTCGACTACACCCCGACGTCAGGTGGCTCGGTCGACATGACCGGCGACGGCAACAACACCCAGGTCCTGGTCAGCTTTGCCCTCGTCAACCAGGTCCCGGTGCAGGGCCAGTTCGCGACCGGCGTGAACGTCTTCATGTCGGCCACCGACAGCAGCGGCGGCACGGCGATCGAACCGATCGACGCCGTCGGCAACTACTTCGCGTTCAACGCCGCGTTCCCGTTCGCAGGCTTCCAGTGCACCAACGACACGTGCACTAACACCGAGCACGGGCAACTGAATTTCGCCCAAATAACCCACTTCAGCATCACCTTCGCGTACCCATCCTCAGATACAGGAGGAGGCAGCCTCACGGTTGAGGTGAACGAATTGTGGGCGACGCCGACCGGCGGAGCACCGCCGTCGGCGCCGAGCCCGACCGTGACTGCTCCCGACCCGGCGGTGGCGGTCGCCGGAGGCACGGTCGACTTCACGGTCGCGTTCTCCGATGACGAGGGGGCCGCGCCGGTGACCTATGACCCGCCGTCCAACACCGGGTTGAGGGGCCAGGGCCTCACCGTGTCCGGCACGGCATTCGGCGCGGCGACGCCGCGCGTCACCGTTACCGGAGGCCCATCGACCTATACCGTCGCGGTCGGAGGGATGACCCAGGACGGGACGATCATCGTCGACGTCCCCGCAGGTGTCGTGGACGACGCGTGGGGACAGCCCAACGTCGCCAGCTCGGATGATCCGACCGCGGCCTTCACTCTCGCGGTCGCACCGCAGTTCGTTAGCTCCGGCGCCGCTACGTTCGCCGAGGTCACGAACGGCTCGTTCACGGTTCAGACAACGGGCAATCCCGACGCCGCGCTGTCCATCGAGCAGGGAAGCCTCCCGAGCGGGCTCAGCTTTACTGACAACGGCGACGGCACCGCGACGATTTCTGGCGCGCCCAATCTGAACCAGGTCGGCGCTTACCCCGTCACGCTCAAGGCGACCAACCTGGCAGGAACGGTCACCCAGTCGTTCACCCTTACGGTCGAGAAGACCTCCCAAGCGCCATTGACCCTGACATCGACGAGCGGAACCTACGGGTCGGGGTTGACGCTGACGACGTCCGGCGGGTCGGGAACGGGTTCGGTTTCGTATTCGGTAGCGAACGGCACGGCGTCTGGCTGTTCGGTCACGGCTGGGGTGTTGAGCGTGTCGAGTGCGGGGACGTGCTTGGTGACGGCGACGAAGGCGGCGGATGGGAACTACAACTCGGCGTCGTCGCCGCAGACGACGGTTACGTTTGCGAAGGCGGATCAGGCGGCGCTGGCGGTGACGTCGACGAGCGGGACGTTCGGGTCGGGGTTGACGTTGACGACGTCCGGCGGGTCGGGCACGGGTGCGGTTTCGTATTCGGTGGTGGATGCGACGGCGTCTGGCTGTTCGGTCACGGCTGGGGTGTTGAGCGTGTCGAGTGCGGGGACGTGCCTGGCAACCGCGACAAAGGCCGCGGACGGCGGCTACAACGCGGTGTCGTCGCCGAGCACGACGGTTGCATTTGCGAAGGCGCCTCAGTCCATTACGTTCACCTCGCAGCCGCCGGCCCAGCCACAGGTCGGTGGGGGCTACACCGTGGCGGCGACCGCCGACTCGGGCCTGCCCATCGCCTTCTCGATCGATCCCTCGAGCGGCACCGGAGTGTGCTCGATTGCCGGCGCCGTCGTCTCGTTTACCGCCCCCGGGACTTGCGTCATCGACGCCAACCAGGCGGGCAACGGCAACTACCTGGCGTCGGCGGTGAGCCAGCAGACTGTGACCGTGATGGCGCCAGTGGTGAGCTCGCAGCCGGGGCCCGCCACTGTCCCACCCGTCTCGATTCTGCCCAACAACCACTTCGTCGAGCCTCCGCGATACAAGGCCCAGAGCGATGGCTCTTTCGTCGTATCGGTGAAGGTGCCCGGCCCAGGAAGGGTTGACGTGATGATCACGGCGTGGAAGGGGAACCTCGTCCACGGCTCGCTGGACGCCAGGTTGTTCAGGCTGCTGCAGCCCGCGCCTGGTCGGTTCGTGTTCGCGCGGGCCCACGCAACCGCCATTCGCGCGGGAACACTGCAGATCCAGGTGAACCCCAACGCGGAGGGGCGGCGGCTCCTGGGCCGTCATAGGCCCGAGACCCTCGTGCGGGTGTGGGTCACGTTCACCCCTCCGAATGGCCGGTCCCGCAGCATCGGGTATTACGGGGTCCTCTTGGGCTGAAGGAAGTGCGTTCCGCGTTGACTGCGGGCATCCCTTGCCGCTGCCCAGTTACATGACGTTTGGCGGTCAGTGGATCCACCGGGCGATGTTCTCGCGCTTGTTCGCGAGCACGTGCGCTCTTGCCTTGCTCGCCTCGGCTCGGAGCGCTGACAGTCGCGAGCGTAGGTAGCGCAGGGCGAACCGCGCGGTGCGCGCCTTGCCTGCGGGGGTATTGGCGAACGACGCCACCGTCCAGTCTCCGGCTCGCGCGACGAGGACCATCGTGAGGAGTCCGTTGGCCGCGACCTGCTGTTCATGCTCTCCGCCGAACAGCGCCGCCCCTGTGGCGTGCACCAGCACTACCGCGGGCGCGACGGGTTGAAGTTCGGTGGGGTAGGAGCTGCCCAGCCGGGTCCCGACAAAGAAAGAATCGAAGATCTGCTGATGGGAGGACGCGATCGCTTCCCGCCCGACGGTGCGGATCCCGGTCGCGCTCACGTATCTGGCGTCGTCGCTGAAGACTGCCGCGTAGGCGGCACCGTCGCCGCGTTCCCACACCTCGCGCATAAGCGCGAGCACGTCGTTGATAGCCGTCTCGTCTTGCGGCGAGAGTTGCATGTCTCTTGCGCTCATGGCGTTCGCTCCTGCTACTGCCGATAGGATTTTCTTCCATCGAGCGGGAAAGTTCGACGTATCGAATAATCCTAAACGTAGAAACATTTGTCGACGAAGGCGGAATTGATCGAACGGCTGTCCGACCTGATGCGGCGAGCGTCGACGCTGGGTCTCCTGATCCATCAGGGGATCGCTGAGCAGCTTGGTCTCGGACCAACCGACCTCAAATGCCTCGACATCGCCAGCTGCGAGCCGCAGCTCACCCCAGGGCGGCTCGCCGAGATCACCGGCCTGAGCACCTCCGCCACCACCGCCGCGCTCGACCGGCTCGAGCGCCGCGGGTTCATCAAGCGCCAACGCGACGAACACGACCGCCGCCGGATCTTCGTTGTCTCCACTGGCCGGCACGAAGCCGAAACTGCCCGGCTGTACGCCCCACTCGCCCAAGCCGCGGCCGCGGCACTAAACGACTACAACGTAGAGCAGCTGACGCTCATCGCGGACTTCCTAGAAAGGCTGAACCAAGCCAACGAGCAGCTAATACACGAGCCGCCCGAAATGTGATCCAAGCGACTCGGCTCGCCGTCAGGTTTCGTTGGCGGCTGGGATGGCGAGGTGCTCGCGCGGTTCGGGGGCCCGCGCGTGAGGTGCGCGGCGCTCGACACTCCGAACGGCGTTGAGTGGTGTGGTGCCGAACCAGCCGCGGGCGACGAATCCGGACAGGGCTGCGGTGTTGACGATGCCCCAGTAGCCCGTCGTGACGAGGAGTGGAAGGGATGGCAGCTTGCCCGCTGCGAGCGATGTCGCGAACGCGACCGGGATTAGCAGGGCGAGGATGAGGTGAGGCATGGTCTCGCGCCAGTACCAGCGGACCTCGGTGTCCTTGCGGGTGATTCGGTAGATCGGTTTGCGATGCGGGCCGCCGAGCAGAGCCTTGCAGCACGCGGCGATGTAGACCGGGGCCAGGCCAAGCCACATCAGCTTTAGGCGCCATAGCGCGCGGAGTGGCGAGCGTTGGCGACGACGCCGGTCGGCGAACGGCTGGTTGAGGATGAGCAGCCGCAGTTCGGCGGCCAACGCGTAGGGCATGAGGTGCAGCAGGCAGGAGAGGGCGGACGCGGTGACGGGTAGGTATCCGAGGCAGGCCAGCGCGGTGCACGGCACGTAGATGAGCACCGTGAATGAGTGCAGATAGAACAGCAGGGTCTCGTAGAACTGGAGCCGCTGCCGGAGGGTCAGTCCGGACAGCCTGCCCCAGACCATCAGCCTGACGGTGTCGATCGCCCAGGTGCCGCGCTGCTTGAACACGTTGGCGATGTCCTCGGGACTGTGCTGGGCAACAGCGCCGACAACCGGGAGATAGCAGCTCCGCCACCCGCGCCGGAGCGCTTCCACCCCGGATTGGAGGTCCTCGACCAGGTTCCAGGTGGGAAAGCCTCCGATCTCCTCGAGCGCCTCCCGGCGCCAGACGACGCCGGAGCCGCACGGGAAGACGGCGTTGGCGGCGTTGCGTGAAAGTAACTGGGATCGGTAGAACTGGCCGTCGAGGTTTACAAATGGGTCACCAGCCGAGACCTGGGCTTCCTTGATCGTCTGCACGAACGCGAGCCCTTCATCTGCCTCGAGCTGCCCGACGGTGTGGCGGAGAAAGCTCACCGTGCCGAGCTCGTCGTCGGCGTCACGCGTCTCGATGTGGGCAACCCCGGGAAAGTGCTCCAACACGTACTCCAGCGCCGAATTGAGGTTCCCCGCCTTCGCCGCGCCGTTGCGTCCCGGTGCGTGCCTTGCTGGAGGCTCGTGGTAGATAACGTCCAAGCCTTCAAGCGCCCTCGCGAGATCAGGATTGTGCGCGTCGTCCGAGACGACCACGTGCATCCGGTCGCCCGCATAGTCCTGCTCCAGGACACTGAGCACCGTCCGAAGCACCATCGGGAGGGGCTCGCCCCAAGTGGGAATGATCACCGCCACCTCGGGAACGGCGAGGCCCATGATCAGTCGCGGCGGCGTGACCCGGCTGTGCCAACCGTTGAACACCGACAGCGCCAGACACAATGCCGATAGCGCGCTGGCCGCCGCGAAGGGCCAGGCCAGCCAAGCGACGCCCCAGTTCAGATGGCCGAACAACCACGGCAGGTAGATGAACATCAGGCCGAGCAGCAGCAATCCACTGAGGCGGATCGGCCGCTGCCGTCTCAGGGGCGGAAAATGGTCTCCATACCGTCGCGCCGCCTGCGCCAGGTTGCTCGACGGCGCCGCTAGCTCGCGCGCCGCTCTGAGAGCATCTGCCTTGGCCGCGGTGGGGAGCGGTTCGGGACGATCAAATGTGACTGCCATGCCGTCGCCCTTAATCGGCAGGTCTCTGTCAGAATTCGAACACCGCCCCCTGATCCCTCGATCATCGGTCGACGTCGGCAACTGCGGGACGTGCAGCCAGCCGAGCGGTGACGAGCGGAACGTCAAGCGTCCCGGCTCGCAACGCGCCCGCGGCTTCCCGCTCTTGATGCCGAGCCGCGGCGGGCGCTTGTTCGCCGATGCACCCGTGGGGCTCGCGCTGGTCCGTCCGATAGGAGAGAGCGATCGCCCCGATTCCTGGAGGGATCGTCTTACGCTGGATCGCCGGCTCGACTGTCCGCGTCGACGCCTGAACCGTCGGCGTGGCTACGCCGTGCCCGGCCAGGTCGCGGTGGCGCGGACGCCGTCGCCTTCCTCGGGCTTGGGGCCGCCGACGGCGATGATGTCGAGCCCGTCGGGGCCGGCCTCGAATGCTCGGACGACCTCGGGCGCGACGCGGATCACATCCCAGGTCCGGAGCTCCTGGGTCTCGTCGTCGAGCAGGATCCGGCCGGAGCCGGCGACGACGACGTAGGCCTCCTCCTGCTCCTTGTGGCTGTGAGCCATCGGGCTGCGCAGGTTCGGGGCGTAGCGAAAGAGACTGACACCGAGGTCGCGGGAGTCCAGGTGCTTACGCCCGAAGCGGCCCTCGAGCCCCTCCACGCGCCCGGCGACGGAGTCCTCGACCTCGAGCAGGTTGACCTTCGCAAAACGGGACATGCAATCTCCTCGGCTGGGCAGCGAGTCGGTGTGGCCGACGGAACCCTAGCTGTCGAGGTCGGCCATAGGGAGGCGGACGTGCCGGAGGCCGCAGCAGAAAGCACGCACACCAGCACCGTCTGACTCCCAGCCGCCTCTGCTTGGACACTGCGCCCCTAGCCCTGGTAGGTGTAGTCGGTTCCCCAGTTGAACGCGACCTGCTCGCTGCCGTCGGCGCACGAGTAGGCGTAATACGTCCCGCCCCAGGCCGAGGACCAAGCGGAGCCCGGACCTTCTGCCGTCGCCGTGCACGAGCAGCCATCGCTGGCGTACGGCGCCCCTCGCGCCGGTCTGCTTCTTGTCCCACCGTCGCCGCGACGGCACAGGTCGTGTTGGACACCGCGATCTGCGCGTAGACCGATCCGTGAGTGAACTGCTCGGCCTGGCACTGACCGGACCCAACCGGCGCCGGCTGGAGCCGGCCCGACGATGGCTCTGTGGTCGAGCCTTCTCCACCGGTGGCTGCCACGTTGTCCCACCAACCGCCGGCGTGCGCGTAGGTCGCACCCGTGCGGCGGTTTATGAGGTAGGCACAAATGCCGTGCACTCCGGCATGATCGGCGCCAAATTCGGCCACGAGCGAGTAGTGCGCGTGTGGTCCTACGCCCTGGCTCAACCAGAGCGTCACGGCATAAGAGGGCTTGGACACGCGGGCCCTCTCGCCCAGATACGTCGAAGCGCATCCGGAATGCTTGTAGAACTGCTCGTATGCGACGACCCGGTTGGCCTCGCCGCCGGCGAAGCCCTTGATCGTCCAGTTGAAGTCCTGGCCGAGCGTATTCTTGGCCGCGCCGGAAAGCTCGAGCGAGTTGCTTGCGGCGTACGCTGCGGTGCTCGAAGCAACGACCAGCGCCAACGCCGCAGCCGGCGCGGCAACGCGAACGTCCCTCGTCCGAAGGCCCGGGCGGCTCGACGCCGGCACGAGATATCGACGATGTCGGGGTCATAGGCCTCGGACCGACGACGCCAACAGCGTTCGAGGCCGTGGGATACATTCCGCTCCCCGGTTCTACTGACGCGCTTCTAGCTCACGGATCCGGTCGAGCAGTTCGCACACCAGCACCGCTCCGGCGTAGTTGAGCCCGAGGTCCTGGCGCAGTCGCTCTGCCCGCGCGACACGCGCGGCGCTCCGCGGGTCGTACCGCGGTGTCTCGGTCGGCTCAGGGTGCGCGTCGAATAGGCCGAACTCCAGATAACGGCGGACGACCGTGACCCGGACCCCCGCCCGTCGGGCGACGGCGGCCAGGTCGACCGGCTCTTCGGCATTCATGCCGCTGTCTCCTCGGGTGAGATCTCGGCGAGCTGCTCGTAGAGCTCGCGTTCACGGTCCGACAGCTGCTTGGGAACGGTGATCTTGACAACCGCGTGCAGATCGCCATGGCCGCCCCCGGCCTTCGGCAGTCCCCGCCCACGGAGCCGGAGGCGACGCCCGCTGGAGGAGCCGGCAGGCACCCGGACCTGAGCGGTGCCGGCCAGCGTCTGGACCGAGACGGTCGCACCGAGCGCCGCCTGCCACGGCGCTACCGAAAGGTCGACATCGAGGTCGTTCTCGCCACGCCGACGGAACCTCGGGTGGAGCTTCAGCTCGATCCGGAGGTAGAGGTCGCCGGGCGGACCCCCGTCGCGACCGGGGCCGCCCTGTCCAGCCACGCGAATCAACTGGCCCTCGCGCACTCCCGGGGGGAAGTTGACGTTGATCTCATGGTGATCGAGGGTCAGCCTGCGGCGTCCTCCCTCCAGCGCGTCCTCCAGCGACAGCGCGAGCACCGCCTCGCGGTCGAGGCCTCGCAGCGGCCCGCTGGCCCACCCTCCAGGGCCGCTGCCAACACCGCCACCGAACAGCCGCTCGAAAAGGTCGTCGCTGAACTCGAACCGAGCGTCGTCACTGCCGAACCCCTGGCGCGTGAAGAACTCCTCAAAGCTCACGTCCGGCGCCTCCTGCTCCTGTTGGCGCCAGTTCGCGCCGAGGCGGTCGTAGCGCCCGCGCTTCTCAGGGTCGGACAGCACCTCGTACGCCTCGCCGAGCTCCTTGAATCGCTCCTCCGCGTCGCTGTCGGAGTTGACGTCGGGGTGGTACTTCCGGGCCAGCTTGCGGTAGGCGCGGCGGATCGCGTCCTGATCCGCGTCACGGGGCACGCCAAGCACTTCGTAGTAGTCCGTGTAGGTCAGCGCCATCGGCGGTTAATCCTGCAGCATCTGATGATCCGCGCCGCTAGGACGTCGGCCAGGGCACGGGAAGATCGGCGGTTCCGAACAGGCGGAACAACGCGTCCACCGAGCCGAACCTGATCTTCTCGCCGTCCTTGAGGGCGTGTGCCTGGCCAGCGGAGAGGACCTCCCCGCGCAGTTCGGTGTGGTTCAGGCTGCCGAGGTCCTCGACCTCGAACCCGCCCTTTACGCGCCGGATCCGGGCGTGCCGGCGCGACAGAGTCTGGTCCGTGTCGAATGGCTCCAGGTCGATGTCCGGTGCATCGCGGGTCGGGGAATCCGACCGTCCCACCACCTGATCATCCTTGATCTCGAACCGGGCCAGCACCTGCATCTCCTTGAGCACATACAGGAACGCATGCGTCTGCGGATTGAGCTCCCCGATCGAGAGCTTTCTTGTGATACCGGCGGATGCCGCCCGCAGCTGCTCGGGGATCGCGATGACGCGGGTGATCGCCGGCGTGAACCCGGACAGACGCTCGCCCGATGCTCGCTCGCGGATCTGGGTCAGTTCCCTATCGGCCTGCACGGGATCGGGGGCAGGCGGCAGGACGTCCATGACCGCCGCCAGGCTGAGCTCTCGCCCGGACCGCATCAGCGGATGCTCACCCTCGAGCTCGGGAAGCTCCGAGATGACCTTGCCGTTGTGGATGACCGGCCGCCGCCAGTCCGAGGGGTTGAGCGGCACCAGCGCGTGACGCTGCCGCCGCGCGGCTTCGATCGTCCGTGCGCGCTCGTTCGGGTCCGCGCCGCTGGCCGCCTTGATCTGCTCGGCGCGCTCTGCGCCGAAGTTGACCGGGACCGCCTGGCTGTATTCCTTCGCGCTCACTTGTAACCACGCTTGGGTGTCCTCCTTGATCGCGTCGGCGAGCTCGCGGATCGCCTTCGATGGTGTTGCGCCGGCCGCGCGATCCCGCCAGTAATCGAGGACCCGGAAGCCGTGCCCGACCATCCCGGTCATCGCGCCGCCACTGGTCAGGAAGTGGCCGTTGCCGAACGAGTCGCCGGCGACGACGCCGTTCGTCACGACCAGCGGATCGTCTCCGACGCGCTCGATAAGGCTGAACAGCTTCGGCCCGTAGATCATCTGGACTTGCTTGAGCTCGTGGCGGGGAATGTCGAGGACGTCCGCCGCCTGCTTGATGTAGTACTCGTAGAGCAGGTGCTGCGTCGCGGCGTAGAACTCGGGTGTGTCGTACTCGGTGCCCGCAGGGACGAGCCCCTCAGCGACCGGATCGAACGCCTTGAAGTCGGGCACCTGAGCCAGGACCCAGCCGGCCTCCGGGTCGTTCTCGTGCCCGATCGCGATCTGCCGCACCCAGTACTCCTGGCCACCCTGGTCGAACTCGGAGGAGATGCGCCTCCGCAAGCGGCCGCCGACCAGCACTTCGACGAGCCCGGCAACGAAGTCCGCCTGCGCCACCACGGGCCCGCGTCCGTCGTTGTGATTGACCTCAACGTCGTGCTGCTCGAAGCCGAGGCGGCTGGCGTCTTTGCTGCTGAAGCCCTCAGCGATCATGAATAGCTCTGGCACGCCGAGATCGATCACCTCGCTGCCGGGTTCACGGGTGCGGACGAACTGTCCCTTGAAGTCGAACTCTCGCAGCGACTCGATCCTGATCCCCTTGCGCCCGCCGGGACCCTCGTAGAAACCGTCGTCGTCGACCAGCGCGCGATGGTGTGTGTACAGCTGGACTCGGGGCTCGACGCCCGCCTTGACATCCGTCTCCTCGAGCAGTTCGAGGTAGCGGCGCAGGAGCCGCTGGATCGAGGCGGCCTCGGCCTGGAACGTCGACGGGCTGTCGAGTACCTCGACCATCGAGCCGCGGATCTTCGCCGGATCGGGATGATCGGGTGGCACCGGCGGCGGCAGGACGGTGATCACCCGGTTAGGCAAGCCGTGGCGGAAGCGATCATCGATGAACTCGACGTCGTGGATCCTCCCAACGATGTGTTGGTTGGTGTCGAAGCCGTCTATGACGACGTCGGCGACGATGTCGCCACCGGTCGTGTCGGGGCTGTAGAACACCTCGGCCAGCCTGAACAGCTTGCCGTTGCCGCGGCGCGGGACGCGCTCGGCGCCGTAGCGCTCGAGCATCATCCGATCGATCAGGCCGAGCTGGTGATAGAGGGCCTCGCGGATGTTCCAATGCACGCCGAGGAATGGGTCGCCGCGCATCTCGACGCCGACGGCTTGACGGCCGCTGGCGACGGTCCACAGCATCGCCATCATGTTCGTGCCACCCAGGCCCAGCGCGAGAAAGTCTGGGTTGACCATCACTTCCAGATCCGACTGCATCTCTTCTCCTCGCGGGCAGCCGCCCCGGCGCACCGGCGCCCCCACCAGTCGTCACCCGAGTCTAAAGCATCGAGGAAGTGCGAGGCTTGCGGCGACCCGGACGCTTGGTTATGCTCGGCCTAACTGCGGCTGAGTGCCGCAGGGGGTGTGGGCGTTAATCGTGGAAGCGACACTCCTCGCGGTTCAAGGCTCCTTGAAAGGCCAGCGGTTTCCGCTGGGGAGCCAGTCGATCACGTTTGGTCGCAGCGATGAGAATGCCGTAGTCCTCCCCGGCGACGCCGCCTCGCGTCTCCATGCCGAGCTCCGGCACGAGGCCGGCGTCTACGTCGTAGAGGACCGCGGCAGCACAAACGGAACCTGGGTGAACGGCACGCGCGTGACCTCTCACCAGCTCCAGGCCGGCGACGAGATCCAAATCGGCGATGAGGTCTTCCGCTTCGAGGCCGTCACTGACCCCACCACGCGGTTAGCCTCGACCCTGCCAGCCGCTGCAAACGTTTTGCGCGTCACTGTGACCGGTGGGGGGCCGGTTGGCCTGAGTTTTGCTCTGCTCTTGGAACACCTGTTGGGGCCGCGCGTCGAGATCGCGGTCTTCGACGGTCGCTGGGCGAGAGTTGGAGACGAGGTCGTATGGAAGACCCCTGAGCAGGGGAACGTGCGCCGGCAGCAGGTCGTGACCGTGCAGAGCCGGCAGTACTTGAGGCTCCCTCCCGACGTCCAGGAGGGTCTCTTCACCTCGGACGCATACTGCGAGATGTGGCCTAAGGGCCCGGATTCGATTGAGGACTGTGGGCCGCGCAACATCCGGATCGCGCATGTCGAGGATCAGCTGCTCGCGATCGCCAACGGTAAGCAGGACCGCATCCAGCTCGTTCCGGAGCGCTTCGACGCGGCCGCCGCCGAAGACGAGATCGCCATGCAGCACGTGCTTGCGATTTGCGAGGGCAGCCGGTCCAGCACGCTGGATTTCTTCGCCGATAGGTTCGGTCCTGGAGACCCAGGGATGTATGCGCTTGGTGGTAAGCAAGTGCAGGACATGGTCCTGGGCCTTAGGGTGAAGTCCGAGCTGACTGACCCTATGGCGGTGCTGCTAACTGTCGCCCAGAACCGCTTCCTGCTGAACTCGCTGCGCGGCGAAGGCTTTCTCAATATGCGTTTGACCGATCAGGAGGCGCAGGAAGCGGTCGGTATCAACCCGTCCGAGCGTGTGTTTACACCCTGTATCCAGTCCGAGCCCTGCGTGCTGGAGCTGGGGGCGAACCACCAGTTCTTCTGCGCTGGACATCACGCTCTGTTCTTGCCGGCTCTGTTGAACGGATCCGCCCTCTGGACGCGGGTGCAGGAAGGACTGCAATTGTTCGGGGTTCGCCCGGAGAACCTGACTGCGGTGACCGGCTTTCGGCTGGATATGGTGCAGCGGTCTCGCTTCACAGTCCAGTTGTATCCCAAGACGGCAACAACACCCGGAACGTTCGGGTTCTTAATCGGCGACGCGGCGAATGCGATTCACTTCTGGCCTGGGCGCGGACTGAATAGCGGACTGGCCTCGGCCATCTCGCTGGCGCGGTGCCTGGCCGCCCGGCAGGGAGCTGGGTTGCGCGATGCTGACTTCCTGCGCCACGAAGCGGTGATGGCGATGCTCCAATACCGGCATAAGAGCCGAGCCTGGCGACAGATGGTTACTACCGACGAGGCCGGGAACACGCAGGCCATCAAGGACAGGATCGCTCTGGGAATCGCGGAAGGTGACCAAGAAGCGTATGACAGAAGAGCGGACATCGACGCACTGACCAAGCGGCTGCATCAGATTCGAGGTCGGCTGGCATCACGCTTGGACGGCCTTCCAGACGACACGACCCTGCGGGACCACCTGGAGCAGCTTCCCGGGCAGATGTTGCACACGCTCGTCGTGAGCGGGCCCTGGGACACTGACGGCGTCGGCGGAGAGGAGGTCGACGTCGAATGGCTCCTCAAAGCGGCAGCCGCCGCGGAGCTTGTCTAGCGGGACGGACGGGATCGAGCAGAGCCCGAATCTTCTTCGCGCTTCGCTGCTGGACACACGACATGCGCCGGCACGCGATGCACGAGCCTCAGTGCGACAGTAGGATCGCTTGTGAGGGCAACCAGTAAGGAAAGGACAATGCGATGAAGGCGACCGCGCGGCGTACGACCGGGACCTTTACCCATCAGATCGAGATCCGAGGTCATCGGCTCATCGTCGACGAGTCCGCGGAATTGGGCGGCGCGGACGAGGGCCCGAGCCCGCAGGAACTGCTGGCCGGCTGCGTCGCATCCTGCACCGCGGTCACCATGCAGATGTATGCCAATCGCAAGGGGTGGGACATCGGACAGCTCGAGGTCGAGTGCGAGTACGAGATACCCGAGCGTGGCTCCGCCACCCACTTCAACCTCATTTTGCGGCTCCCGGAGGGCTGCACCGAGGAGCAGAAGGAAAAGCTGCGCGTGATTGCCGGCAAGTGTCCGGTCCATCGCGTCCTCGAAGGCGAGTCAATCTTCGCGGATCAGATCGAACTCGTTGCACCAGTGCAAACCTAGGGCGCCACACCCATGTCGACCTGACGCCCGCCGCGGCTCCTGTAACCCCTGCACTTCAGATGCAACGCTGGCCGAGAGGCTCTAGTTCGATGCTCGCGGTCTGGCCCCACGTTCACGGCCGCCGCGGAACCTCCAGCCCATCAAGGCCCACAGCAAAGCTGCAGATGCCAACACCACAACCACGGCACCCAGCGACGCCGCGATCATCAGACCCTGATGGGGAACTACCAGCGGACCTCGGAGACGGAGGTGGCCATGTCCCGTACCCAAGACCGCGAGGTCGGGCGGATGTCTCGTACCGAGGACCGCGACAGCGGCCCGGGCGCGCACGTTGGCGAGCATGCCGAGCACCGCGACAACCAGCATCACAGCGCTGACGGCACCGGCTAAGGGTCCGAGCCGGATCCGCGGCTCCCTCGGAGAGCGATTGACTGGCAGGTCGGCGAGGAGCGCGTCGAGTTCGCCGTAGGTCCGGGCCGCGTACAGCGCTTCAAGCCGTTGTTCAAACTCGTCCCCGCTGAGCCGCCCCTCAGCCATCGCGTGCCGCAGTCGTTCGGCGACCTGCTCCCGATCGGAGTCCGAAGCGCGGTGCGATGCCACGACCTGCACCGGCTCCTTCTACCACCACCCGGGTGACAGGGACGTCACAGACTGAGCGCAAGCGCGAGGTTCTCCTGCCTCGCCCTTTGCGATCGTGCGGATTGAGGGAGGGACGCGACGACGGTTCCTAAGGCGCCGGTTCGGGTCTCCATTTGTCACTGCCTGGCCTGCCAGCGTCGCACCGGCAGCACGTACGGCGTTCAGGCTCGCTTCCCCCGCCCGCAGGTGAGGATCACCGGCGAGGCCAGCGAGTACGTGCGGTACGCGGGCGACGACGGCACCGAACGACGGTTCTTCTTCTGGATCCGCGCTTGTACACATCCGGCGTCTTGGTCTTGATCAAACGGGGCGGCCGTCACACCTCCCCTCTCTTTGTGGGCTTGCGCTCCCGCGCCTTCAGCGCCTCGTCCAGCAGCGCGCGCACGTAAGTCTCGCGCGGCACGAGCCCGCGCTGCTCGTCGAGCCGCCGCACGATCTCCGGCGGCAGCCGCACCGGCAACGGCTTGTCGTATGCGTATGCAGTCCTCATACTGCTAATGCTAGCAGATGGCTGCACATGCCCAGCCTGTCAAGCCGCGCATGCGACTACGCTGCACGCCCGTGGCGATCTCAAGCGGGGTGTACACCTTGGCGGGCGTTCTGATTGGCGGCTTCATCACCACCGCCTCTCAGGTCTACTTCGAGCGGCGGCGGGAGCGTTGTGACGAGCGATCCGAACAGCGAACCTTGCGGGCGGCCAGGCGGAAGATCGCCGCGGAGCTCTTCGATATCGCCATCGCAGCCCGAACCGTTTGGACTCACGGCCGAGCGGACGAGAACTACATACACCTCCTCGGGGACTCCGAACCATGGCACCGCCATGCTCCGTTGCTGGCGGGAGATGACGGCTACGTGCCGGTCCACCTCGCGTACCTGTACGCGGGCCAGACAGGTCGCGCACTCGACCGGGGCGACCGTACGAGCGCGGTGCATTACGCACTCGCGAACTACGATCAGATTCGCGTCGCGTTGCAGCGGATCGACGAAAGCGGCGCATCCGATCTACCCGAGTTGCCGTCTCGGTTCCAAGATGACGCGGAGGACGATCCCGTGCAGCCGTTGAGAGACGGCAAGGCCGTAGGGAAGGTCCGTAGGGAAGGTCACCGCAGCCGGCTGCGTCGGCGGCTGGTCCGCCGGCGCTCGAGCGTCTTCGTGGACCAAAGGGCCCGTGTTCGGCACGACAACATGGTCGGGCTCGGGCACGATCGGCTCGCGGGCCGTGACGGCCCCGCGGATCGAGGGGAACCACCGACGACTTCCGTTCACCCGATTGTTACGTTCTTCGTGTGCTGATTGCGCTGCTGATCGTCGCCCTAATGCTGTACAGCCCGACGATCCGCCGCGGCCTCGGCCAGTTCGTCGCAGGCGCCTTGTTCATGATCGCGATGGCGCTCGCGTTCGGCGCGGCCGGAGTGCTCATCGCGACCGTCCTCGCCCTCTCCTCGCTGTACCGGCCGGCGCCGCCGCGCAGCGGCCAAACACGTCACTGACCGCCTCCACGTCCGCGCCACGGCGGAAGATGCGGCCGTGAGCGAGAAGTGCTCGAGTGACACTCGGCCGTTTGGTGGGGGGGATCGGCGGTTACGCCAATAACACGCGGACCGCCGAATGAACACCAGGGGGTCTAGCGGCACCACGATCCCAGCCCATTGCCCCAATGGTGCCGCCTCGCCTTGCCCCCACTGTTTGCCTTGCCCCCACTGTTTGCCTTGCCCCCACTGTTTGCCTTGCCCCCGTTGCCCCCTTCTGTCTTGCCCCTCTTCCATCTCATCTCGCCGTACAAAGGTCAGAACGCAGTGGGATCACGCAAGTTGGTGCGTTTTCGTTGCGTTTTGTGCGCTATTTGCGGGTTTCCTTGTCCTCTCGATGCTCAACTGGCCGTCGCGTCGACGTTTCTCTCGATACGCAAGACGTTTGCGGCTGTGCGGGTCCCTCAAATTGGTTAGAAAAGTCCCCATGTAGCAAGAGTCGAACTTGGGGGAACGGATGCCCTCTCCGCCGCGGCGGTTACCCCTGTCTGCCGCGGCAGCAACCGGCGCCCCGCCTTAGCCCCAAGGCGGGGCGCCTCCCTGCCCGGCCGGAGTCTTTGGGACCGAACTCGATGCCGGGCTACTACTCCATAACGCACGTCATGCCGAAACGTTCGGTTTCGGGCCCAGCAACACCCGGCCTACCAATGCCAGGCATTGCGCTCCGGGCGCTCGAGCTCGTCGAACGGATGAGGACCGTGCAGCGCCTCGATGATCCGCAGCGCCCGCCGGACCGAGGTGCGTGGTCGCCTCGACGGTCACGCCTCGCTCGAGGATCCCGTCGTTCACGAGCTGCCCGCGCGCCCAGTTCTCCCCTTCCTGCTCCTCCCATCGCGGGTTGACGGGCCGGTACAAGTTCAGGCGGATCCAGTACTGGTTGGGTTCGATTCTGGCCGCCCAGCCCGGCGTGATCGATGGACCGGCCACCGGTTCGCGCTCGACGGGCTCCGATTCTTCCTGCTCCCGCCGGGCCCGGTCGTGGATGCTCTCCCCCCGCCGCTCCCAAGCCTCCCTGATGATGCTCACCGCCTTCTCCGCGAGCGGTGCGAGCCGGTCGAGGTTCGCGCCCCACCAGATGCTCCCCGCACCCTCATGCTCCCACGGGTTAACCGGATGGTCGAGCACGATCCTGATCGACGCTTCCTCACGCTCACCCGGCATATCCCACGGGAACTCCGCTTCCGAGGTCACGGTCGGCTCCTGTCCAAAATCGACTCGGGATGCGAGCCGCTTAGCCTAACCGGGCGAGCCCCGGTCCAGGGGCGGCCCTGGACACGGTAAAGCGGGGATGTCGTCGTCCGCGGGAAGAGGATCGTGGTGTCGCGTGAACAAAGATCTGCTGGACCTGCTCGACGCGTGCGTGCCGCTGGGCGATCCGCGCGCCGACCGCGACGTCATCGGCCGAGGGCTGATCGGCATGTTGGACGCCGCCCTGATGGACCTCGACCTCGCCCACGCGTGGAGGCTGCTCGCCGAACTCGCGGACCTCGAGGACACCCGGAGGATGGCCGCGTGGGCGGCGGAGACAAATTGAGTGCGCCGGGCGGCTGTTTGACCGCCGCGATGACGGCGACGTCCCGGCCTGTTGGATCCTCAGGATCGCGAAGCCAGAGACTTCTCTTTTTCGATCGTTGCGAGCGTCTCGCCAACGCGACCAATACAGTCCCTTTCCCGTCGGTCGCCGCTTGCTGATCGCGTGGAAATAGCTAATTGCTTGTGCAATTGCGTGCGGATAGCCGAGCCTGCTCGCCGCGTGGACCAGGACGGTCGCGCGCGTTGGTCAGGTGCGCGTGCGATGCGAGACGCAGTTCGGCCGACGCGGTCCGCTCGAGATGCCTGACTGCGAGGAGCAACAGCACCCGCGGAAGCCGCACCCACCGTTTCTCCGGACTGTCGTGGCGGCCTGGAGGGCGGGAAGGAAAGCGCACCGCTGTCCGGAACACTCCCACATGGGTCCTGGTCGTCTTCATGCGCTGATCGATGGCGTTTTCGCAATCGCCGTGACACTGCTCGTTCTGGATCTGCCCACGCTCCCGGGTTCGGCCGACTTCGTTCACCGGCTTGTCGAGAACTGGCCGAGTTACGCGGCCTACCTCGTCTCATTCACGACGATCGCGCTCATCTGGATCGAGCACCTGGGGATGATGAGCGCGGTGCGGTTCGTGAACCGAAGGTTCCTCGAGCGCACGTTGCTTTTCCTGCTGTTCGTCTCAATCATCCCGTGGCCGACCGCGTTGGCGGCCGAGCACATCCGCCAGAGCGGAGCGCCAGCACGAGCGGTCGCTTTGCTCTACGCGGCCATAATGATGCTGATGGGGCTGTCGATGGCGCTCAGCTGGAGGTATCTCAGCGAACACGAGCAGCTAGTCGCCGAACCCGCGAGGACGGTGATGCCGGCCGGCACCCGCCGGGCTCTGCTAGGCGCGCTTGCTTACATCCCGGCGATCATCTTCGCGCTGCTGGTGCCAGCGATCTCGTTCGCGATCGACGCCGCCGTCGCCATCTATTTCGCTCTCTCCAGGAGCCAGGTGCCGGGCCTCATCTACAAAGCCGGGCTCGGGGACGACTCGGCATGAGCGCGAGCAGCCAGCTCAGCCGACACAACTGACGCCCGCTCCCTGGGCGGATCGAGCGACTCGGTCGGCACCGGTCGGGAGGCGTGCGTCGTCGCGAAACCGGGTGCCTCGCCGGTCGGACGCCATCGACCTGCTCCTCGCCTCCAGCAGGGCCTGCCCTCGCGCTCCGAAACCACCGCCCCGGGCTGGCCAGGAGACCGACAGGGAGCTAGCGGCTCAGGTCCCGAACCAGCGGTGTTCCGACACGCGCCGAGACCGCTGCCTCGGGCTAGATCCAGCAGGCTCGATCCGCCCTGGGCGGGGCGGAGAACAAAGCTCGAGCGCAGAACTCGACCGCGACGACGGTATCACCGGAACGGACACCGGTAACGCCACCCCCGAGCCCGGGCGAGAGGTGGCCGAGATTCTCTACGCCCGCTCGCGACGAAGCGACCGCTCGCTAGAGGGCCGCGTATACGCGACGCTCGGCATGCCCGAACGCAAATCGGACTCGGTCGAATACGCCCTCGCGTCCGAGAAGGTTTCGGATCGGATCAGGATGCAGCGAGAAATGCGCAGGGATCAGGAGCCATGCGCCGGAGAGCTCGATCATGATCTCCGCTTCGGCGCACAGAATCTCGGCGCCTGGGACGATGCCGCCGATCCGACGCTTCGGGTAGATCGAGTCAGAGAGATCCAACCCTAAGCTCGAGCCGACGTTGAAGTTCAGAAGCGTCGTGCGAGCACCCGAGTCGACGAGCACTCCTGTGTGGTATGCACCCAGCAGCGCGCCGCGATGATCTACCGCCGCGAATTCGACGGTTATGACCGGCCTCGTTTCCCCCGTGTAGTCGCCCCCTGTGGGTGAACTCGAGTGCGGCAGGTACAGGCAGCCGCGCGAGCGTCAGACGCCGAGGGCGACGTTGGACGGTGGAACGAAGACGATGGTGCCTAGACCCTCAGCCGGCGCGTGGCGGTCCTGAAGCGCGCTGGGGGAGAGGTCGGCGTCGATCGGCGTCAACTCCGGACTGAGCAGCACCCAGAGGCCCTGATAATGCGCAGCCTGCTGGGACTGCAGCCAATTCGCTAGGGGGGACTCTTCAGCTTGGTCGACGCGACGTCGCCGCTAACGGTGCCTCCTGCGGATCTGAACTCCGTTACTAGAACGTCGACCATCACTCGGTCCCTTCTTGGGATGGGTCGGCCCCTGACGCCGGTGGAGCGCTAGGAGCTGACGGAGGCTCAATTTCTGCGATCTCGTCGTGATCGTTCTCGTAGGCCCTGATGTTCTGATCGAGTGCCTTCAGCATCGCCTTCGCGTGCTGCGGCGACACGACCAAGGTTTCGACAAACTGCGGCACGGCCTCGACACGGAAGCGCGCCCCAAACTCGGACTCCTCTTGATGTATCTCGCTGGGGACAGCGCGGGTGAAGAGCAGACTGAAGTCCCAGGGCGAATACACGATCTGCAGGTTGAGCGAGGAACAGAAGGCGTCGATGGGAAAGTTGAGAAAGTCATGGGGAAGTTCTCGCCCGTCGACATGATTCGACCTTGTCGGCTTGCGGCAGCAGATCCGTGAATCTCCCGGCAAGCCTACGCGAGCCTGGGCTTATCGCGTGTAAGCGCCTCACTCGCGAAAGAGCGACACGCTCTACCTGGAGCGAGGGGTGGCACTGCCCGCGCGATCCTCTGGCGACCACCTGGTTGGGTCGTGAGGAGATGGAACGGGCAAGAGATGATGCGCCTCGCGGGGGCCCCGTAGAGCTCGACAGGGGGTTGGCAGGCGATTTCCGGCGTCGACCTCGACCCTGCGGGGAACCGTCGCGGGTGGATGTGTGTACCTGAGTGTGCACCCCCTCCTAGACAACATTGTGCACACAGTCTCGGAGCGTAGAAAAACTCGCTGCTTCCAGCGAGTTTCTCGAGCGCGCCCGGAGAGATTCGAACTCCCGACCTTCGGTTCCGGAGACCGCGCCGACGGTGGCGACGATCGGCGCAATCTGCCTGCTATCCCGTCACATCTGGTCGCTTAGGTAACCAGGATCGCCCGTGGCCATTGGGACCGCTCCGGCGACGTTTGGGCCACGATTGGGCCACAAGGCATCCGCCGCGAGCGGTTTGCTTCACCTTGTGAAGTAGCCTGGTCAGCCTGTCCGACGCTACGGCCGCGGGGGCCCACCGGGGGGAATCACGACCCCGAACCGTGCGTTGACCGACCGACCAACCGACCTGCAGCACTTCGAGCTCTATGGCGCGGTCTTGGCCGCAACCGTGGGCTACGTGCCGCGCGGCCGTAGGTGGGCCTCAGCAAGCGTCACAGCGGCATCGTGGCGATAACCGGGCGGATGCCTCGGCGCCACAAGTCATTCCTAATCCATCCCTTGATCACAACGAAACGTGATGACGACGACGAAACGGAGCGAACGTGGCAAGACCAACCAATCTTGCGAGGGGCATCCCACAAGGCGTCAAGTCGCCAGGACGCTCAAGCTCGAGCAGCGGCAAGTTCGCCGCCGCGGGATTGCGGATGCCGAGAGTCGGCGGTCGCGGTGGCGGCACGAAGGCACCGAGCGGGAAGGCTCGCAGCAGATAGACGTCGGTACAGGCACTGCCGAGATTTCGTTCGCGTTCGGCGGCGGCGAGATAACCGCTTTTCTAGTTTCCTGTGTATCGGATCAGGACCCGCAAGCCAGGCGCGAAGCGAAGCGCTACGCCGAATCTCCAATTCCGAAACGACGGGAACCGAAATTGGAGGCATCTTGACGATCGCCGGCGGCGTCTACGCGTGCACGGGCTGCCATGAGTGGTGCAACGAGCGCCCGGATGAACTCTGCGACGAATGCAAGCGCAAGCGCAAGAACGAACGCGCGCGGGAGCGCTACGCGGAGGACAAGGGCCGTCTGGCGGCGGTGCGCCGCGGCGAGGAGTCGCCGAGGTCGGTGGGTCGGCCGCGGGAGCCCGAGCCCGTGGCGACGATGGAGGACCGGCTCGTGGCGCTCGAGAGACGCGCCGCCGAGCTCCAGCATGAGGCGAACGGTCTTCGTGACCGGCTCGTCGAGGTGATGCGGGACGCGACGTCGTTGTGGACGACGTGCGGCGCGTTGGCGGGCGAGGTGTGGTCGCTCAAGCGGAAGGACGCGGCGTGAGCACCACCGCGACGCGTTCCACGCATCCCGCTGGCAGCGCCGCGGCCGTTGCGATCGTCCGCGGTTACGTCATCACCGAGCGCCGCCAGCGCCGCGAGCGTGAGCTGGCGCGGATCGAGCGCGAGCTGGCGCCGCGGACGCATCGGCAGCGCAAGAACACGCGCCGATTCTTGCGTGGCGGGCCGCAAGCGAAAACGAGCTATGGAGTGAGCCTGATATGAGCACCACCGCGAAGGAAACCACCCCGAAGGAACTTGCCGCCACGTTCGCCGCTGCCTGCGGGGTGTTGGACGGTGCGCCGTGGTTCGTCGGGTCGGAGCGCAATGCGGCGCAGAACGCGTGCGACCGGGTGACGTATCTGGCGGGGCTGGCCGAGCAGCACGGCGAGGCCAAGATGCGCCAGTGGATGAGCGGGATGGCCGCGTGAGCAGCTACGACGAGATCTTGTGGGGGTTGGCCCAGGTTGCCGACCGCGAGCCGCCGACTCGACTGCGCCACGGTGGCGGGCAGCCGTGGTTCGAGCCGACGAGGATGGACCCGACCGTCCACGGCGGCCGTATCGCCACGCGGCTGGCGACCGACGAGCAGCGCCGGACGCCGCGGCGGTGGCGTGTGGCCGAGGAGGCGCCGCCGGTGGACACCACGCCGTCATTCGCGACGATGAAATGGGGCCCGTGGCCGGGCTGATAAAGGAGCGAACTTGGCACAGAAAGTAGGCGACAGCGGCACAGCTTCAGTCCCCACGAGCCGGACGAGCGTATTCCCCGGCGGACAACCCGCGGCCACCGCCGGCGCTGGCAACGGTGGCGGTGTACTTGGTTACACCGCGGGCCAGGACTACGCTACGGCGTGGCGACGAGCACGAGCGCGGGGCCGGACACTGCCGATCCGCCAAGCACGTTGTACACGAACCCCCCGAGCGCTGCCAGCGATATCGGATCGGCGTAGATGTCAGCCGTCGCTGACCGATATTTCCCGCCGAGCCTTCAGAGCCCGTGCAACTGTCGGACACCCGCAACCTGTGTTCATCAATGACCACTCCGTCCAAAGGACAGGTGCTCATGTACGACGGCACCCAGTGGACGAACCAGTGGCCGAACCAGAATCCACAGGAGGACGCGCCAGACCAGTATTTCCCGCCGACGAACGTTGGCTCGGCCGATTGGAACGGCGGCAGCGCGCCCGCGGGCGGGACGCATACGGAGCAATGCGTGATCACGATGCAAGACGGCACGACGTACACCGTCGCCCACTCGGCCGCCGAGGCGAAGGCCAAGGTCGTGGCCGCCTACCTTCCGCCGCCGCCCGCGGGCGCGGCCGCGTGGCTCACCGCCGAGATTCCGTGGTGCGGTTTCGATGTCCCCAACAGCGCGATTCCCGTGGTGCTGAACACCGCGAACATCGCCAGCATCTTTTGAGATGGGCGAGATCCGCGACCCGGCCGTCCCCCGCATCTACGGCGTCGTGGACGGCCTCTACAGGCTCCTCGACCGTGGCTTTGCGGCGATCGAGACGATTCTCCAGACCGGCGACTACCACTCACCCGAGGGTCAGCGGGCGATCGCCGAGTGGCTGGCGGTCCGCGGCGAGGTGCACGAGCACGTGGCCAGGCTCGATCGCCATTCACCCGAGGCGATGGCCGAGTTCCAGCGGCGGCAGGAGGCCCTGAAGCGCCAACCCTGGATCTCGACCGATCGCTCCGAGCGGGTGAACGAGGACGGCCAGATCGTCGCGCCGGACGGGACCGTCGTCGGCGTGTACGACCCGAATGCCCACATCGACCCGAAGGTTTTTGAGGCACTGATATGGCAGACGACACGAAACGCACACGACTTTGCCCGCTGTGTCTGGGCACGAAGGCCTGGCGCGGCGACGATTGCCCGCGATGTGACGGCAAGGGCCGGATCCCGGTTCGCGTCACGGTGAAGGGCGCCAGTGCCGCGCCGCCGCTAGGGCACACCGGCCGCGACGACGGCACGAGCCTCGAATACCGGGCGCTGAACGATGCCGTCCGGGCCGAGAACCCCCGCTCGCGCGGTGCGCGCCGTGGTCGACGCGATCAACGAGCAGATGCCGTCCTACTGGCGGATGTCGCCGCAGGAGCAGGAGCGCCAGGCGCGTCTGATGGTGGCCGACGCGCTCGCGGTGCGCCAGACGATTCCGGACTCGCTACCGACGTCGGGCTATGACGACGGCCGTTGTCCTGAGTGCGAAGGCTCGGGATTCACTGGCGACATCCAGTCCTACGGCGATGATCGGCTGAAGGTCTGCGAGGCGTGCGGCGGCAGCGGCAAGGCCACCGAGGAGAACGGCGACTTCAGGGCGTTCTCTGACGCCGAGTATCAGAACGGGGCGTGGTGGGGGCCGCGGTTGTGACCTTCGAGGACCGGGGAATCCGTCTACTCCGCGCGCTCGCCAGCGTCTACGACATCACGCTTCGGCTTGCCGAGGAGTGCGTGCCGACCGCGTGGATGGACGTACGGGTGGCGCTCTGTCCCACGCCGACCTCTCCGGCGCGGCTCGCGGCTGGCTTGCACGAGTTCGGCCACGTCGTCCTCGGCCCCGACGAGCTAGCGGCGTGGCGCTGGGCGATGCTGCGGATGGAGGAGTTCTGCGACGCCGAGTGTGTGGCGCGGGCGAAGAAGGTCCGGGACGAATCTCTGGCGGTCTACGGCCTGGCGGCGGCATGAGCCTCAGCGCGATCGAGGCCGCCGTCCTGTACCGCGTCGGGGAACGAATCGGCACCGAGACCGATGACCCGCGCATTCTCGCCGCGCTGTGGTGGCGCGTCCGCTCCGCCGCGGACGACGCGGTGGCCGAGGCCCTGCGGGAGCGTGATCGCCAGGACCGGGAGGCGGCATGCCGCTGACCCGTCGCCAGCGCGCGAACGCCGCGCTCAAGCACTCGGTCAGCGAGACCGAGATCACCCAGAGCTTGATGGACCTCGCCAGCGTTGTGGCGTCCATTCCCGAGGGCGCCCGCGCTGGCTGGTACCGGTCCGTGCAGCGCTACCGCAACGCTCCGCACCCGGTGGCGGGCAACCACTACAACCTCTCGGCCATCGCGAGCCAGTGGCTGCGGGTTGCCGACATCGTCTGGGCGGGCTACCCGGAACAAGACGCCGGCGACCGCCGCGCGGTGGCGACCGCGGAGGGCCGTCTCTCCTGCCCTTCGCACCCCTTGCGCGAATCCCCGGCGCCGGCCACTCCTTCCGGCGCCGGGGGGGGGGTTCAGCATGGCGCCGACTTCTGGCGCTCGGACCGGTGCCGCTCGGCGCGGGAAGCCGCTGACCGCGACGCACAAGGCGCGGATCGCCGCGGCGCAGACGGGCCACGACACCGACACGCCGACCCGCCAGCGAATCGCGGCGGCGCTGAAGGGCCGCCCCAGCGATCGTGGCGAACTCGGGGCGCAGATCGCAGCGAAGGTGCCCGTCCACTTCGTCACGGTGCTCGATGAGCGCGCACAGGCTCGCGGGCTATCGCGGTCGGAGCTACTACGCGAAATCATCGGGGCGTGGATCGGATGACAACCGAGCCCGTGACGCGCGAATCGATGGTGCGGGCGCTGCGCGACGTGCTGGCGGCCGACCGCGAGTGGCAGGCGGCCGAGACCGGGTGGGAGCGCCGCGAGACCCTGAAGTTTCTCCAGGCCGCGGCCAAGCATGCCTCGACGCAATTCGCGACCCTGGCCGTCCGCATCCCACCGTTCGGCGAGACCGAGGACCCGCTAACCCGCCGCCAGCGGATCGCCATCGAGCGCCAATCGGCCAAGCACGCCGCCTGATGCCTCTCTCGGCTCGGCGGAGGGCCACAGGAGCGCTTCCGAGTGCCAAAACCGCCTCGAGGACGTGGGAGCGACCCCTGAGCACTCAGGGTCCAAACCTGCTGGCTGGTCGAGGCGGCCGGTCGTGTGATGATTTCCGCATGACGGCGAAGGGCACCATCGTGGTCTCCGGCGCCCCTGCCACGGGCAAGTCGACGGTTGCCGCGGCGGTGGCGGACAATCTTGGCTTCCCCCTGCTCAGCTTGGACATGGTCAAGGAAACGCTCGCCGACGTGCTCGGGATCAAGGAGGAGCAAGAGGCATGGTCCTACACGCTCGGCGATGCGGCAGCCGAGGTCGTCTTCCGGCTGAACGACATGTTTCCCTACGCGGTAGTCGAGGGCTGGTGGCGAGGCGACCGACGGAAGCGGGCCGAGGAGCAGTTCGTCGGCTGCGTGGAGATCTTCTGCCGCTGCGAACCGAGCCTGGCCGAGCGCCGGATGCGTGCCCGCCAGGGCGCAAACAGGCATCTGATCCACCGTGACATGGTCAATCCCGAGCTCGTCCAGGAGGCTGCGCGACTGGCTGGCACGGTTCTTCCCCTCGGCGTTGGGGCAGCGTTGATCGAGGTGGACACCAGCTCAGGGATCGACTGGGATTGGCTATGCGGCGCCGTTCGCGACGCGCTTCTAACGGCGACGCGGACGGGCTCACGTGTGCCTTAGGTGACTCCGAGCGAGACTGCCGCTTCGCCGCCAGGGCAGCAGTCTGGGCGAGACGGCTCCTTTGATCGAGAAGCAGCAGGTCCCCGGCGTGCCGCAACGGGCCGCGTTCCCCGGTAGCCCAGCGGTATCAGAGTCCCTAAGTCCTAAACCGGGCAAGGATATGTCCTCAACCGGGCAAGGATGCTTGATCTTCGGCCCCGCGCGTGAGAGTGTCCGCCTCAAGATCCCGACGCGGAGGTGAGACGTGGCGAAGTTCCTGGTAAGAGCGTCGTATACGGATGAGGGCGCGAAGGGCGTCCAGAGCGCTGGTGGAACAAGCAGGCGAGACGCCGTGGCCAAGATGGCCGAGGGTCTCGGGGGGAGCCTTGAAAGCTTCTACTTCGCGTTCGGCGAGACCGATGCCTACGTCGTGTTGGACCTCCCAGACAACCGGAGTGCAGCGGCGGCGTCGATTGCCGTCAACGCCGCTGGGGGAGCGACCTCGGAGGTCATCGTGCTGCTCACGCCCGAGGACATCGACGCGGCAGCCAAGCTCTCAGTCGATTACCGGCCGCCTGGATCTTGACCGGGCGCCCCGCCGGTTAAGGGTCATTGCCAACGGTATCAGCTCTCCAAAGGGGCGAAGCGGCCGAAGCTCGTCGGGCGCAGGCCCCAGGCTTTCCCTATTCGCCGAGGCCGTTGCGCAAAGCCCCGCGGAAGTCACTGTGACAGTGAAGGTGGGTCGGGAGGACCGGTGAAGCCCTGATTCGAGGGTGCTGTCCCAATTGGCACCCGGATCTCAGCCCGCCTCACATCTGTTGTCCCACGGACCAAATGATGCTCCGGATTTCTGAGGGGTTTGTGCGACAGCCGTGTGTCCCGAACGTTGAAGGAGGATCTATGTAGGAAGGTCTTTTCAGAGACGGTGTTGTGCGAGAGATGGAGGCTTGTTGGCTCTCCAGCGTTGGCCTTCGGGGGTTGGCGCTAAACCGCCGGATGCTGCGTTAGCTGAAGACTGTCGTGGTGAGCGATCCGGAAAAGGCGCGCTTGACGCGTCAGGTGGGGACCAGGAAGACGTTCCAGAGAGCGCCTGGTCCCGGGGTTTCCCGGGCTGGGCGTGCGCTGTTGAGGCGTCGTTAGCACAATTGAGGTGGCATCGAAAGCGGCGGATTTGGCTGTTCTGCCGTGTTGGAGCCTGGCGGGCGTCCCGATTACTGGCCAGGTGGTGCCCGGCGTGAAGGCGGCGTGATCCTGGTCTGCGGCTCTTGCATGGAACGGGAGAAGGCGAGCGTCGATACGGCGATCGGGGTCGCAGGCCAAGATGCTCGCTTCGAGCGCAATGGGCCGTGCTCTGCGAGCTGGCGCGGACCGATCACCACCGCTTCCGGGTGCTCGAGCCCGACTCTGATCAGACCAAGGCGCTCAGAGCGCTGACCCGGGCACGAGAGGATCTGGTTGGTACCAGGACCGCCCTGGTCAACCAGCTGCGTGCTGAGCTGGCGCGGTTCTGGCCCGGGCCGCTGGGGCTGTTCACGAGCCTGCACAGTCAGATCTCGCTCGCGTTCCTTGAGCGCTACCCTAGCCCCGCAGACGCGCGCGGTCTGGGCGAGCAGCGCCTTCAGGTGTTCCTGGCGCGCCAGCGATATTCCGGTGGCCAGAAGCCCGCGCAGCTTTTGGCAAAGCTCCGCCGCGCTCCCGAGGCCCGGGTCGGCGAGCTCGAGCTCGGCACCCGCCGAGACCTCGTGTGCGCGCTGGTCACGATGATCAAGACGCTCAACGAGCAGATCAAGCAGCTCGAGCGGCAGATCGCGACCGCCATCCGCGAGCACCCCGACGGCGCCATCTTCCTCTCGTTGTTCAAGAAGCCAAACAGCGTGATCACGGCCGCGGAGCTGTTGGCGGAGATCGGCGACTGCCGCGAGCGCTACCCCACCCGCGACACGCTCGCCGCCGACGCCGGCCAGGCCGCCGTCGCGGTCGAGTCAGGCAAACGCAAGGCAGCCTGCTTCCGCTGGGCCTGCAACAAGCGCCTGCGCCAGGCGTTCGTCACGCTCGCGGACACCAGCCGCCACCACAACCCCTGGGCGCAGGACCTCTACGCAGCCGCCCGCGCCCGTGGGCACGACCACACCCGCGCGATCCGCACGCTCGGCCGTGGCTGGTGCCGAATTGTGTGGCGCTGCTGGCAGGACCGCGTCACATATGACCCCGCTCGCCATCGCGCCCTGCAACGCCACCTCACTGTCACCATCCCCACCTCGTCGGGCCCCCCGCCCGACACAGCCGCCACCCAGCGGATGGCCGGCGCCGCCGTCACCCGAAGGGCGGCCCGCAAGGGCCGAGCGCAACGCGCTTGACGGCAAGCCGACATCCGCTATCGCACTCGGGGGTTGACACAGGACGTCCACGCAGGCAGTCGCCAGCTCGGTCCCTTAGCGGACAACTGCCTCGCGATGCCGCTCGAGGGCTGGAGAGGAGCGTCGTCGGGGCGCGGACTCTCGATCGTGGGCAAGCGGGAGTGAACCAGCTTCCTCGGGGTGATCGGGTCCGGCCGTCGGCCGGCGGCTTCTATCCGGCAGGACACACAGCTGGTCGCGCGGGTCCAGCGGATCGTCTAATTGAGCGATCTCGAAGTGTCTTCGATGCCGACAGCGCGGAAGTAACTGCCAGCGTAGTAGTCTGCCGCCGCGCGGGCGAGCCACAGCGCGCTACTCGTGCGGGCGGCAGTGCAGCGCGTGTCGGTGTTGCGTCTCCGCTCAGGCGACCATCGCGGTGGCGTAATCCGCCCACTCGGCCGCGTGCCAGTAGGCGTTCGCGACGTTGACCAGCCGGACGTCGCGTTGCGCGCACGCGGCGAAGTCGCCGCGCTCATAGGCCAGGACCGCGGCGAGCAGCCGGCCCTCAGGCCCGCGGTGATCGGTGATCGCGGTGGCAAGCCGATCGTCGAGGCAGAGGTCGGCGATCAGCTCGCGCATGGGGCGGCCGAGCAGGGCGTCGAGAACCGAGAAGAGCCCCGCGCTGAACGCCCGCTCCGGGACGGTGTCGGGGTACTCACGCGCGAGCACCTCGCACAGGCGGGCCCGGTGCACTGCGATGTTCAGCAGGTGCTGGGGCCGGTCGGTCATCTTCGACAACGCGAACAGCATGATCCACCGGCTCACCGCGGCCGCACCGAGCCGCATGAGCGCTTGGCGGATGGAACCCACCGGGGTTCGGCCGGCGTAGAACGCGGAGTTCGCGAGCCGCACGAATCGGTAGCTCAGCCCGGGGTCCTCGCAGATGTGGCGCTCGAGGTCCTCGAGGCTCGCCCCCGCTGCGCCGTGAGTGAGCGACACGAGCGCGCCGAGCCGATGCGTCGGCGCCACGACCTCGCGGATCGACCGCGGCGCGGCAAAGTATTGCCCCTGATAGGCATCGAACTCGAGCGCGCGCATCGCCTCGTGTTGCTCGGGGGTCTCGACCCCCTCGGCGATCAGGCGCAGACCGTGCCTCCTAAGCCGCGCCAGGAGATCGTTCACCTCGTCGCCGCCACCAGCGACCGCGCGAGCGTCGAGTTTCACGGCGCTGGCGAGTTGCCATAGGGCTCCGCCGGCACCGGCCGGAATGACCCCGACGATCGCGATCTGAAAGCCGGCCTTGATGACATCGTGCAGGGCCCGCAGCAGGTCCGCGTCCGCGTGGGGCGTTGCGGCCAGCTCGAGCACCACTCGCTCCGGGGGAAGTGGGAGCTGACCGACGTAGTGCAGGAACTGTGGCGTGACCTCGATGTATGCCGGGCGGTCACCAACCAGTTTCTTGAGTCCGATCTCGGCCAGAGCGCCGACCATCACGCTCGCGATCGAGGTCTCCGGACCGTCGAGCTGCCCCGACGGGGTGAGCGGCCGGTAGCGCAGCGCGTAGCCTACGACCGACTCACGACGGTCCAATATCGGCTGCCGCGCGAGCACGACCGAATTGATCGTGTGTCCAGGATGCCTTTCGCTGCCGGCGAGCTCGTCTCGCATTGAGAATGCGGGATCGGCCCGTGTACGGCCGTCCTTGAGCATCGGTGTCAGTCGCGCGCGTATTTCCGATCGCGGGGGTCACGAAGCTCGCGATCGCGATCGCGATCTCTATCGCGGCGACTGCCTACGAACGCGAGCGCGCCGCCGGAGCTACTGTGGCGATGGCTCTGACCCTTGTGCCCGCTCACCGCGTGCCAGCACACCGGCGAGGAGACGCTGGTCCAGGAGCTGGCCAGCGCCCCCGTCTCCTTCGCGTTCCGCATCTCCACAACCGGCCGACGCGATTATGGCCGGCAGATTCTGGATTCTGCCCCACCCTGAGTGGGTCGAGCGTGCAGCGCGCCGCTGGCACCGCATCACCGACGGCCTCGATCCGGATCCCGCGGACCCGGTGCGTGGATTCCCGCCGTTCACACAGATAGCGAGCGAGATCCAGGCCGCGGTGACGGCGCCAACCGTATAGGCGTGACCACGCTGAGAACTCGCAATCGGTGACATGCAGCTACGCCGAGAAGGCCGGTGTACAAGACAGGTACGGGCCCAAATGCCGTCGGTCGCACCCCAACGCGAGTGGACACGATCGCGCCGGCGGACGACTCATTTCCTCGCGGTTGCGCGATCGAACTGGCGACTGGTCTTGGCAACCAGGCAGCCGCCAGCGTGCCGACCGGCGGACGAGCGCTTCGCCACGATTTCTGTAGCCGCGGCGACCGCGCGGCGCTGACCGGTCCCGATCGCCGAGTTGTGCGCTCCGAACAACGGGCGGCTGCTGACGTACGACCCCCTAGTCGGGCGCGTGCTTCCCCAGCGGACCTCGCAACACCAGTGACGCCGATCTCGACCTGCTGCGTCTCGGGGCTGTGGAACTCCAGCCCAAGACGGCGTCGGAGGCTGCGAGCTATCAGCGCGTGAACTATGCCTAGGTCTTTTGTTAGCCTGAGGTGGGTCGCACAGGTAGGCCTCGACGGTGGCGTCTGCGCGTCCGAGCCAGCGGGCGATCTCGCCGATCGAGAGACCCTCTTCGTCGCGGTAGTGGCGGGCGAGCGCCGCCGCTCGCCGCCGCTCCAGTACACGCCCTTGGACGGTCACCCCCTGTGACGATACGCGCCGTGCACGACGCCAGTCGATGATCCGCCACGACGGTAACCGCATTGGCGACGATGGGCGATCGCAGCCCACAGCGCTGGCGACGTATCAGACTGATGCTCGCGCTCAAAGCGAAAGCCCGTGAACGTGAAGATCAGGCGCCGTACGCTGATCCTCCTCGTCCAACCGGGAAGAGATCCGAGGGTTCGGTCGGGCGCCTGCTCTGTCTGTGAGAGCGATAGCGCCGGACCGCTTGCTCACCGGCGCGGGTCAGACCAAGCGGCAAGCGCCTCGCGGCCGTGCCGCCGGCGCCGGCGCCGTACCCGCGTTGATGCCAAACCGCGACTCCGAGCCGATCGGAGCCGCGACCGGGCTGCCGACGGCGTCGCGAGTCTCGAGATTGGCGAGAAGCAGGTCTCTGAAGGCCGAGCGCGGCAGACCTGAGTTGAGCGCGATGCGGGGCAGATCCGATCAGCCGCGCACGCCATGCGGAGTGGGGGAAGCAGGTCTTTGCCCCAGGGTCGTGTCCTGGTCTTGGAGGTGTGAGCGCCAGCCGGTGAGGTGTTTGTGGAGCTGTTCGGCGCCGGCGATTGGCTCCTGCGGAGCGGGCAGCGTGACTGGGTGAAGCACGAACGGGCGCGTTTGATGGCCTCCGAGGCCGCCGTGGAAGGAGATGAGCTCCTCGAACGCGCATCCCTCCTCGAGGTCGGGGTCGTAGAAGCTGCCGACGATGATGTCTGCGACGTGCTCGAAGCCATCGGTGCGTAGGAGGTGAGAGGAAGCGGTGGGCGAGAATGCGGCGAGCGGATCCTCGCCCTCGACTCGGCCCGAGGCGAGCTGACGGGTGCCGGTGCGGCCGAGCACGAGCGGGCCGTCCTTCTCTGAGCGGAGCAACAGCCAGCCGATGTGCGGGTGGTTGCGGAGGGCGTCGATGAGCCGCGGGTGGCGCATTTGGATTTCTTCGAGCGTCATTCGCCGCTTCTCTTGCATGAGGTAGATGAGGCCGAGGTTGCCCGAGCCGAGGACCACGGCGCCGTCGTCGGGAACGGGCTGCTGGCCTGGTTTGTCGTCTCTCTTGGCGGCGCGGCCGGTCGCCTCGTTGATCGCGTGTGCGACGATGTGCGCTCCCTCATCGCCGGCTTGCAGTCCGAGCACGCCGTCGCGGTCGTTTCGCTCGAGGTGACGGTCGACGAGTTCGGCCAGGGTGTAGCCGTTGCGCTGCAGGAACGTGGTGCCCTGGGTCTGGCCGTGGTCGGAGAGCACGACGATCTCGTAGGGCCGCGGCGTGTAGGCGCGGGCGCGGTCGATCCGGGCGAACTGGTGGTCGAGCTTGCGCAGCGCTTCCATGGTGTCGGCGCGCGCGAGCCCGGAGTGGTGGGCAACCTCGTCGTAGGCGGAGAAGGTGGCGTAGAGCACTGGCCGGCCGGTGAGCATGTCGGTGATGACGGATTGGACGATGAGGTCGCGGACGAGCACGCACATCGCGGCCCGGATGAGCGGGTAGCGTCCGCCGCGCTCGCCTCGGGGTCGGATGTCGCGCCGGCGCTGCAGCCCGGAGGCGAGCAGCTCCAGCCAGATCTCCCAGACGAAGAGCACGAGGCTGCGCGAGACGTTGTAGGCGTTGGAGAGAAAGGTGCGATAGCCGGGGTTGGCGCGAATCTCGGCCGCGATTCGGCTGATGGTCAGGATTTGCGCGTCGGCCTCACCGGAGAGGAGGTTGCCACGGCTCGCGCCGCCGTCTCTCAGCAGCCCGCCGCCGTTGATGTGACGGCGCTCGATTTCCGCGCAGTCGCGCGGGTTTGAGCAGGTCATGATCGCGCCGCGTTCCTTCTCGACCCAGCGGAACGCCGGGATGTCAGCGTTGGAGCCGAGCAGGATGCCGGCTTGGCTGGCGCCGGTCTGCGAGGAGAGATCGGTCTCCCATTCAAACAGTGCGTGGGATCCCCGGCTCAACCACCCGGCGAGACACGGTGCGCTGCCGTCTTGCATCGCGCGGCGAAGGATCGGCAGTGCGAGGCCGTCGATTTCCAGGAAGACCAAGCCGGGTGTGTCGGTGCGTTCCGGGGATCGGTGCCGCCGGGCGATCCGGCGGACGATGCGGAAGGTGTACTCGTCGTCATCGTCGATCCCGAGGATCGAAGCGAGACCGATCGAGAACGCCGCAGTCACCAGCGCGGTCATCAGCGCTGCGCCGAACCCCGAGACGGTGATCGCGTGCTCGGTGATCGATGACGCCCACTCGATCATCAGCGCGTTGAGCACGATCATGACGACGAAGCCGGTGATCAGGGTCGCGGGCAGTCGCACTGCCGCGATCAGTGGCGGCACGAACGCATTGAGCACTGAGATCGTGGCCGCGACTGCGACCGCACCCCAGAAACCCTCGATCGTGACACCCGACAGCAGATCGGCGGCGAGCAGCAGCGCTATCGCCGAGACCATCCACGTCGCCACGAGGCCCACCACGCGCAGGCGTGGCCGCTGCGGCTTCCAGCCAAGCTGTTCGGTTGACGAGTTCATCTGAGGCTTCAGGGTCGCGTTGCCGGTGTGCCGGCGCCGGGGAAGCGGGCCGAGCGGCCCGCCCCCTGGGCGCCCGTGTCAGGCGGCGGCTTGCTCCTTGATGTGCTCCTTGACGAGCTTCTGCGCGTCGGCGGAGAAGTCGCCAACCTGAATCTTTCCGTCGTACTGCTTGAGGTTCGCCAACCGCCGGATCCTCGTTTCGATCTCATCGGCTTTGGCGTCCTCGGCCATCACGAACACGGCGCCGTGTCCGGTCTCGAGCTCGTCACCGGCGAGTTTCATGAGCTTGTTGTCGACGCCGTGGTCGGCGAGCGCGGCGATCAGGCCGCCGCCGGCGGCGCCGGCCGCGGCCGGTCCGACCACGGGGCCGGCGAAGATCCCGACCGCGGTGCCGAGCAGCGCGCCCCGGACGGCGCCTTTGCCGGCGGTGACATCCGAGGTCTGGCGGAGCTTCACGCGGCCTTTGTCGTTCTTGTAGACCAGAGCGGCATCCTCGACCTCATCAATCGCCGACAGCTCGGTGATTGCCTTGTCGCCGTCCTCCAGCGACGGCACAGTGAAAGCAACGATCTTGGCCATCAGGGCTCCTCTCGTGTGTTGGGGTTGGCCTGATGATCCGTGCCGCTCGTCGTAAGCCCGTTGCGCATCAGTTGCGAAACGGTGGCTTCGCGCCGGTCGTGACGCGAAGCGCGCACAACAGACGGCGCCGGACAAGGGCGTGTGAAACAACGACAGACGTCCGCTCTCACCACGTCGCACGTCTACAACGCGGTCGCACCCAGTCAGCAACCGGCGCACTCCCCGTCGGCGGGAGGCTGATGACTGTGACAACGCGTCGGGGTGAACGCGATCCAGGGGCACCGCGGACCGGTCGACGCGGTGCTCGCCACTGGCGACACCGGCGCGGATCACCTCTGCCCTCGCGACGGATGCTGGCGGCCGCGCTCCTCGCGCTGGCGTGTGCGGTCACGACCTAGAGTGATACGGCCGGCGCGGCACCCTCAGCTGAGCAACTACTCGCGAACCGCTACGTTCCCGTGCTGCTCGTGGAGCCCAGCCGAGCCGAGTGCGGGCCGGGGGAGCCGTACCGGCCGATGAGCGTCGACGCCGTTCTCGGTCGTGCGGGCCTCATCTTGCGGGACCCGGACGGCCGCGTCGTCACGACGGCTCCGTCCGCCGCCGATCTGTTCGGCCGCGGCAGAAAGTACTACCTCGATCTCCCTGGCGATCCGCTCCGGCCCGGCTGCGAGTACGAGAGGGTGTTTCGCCGGTGGAGTGCCGGCCGCGCGCCGGTCGTCTACGCCCACCTCACCACAGACTCTGACCATCCCGGTCGGCTGGCCTTGCAGTACTGGATCTTCTACCTGTTCAACGACTTCACCGACAACACGAAGGTGACTGGGAGATGGTCCAGATCGACTTCCGCGCCTCGACGGCCGAGCAGGCACTCCACACGGAGCCGTACCAGATCGATCTCTCCCAGCACGGAGGCGGCGAGCAGGCCGCCTGGACCAGCGGGACGATGAAGAAGGACGGAACCCATCCGCGTGTGTACGTCGCCACCGGCTCGCACGCCAACTACTTCGGAAACGCGCTGTACCTCGGCCGCAGCGCGTCGGCGGGCTTCGGTTGCGATGACACGCGCCAGGCCACTGAAGCCGTCCGTGCCCAGGCCGTCATCCTCCCCGACATTCCCAGCTCGGCCACCTCACCGTTCGCCTGGTTGGCATTCCGAGGGCGCTGGGACAGAAGGAGCCGGGCATCAACAACGGTCCCGAGGGCCCGGCCCTGAAGGACCAGTGGCCTCATCCGATCACCTGGGCCGACGGGCTCCGGCCGAGCAGTGTCACGGTGCCGACGATTCGGACGCTCGGCGTGAGCGTCACCTCCTTCTTCTGCGCCGCCGTCAAGCGCGGGGCGATCATCCTCAACTGGGCCATCCCGCACCCGTGGCCGTTCCTCGGGATCCTCGCGCTGACGATCGCGTTCGTGGTCGTCGCCGCCCGCCGTACGACATGGCGTCCTCCCGATCCGGTGCCATTACGCAAGCGACGGGCCGGCGGTCAGATCCTGCGCGCGGCATCACGTCTGTACTGGAGCGCCCGCGCACCTTCGTCGGCATCGGTCTCATCTTTGTTCCGCTGAGCGTTGTCGCCGCGATCGCGCAGTGGTGCATCTTCCACCTCACGCCAATCGAGCGATTCGTCGCGCTCGACGGCCATCAAGGACTCGCCACGGCGACACTCGCGCTCCTGACCGGCGGTGTCGGAGCCGCGATCGCCTCGATCCTCACGACCGCCGCCGTGGCGGCCGGGCTCCGCGAACTCGACGGTGGACGCCGGCCGCGCGCCTCCGCGGCATTCTCACTCGGGCTCGGCCGGGGACGCGCACTCGCCGGGGCCGCCGTGCGGCAGTTCGCCGCCATCATGCTCCTCACCGTCTCGGTGATCGGGATCCCGGTTGCCGTGTGGCTGTTCTTCCGCTGGTCCCTGTTCGCCGAGATCTGCGTCCTGCGCGATGCGTCGGGCAAGCAGGCGCTGCGGACAAGCTCGGAACTCGTCCGCGGTCACTGGTGGCGAACGCTCGGCTTCACCGCGCTCATCGACATCGTCACGGCGCTCTCCGGACCGCTGCTCGGCGTCGCCCTGCTGTTGATCACCGGCAGCTCCCTAACCTTCATCAACGTGGCGGGATCGCTCATCTACGCGCTCACCGTTCCGTATGCCGCGCTCGCCCTGACGCTCTACTACTTCGACCTCGAGGTTCGCGCACATCCGGCCGGTGCGGGTGGTCGGTCGCCGGCGACTCAGAACCGGTAGCCGAAGCCGCGCACGCTCTCGATCTGCCGCCCGACGGGTCCCAGCTTGCGGCGCAGACGCAGGACCGCGAACTTCACCCGCTCGGCCGTGACCCCCATCGGATCGTGCCAGGCGAGCTCGAGCAGCTGCTCGGGTGAGAGAACCTGACCCTTGTGCTGAACGAAGGCCGTCAGCAGCCTCCACTCGAGCGGTGTCAGCACCACCTCAGCACCGTTGACGCTCACCCGCCGGCTGCGGAGCTCGAGGCGCACGCCGCTCGCCTCGTCGTCGACGACGTCCTCGTCCGGAGCGGCGACGTGAACCTGCCCGCGGCGGATGAGGGCGTGCACGCGCGCGACGAGCTCGGCGTTGCCGTACGGCTTGGTCAGGTAGTCGTCGGCGCCGGCCTGCAGTCCGCGGACCTTGTCGAACTCGAGATTGCGTGCCGTCAGAAGGAGCACGGGAACGTCGCTCACGTCCCGGATCCGTTCGAGCACCTCCCAGCCGTCGATGTCAGGCAGACCGATATCGAGCACCACGGCGTCGGGTCGCACCTCATACAACGCCTTCAGCCCCGAGCGGCCGTCCGCTCGCAGCACGGACTCCAAGCGCCCGCGAGCAAGGACGAGCTCGAGCGCGCCGCGGAGCTCCTCCTCGTCCTCGATCACCAGCACCGTGGGCGTCTCAGTCACGGGCATCGTCTGACGTCCGCGACGTGATCGGAAGCGAGAGCCGCGCGACGGCACCACCGCCGGCGCCGTTGGTCAACTGCAGGGATCCGCCTAGAAGCTCCGCGATCTGCGCGCTGATAGCGAGCCCCAGCCCGGTGCCCGGGCGGCCGTCGCCGCCTCGGCTGCGACCGCGATAGAAGGGCTCGAAGATGTGCTCGAGCTCGTCCGGCGCAATACCCGGCCCGTCATCGGTCACCTCGATGACCCACGACTCGGCTTCCGGGCGTGCCGAGCAGGAAACCTTCCCGCGGGCGAACTTGGCGGCGTTAACGACCAGGTTCGAGACGATCTGGACGAGCCGGACGCGATCGGTTTCGATCGCCGGCCCGGAGGACAGCTCCGCTGAAATCGAGACCTCCCCGGCCACGCTACGGCGAACCTCGTCGACGGCATCGGCCACGGCGACCCGGACATCGACACTGTTGCGCTCCATCTGCAACGAGCGCGACTGCAGCCTGGCGAGCACGAGCAGGTCGTCGACCAGCCGCCCGAGCCTCAGCGCGCCGCGCTGCACGGCCGAGGCGATCCTGCGCTGCTCCTCGGTGAGGGGCTCCCCCTCCGGGTCGACGAGAAGATCGATGTAGCTCCGCACGGCGCTCAGGGGCGTCCTGAGCTCATGCGAGACCGTCGCCACGAACATCGTCTTGAGGTCATCGAGCTCCCGCAGCCGGTCGTTCTGTTGCTCGGCGCTACGGCGAGCTTTCCGCTCCATCTCGAGCAGCCGCGTCTGCCGCCGCTCGAACTGCCGCTGCGCGGTCACGTCGCGGTAGACCCACATCCGGCTCGTGAGCCGCCCACCGACATGGATCGGGAGGAAGTTCTGCTCGAAGATCCGTCTGTCCGCCGTCTCGACCAGCCGCCCACGAACCGCCTCGCCGGCAGACACGATCCTCCGGCCTGATTCGAGAAATCCCCCCGGGTCGACCATCTGCTGCGCGAAGACGTCGTGCAGCTCCTCCGAGGAGCGGCCGATCAACTCCTGGTGATCGCCTGCGGCGGGAAACAATCGGCTGATCTCGGCGTTCGCGAACGCGACGCTCCCCTCGCTCACGACCACGACGCCCTCATCAAGCGTGTCGATCAGCGACGCGAGCATGCGACGGGACGCGTCGACCTCCTCCTCACGTTCGACCATCTCGCTCACATCCCAGGCGTGGACGACGATGCCTCCGATGTCGGGGTCGTCGAGCAGGCTCGCGGCCATGATCGCCAGCCACCGCCACTTTCCCTCCGCGTCGCGGACCCTGACCCGGCGGGGTGCGTACGGCTCACCGCGCAGCAGTCCTTGCCGCCGGCGCTCAGATTCGCGGCGATCGTCCGGATGTAATAACGCGAGGGCCTCGTCCCGGCTCTGGGGCGCAGAAGGTTGATGACCGAGCTCAGGACGCAGGGACGCCGTCGACCAACGTGAGTTCATCTCCTCGTCGTAGATGTGAACAAAGACCGGACCGGTGCCGAGCGCCGCCTCGTACAGCCGCACTTGCTCGCGCAACTCGCGGAGCTCGTCGCGCATCTCCTCTACCGACAGCCGGTCCGCGTCGCGTTCGTTCGCGGTGCGCGTCATCTCAGCGCCCCACTGCGGTGCGATGCACGCCGGCGAACCGAAACCAAGGCCACATCGTCGGTAACTTGGCAGGCAATCGCATCGGTAGGGATCTGCAGTGTCCGATAGGGCTTCCTACGGAGCGGGTGACACTCGGCGAGCCCGAGCCCGTCTGCGCCGGCGCGCGAGCTGCAACGGAGCAATGACGAATCCGATCGTGGCCAGCAGATAGAGCGCGACGGCGACGCTGGGGAGCACGACCGCGAGCGCAGTGGCGATCGCCAGCAATGTCAGCGTGCTGCGGCGCTGGTGGGCGATCTCATGCAGCTCTTCGTCGGCGATCTCGTCGATCACGAGCTCTCGATTCTCGCCGAGGTAGCGGATCACGATGTTAAGCATCACCGAGGCGAGGAGCAGGTCAAGACCGTAGAGGGGCACCGCGATCCGCTGGCCGTTCACGCCGAGGTGCGCGGTCATCAGCGACGTCATGTACGGGAGCAGCGAGACGAAGAACAGCTGCAGGAGGACGAGCCGATACAGGATCTGGTCGCCAAGTTTGATCAGCCTGGTGGCGTTGGCGTGGGCGATCCAGACGCCGCCGACGAACACAAAGCTGATCAGGTAGCCGGCGAAGCTGCGCCACTCGTGCCCGAGGGCTTGGGCGAGGTGCTTGTCCTCGCTCAGGCCCGGGACCTTGAGCTCGAGTACGAGGATCGTGATCACGATCGCCAGCACGCCGTCCGAGAATGCCTCCAGCCGCCCCTTCGGCAAGAGATCCCGCGTGGTCCAGACCTCGCTGAGCGATCGTTGGGTCTGACTTTCGTTCCGCATGGCCTTCACCAGCCTCCGGGAGGTGAGCCCGCCGGGACCTCGAGTCGCCCGGCGGCGATCGCTTCGGTGAACGTGTGGTGGTCGCGTTCGGTCTGGGCGGCGTAGTCGAGCGCGAAGCGCGCGATTGCGCGGTCGAACGCATCGGACTTGCCCAGGTAGCCGGTGATCGTGGCTGTTTGCCCGGAGCGTGAGTGAGCGCGCGCCAGCGCGGCTCCGCACAGTGCCGCGTACACCCCGAACTCGCGACCGGACATCGTCTCGATTTCTGCTGAGCCCTTCATGTCGCGCAGCTGGCGCAGATAGAAGTCCTGCTCCCCATCTGGGCCTCCACGCGCCCACCCGAGGAACACGTCGCTGGCGGCCTGCATCATCCGCTGCCCGTCGACCACGCGGCGGCCTTCGTGCATGACCTCGGGTGCGTCAACGAACGGAGCCAGGACCGAGCGGCCGGCCTGCTTGAGCTGCAGAAACAGCGGATCATCATCTCCGGGTCCCATGAACAGGAACATGAACGCCTCGGTGCCGACCGAGCCGACGCCGACGACCTTGCGCGCAAAATCCGTCAGGCGATAGCGCTCGAACAGGGCGCGATGCTCGGGCGAGAGCGTGCCGGTGTACTCCTCGAACAGCCGCTCCAGCTCGGTCTGCACCCCCTGCCGGCGCTCGTAGGCGACGATCAGCGGCGGTTCGGGCTTGATGCGCCAACCGTCGTTGGTCTTCTCGGCGAACCGTCGCAGCGCACCGAGGTTGGTTCGGCTCTGCGCTTTGCCAAGCGCCTTCTCGGTCTTCTTGCGCTCGCTCCGGCCTGCTCCTGGCAGGAGAACTTCCAGAACGGCCTCGACCGGGATGCTCTGGTACCAGACATCGAGTGTCGATAGCCGGGCGTTCGCCAGCGTCCGCTCGCGGTAGTGCCGCACGCACGCGCGCACCGCCGCCTCAGCCTGCGAGTCGTTGAGCCCACGTCCCCGTGCGGCCACGGCAAAGCTCGCAGCCAGCCGCTTGAGATCCCACTCAAACGGCGCTGGAAACGTCTCGTCGAAGTCGTTGATGTCGAACACCAGGCGCCGCTCGGGCGTCGCGAACACGCCAAAGTTCGACAGATGGCAATCCCCGCAGGACTGAACGATGATGTTCGTCGACGGCGTCGTGGCGAGATCGGCGGCCATCACCGCCGCCGATCCCCGCAGGAACGCGAACGGTGAGGCTGCCATCCGAGCGTGCCGGATCGGCAACAGCTCCCTGACCCGATCGCGCTCCTCGCCCTCGAGCACCGCCACCGGGTCGGCGCGATCCTGCGCCCGGCTCCACCCAGCGTGCTCACGCCGAGACACTTCGCGGCGCAGATCCCGGCCGGCGGAGCGCTGCTCATCGACCGACCATTGCGATCTGCCCAGCTCGAACCTGTCGTCGCGGTCGGAACGGGCACCTCGCGCTGATGTGTCAAACATTGCTTACCCCTTCCTGGTGAATCGCGTTACGCTGGTTCGGGCCGTGCCCTCAGGCATGTCAGCCGCAGTTGATCGCCGCGAACGTTTGCTGGTAGGACTGTGCGAGTTGCTGCACGGCCGTCTTCAGCTGCGCCTCGGCGTTGCTGATCGACAGGTTGGTGCCGATGTTGTTCACCACGGACTCGAGCTCGGTGCTGAATGCCTGGTTGGCTGACTGCACCTGTTGCTTGCGCTCGGCGTTCAGCTGCGGCTGCGCATCCTTGATCTTGGTCAGGTCATCGCCGATCGCTTTGAGGCTGTTCTTGACACCGGTCGTGGTCGCCGTGTTGAGCGTGAGACCCTTCAGGTAGTCGATCTGCTTATTGATGTCCGCGCGAGCGCTACAGACCTGGCTCTTTGCCTTGTCTGCGGCGGACTGGCCGCAGCCGGCCAACCCGAGCGCCGGACCGAGAACGACGACAATGAGAAGGAGCGGGCGGATCGCTACCCGTCTCAGGCGGCGATGTGCTCCCCCCGCTCGGGCTTTGTCGGTACTTGGTGTGCTGGTGAGGGTCATCGCGTTGCTCCCGGCTGCGGCTGTTAACTAGTGGTGATCTGCACTCCAGGGTGACCGAGCCGGGTGGTGCGCCAGGTGCCAAACAGGTGCAGCCAGGTTGCGGCCGCCAGCAGCCCGGCCGATCAGCAGGCCCGGTCGGGGACCGATGGCACGAGCGGCTAACCACGGTCACGGTGGCCGACCCGCTCGCCGATCACCGCTCCAGCAACCGCCGCGCCGACGATCAGCAACGCCTGCACGAACAGCCAGGTCAAGAACGCGAACGCGAACCCCACCAGCCCATAGCTCCTCGCACTCGCACTCGCCACCTCGGGCAGGTACAGCGGCGCGACCGCAGCGACCGCACCCAGCGCGACCGCCGCCGCGATGGCCGTCGGGAGCAGGCGACGCGGAGCGACCTGCCGCCCCAGCACCACGTACGGGCCCCACGAGAAAAACGCGAGCGCGAGCGCGATCCGGGCCCCGTCACGCACAATCGCCACCACCCCGTGAGCGGAGACGTCGGCCAGCCCGAACGTCGCACCCACATACACGACAAGGCCGGCGGCCCACAGCAGCCGGCGCCCGGCGTCGCGCCGCCAGCTGCCTGACCCCAACGTCTCCAGCCGCCACGCCGACCGGTAAGAACGTTGCAGAACCCCGCCGCAGCTCATTAACGACCACGCCCCCACCAGGCACGTCGCCACCGTCATCCCCGCCCGCACCACGTCCGGCGTCGCGAACAAACGCTCAGCGGCCAGACGCCCGGCGCCCTGCAACTGAAGGCCGGTCACGAGCCGCTCAGCGAACGTCTGGCCGCCAGGCAGAAATGAGCTGACCAGCAGCGCGACCGGAATCACCGCGACAAACAGGCGCGACGCGAGCGCCAGCGCCGAGTCCAACATCCGCGTCTCGACCGCACGCTTTCCCATCTCGACGCCAAGCCCTTTGGCGCTGCCCCGAGCAACGTCCAACCGGATCCGGACCGCCCCGGGCTGCAACCGCCGACGCTTGCCCGAATCCCCATCCGCGGCTTCAGCCGGCGGCGTCATCGTCGGCCCCGTCGCCGGTTTCCGCCGCGGCGCGGAGAGGGCTGCTCATCAGCACTGAACGCGGTCTTCGTCATCGCTTACTTGAATCTCCGGCTTTCTGTAGCGCTGATGGTCATCTCCGCCGAGACCCAACCCGGTGCAGACCAGGTGCCGATCGGTGGCAGCCAAGCCCTGCCTGCGGCAATCTCGACGCACACACCCCCGGATATGCCGCGCTCGGCCTGCACCCTGCGGACTAGACGGGAGTGCTTAATCCGAATCCGCCGCCCGGCGACCCCGCCCGTGCCAGGCGCGCATCCGTCAGGCCACGCCGGCGCCCGGCGCAAGCCGTCACCGCCAGCGCGCCCGCCACTCCGCCCGAACGCAGCCACCACCACCGGCGTTTAGATCACGGGTCCTGGATGCCGCCAGATGCGTACAGCGCGCCACCGCTCTTATCTCGCGAGCCCACGTCTCCTCATGTCCACGCCACGCAGCCGCGGGCACGCAGACCGAGTGCGACGAATTGATTGAGCTGTCTCATCGGCTCCGACGGCAGCCGTTCACGAGGCGACGGCTGCACCTAATCGGCAACCGTCGCGCGCTGCAACTGCTAGCAGTGGGCCGCAAGCTTCACAACGTGTCCTACCCCGTGCGTGATCCGCGTCGCCAAGTCACCCCGACCCTCTCGCCATGGTCATCGATCGGCGACATCGCGACCGCGGACGGCGAGGCCCGTGTGGGTGGCCACGCACGATCAAACTCAGGCAAGAAGGGAGAAGCATGATGCGCAGACGATTGGCCGGGATCTCCGTCACGGCGGTGTTGGCGGCTGGCGCGGCCTTCGCGGCGAGCGGCGTAGCGGCGAGCGGGAGCACTCAGCCAACGGCGACATTTTCCTACTCTGGGGACAACGGCCCAGGATTCTGGGGCCAGCTGAATCCGGCGTGGGAAGCGTGCGCGGGCGGCAAGGGAAGGCAGTCACCGATCGACATCACGAATGTCCAGATCGACCCGAGCCTCAGAGCGCTGAACCTCGCTCTCAAGCCGACGCCGCTGGCACTGATCAACAACGGGCACACGATCGAACAGGAGTACGAGCCAGGGAGCACGCTCACATTGGGGACCGCGACCTATCACCTGCAGCAATTCCACTTCCACGCGCTGTCGGAACACATGATCGGAGACTGGCGCGGCGTCATGGAACTCCATGCGGTGTTCAAGGATGACGCCGCCAACCGGATCGCCGTGGTGGCGATGCTCTACAAGATCGGGCGCCCGAATCGCTTCCTCGACGAGCTGATCAGCGCGGGTCTGCCCCAGAAGGAAGGACAGACGGTGCATGCGCCGGTAGAGGTCAACTTGGCCGACGGGCTCACCGACGCCTCGGCCTATTACACCTACGCCGGATCGCTCACGACACCGCCGTGCGCCGAGAACGTGACCTGGTTCGTCCTCAAGCGGCCCGCTGAGCTGTCAGAACCGCAGTTCCAGGCCTTCGACAAGATCCTCGGCGACGACTTCCGCCCACTGCAGGCTCGCAACGGACGCACCGTCTGGGCCACCGCAAAGGGCGGAAAAGGACTCGCGCATTAGGTCGCACTGAGATGCTGCAAGTCGCTAGGGGGCGGGAGCACGCAGGGCGCTTCCGCCCCACGCGCCGCGCGGCGCCAATCGCCAGACCGCGGAGGATGAGTTGCGCGCTCGATGTTCCTCTACAAACGGAACAACGGATCCCCATCGGGATGCTGCCCGGAGGCCATCGTCCGGTCCGGATGATGCGCGCGGGAAGCATGCACCATCGCGAGAGAGCCGCAGCCGGGAACCCGGAACGTGCGAGCGGATCGTCTCGGCCGGGACTGCCTTCCGAGTCGAACCGCAACGATTGGAGCCGCATGGAACTGGAACTCAAAGAGAAGAACGCGATGTTCCGCGAGGCCGTCGCGGCTCGACTCCACGTATGGGGGCAACGCGACGACCGGGATCGACGAGCCCGTGCTTTGCGCTGAGGATCAGCAGGGATACCCACGGACCTCAGCGTACGCGCGCCGGCGAACCCAGAGAGGCGAGCGGTACGGTAGAGATCTTGCGCAGGCAGCGGACGCGAGTGCTTGGGCTTCACCCATCCCAACAGCAACACACGATTCGATCCGACCATAGACGGATCATCGTTCAAGTCCCCACCATGGGATGACCGCTCTTGCATCGCCCACCGCGTGTCGGCCGGGCGATGACCACTGCCCGCAAGCACAAGTGGTGCTCTCGGCCCCGGGGTCGCTGCTCCTATCGCGTGGCACCGCCGGACCTGCTTTCCGCGCCAGACGCGCATCGAGTCGGCGCCGAGCTCTTTCCCTGCCACGCGCGGTAGGCAGGCCGCTCCAGCCGGTCGGACCGTTCAGCTGTCCTTCCGACAGCCACGTTCCCGCTTGCCGCGCGAAGCGAGACTGCGACCCCGCGAGTCCAAGATGCCCGTGCGGCAACGGAGGCAGGGCTGGCTGGTCGGCGTGCCGACGGTCGTGTCTACTGGTCTACGCCTTGACCAGGTCATCCCAGTGCGTGGCCGCTTCGGTCGGCGAGCGGAAGCCCGATCGAGAGTGCCGGGTCGGCGATGAACCATAAGCGCGGCAACGCGAAGCCCATCGAATGACCGGGCTGGGTTCCGCGCCAGGATGCCAGCGAGGATTGCTAGCTCCGAGCCAGCTGTCACTGCGACTTTCGCGTGCGCGCTTGCCGCGTATAGCGGGTGCGTGCTCAGTGCGGGCGAGACACCTGCCCGTCCGGCGCGAACTTCGCCCGATAGCGAGGTTTGCATCTGATCTGAGCATGCCCGTTACTACGGATCGATCCATCCCATATACCCAGCGCTGGTTGGGTAGTCCGGGCCGATGACAAGAGTTGGTGGCGGTGTGATTGTCTGCATATGCCTAGCCGTCTGAGGAGGTGGTTGGCATGCCTACCCGTTTGAGGAGACGGTTGGAAAGGGTTGCGGTGGCGGTGGCTGATGCCGTGACCGCTGAGTCGTCGCGTGAGGCCGCCGACGGGCATCTGGCAGCCGTATCGGCTGAACCTGTGACCGCTGGGCCGTCGCGTGTTGCGGTCGGCACCGCGGAGGACCAGATGGCAATTCAGTCGGATGCGCCGGTTCTGGAACCAGCTCCGGCGCCGCCTGCCGAGTCTGTCGTTGTCGAGGCGATCGTCGAGGCTCGTGGCGTTGACAAGCGTTACGACACGGGCGAGGTTGAGGTGCAGGCGCTGCGTGGCGTCAGCTTCACGGTGGGGCGTGGGGAGATGGTGGCGATTATGGGTCCGAGCGGTTCGGGCAAGACGACGTTGCTGAATTGTCTTTCCGGTCTGGATCGGATCGACGGTGGCGAGGTGTTGATCGAGGGGGTGTCGCTCGGCTCGATGCACGATAAGGAGCGCACCGACTATCGCGCCCGCCGGATGGGTTTCGTCTTCCAGTTCTTCAACCTGATGCCGGTGCTGAGCGCGGTCGAGAACGTGGAGCTGCCGCTGCTCGTTGCCCGCGTGCCGGCCAGGGAGGCTCGGCGGAGGGCGTTGGCTGCGCTCGAGATGGTCGGGTTGGGCGAGCGTGCTGTGCACGTGCCGGACGAGCTCTCGGGCGGGCAACGGCAGCGGGCGACGATCGCGCGCGCGCTCGTCAACGATCCGGCGATCGTCTGGGCCGACGAGCCGACGGGCGATCTGGACAGCGAGAACGCCCAGGAGGTCGTGGCGCTGATGCGCCGCCTGAACCGCGAGCGTGGGTTGACGTTCCTGATCGTCACCCACGACATCGGCGTCGGCCGGGCGACCGATCGGATCGTGCGCGTGGTCGACGGCCAGATCGTCGACGAAGAGCGTCTGGAGGTGAGGCGGTAATGGTCGCACGCGTGACAGTTGCCGAGATCGATCCCGTGCGTCAGAACCCGCGGCGCGCAATCGAGCGGTTCGAGACCGACCTGATTCCCGCGCTGCACGAACAGGATGGCTACGAGGGCTGTTATGTCCTGCTCTCCGAGGAGGGAAAGGCGCTCGTCATCACCCTCTGGTCGAGCGAGGAAGCCGCGCACGCCTCACAGGTGAGCGGCTTCTATGAGTCCCAGATCGAGAAGCTGTCCGACGTCGTCTTCTACCGCGCGTCGCCTGGTCGCGAGGGGTACGAAGTCGTGGTCGCGGAGGCGCCAGCCACCGCGAGGTGAGCCATGCAAAAGATCTTCGGGATCCCGATGGGCACGCTCGCGGAAGTGCTCGCGGCACTCGTGGTGGTGCTGCTCGCAGTCGTCGCGGCCTTCGCGGTGCGCAATCGCGTGTTCTTCCGCCTCGGCGTCCGGAACGCCAGGCGCCGGCCGGGTCGTGCCGCTCTGATCGTCACCGGGCTGATGCTCGGAACAGCGATCATCACCGCTTCGTTCGCGACCGGGGACACGATGAGCTCCTCGATCCGCTCCTCGGCGATCACGATGCTCGGCAGGACCGATGAGGTCGTCGGCGCGAAAGGGCTGACGGCCTCGCTCGCGGTCGGCTCTCTCGGCACCGGAACCCGCTACTTCCCACAGAGCGACGTCGGCCGGGTCGCGGCCGCCGGGCACTCCTCCGGGCTCGTGCGCGCGGTGGCGCCGGTGCTCGTCGGGGGCAGCGCCGTCCAGGACGTGAGCCGGAAGCAGTACGAGCCGAACGTGACGCTGTTCGCCGGCGATCCCGCCACGCTTAGTGCCTTCGGCCCGATGCGCGCAGCCGGCCGAACGGTTTCGCTCGCGCAGCTCGGGCCGAACGAGGTGTTCCTGAATGCGAAGCTCGCCGACGCGCTCGGCGCGAAGCCCGGGGACACGGTCCGCGTCCTCGCCGGCACCAGCCTCGAGCTAGCCCGCGTCCGCGCGGTGGTCGAGTATCAGGGTGCGTTCACGTCCAACTACGGAGTGTTGATGCCGCTGGCGCGTGCGCAGACGCTGCTCCACGAACCCGGCCTGATCGACGGGATCTACGTCGCCAACCGTGGCGGCGTCGCCACGACCGACAAGGTCGTGAAAGCGCTGAGGCGAACGGTGAGCCCGCTCGGCCTCGAAACCGACAAGACCAAGCAGAACGCGCTGAACGCGGCGGACAGCGAAGGAGCGTTGTTCGTCTCGTTGTTCACGGTGTTCGGCGCGTTCTCGATCGCCGCGGGGATCCTGCTGATCTTCCTGATCTTCGTCCTGCTCGCAGCCGAGCGGCGCAGCGAGCTCGGCGTTGCCCGCGCGGTCGGGACCCGTCGCGGGCACCTGGTGCAGATGTTCCTCTACGAGGGAGCGGCCTACGACCTCGCCGCTGCCCTCGTCGGCGCCGCGCTCGGCGTGCTCGTCGCCTACGCGATGGTGCTCGGCATGGGCGGCCTCTTCGCCTCGTACCCCGGCTTCCATCTCGCCTTCGCCGTCAAGCCGGCCAGCCTCGTCGTCGCCTACACGATCGGGGTGCTGCTAACCCTCGCCGTGGTCGCGTACTCCGCGTGGCGGGTGAGCCGGATGAACATCGTCTCCGCGATCCGCGACCTCCCCGACCAGCTCGCCGGTATGAGCACGCGCCGCAAGCGGATCGGCGGGATCCTGATCATCCTCCTCGGCTACTCGACCGCACGCAGCGGCATCAGCGCCAAGAACGAGGTCACGCTCGGCCTCGGCGTCTCGCTGGTGATCCTCGGTGTTGCCCGGCTCTCCGAGGCGCTGGGCGCCAACAAGCGCGTCGTGCGGACGGCGGCGGGGCTGGCGCTGATCGTCTGGTTCATCGTTCCGTCGATCCGCCAGCACCTGTTCGGCGCGATGAGCGTGAACGACGGGGGCTTCATCCTCGCCGGGCTGATGATCGTGATCGGCGCCACCTGGACGATCATGTACAACGCCGACATTCTGCTGCGCGCACTCGGTGGCGCCCTCGGACGGATCCGCCGGATCGCGCCCGTCGTGCGCATGTCGCTGGCCTACCCGCTCAAGAGCCTGTTCCGCACGGGCGTCACGCTGGCGATGTTCATGCTGGTCACGTTCACGCTCGTCGTCGGCGCGACCGTTACAGGATCGTTCACCAACGCCTTCAACAACGTCCGCGCGTTCGGAGGCGGCTTCAACGTCCACGCGACAGCCCCGGCGACGGCGCCGGTGCTCGACATGGCGGCCGCCGTTCACCGCTCGCCCGTCCTCCGGCCGCTGATCAGCGTCACCGCCACCCAATCCTCACTGCCGGTCCAGGCACGCCAGCTCGGCACGACGCACACGGCAGAGAACTACGTGGTCGGCGGCCTCGACGACAGCTTCCTCACCCACACAAGCTATGGCTTTGACACCTGGGCGCGCGGCTACAGCTCACCCGCCGCCGTCTGGCACGCGCTGCTCACCCACCCCGGGCTCGCCGTCATCGACCCCCTCGCCGTCCCGCACCGCCAGAACTATGGCGGCGGCTCGACTCTGAAGTTCAAGCTGACAGGCTTCTACGTCGAAGACAAGCGCCGGGCGCCCGTGCGAGTCTCCGTGACCGACCCGCAAACCGGCAAGCACACCACCCTGACCGTGATCGGCGTCCTCCCAGACAGCGTCCCGGCGGCGATGACCGGCATCTGGACCTCGCAGGCCACCCTCACACCCGTGTTCGGCAACCGCGTCCTCCCAACCACCTACCTGTTCAAGCTCAACCCCGGCGTCAATCCCACCACCACCGCCAAGACGCTCCAGAACGCGTTCATCACCAACGGCCTCAAGGCCGACTCGATGCAGAAGCTGCTCAGCCAACAGACCGGCGCAAGTCTTGTCGTCGACCACCTGATCGAAGGATTCCTGGCGCTCGGCCTCGTCGTCGGCATCGCCGCGCTCGGCGTCGTCACCACCCGCGCCGTCGTCGAACGGCGCCAGCAGATCGGCGTTCTCCGCGCGATCGGCTTCCAACGCCGCACGGTGCAGGCCAGCCTGCTGCTCGAATCGTCGTTCATCGCGCTCACCGCGATCATCCTCGGCGGCGCCCTCGGCCTCATCGTCGCCCACAACATCATCAACTCGTCCGCTGCGACCTACGCCGCAGGCTCCGGCATAACCCTGACCCTCGCCGTTCCCTGGCTCACGCTCGGCGTGATCTTCCTCAGCGTCTACCTGGTAGCGCTCGCGACCACGCTCATTCCCGCCCGCTACGCCGCCCGCGTCTACCCAGCCGAAGCACTCCGCTACCAGTAAAAGCCGCCCTCCCGCCGACGGTTCCGCGCAGGCGGTCGATCGCGACGAGCGGCGACCTCTGTCCGTCACTGGCGGCGTCACGGCGCGCGTCAAGGGGCGTCCGCCCCGCCTGCGGGCCGTTCTCGCGCGCGGCCGTCGGCTGGTCGGCGGCGCGCTGCGCCCGGGTCGCCGTGCCGCGCTGGCCGCCGGTGTCGGATGCGCCGCCTACGGGGCGCTGAAGCTCTACTGGGCGCTCGGCGGCGAGCTGCTGGTGCACCAGGCGCCGCTGACCGCCGACCAGCGGCGCCACCTGCTCGAAGGAACGGGCACGCTCACCGTGGAGAACTGGGCCTCGGTCGCGCTGGCGGCGATCGGCATCGCCCTGGCGGTCGCCACCGTTCGCGACCAGCGGCCGCCGCGGCTGCTCGTGGTCGGCCTGCCGGCGCTGATCGGCGCGTTCATGCTCGCGCGCGCCGCCTCGAGTGCCGCCGTCGACATCGCCGTCCTGACCGGCGCCGCCCACGCGCAGACGCACACCGAGAACTGGGACCTCGCCCTGTGGTCGCCGTTCTTCGCCGCCTGGGGAGCGGCGTGGGGCCTGGCCGCCCTGGCCGCGCGCCGGCGCGCCGCAGCTTGCCCACGCCGCCACGCGCACCGCCCGCCCAGTCCGCATCGTGGCGGGCCGCCGTAGCCGCAGCCGAGATTCATGATGTGCGGCACACCGTGGGCGATGGTGACCTCGCGACGGAGCTCGTCGCGGTGATGCTCGCGCCGCCGCTCACTCACCCGCGGGACAGAAGCTACCGGCGGCGGCCTTGTTGATTCCTGTCTGGATGGGCGCCAGCTTGCTGGCCCCGATCGCGCTCGGCCTGCCGCATGGACACCTTCCTGCGCGGCTACCTTCCGGCCCGACCGATCGTCGCCGCCCGCCGGTCACTCAGCGATGAGGCCGTCCGCGAAGCGCGCGCCGAACGCGTGCAGGCGCCGATCACCGCCAGCGGCGGCGTGCGCATCGAGCACGAGCCGCGCTACTTGATTGCCAACGCCTGACGGCGGTCCAAGCGCCCAGCAACCGCTCCCGCTTCCCAGCGAACGCAAGCGTACTCCCAGAAGCGCTGCTCGCGCTCGCCTCGGGCGACGAGCACGAGCGCTACGACGCCCTCGGCGCGTGCGTGCGATGCCACCGGAGCAGCAATCCGTACCTCCACGCGAGGCCGTCCGAGGACGACCCCTCCCGGGACAGAAGCGGCCACGCCCGCACGAGTACCTCTGCAAGCGCAAAGGCAGTTATGCGCAGCTGCGCATAACTGCATCTATGTGCATCGTCCGATTATGTGCAGCGGTGGCGTCGTGATCGGCGTTTTGCCCGCTACGCGGCCCCCGGTCACCGCACCGCTGAAC
>Ga0187769_10000006_pt1 | contig 107352 bp, 106 predicted proteins | sample 0116_SJ02_MP02_1_FD_133140 | JGI IMG/M metagenome (GOLD analysis project Ga0187769, IMG submission 133140) | Tropical peat soil microbial communities from peatlands in Department of Meta, Colombia - 0116_SJ02_MP02_10_MG | ecosystem: Environmental > Terrestrial > Soil > Wetlands > Peat...
ACGGTGCCGGCTGTCGGTGGCGGCTGACGGTGCCGGCTGATGGCGGCGCCTTAGCCGGCGTTGTCGGGATGCCCGGTGGGCCGGCTGCCCTCCGTCGCGGAGCCAGGTTCCTCCGTTCAGTCGTGGGAACGGTCGCGACCGGGCGAGCGCACGCTCCGGTCCGGCTCCGCGGGTTGCTCCTCCGCGTTCTGGTCGGAGACATCCCCGGGCGGCTTCTAGCTTGCCGACCGTCTCGTCGGTGTCGCCACTTCTCTCCTCCATGCTCCCCTCGCCTACCTGGCCACCAGGGCCGCAACCTGCCCGGGCACCATGGATAACGTGACAAAGCCCAGCCCTGCGGGCCGCTGAGGCTACCTAAGCATGCCCACCATGCTTAGGTAGCCGACGTGACCGGCCGGTTGCCGGTTTGGCAGGTTTTACAGGGTCCGCGGCGGGCGATCAGAACAGACCGGAGAGCGAGTTCGCCGCGTGCGAGGCCAGGTGGAAGAGCGGCGAGGGGAAGATGCCGAAGAAGACCGCGGCGGCGGCGAAGCCAACGGCCACGAACACGAGCTCCGGGTAGGCGAGGGCCGCGCCGGCGGCACCTGGTCCCTCCTCCCATTCGTCCGCCTCCAACGAACCGCCGGCGATCGGCGCGAGCTCGCCGGGACCCGGGCTCGCCCTCCCCGGGGACGGCGCCGGAACCGGCGCCCGCATCCAGATCGTCGCGACTACGCGCAGGTAGTAGCCGAGCGAGATCATCGAGCCGATCACGAGCACGATGGCCAGCCATGTGTAGGCGCCCGACACGAGCGCGCTGATCAGCTGGAACTTCGCGATGAACCCGACTGTGCCGGGGATGCCGGCGAGGGCGAGCATGCCGATCGTCATCGGCCAGGCCAGCCACGGCCGGCGCGCGCCCAGGCCGGCGAGCGCGCTCAAGTAGTCGCCGTCGGGTCGCTCGTGCTCCTCGGCGACGATCACGGCAAACGGCGCCATGTTCATGGTCAGGTACGCCATTAGGTAGAGCACGGTGGCCTGGACCCCGAGGCGAGTGCCGACCACAACCCCAGTGAGCATGTAGCCCGCCTGCGCGACCCCGGAGTAGCCCATCATCCGCTTCAGCGACGACTGGCCGAGCGCGCCGACGTTGCCGACGATCATCGTGATCGCCGCGAGCGTCGCCAGCATGGGCGCCCAGGTGTCCTGGGCGCCGATCGCCGCCACGTCGAAGAAGCGCAGGAACGCGCCGAGCGCGGCCGCCTTGGTGGCGGTGGCCATGAACGCGGTGATCGGGGTGGGGGCGCCCTCATATACGTCGGGTGTCCATTGGTGGAATGGCGCGACCGAGGCCTTGAAGGCGAAGCCGACGATCGTCAGCCCGAGCCCCGTGTAGACCATCGGATTACCCAGGCTGCCGCCGGCCAGCTTGCCCTGCGACAGGGCAGTGCCGATGGTCGCGAAGTCGGTCGAACCGGTCGCGCCGTAGATCAGGGCGAGGCCGTACACGAGCGTGGCCGACCCGACCGATCCGACGATCAGGTACTTCAGGCCGGACTCGAGCGAGCTCTCGCGCCGCGTCTCCGAAGCACACAGGACGTAGAGCGGGATCGACAGGAGCTCGATCCCCAGGAACAGCGTCACGAGATTCTGGGCCGAGACGAACACGCCCATCCCCAACACGCTGAACACGAGCAGCCCGCCGTACTCGCCGTGTCCCGACTCCCGCGGGGCGACCGCGCGCCAGGACATCAGGACCGCAGCCACGCCGGCAATCGCGAACAGCATGTCGAGCTCGAGCGCGAGGCGGTCCATGGCCAGCGGCGCCGAACTGCAATTCGGTGCGGCCACCAGGCAGAACCCGCCCTTGCCGGGGTGGACGTGGTGGTGGTAGGCCCAGATCTCCGCTGCCAGCGCGCACAGGAAAGTGAGGATGGTCAACGACGGCACGACCCGCTCCCGGATCGCCGCCGGGCGCAGCAGGCCCACCAGCAACACGATGAGGCCGCCGGCGGTGAGCACCACGAACGGCGACAGCGCCCGCCAGTCGATGTACGGCGCGACGATGTGGTGGGAGGCGGTGGCGGTGTGGGCGAAAGTGAGCACGTTCATCGGCTGGCCACTCTGGCGATCGGGAAGCTGACTTCCTGAAGCTGCGCCGGCGCGATCGCCGCCCGCACCGAGGGCTCGGAGCGCCGCAGCCCGAACTGCGGATAGAAGGCGAGAACCAGGATGATCAGCACGATCGGAGCGAGCGCGACGACGTCGACGAGCCCGATCTCGCGTGAAGCCACCTTGGAGCCGACGCGGTTATGAAAGACCCCGATGAAGAGCCGCAGGGCGTAGTAGGCGGCGCCGACGACGCCGACGAATGCGATCACCGAGATCGCCAGCTTCGACTGGAAGACGCCGAGCAGGATCATGAACTCGCCGATCCAGTTAGCGGACCCGGGCATGGCCAGCGTGGCCAGCGTCACGATCAGCGCGAGCGCGGCGAGGACCGGCGCGCGGAATGCGATGCCGCCCATGTCGGCCAGCAGCTCCGACCCGCCTGCTCGCGCGGCCGCTGCCGCCACGATGAAGAACAGCGCTGCTGTGACCAGACCGTGGTTGAGCATCTGCAAGAGCGCGCCCTGATCGCCGGTGGGGCGCAGCGAGAAGATCCCGAGGACGATGAAGCTGAGCTGCGCGACGCTCGAGTAGGCGACGACCATCCGCGCGTCAGGCGTGGTGAAGGCGACCACCGTCCCCCACATGATCGAGACGAGCGCGACCAGCAGCATCAGCGTCTGGAAGTGGACGGCGGCGTAAGGGAACAGCGGCAGCACGATCCGCAGGAACCCGTACGCGGCGACCTTCGAGACGACGCCCGAGAACACCGCCACCGCAGGGATCGGCATCGCCTTGTACCCGTCGGCGAGCCAGCCGTGGAACGGGACCAACGGCATCTTGACCAGGAACGCGAACGCGAAGCACAGGAAGATCCATTCCTGGGAGGCGTGCGAGAGCGGCAGCGCCCGCAGCGAGGTCAGCACGAAGGTGATCGGTGTCCCGTGGTCGCTCGAGGCGAGCACACCGGTGGCCACCGCGCCGACGAGCATGAAGAAGGAGCCGACCAGGGTGTAGACGACGAGCTTCGTGGTGGCGCGGACGCGGTCCGGACCCGTTCCCCACATTCCAACCAGGAAGTAGAACGGGATCAGCATGAGGTCGAAGAAGCCCACGAACAGGGCTAGGTCCTGGGCGCAGAACGCGCCGAGCACGGCGCTCTCCGCCAGCCCGAAGTGGAAGTAGAAGCTGCGGGGGCGGTCCCACTCACGGAAGCTCGCCCACACGAGCGAGGCGCTGAACAGCACGGTGGTGAGGACGACGAGGGCGACGTTCAGGCCGTCGAGCCCCAGCTTGTAGTGGATCCCGAGAGCCGAGATCCAGACGTCGTCGGTGACGAACTGAAGCCCCGCGTGGCCGAGCTTGAAGCGGGCCAGGAACGAGATCGCGATCCCGAGCGTGACCAGGCTGCCGATCGCGGCGACACGACCGACGACGTCCCGCGGGAACAGAGCGGCGACGAGCGAGATCGCCAGGGGCAGCCAGATGAGGATCGAGAGGGTCACGAGCTCGAGATCAGGAAGTAGAGGGCCACGCCGCCGATGCAGACGATCATCAGCGCGGCGTAGTAGCGCACGAAGCCGGTCTGGGCGCGGCGCACCGCGGCCGAGCCGGCGCGCACGGCGCCGGTTGTCCCGCCGGTGAAGACGCCCTGGATCAGGTTGCGCTCGAGCACCGACTGGACGAACCGTCCCGTCCACAGCGCCGGGCGCACGATCAGGAAGTCGATCAGCTCATCGAAGTACCACTTGTGCCACAGGAACGTGTACGCGGCGGCGAAGCGCTCGCGCAGTTGGGCTGCCGTGCCACGCCGGGCGATATAGATGCGGTAGGCGATGGCGATGCCGGCGATCGCGATCAACGCGCCGATAACAAGCCCGACCCAGGCGGGCGCGGCCCTGACATCGACGTGGTAGTACTTGGAGTCGGCGAAGGTCGGATCGAGGAACTTGGTCACGCCGTCGTCGACGCCGGGGATCTGGATCAGGCCCCCGATCAACGCCAGCACGGCGAGCGCGCCCATCGCGATCTTCATCGGCCACTCGCGCTCGGCGATGAAGTGGTCGGGACCGGGGAAGCCGACGTCGGTGTCCTCCTCCTCGCCGGTCATCGGGTTGCGTGGGACCTCGGCGTGCGCGAGATGCCCGTGCTCGAGTTCGACCGCCTCGGGGACCGGGTCGCCGAAGAACGTGCGGAAGATCATCCGGAACGTGTAAATGCCGGTCAGCAGCGCGCCGGCATAGCCGGCGATCCCGAGGATCAGGAAGGCGCCACCGCGATGGTCGGCGAAGGCGATGATGTCGTCCTTGGACAGCCATCCCGAGAACGGGGGGAAGCCGCCCAAGGCCAGGCCGCCGACGAGGAAGCAGATGAATGTGAACGGCAGCGCCCGCCGGAACCCGCCCATCCGGTCGAGCGACTGCTCGCCGGCCATCGCGCCGATCACCGACCCCGCCGCCATAAACAGGAGCGCCTTGAAGAAGGCGTGGGTCATCAGGTGAAACAGGCCGGCGGAGTAGGCCCCGAGCGAGACGCCCATGATCATGTAGCCGATCTGCGACATGGTCGAGTAGGCGATCACGCGCTTGATGTCGGTCATCACGAGCGCCACCGTTCCGGCGATAAGCAGCGTCAGGCACCCGACGATCGCGCCCACGTCGGCGGCGGTCGGGGCCCACTCGAACAGCGCGTGCATGCGCGCGATCAGATACACGCCGGCGGTGACCATGGTGGCGGCGTGGATCAGCGCCGAGACCGGCGTGGGGCCCTCCATGGCGTCCGGAAGCCACGTGTGGAGTGGCACCTGCGCGGACTTGGCAAGCGCGCCGACCAGCAGCAGCAGGCACGCCGCCACGATCGGGGTGCCGTTGCGAACGAAGTCGTGGTGGACGGAATGGAAGACGGGCAGGAACTGCACCGTGTGGGCGTGCTGGAAGATGATGAACGTGGCGATCACGAGCCCCACATCGCCGACGGTGTTGATCACGAAGGCCTTGATGCCGGCGCGGGTGGCGGTGGTGCGCCGGTACCAGAACGAGATCAGCAGGTACGAGGCAGCGCCCACGAACGCCCAGCCGACGATCAGCACCAGGAAGTTGCCGGCCAGGACCAGCAGCAGCATCGAGAACACGAAGTAGTTCAGGTAGCTGAAGTAGCGCGTGAAGCCCCGGTCGCGCGTCATGTAGGTGACCGAGTAGAGGTGGATCAGGGTCGACACGCCCGAGACGACCAGGATCATGAACACCGACAGCGGGTCGACCAGGATCTGCAGCTTCGCGTCGACACCCGCGGAGACGTCGTAGTTCCACAGGGTCGAGGTGAGCTGGCGGTGGTCGGGACTGAAGCTGAGCAGCTTGGCGAAGGCGATCACCGAGAAGACGAACGAGAGCGCGATCGCCAGCGTGCCGATCCAGCCCGCGCTTCGGCCCGGCCAGACCCGGTAGCCGAGCGCGATCACGATCGTGCCCACGAGCGGGCACAGCAAGACGAGCCAGCCGGCGGTGGTCGCGCTCATCAGCCCTGCAACTCGCTCAGCTGGTCCACGTCGATCGGCATGCGCAGGCGATAAATGGCCACCACGAGCCCGAGGCCGACCGTCACCTCGGCGGCCGCGACCACCATCACGATCAGCGCGAAGATCTGCCCGTCCTCGCCGCCCCACATGCGCGAGAAGGCCACCAAGGCGAGGTTCGCGCCGTTCAGCATCAGCTCAAGGCAGAGCAGGATCACGAGCGGATTGCGGCGGACGAGCACGCCGGCGGCGCCGATCGAGAAGATCAGCGCCGAGACCGTCAGGTACCAGCCGATCGCCACTACCAGCCACCCTCCTGGTTGGACCCGGACCCCGTCCCGTCGCCGGCGCCGCTCCCCACCCGCTCGGCCTCGATCGCGTAATCCACGTTTTGGGTGGCGGGGCGGATGCCGGCGCCCTCGGCCATCGTGCCGGTGTACGCCGGACGCCGGGCCGCGAGAAGGAAGGCGTCGATTCTCTCCCCCTCGGCCTCGAGCCCGCGCCGGCGGCGCGCCAGCACGACCGCGCCGACTGCCGCCACGAGCAGGAGGATCGAAGCGATCTCGAACGGGAGCAAGTACTGAGTAAGAAACAGGCGGCCGAGGTGGGCTGGGGTGCCGAAGCCGAGAACGTAAGGCGCACCCTTGGAGGAGACCCCCTTCAGGCCGGCGCCCAGCATCGCGATGCACAGCTCGATCGCGAGCGCGAGCGCGAACAGCGGCCCCAGCACGCGCAGCACAGCGCCGCTGGTGAGACTCTCCCCCCCGCCGACGTAGGCGACGACGAACACGTACAGGACCATCACGGCGCCGGCGTACACGATCACCTGGGCTGCGGCCACGAACTCAGCGCGCAGGAGCAGGAACAGCGCCGCGAGCGAGACCAGGTGGACGGCCAGGGCCAACACGCAGTAGAACGGGTCGCGGAGTATTACCACACCGATCGCGCCGGTCAACGCGCCGATCGCGGCGATGAAGAAGAGGACCGCGCTCACTCACCCTCCCGCCGCAGCGGCGTCCGCTCGATCGGTTCGGCCAGCAGCATCTCCTTGGTGAAGATCAGGTCCGAGCGGGTGTAGTCAGACATCTCGTAGTCGTGGCCCATCGTGATCGCATCGAACGGGCACGCCACCTCGCAGTATCCGCAGAAGATGCAGCGGCTGAGGTTGATCTCGTACACCGCGGCGTAGCGCTCGCCGGCCGACACCCGGTTCTCGGGCGTATTCTCCGCCGCCACGACCCGGATGCAATCGGCCGGACATGCGGCCGCGCACAGCGAGCAGCCGACGCACTTCTCGAGACCCGTGTCCTCGAAGCGGTGGAGCCTGTGGCGTCCGCGAAAGCGGGGGTAGACCGGAGTCTTCTCCTCGGGGTACTGGATCGTGGTCGGCCCCTCGATAATGCGGGCGAACGTCGTCTTGAGGCCGCGCATCGTCTCGCCGAACGCGCGATAGGCGCCGGCGATCGGACTCGCCGAGGGCGAGCGGACCACCTCGATCACGTCATCGCTGACGTCGTAAGGACTCACGAGGCCACCACGATCGCGGTCACGAGCAGGTTCAGCGTCGCCAGCGGTAGCAGGATCTTCCAGCCGAGCGACATCAGCTGGTCATAGCGAAGGCGCGGCAGCGTCGCGCGGACCCAGACGAAGAAGGTGAACACCAGGAAGATCTTGGCCAGCACGACGAACGGGTCGACCCATCCCGGAGGATCGATCCCGAACGGCATCAGCCACCCGCCGAAGAAGATCGTCACCGCGATCGCGGACACCACGATCATGTTCGCGTACTCCGCGAACAGGTACGCCACGAACGCGGTTCCGCCATATTCGGTGAAGTATCCGATGATCTCGGAGTCAGCCTCGAGCAGGTCGAACGGCGCGCGGTTCGTCTCCGCAAATGACGCCACGAGGTAGACCAAGAATCCCGCGAACTGAGGGATGAAGAACCACATGCCCTCCTGGGCGTGGACGATTCCGGTCAGTGAAAGCGTCTGGGCGGTGATGACCACGCCGACGATCGCGAGGCTCTGTGAGACCTCGTAGGAGATCAGCTGGGCGGCGCCGCGCATCGCGCCCAGAAACGCGTACTTCGAGCCCGACGCCCATCCGCCGAGCATCACGCCGTAGAACGAGATCCCAGCGAGGGCGAACACGTACAGCGGCCCGATCGAAACGTCGATCCCGTAAAGCCCGACGCGCTGCCCGAAGATGTACTGGACGTCGCCGAACGGGATTAGCGCGAGCGCCGCGACCGCGGTGACGATTGAGATGACGGGAGCGATCCGGTACAGGGCACCGATCGAGGTCGACGTCCGGAACGGCTCCTTCATGGCGAACTTGACGATCTCGGCCATCGGCTGCAGGAACCCGAACGGACCCACGCGGTTGGGGCCGTAGCGAGCCTGGAACCGGCCCAAGAGCTTGCGCTCGTACACGATCAGGATCGGGAGAATTGCGAAGATCACGGCGAAGATCACGATCGACTTGATGATCTGAACCCACCAGGGCTCGAAGTAGTTGACCTCCGCGAGCGCGATCACCGCTTGTGCACCTCGACCTCGGACTCGGTGAACGCGTTGGCCGACCCTTCGGCGATGCCGTCGGCCAGGAACGCGGTGCCGACGGGAACGCCGGTGCGGACGTGGGCGGTCCCCCGCAACCGCGTCCCGTTCTGAGAGATCTCCACCGGGTCCCCGGGCGCGATGCCGAGGCGCGCGGCATCCTCGGGGGAGAGTTCCAGCTGCTGGAGGGCCACGGTGAACTTGAGCGCCGGGGAGACCTCGACCTCGGGCGCCGCCCAGATCGAGCGGTAGGTGCCGAGCCGCAGCGCCCCGTTGTCCAACGCGGGCGCGCGGACGGCCCGTGAGACGGCGACCTTCCGCGTCTCGGCGATCTCCGAGGCGGCCACCCTCTCGGCGGCGACGATGCCCGCCTCCGGGTCGGTGCTCGGAAAGGCCGAGGCGGCTGGGCGTTCCTGCCAGCGCACTCCGCCCCCGCCGATCTCCTCGAGGGTCAGGCCGCCGTAGAACGGCACCGCCTCGACCAGTTGCGCGAACGCCATCGGCGAGGTCAGCACGCCGGTGTCGAGGCCTGCACGCCTTGCCAGCTCCGCCAGGACCGACCAGCCCGAGCGGACCTGTCCGGGGTGGGCGATCGCGGTGCGCAGGCGCTGGAGGCGACCATCGGGGTGTACGACGGTGCCCTCCTTCTCGGCGTGTGACTCGGCCGGGAAGATCACGTTGGCGTGCTCGGCGAGACCCTCGGTGAGCACGCTGGCGTGCGCGACGACCAGGCTGGCGCGCTGGAGCGCCCGCTCCCACAGCTCGCGATCGGGCTGGTCGCGGATCGGGTCGGTCTGGAACAGGTGGAGGGCGGTGATCTCGCCGCCGGCGGCGGCCTTGGCAATCTCGCGCGCGCCGCGGCCGGGTCGGGCATCGCTTCGCAGGTCCTCGTAGCCCGGGCCGCTGCCGGGGAGCACGCCCGCCTCGCGCAGCCCGCGCCCATTGGCGCCGGCCGGGATCTCGAGCAGACCGGCTCCCTCGTGATCGGCCAGGCCGAGCTGCTGCGCGATGCGCACCAGGGCCGCCAGCGCGCGGGCGTTCAGATGCCGCTCGCCCCACACGATCACGACGTCCTCGCCGCCCTCGCGCAGGTAGCGGGCGAGCTCGGCCAAATGCGGCTCGGCGCTGGCGGCGCCCCCCTCCAGCGCGTGTCCGAGCGACTCGAGGAACTCGGCCTCCTCGCCGGGCGGGTGACGCAGGATCAGCCCGGCGTTCGGGTCCAGGGCGCTCGGGCGCGCGGTGGCGATCGCCAGGCGGACGCCCCGCCGGCGCATGCCCTTGCGGATCCGCAGCTCGAGGATCGGCGCGTCGTCGAGCGGCTCGCAGCCGACGACCAGCACGGTGTGGGCGAACTCGAGGTCAGGCACGGTCGCCTGCAACCTCGGCGCGGCAAGCGCCTTGGCGATCTCCGCCGGGACGCTCTCGCCCACCCGCGAGTCGAGATCGCCTGAGCGCAGAGCCTCGCGGACCAACCGCTGGATCAGGAAGCCCTCCTCGTTGGTGGCCTGGCCCCCGACCAGCGCGCCGACCGTGCCCTTGTGGCGGGCCAGGCCGGCCGCGTCGCCGAGCGCGCGCTCCCATGACACCGGCCGGAGCGTGCCTCCGTCGCGCACGAGTGGCTGGGTGATGCGCTCGTCGACATGGATGGCCTGGTAGGCGAAGCGGCCCTTGTCGCACAGCCAGCCGTCGTCGACCTCCGAATTTCCCCCCGGACCGCCGCCGGTGCCAGCGCTCCTGGCGTCGCGAGCCAGCACCCGCATCACCTTCTCGTCGCGGACGGTGAACTCGACGTTGCACTGCGATGGGCACAGGGTGCAGATGCCGCCGGCGCCCTCGATGTCCCACGGCCGGGCCCGAAAGCGATACGGGCGCGAGGTCAATGCGCCCACTGGGCACAGCTCGATGATGTTGCCGCTGAACGGGGCCACGTAGGGATGACCATCGTGCGTCCCGACGAACGTGTGGGCGCCGCGCTCGGTGAAGATCAGCTGATAGTCCTCGGCGATCTCCTGCGAGAAGCGCACGCAGCGGTAGCAGAGGATGCAGCGCTCGCGATCGATCGCGATCAGGGGGCTCAGCGCAAGCGGCTTCTCGAAGTGGCGCTTGGGCTCGATGAACCGGGAGCGCCCGAGCCCCCATCCGAAGGTGATGTCCTGGAGCGGGCACTCGCCGCCCTTGTCGCACACGGGGCAGTCGAGCGGGTGGTTGACGAGGAGAAACTCGACGATCGCGTTCTGCGCGTGGTGGACCCGATCGGTCTGGGTGTGGACGACCATCCCGTCCTTGACCGCCGTCGAGCACGAGGTCTGGAGCTTGGGGATGCCCTCGATCTCGACCAGGCACATGCGGCACGCGCCGACGGGGCTGCCGAGCTTTGGCTCGTAGCAGAAGTACGGGATCTCGACGTCGCCCTGCTTGGCGGCGTCGACGAGCATCATGCCCTCGGGCGCGCGCACCTCGCGACCGTCGATCGTCAGCTGGATGATGTTCTGCTCAGGGCGGGGCATGCGCGGGGGTGTTTAGTGCACCGGGAAGGGACCCGCGCGCTCGTCCGCGACCCCGACCGGAATCACGTCCGCCAAATCCGCCCCCTCGGCGCGCTCACGCGCCGCCTCGATCTCGGCCTCGAGCTCCGAACGGAACTTCTCGACTATCGCTCCGATCGGCATCGCCATCGCGTCGCCCAGGACGCACAGGCAGTTGCCGATGATCTGCTCCTGGACGGAGGCCACGATGTCGAGGTCCATCGGCGTGGCCTCGCCCGACTCGATCCGCTCGAGCATCTTGACCGTCCAGTTGGTCCCCTCCCGGCAGGGCACGCACTTGCCGCACGACTCGTGGGCATAGAACTTGGCCACCTTCTTCGCCACCTCGAGCACCGTGTGGGAGTCGTCGACGACGATGACGGCGCCCGAGCCGATCATCGATCCGGCCTTGGCCATCGAGTCGAAGTCGTACGGGATGTCGAGGTCGTCCTTGGTCATCACCGGCGAACTCGAGCCGCCAGGGAACCACAACTTGATCTCGCGCCCCGGAAACGGCCCGCCGGCCAGGTCGTAGATGAGCTCGCGCGATGGGATGCCCAGCTCGATCTCGTAGTTGCCGGGCCGCTGCACGTCGCCCGAGACCGACACGACCTTCGTGCCGGTCGAGTTCTCGGTCCCAAGCTTGGCGTACTCCTCGCCGCCCATCCGGATGATCGCGGGGACGGTGGAGAGGGTCTCGACGTTGTTGATCAGGGTCGGTCCGCTGTAGAGGCCCTCGATGGCCGGGAACGGCGGCTTCAGGCGCGGGTTCCCACGCTTGCCCTCGAGCGAGTCGAGCAGGCCGGTCTCCTCACCGCAGATGTACGCGCCGGCGCCGCGGTGGAGCACGAGCGAGACGCTGTGGTCGGACCCGAGGATCTTCTCGCCGATGTAGCCGGCGTCGCGGGCCTCGGCGATCGCCGCCTCGAGGATGTCGGCCTGGTACGCGTACTCGCCCCGGATGTAGATGAACGCGCGGCTGATCTCGCCGGCCCACGAGGCGATCAGGACCCCCTCGATCAGCATGTGCGGGCTCTTCTGCATGAGCTCGCGGTCCTTGAACGTGCCCGGCTCGGACTCGTCGGCGTTGCACACCAGGTACTTGTTCATGTCGCCGTGGGGCAGGAACGAGACCTTCTGGCCCATCCGGAACCCGGCGCCGCCGCGGCCGCGGATGCCGGACTCCTTCAGCTCGTTCAGGACCTCGTCGGGCGTCATGCCGAGTGCCTTGCGCAGCGCCTGGTAGCCGCCCCGGCGCTCGTAGACCGCGAGCGTGTTCAGACCCGGCTCATCGATGCGGTCCAACAGGATCTTCATTCGGGATCCTCCTGTCCGGCAGGGTGCTTGTCTTCGTCGGTGACCTGGTCTGGCTCGGGGTGCTCGGCCCGTTGCGCGTCAGTCATCTCGATCGCCGCGGTCGGGCCGGGCCGGTCGACATTGTCCCCCTCCGGCCCGAGGCCGGCTGTGTCGGCCATCTCGATCTTTGCCGGATCGGGGCTGAAGTAGGCCGCCTCCTCCGCGAGGACATCGGGGTCGGTGGAGCGGCGATAGCGGAGCTGCTTGTGGTCGAGCACCGTCCGACCGGCCTCGAGGTCCTCGACGATCCGGTGGGCGTCGTCGGCATCGAGCGGCCCGACGTATACCCCGTCGACCGACGCCATCGGCGCGATGTCACACGCGCCGAGGCACTCGAACGACACGACGTTGACGTCAGGATGGCCCTCGGCCGCCTTGAGCATCTCCGCGAAGAACTCGTCCGCGCCCAGGAGCGAGCACGAAATGTTCGTGCACACGAACACGTCGTGGCGACCCTTGGGCTCGGTGAAGAACATGTCGTAAAAGGTCGCCACCGAGGTCAGATAGGCCGGCGTGACCCGCATCACCGCGGCGACCTGATCGATCGCCTGGGGAGAGATCCACCCGTGCTCCTCTTGGGCGGCGTGCAGAGCTGGGATCACGGCCGAGCGCCGATCGGGGTACTTGGCCATGGCCTGGACGATCTTTTCCTTGAGCTGCGGCGGAACGGGGGTCGTGGCCGGATCGGGGATGGTGGCCGGGTCCTTCGTAAGGTCGACCGCGGTGTCCCAGCCGGGCACGCGCGACCCGTGGCCGAAGCGGGGAACCGGCGGCCGGTTGGTTGCGCTCACCGGTCGATGCCTCCGAGGATCGGGTCGAGCATCGCCAGCGTCGCGATCAGGTCGGCCATGTAAGCGTCCTTGACCATCGGCGCGAGCGCCTGGAGGTTGGAGAAGCTCGGGTCGCGCATGTGCACGCGAGCGGGCTTGGACGAGCCGTCGGCGCGGACGAAGCAGCCGAGCTCACCGCGCGGTCCCTCGATTGGGTAGTAGGCCTCTCCCGGCGGCACCCGGAAGCCCTCGGTCACGAGCTTGAAGTGGTGGATCAGCGCCTCCATGCTCGTCGCCAGCTCGTGCCGTGGCGGCAGCGCGACCTTGCGGTCGGGGGTGATATGCGGACCCTCGGGCAGGCCGTCGAGGGCCTGCTGGATGATCTTAACCGACTGGTAGATCTCGGCATGCCGGACGCGGAAGCGGTCGTAGTTGTCGCCGACCGTGCCGACCGGGATCTTGAACTCGAAGTGGTCGTAGCTCGAATACGGATGGGCCTTGCGCAGGTCCCACGGGTCGCCCGCCGCGCGCAGCAGCGGCCCGGTGACGCCGAGGTCGATCAGCGTCTGCCGGTCGCAGATGCCCGTGCCGCGCAGCCGCTCGAGGAGGATCTGGTTCTTCTCGAACAGGTCCGCGTACTGGTCAGCGCGGGGCGGCATGATCTTGAGGAACTGCCTGAGCTTCTCCTCGAAGCCGCGGGGGATGTCCTCCATCACGCCGCCGACCTGGAAGTAGCGAGTGTGCATCCGCTGCCCGGAGGACATCTCGAACAGGTCGAGCAGCTGCTCGCGCTCCCGGTAGCAGTACCAGAACATCGAGATCGCACCGAGGTCGAGCGCGCCCGTTCCGAGCCAGACGAGATGCGAGGCGATCCGGTTGAGCTCGAGGTGGATCACGCGCAGGTACTGGGCGCGCGGCGGTACCTCGATCCCGAGCAGCGTCTCGACCGCGCCGCAGTACGCCATCGCGTTGAAGTAGTAGCCCAGGTAATCCATCCGCTCGACGACCGGGATGACCTTCCAATACGCCTTGTCCTCAGCGGTCTTCTCGATCCCGGTGTGGACGTAGCCGACGATCGGCTTGATGTCACGGACGACCTCGCCCTCCAGCGTCGCGAGCAGCCGCAGCACCCCGTGGGTCGAGGGGTGGTGCGGCCCGATGTTGAGCGTCAGCAGCTCATGGGTCTCGCCCGTCCCGGCCGGCTCACTCGTGAGCGTTATCGACTCTTCACGCTTGCGGTAGTTCTCGGTGAGGCTCACATGTACTTCCCGTAGCTCTGCTCTTCGTTGTAGGTGAAGAGCACCGGCTCGCCGCCCACGGGAAAGTCGCGGCGCTGGGGATAACCCTCGTAATCCTCGGGCATCAGGATCCGGCGCATGTCCGGGTGCCCGTCGAACACCACCCCGAACATGTCGTAGACCTCGCGTTCGGGAAACTCGGCGCCGGGGAACATGTCGACGACGGAGTTGATGTGCGGATCCTCGGTGTGGACCCTCGCCTTGACCGAGATCCGGTCGACGCGGGTACGGTCGAGCATCTCATAGAGGACGCCGAGTCGGGGCTCGTGGGGGTAATAGTCGACGCCGTGGAGGCTGGCGAGGAAGGTGTAGCCCCTGCCTCTCAGGTGCTCGAGGACGGGCTTGACCTTCGGCGGGTTGGCCACCAAAACGGCGCGGCCTCTATGGAACTCGGTGTTGAGGAGGGACTCGCTATCGGCGTCGCGGAGCTCCTGGGCGATCAGCTCGAGCTCCGTCGCGTCAGGCACCGGCGGTATCTCCGGGCTTGAAGATGCTGATGTCGGCGCTCGAGAAGTCCCCGTCGGGCAGCACCTCCTCGGTGCCGTCCGCGTCGTAGCGCTCACGCCATCCGTCCGGGGCGTGGCCCTGGATCTTGTCGCGCAGCTTGAGGATCCCGTGCATGAGCGCCTCGGGGCGGGGTGGGCACCCGGGGATGTGCACCGCGATCGGCATGAACTTGTCTGAGGGCACGAGCGCGTAATTGTTGAACACGCCCATCGACGAGCAGCAGGCGCCCATCGAGATCGCCCACTTGGGCTCGAGCATCTGGTCCCAGATCCTTCGTATTACCGGGGCCATCTTGATCGAGACGCGACCCGACAGGATGATCAGGTCGGCCTGTCGCGGCGACGCGCGAAACGCCTCGAAGCCGAAGCGCGCGATATCGACTCGTGACGCGACGACATGGATCTGCTCCATCGCGCAGCACGCGAGTCCGAACGTGAGCGGGTAGAGCGAGTTGCCCTGCGCCCAGGCGACGGCCCGGTCAACCGTGGTCGTGAGCACTCGCTCCTCGACGTAGCGCTCGATGTCCTCCTCCGGGAGGTCCCCGCGGAGCATGTCTACGGCGGTGAGCTGGCGCACGCGCAGATCGCTCACGGGCTCGCGTTTTATTTCCATTCGAGCGCCCCTCGCCGCCAGACGTATGCGAACGCGATCATGAGCAGGATGACGAAGACGATCGTCTCGCTCATCGCGAACTTGCCGAAGGACCTCAGCTCCACCGCGATCGGATAGAGGAAGATGACCTCGATATCGAACAGGATGAACAGCATCGCGATCAGGTAGAAGCTGATCCCGAAGCGGAACCCGGCCCGGACCTCAGACGGCAGGCCGCACTCGTATGGTTCCACCTTGGAGCGGTTCGGCGCCCGCCGCGCGACGATCAGGTTGAGCGTCGCGAACAGGACCCCGACCAACGTCCCCAGGATCAGAAATACGAGTGCGGGCAGGTAGTCGCGAAGCACGGCAAACCGTTATATCACTGCCACCACGTACCTTGTAACACAGTGTTACTTAGTGATGTTTGCGGCGATCTCCCGGAACAGTCGGCGCGGGCCGGCCGGGTGATCCGAGTGCCGCGCCGCATAGTTGGTACCCGAAGATGACGCAGGTTCACCTCGTCGCCGCATTCATCGTCATCGGCGTGTCCGGGGTCGCCGGTGTGTGGGGCGCGTGGTGCTGGTGGCGGCTGCGGTCGAGCACCTGGTTCTGGCGGCTGCTGCGGACCTCGCAGGTTCTGATCGTGGTGCAGATCGCGATCGGTGGCGTACTCGTCCTGCTCGGGCACAAGCCGCCGCAGCTTCACCTGATCTACGGGATCCTGCCGCTGCTCGTCTCGTTCATCGCCGAGCAGCTGCGCGTGTCCTCGGCCCAGATGATCCTCGACTCCCGCGGGTTCGAGTCCGCGCAGGCGGTGGGAGCGCTGCCGGCCGACGAGCAGCAGGCCGTCGTGGTGGCGATCGTGCGGCGCGAGATCGGGGTGATGGCGCTGGCCGCGCTCGTGAACCTCGTGTTGCTGTCTCGGGCGGCCATGACGGGCTGACCTGCGAGCGGACTTTGGCGCTGGAAGTAACACATCCGTACCTCCAGCGCCAACGTTCGACGCCGGCGCGATGTTCAATCTGACGGCGGCGCCTTAGCGCTCGATGCGGAACCGGACGTCGTGGTACTGGCCGGCGTACCAGAGCAGCGGGTCGCCGTCGCCCAGGCCCATCTCGACGACCTCGCCGATCGCAATCGTGTGGTCGCCGCCGGCGATCAGCTCGCGCAGCTCGCACACGACCCACGAAAGCGCCCCGTCGATGATCGGGACGCCGGCGTGGAGCCGATGCGGAACCCCATCGAGCTTCTCCGACTCTGGGACCTTCGAGGCGAACACCCGCGCCACTTCCTCCTGGTGGGCGGCGAGGACGTTTACCCCGAAGCGGCCGGACTCCCTGACGATCGGAAGCGTGCGGGCGCTGTTCTCGAAGCACACCAGCGCGAGCAGCGGCTCGAGCGACAGCGAGCACACCGCGTTTGCGGTCATCCCGCCCGAGGCGGAGGGAGACGCGCTGGTCACCACCGCGACGCCGGTGGCGAACCGCCCGAACGCCTCGCGGAACAGCTCGGTGTCGGGCTCGAACTCCGGCATCCGTCGATCGTAGTAGCGCGGAGGGGTGCGGCGCCCGACCGCCGGCGCCGCGTACCGCGGCCACGGTAGATCAGGGGCCCCGGCGCCGGCCCCTCTGGTTGCCGCCGTGAGGACGATCGCGTCTGGGGGTGCGGTGAAGCGAACGTCGTGCCGGCGCCGGGATCGCGCAAGAACTTCGCCGCCGGGCGCCCAGGTCCTGCCTGCACAGACCGACTGGAAGCTGTTCGTGGCAATCGGCATCGGCATCGCGCTGCCGGCGATCTCCCATCTGACCCGCGCGCCGGGAGGACCGCGTGCCGCCTCACTGGCGCTCCGCGTCGTGGACGTGGTCGTGGCTCATCGGGCTAATGGTTCTCAGCTGGCTGAGCAGCTTCGACGGCCAGAACGACCTGCATTTCGGGGCCGACGTGGCCGTCACAGCCGCGGTCATCCTCGTGACCTACTTGTTTGCGCTGAGCCGGCGGCTGGCGCGAGCCTGTCCGCGGGCGCGCTCCGTGGCCGGGTCCCGTCGGCCGGTCCTTCCGTATGATCCCGCCCCGAATGAGCCGACCCGCCAAGGTCCTCCTGACGGCAATTGCGCTGCTCGGCGTCGCGGTCCTACCAAGCGCCTGCGGTACCCAGAGGATCAGTGTTCCGAAGTCTCAACCCGCGCTGTACGAGGGCGCAGTGCTGTTCAACCAGCGTTGTGGGGGCTGCCACACGCTCGCCGCCGCGGCCACGCACGGATCGGGCGTGAACGTGCGCACGAACCAGATCAACACCGGTCCGAACTTCGACATCCGCTGTGAGCGGCCGGTGGCTCGGGTCCTGTACGCGATCGAGAACGGCGGCTTCTCGGGCGTGATCATGCCCCAGAACGTCGTCGTCGGCCAGCAGGCCAGGGATGTGGCGGAGTTCGTGGCCACGTACTCCGGGCGTAAGGCGCCCAAGATTCCGGGAGTCACCCCGTGCGAACAGGTCCCGATCGGGACGATCGACCAGGCGCTCACGGAAGGAGCCGCCGCGGTCGCTGCCGCCACGTCCACGACTCCCGTGCCGCCGGCGTCGACCACGACCCCGACGTCCGCCACCGCCAAACATGGCCAGACGATCACGATCTCCTCCAGGACGGTGCCCGGCCTCGGCACGATCCTCGTCAACAGCGCCGGCCACACGCTCTACACGTTCGCGCGCGATAAGGCGTCGAGGGTGACCTGCATCGGCGGCTGCGCGGCCGTGTGGCCACCCGAGTACCTCCCCACCCGCGGGCGCGCCGTGGGCACCGGAGGCGTGAAAGCGTCGCTGCTCAGCTTCCTTCACGCTCAAAACGGAGGCAGGGTCGTCACCTACGCAGGTTGGCCGCTCTATACCTATGTCGCCGACACCACGCCCGGCAGCGCGGCCGGGCAGGGGGTCAACCTGAACGGCGGTTATTGGTACGTGATCAGCACCTCCGGGACCGTCGTTAAGAAGAAGCCCTGATCGCCGGCGACGACTAGGAGCGGCGCGTTCTCGACATTCAGTTGATCCGACGCGATCCGGACGCCGTGCGGGCGGCGCTGGCTCGGCGCGGCGCGGATGCGGCGGCTGCGGTCGATCGCGTGCTCGAACTCGATCAGCGCTGGCGGGAGATCCGCACCGCCCTCGAGGAGCTCCAGGCCGAGCAGAACCGCGCCAGCCGGGGCCGCAAGGGCCCACCCACACCCGAGGAGCGCGAGCAGCTGGCCGCGCTCGCGGCGCGCGGCCGTGAGCTGAGCGATTCGGAGACCGCGGTCCGCGTGGAGCGCGACAGCGCCTTGGCAACGCTGCCCAACCTGCCCGCTCCCGACGCACCCGACGAGGACACCGAGATCCGCACGGTCGGCGAGGCCGGCGCCACCGGCCGCGACCACCTCGAGCTGGCCGGGCCGCGGATCGACATGGAGCGGGCCGCGCGGCTGTCCGGCTCGCGCTTCGCCTACCTGCTCGGAGATCTCGTGATGCTCGAGTTCGCGCTCGTGCGCTATGCGCTCGAGAAGCTGCGTGGATTGGGCTTCGAGCCGGTGATCCCGCCGGTGCTGGTGCGCGAGCGAGCCCTGTTCGGGACCGGGATGCTGCCCGACACCGAGCAGCAGATTTACGAGGTGGCCGAGGATGATCTGTACCTCGTCGGGACCTCGGAGGTGTCGCTCGCCTCGCTACACGACGACGAGATCCTGGCCGAGGCGGACCTGCCGGTGCGCTATGCCGGGTTCTCGACCTGCTTCCGGCGGGAGGCCGGAGCCGCCGGAAAGGACACTCGCGGCATCTTTCGGGTCCACCAGTTCGACAAGGTCGAGATGTTCTCGTTCGTGCGCCCCGAGGAGGGACCCGCCGAGCACGAGCGCCTGCTGGCGATCGAGGAGTCGATCCTCTCGGAGCTGGAGATTCCGTATCGCGTGGTGGCGATTGCGGTCAACGATCTGGGCGCCTCGGCCGCCAAGAAGTACGACTGCGAGGCCTGGCTGCCGGGCCAGGAGCGCTACCGCGAGCTGACCTCGACCTCGAATACCACGGACTACCAGGCGCGCCGGCTCGGGATCCGCTTCCGCCCCGCGGACGGCCGGCCCGAGCACGTTCACACCCTGAACGGGACCGCGGTAGCGGTCGGGCGGACGATCATCGCGTTGCTCGAGAACGGGCAGCGGGACGACGGTTCGGTGGCGCTGCCCGAGGTGCTCGTGCCTTACGGGGCGCCCGCGACCCTGCCCGCGGCGTGACGGCGCCTGGGCCGAGAGGGGTTCAGCGGACGACGCGCAGCGGGCGGGCCTGCTGATCCTCGAGGACCACCAGCGCCGCGCGAGGCGGCCCGCAGGATGCAACCCGCGCCCGCAGCCGGACGCCGAACGTGTTCCAGGGGCGGACGAAAGCGCTCACGGGCTCGTCGGCGCCGGCGGCCGCCTCTGCGAGGGCGGCGCCAAAGCGCGCGGGCCGTCCGGCCTCGGCGTCCGCCGGGACCAGCAGCTGAACGACGGGCCGGTTGACGGCGCCGTCCTCGGTCACCCCGAGCAGCGTCTCCGCCCGGCGCGACATGGCCTGAACGAGTAGCGAGCTGTCGATCACGAGGAACGCGTCCCGGTGGGTGGGGACGATGTCCAGGCGCGTCTCGAGCATGACTCCGAGGCCGCACGAACGGCAGACACGGGCCATTGGCGCCGGCGGCTCGTCGCCGCGCGACGGCGCGGCGCAGTGGCCGCAGAACCACCCGTACTCAACCGGCTCGGCATTTGCCGATTGAACAAGTCTTAAAGCTGGACGTAGTTCGCTGGTTCCCCGCATTGCCCCGGGACGGATGCTAGCTCCTACCCTGAAGGAACGGAAGCATCCGCTGAAGAATTGTGCAAGTTGTAGATGCGCTCGGCTGACGTTGGGCCGACCGTGACCTTGAAACGTGGGTATGGACGAATTGCCGGTCCCGTGGGGTGGGTCGCGTCCGGCCCGCGCGGCGTCCCCCGCCCACCGCTCACAAGGTGCTGACTGCGGTTCGGCCGCCCACGGCTTTCAACATGCGATTGCGCAAGATCCACTTAGATCTGCCCCAGCAGAGACTGGTTTCCAGACCGCTACCCAGCTCGCCCTGCGAGCGCTCACATCATCGCCGTTCATCCCTCAATTGGGGGATGCGGAATCTCGCTCTGAGCGGGAAAAACGTGTCGCCCGCACACCCTACGACACGCTCGCACCGAGAAAAAATCCTTGGCTGGACGGCCAGCCAGCGCAGGCCAACCAGCGGAGAGGGGGGGATTCGAACCCCCGAACGAGGTTAACCCCCGTTACGCGATTTCCAGTCGCGCCCGTTCAACCGCTCCGGCACCTCTCCGTGAGGCGCGCCAAGCGTAGCGCCCCGGCTGGCGGAGGCGTTCGCTGGCACCGAAGCCGCTAGATCTTCCAGGCGCCACCGCGCAACAGCGGCACTTCCCCGCCACCAGGCTCGATCCCGGTCACCGCGACCGCCTCGGACCCGATCATGAAGTCGATGTGGAGCTCTGACCGGTTGACCCGGGGCCGGTCCTCGTCTCCGACGGAGAAGTCGAGCCCCTCGCCGAGCGCGATGTGGCTGGCGGCGTTTTCGTCCAGCAGGGTGTCGAAGAACACCCTCTCGAGTTTGCCGATCCGGCTCTCGCCATCGACCAGCGCCACCTCGCCCAGGCGCGAGGCGCCGGCGTCGCGCCGAACGAGCGCGCGCATCGTGTCGGCCCCCTGATCGGCCTCGAGCTCGACCACCGTGCCGTGGTGGAACCGGATGCGCAGCCCGCTCACGATCGCGCCGGACACGAACAGCGGCTTGGTCGAGCTGACCCACCCGTCCACCCGCGCGGGGTCGGGGGTGGCGAACACCTCCTCGGTCGGGAGGTTCGGCGCGTGCACGATGCCGTCCACGGTGCTAATCCGGGCGCACAGCCAGCGGGTCGACCGAAACAGGCCCACGGTCAGCTCGGTCCCCGGTCCCTCGAAGCGCAGCGCGTCGAGTCGCAGCTCGTCGAGTTTGGCCGTCACCTCGACCAGCCTTTCCATCCGGTTCTCCCAGGCGGCGACCGGATCGGGCTCGTCCACCCGGCACACGTAGGCCACGTCTTGCCAGAGTCGCGCGAGCGCCTCCGCCGGCGGGAGCTCGGGATGGACGAGCTCGGCCCAGGATTGCGTCGGACACGGCGCGGCCGTCCAGTTCGTCGTGCGCTGATTGACGATCTCGATCGACTCGCGCACGCGGGGGAGCAGGTCCCGGCCGAGCCGGGCCGGGTCGACCCCGTCCATGACGTGCGGCGCGACCGGGCCGGTCAGGGCGATCACAGCGCACCGGAGCTCACCAAGCGTCCGCATCCGGTGGCCGTACCACGGCGGCACGAAGTCCAGCGTCTCTTCCGGGGCATACAGCATCCGGGCGTGCTTGACGTAGATGTCGAACACGGACAGGTCGACGAACTTGGCGCCGGCTTGGTAGGCCGATGTGGCGACGGCTCGGGCCAGCGTCTCCTTGCCCGGCTCCGATCCGATTGCCACGATCTGGCCAGGCTGAACGTTGGCGCCGAACCGAATGATCAGGTCGGCGAGTGCTTGAACACGGGTCTGGATTCCGTCGCCGCTCATGGCTCTGGACCAGGATGCCATCCGTTTGGGCTGCACGCATCGGCAACCATCCCGGCCCGCACGGGCAAGCGGGCCGCGCCGCCGTCGGCGTAGAGTCGCCCCCGATGGCGGCCGAGCTCAAGAACCTCGACGAGCACCGGGCCACCGTGCTCGCATCCCTGTGCGAGACCATCGTCCCCGGGTCGAGCCGGGTCGGCCCCGTCGTCTACATCGACGCGATCATGTCGGAGATGCCGGCGCCCCAGCGCGACGCCGTGGTCCAGTCGATCGACGCCCTGGCGGAGGCGGCGCCGAACGGGGCCGAGGCGCTAAGGCCACACGCGGCAACGCCGGCCTTCCAGTTCATCCGAGCCCTCGCCATCGAGGCCTACTACAGCGACTTCATGGCGCCCGGCGCCACTGGCCCGAGCGCCTACGAGGAGATCGACTTCCACTCCCCGCTGGCCATGCGGATCAAGAAGGATTGGTCCTACCTCGGGGTCCAGGCATGAGTGAACGCTTCGAGGTGGTCGTGGTCGGTTCGGGCGCTGGCGGCGGCGTGGTGGCGGGCGAGCTCGCGGAGAAAGGTCGCCGCGTGCTGCTGCTCGAGGCCGGCGGTCACTACGTGGCGGCCGACTTCACGCGCTGGGAGAGCCGGGCGGCCCATGACTACTGGTGGCCACTCAGCTTCGCCATGCCGGCCGGAGATTTCGGCCTCGGTCCGATCGTCATGATCACCGGACGGTGCGTCGGGGGCAGCACGACGATCAACACCAAGGTCGCGCTGCGCGCGACCCAACGCGAGCTCGATAAGTGGCACGCCGCCACCGGCCTCACCAACTCGGACGGCGCCCCGATCTCGACCGCCGATCTCGATCCCTACTACGACCGGGTCGAGCGCTACCTCGGCGTGCGCGACCGCAGCACCGACTGGGACCTCAAACCCTGCGTCCACACCGCGCAGAGGGGCTTCGAGGCCGTCGGCGCCACCCTCGAGCCCGTCCGCGCCTACGTCGACGAGAACTGCGAGCAGTGCGGCTCGTGCCTGCAGGGCTGCCCGACCAACGCCGGCAAGTCGACGATGAACACCTATATCCAGCGCAATCACATAACGGGTGCGCTTACGCTTCGCCCGCACTCGTTCGTCAACCGAGTCCTCATCGAGGGCCGGAACGGCGGTCTTGAGGCGACCGGGGTGGAGTACACGGACCAAACCACCGGCGAACTTCACGAAATCGAGGCCGACGTCGTCGTGGTCGCCGCCGGATCGCTGCGCACGCCCCAGGTCCTGATGCGGTCAAGCGTCCCGAACCCGAACGTCGGGCGGCACCTCGGCTTCCATCCGGCTCATTTCGTCTTCGGCCTGTTCGACGAGCCCCAGGACGCTCACATGGTGGCTCCGATCAGCGGCCATTGCTACGACTTCGCGGCCGACGAGGACGGTGGCTTCGCGGTCGAGGCGGTGACCGTCCAGGACCCGATCGGGTTCGCCGCCGGTCTGTGCGACGAGAACGGGCCGATGTGGGGGCAGCCGCTCGTCGACGCGGCGAAGAAGTACCGCCGCTGGATCGGCCTGCTGAACATGTCCAACGACGACAACAACGGCACCGTCACCGTCGACGAGACCGGGAACGAGCTGTTCCTCTCGGACTTCCAGCCGCACGAGCTCGAGCGCATAAACGCCGCCCGAGAGTTCTCCTCCAGGGTCCTGAAGGCCGCCGGCGCCACCGAGATCTTGTGGTCCGGTCTCGCCACCACCCACATGCAGGGCACCTGCCGCATGGGGGCCGACCCCGCCACCTCGGTCGTCGACACCCACGGTCAGTCGCATGAGGTCAAGCGCCTCTACGTGGGCGACAGCTCGCTGTTCCCGCGGACGCTGTCGGTCAACCCGTCGCTGACGATCATGGCCCTGGCCACGCGGCTGGCCGACCACCTCGACTCGGGCGCGAATGGTCAGCTCGGGTCGGGGCGCGGCGAGCAGCTGGTCGCGTGAATACTGGTCCCACCCGCCCCGCGGTCCGGCCGCCAACGGTCTGTTCGCCAGCCCACGGCCGGTCCGCGCCCTGGCCGACGAGGTCGACTTCTACACGCGCGTCCTACCTACCAGGCGACCCAGAAACCTTCGCCGTGCGGCTGCACCACATCGCCACCTTTATGGAAACCGGCGATGATGAGTGGGACCGGCTCCAGCGAATCCTCGCCGCCTCGCACTCAAGGTCGACTTCACGCTCGTTATCCCCGATCGGGTGCGCGCCGGCTACGTCGACACGACCGCGGAGCTCGGCCACTGGCTCGAGGTCTGCCAGCTCCAGCGCGAGGACATCGACTTCTTCAGCGCCCTCGCCGCCGACAGCGCCTGACCAAGGCGCCGGCAGGCGCCGCCGACCATTCGAATTCGCACGAAGAGGCGGGTAACGTCATGCTTTAGCAAGACGCATACCGCAAGGAGGAGAGCATGGGCGAGCCGCAGCTGTACGGGCTGATGATGGACGACTACCCGCTGTCGCTGACCGCGCTGGTCGAGCGGGCCGAGCTGCTCACCCCCGGCCGCAAGGTGGTCTCCCGGAGGCCTGACGGCACGGTCCACCGGGCCACCATGGGCGACTGCGCTCGTCGCGCCCGGCTTCTGGCCAGCGCCCTGAGCCGGCTCGGCATCGAGGAGGGCGACCGAGTCGGGACCCTGATGTGGAACCAGGCCGAGCACCTCGAGGCCTATTTCGGGCTGCCCGCGATGGGCACCGTGATCCACACGCTGAACCCCCGCCTTCACCCCGACGAGCTCGCCTTCATCGCCGCCGACGCCGAGGACCGGGCGATCATCGTCGACGAGTCGCTCCTCACTGTGCTCGACTCGTTCAAGGACGCGCACGACTTCGAGCACGTGATCGTCGTGTCCCACTCCGGCGAGCGGCCAGACGGCACGATCGACTACGAACAGCTGCTCGAGAGCGCGGACGCCCCGGCCACCTGGCTCGAGCCCCACGAACGCCGAGCCGCCGCGATCTGCTACACGTCGGGCACCACCGGCCGGCCCAAGGGCGTCCTCTACTCGCACCGCGCGCTGGTCCTGCACTCGATGGCCGCGGCCTTACCCGGCGCGATGAACGTCTCTGCACGCGACGTGATGCTCCCGGTCGTCCCGATGTTCCACGCCAACGCGTGGGGCATCCCCTACACCGCGACATTGGTCGGCGCCTCGCTCGTCCTGCCGGGCCCCAAGCTCGATGCCGAGAGCGTGCTCGACCTCCTCGCCGACGAGTACGTCACGCTCACGGCCGGCGTCCCCACGGTTTGGATGGCGATGCTGAAGGCGATCGAGGCGGAGCCCCAACGGTGGGACCTGAGCCGGGTGCACCGACTGCTGGTTGGGGGCTCGGCCGTACCCAAGAGCATGATCCAGGGCTACGCCAAGCTCGGCCTCGAGATCCTCCAGGGCTGGGGCATGACCGAGACAGCGCCGCTCGCGAGCTGCGCGCTCTTGCCGCCCGAGCTCGACGAGGCCACGGACGACGAGAAGTTCGACTACCGCGCCCGGCAGGGCGACCCTCAGCCGTTCGTGGACATTCGCGCCCGTGGCGATGACGGCGAGCTGATCCCGTGGGACGACGAGACCATGGGCGAGCTCGAGGTCCGCGGACCGTTCGTGGCCTCCGCCTACTTCGGAGGCGCCGGTGCCGAGAAGTTCACCGACGACGGCTGGTTCCAGACGGGCGACGTGGTCAAGATCGACCGGCGCGGCTCGATCCGCATCACCGACCGCGCCAAGGACCTGGTCAAGTCCGGTGGCGAGTGGATCTCGTCGGTGGACATGGAGAACCTGCTGATGGGACACCCGGCGGTGGCCGAGGCGGCCGTGATCGCCATTCCCGACGAGAAGTGGGACGAGCGGCCGATGGCGGTGGTGGTGCTCAAGCAGGGGACCGAGGCCAGTCCCGACGAGCTGCGCCAGCACCTCTCGAGCCATTTCTCCAAGTGGCAGCTCCCGGAGCGCGTCGAGTACATCGACGAGATCCCGCGCACCGCCACCGGGAAATTCAAGAAGACCTCGTTACGTGAACAGTTTGTGAAGACCGCGGTCTGAACAGAAGGAATTGGTCCTGCGGAAAACTCCCGGATTGGTCGCGAACAAAACCAACTGAAACGCGTTACGGCTGGTATACACCGAAGTCGTGGCGGCGCACGAAATGGGAGTCACCGCGAGCGCTCCCCCCGCGCTCGACGGGGTAGTCGTTCAGGCGCTCGATCTCGAGCGCCAGTACGGCGAGGGCGCCACTGCTGTCCGGGCGCTGCGCGGCGTCTCGCTGGACGTCGGGAGAGGGCACCTGGTGGCGGTCATGGGCCCTTCCGGCTCCGGCAAGTCGACGCTGATGCACATCCTGGCCGGCCTCGACAAGCCGACCAGCGGGACCGTGACGATCGCCGGCACCGAGATCACTGGGCTCGACGACGCGCGGCTCACGCTCCTGCGCCGGGACCACATCGGGTTCGTGTTCCAGTTCTTCAACCTCCTCCCGATGCTGACCGCCGAGGAGAACGTGCTGCTGCCGCTCTCGATCGCCGGCGAGAAACCCGACCGCGAGTGGCTCGATGAGCTTCTGACCAAGACCGGACTCGCCGACCGTCGCAAGCACCGGCCCTCGGAGCTCTCGGGCGGGGAGCAGCAGCGGGTGGCGATCTCCCGTGCCCTGATCACAAGGCCGACCATCCTGTTCGCCGACGAGCCCACCGGCAACCTCGACTCGAAGACCGGCGGCGAGATCCTCGACCTGCTGCGCGACTCGGTGCGTGACTACGGCCAGACCATCGTGATGGTCACCCACGAGCCTCGGGCCGCCTCGATCGCCGATCGGATCATGTTCCTGGCCGACGGGCTGATCGTTAAGGAGCTGACCGAGGCCACCCCGGCCCAGGTGCTCGAGGTGATGAGCACGCTGCACTCGTGACCAGGGTCGCGCTCCGCGGCCTGCTCGGGCGCAAGCTCCGCGCCGCGCTGACCGCCTTCGCGATCGTCCTCGGCGTTGCGATGGTGAGCGGGACGTTCGTCCTCACCGACACGATCAAGTCGGCCTTCTCAACGGTGTTCACAACCGTCTACCAGAACACCGACGCTGTGATCACCGGCAAGAGCGCCATCTCGTCGAGCAACAACGGCAACTCACCAACGACGCCTTCGCTGCCGGCTTCGCTCTTGACGCAGGTGCGGGCGCTCCCGTCGGTCGCCCTGGCGTCGGGAGGTATCTCGGACAGCGCCCAGCTGGTCGGCCGCAACGGGAAGGTGATCTCGAGCGGCGGCGCCCCCGGTCTGGCCTTCAGCTACTCCCCCGACGGCCAGCACTTCAACCCGCTCAAGCTGACCAGCGGCAGCTTCCCGAGCGGTCCCAACGAGATCGCCATCGACTCCTCGACCGCGAGCAAGCACAACTACAAGGTCGGGGACGAGATCGGGGTCGTCGCGCGCGGACCGGTTGAGCGCTTCAAGATTGTCGGGACGGTCGAGATCGCCGGTGTCTCCTCGCTCGGCGGGGCCACGATGGCCGTCTTCACGCTGCCCAAGGCTCAGCAGCTCTTCAACAAAGTCGGCGAATACGACACCATCAGCGTCGCCGCCAAGCACGGGTACACGCCCCAGCAGGTCGTGAACCAAATCAAGCCGCTGCTCGGACCGAGTGCGCAGGTCAGGACCGGTCAGGCCCAGGCCGCCCAGGCGACCAAGGACACCAGCGGCTTCCTCAACATCTTCCAGGACTTCCTGCTTGCGTTCGGAGGCATCGCGCTGTTCGTCGGCAGCTTCGTGATCGCGAACACACTCTCGATCACGATCGCCCAGCGAACGCGCGAGCTGGCGACACTGCGCACGCTCGGCGCCACCCGCCGCCAGGTCCTCCGCTCGGTGCTGATCGAAGCATTCGTGATCGGAACCCTGGCCTCGATCATCGGGCTGTTCCTCGGGCTGCTGCTGGCCAAGGGACTGAACTCGCTGCTGGTGTCGTTCGGGATCAATCTGCCCCAGACCTCCACCGTGTTCAAGACCCGCACGGTCATCGTTGCCCTGGCGGTTGGGATCGTGATCACGATGATCGCCGCGCTCCGGCCCGCGCTCCGGGCGACGCGGGTGGCGCCGATCGCGGCGGCGCGCGAGGGCGCGCTGCTCCCGCCCTCGAGATGGGCGAAGTACGGCACCCACGCGGCCTACGGAACGATTGTCTCCGCGGTCGCCCTGATGCTGATCGGGCTGCTCGTCAACAGCCTGTCCACCGGTCTGCGGCTGCTCGCGGTCGGCCTCGGCGCGGTTGGGCTGTTCCTCGGCGTCTCGATGCTCGCCCCCAAGCTCGTGCCGCCGCTAGTCCGCGTGCTCGGGTGGCCGGCGAGCCGGATCGGTGGGTCGGCGGGCAAGCTCGCCCAGGGCAACTCGGCGCGCAACCCGGCGCGGACCGCGTCGACCGCGTCGGCGCTGATGATCGGCTTGGCGTTGGTGACGCTCGTCGGCGTCTTGGCCGCGGGGCTCCGGACCGGCTTCAAGACCAACGTCAACAAGGTGTTCGTCGCCGACTACGCGATCACGGCCACCAACAACTTCTCGCCGATCAGCCTCGCGTCCGAGCAGGCGGCTCGCCGCGTACCCGGAGTCACCTCGGTGGTGGGGATCCGGGCCGGCGACGGACGCGCCTTCGGCTCGACCGTGAACGTCACGGGTGTTCCTCCCAACGCGAGCGAGGCGATCAAGGTCGACTGGACGCACGGCAGCCCGCAGACCCCGGCGCAGCTCGGATCAGACGGCGCATTCGTCGACAAGAGCTACGCCAACGCCCAGCACCTGCACGTCGGCTCGCCGCTGTCCGTGGAGACTCCGACCGGCCGGTTCCTGCACCTCACGCTCGTCGGCGTCAGCAATCCGCCCTCGGGTGCGTCGCCCTACGGCGACGTCTCGATCTCCCAGGCCCTATTCGACAGCGTCTACCAGAACCCCCAGAACCTCTACTCGTTCGTCAACGTGCAGGGTGGCGTCACCCCGGCCAATACCAACACGTTGAACGCCGCCCTGGCCGGCTTCCCGGACGCCAAGGTGCAGACCAAGTCGCAGTTCATCGACAACCAGCTGTCCGGCCTGACCACCCTGCTCAACCTGCTCTACGTCCTGCTGTCGCTGTCGATCGTGGTGAGCCTGTTCGGGATCGTCAACACGCTCGTGCTCACCGTGTTCGAGCGCACGCGCGAGCTCGGCATGCTGCGCGCGGTCGGCATGAGCCGGCGGCAGGTGCGGCGGATGATCCGTCACGAGAGCGTGATCACCGCGCTGCTCGGCGCCGCCTTCGGGATCCCGCTGGGGATCCTCCTGGCCGCGCTGATCGGCGCGACGATCAACTTCGGGACGTTCACGGTCCCGATCGGGACGCTGGTCGTGTTCGTGATCGCCGCGATCATCGCCGGCCTGATCGCTGCGATCTGGCCGGCGCGCCGCGCCGGCAGGCTGAACGTCCTCCAGGCGCTTCAGTACGAGTAGCGGATCACTGAACTGGTCTCACGGGCGCAGCAGCGCCAGTGAGCTGGTGGCGTGGCCCACCAGCTTGCCCGCCGCGGTGCGGGCGTGGGCCTCGGCGAACGCGACCTGGCGCCCGACGCGCAGCACTCGGCCCTCGACCACGAGCTTGCCGCTATCGGCCGTCACCGGCGCCAGGAAGCTGACCTTGATCTCGATCGAGGAGTAGCCGATACCAGCCGGGAGCACCGAGTGCACCGCGCACCCCGCGGCCGAGTCAAGCAGCGTGCACAACAGGCCGCCGTGGACCAGGCCGATCGGGTTGTAGGTCGACTCGTCGGGCGCGCATTCGAACACGACCACCCCCTCCCCGACCGACGTCATGCGCGCGCCGAACAGGTCCGCGATCGGCGGGCGCGGGAGCCGGCCGTCGACGATCGCCTGGAGAAGCTCGCGGCCCGGCATCGAGGCCATCGCCGCCGCGGAGACCGACGGATCCTTCCAGGTGACGGTCTTGCTCCGGGTCCTCGACTGCTCTGGGGCGGTCATGCGTCGGCCGAGACGTTCTGGAGCCTGACCTGGCCGCGCGCCACCAGCTTGCCGTCGTCGGGGCGGCGAATCTCGACCCCCCACAGCTGTTGAGTGCGTCCCTGATGGATCGGGGTGGCCACGACGTCGAGCCGGCCGCCGCGATGGGGCCGCACGAAGTCGGTCGTGTTCGAGACGCCGACGGCCTGCATGCCCTGGTCCTTGACCGCCTCGAAGGCCCCGGTCGTCGCGAACGACTCGATCGCCGTCGTGTAGAGCCCGCCGTGGACGAGCCCCCAGGGCTGGTGGTGGCGCTCGTCGGCGGCGATCGAGCCGGCGACCAGCGTCGGACCGCGTTCATCGAACTCGATCTCGAGCAGGCGCATGAAGTCGCTTGGTGCTTTCAAATCGGCAGTCATCTCGCGAAACGCTACCCGCTGGTGGTCGCCACGGCCGGTGCCTCGACCGTCGCCCGGCGCCGGCTGGTCAACAACCCGAGTGAGAGCAGACCGCCGGCCAGCGCAAGAGCCGCCGTCACCACCCATCCCCGCTGGTAGGCGGCCAGGGTCGCCGCCGGCGAGTGCGGCGACCCGAGCACGGCAATCAGGATGGCCACGCCAACCGCGAGCCCCACCTGGCGGAGCATGTTGACGACGGCGGAGCCGGTCGCGAACGACGTCGGCGGGAGCGACCCCGCCGCCGTCGCCATCAGGGTGGGCAGGGTCAGGCCGACGCCGATCCCGGTCATGATCAGGCCGCCGAGCACGTCGGCGACGTAGTCGGGTTGCAGCCCGGCGGCGAGCGCCATCCACGCCATGCCGCCGGCGAACAGCGTCGAACCCGCGGCGATCACCAGCCCAGGCCCGAACCGGTCGATCAGGCTGCCGGCGACGAGGAACGAGCACAGCGGCACCATGATCGGGCCCGGCATGATCGATACGCCCGTGGTGAGCGCCGACCAATGCCAGACGTCCTGCGCCCACAGCACGCGGGACAGGAGCATCGCCCCGAACGCCATCGAGAACAGCACCGCCACCGCCGATGCGCCGTTGAACGGACGCACGCGGAACAGAGCGCGGTCGATCAGCGGGTTGTGGTGGCGAGCGGTGTGGGCGGCGAACAGTCCCAAACCGATCGCGGCGAGCACGAGCACCCCGATCGTCCGCGCTCCGCCCCAGCCCCAGCTGCCGCCTTCGACGAGCCCCAGCGTGAGCGCGCCGACGCCCGCGGTGATGAGCAGTGCGCTCAGGGCGTCGGGTCGCCGGGCCGGATGCCCCGGCACTTCGGGGAGCAGCCGCCAGCCGGCCACGAGCGCGGCCAGCCCGATCGGCACGTTGACGAGGAACACCCAGCGCCAGCTCGCGGCCACGAGTAATCCGCCCACGGCCGGGCCGAGCGACGCGGCGATTCCGCCGACGGCAGTCCACGCCCGGACGGCGCCGCGCCGGCGCTCGGGGGGAAAGCTGGCCAGGATCAGCCCGAGCGAGGTCGGCGTCAGGAGCGCCGCGCCGGCCGCCTGGAGAACGCGGAAGGCAACCAGCATCACGAGGCTGGTGGCGGCGGCGCAGGCCGCCGAGGCCGCGACGAACACCGCGACGCCGATCAGGAACGCGTGGTCGCGCCGGTAGCGGTCGGCGAGCCGGCCGAACAGCACGAGCAGAGCCGCGTAGACGATCGCGTACGCGTTCAGGACCCAGGACAGCTCCCCGAGCCCGCTAGAGCCGAAGCTCCGGGCCATCGACGGCAGCGCGACGTTGACGATGAACAGATCGAGGCTGGCCAGCACCACGCCGGCGCAGACGATCACAAGGACGACGTTGGGGGAGGCTGATCGGGGCGCCGGCTTGACGCCCCACCCTTTCCGGAGCTGACTTAGCAAGAACATAGTCAGGCATCCTATCACGCTGACTAAGCCCGTCCATAGTCAGCTATCATTGGCCGCATGTCCGCCACCCTCCGTTTGACCGGGGAGCTCGATCCGCGCGAGTCGTGGACCGCCGAGCGGTGCACGATCGCCAAGGCGCTCGAGGTGCTGAGCACCCGCTCGGCGCTGCTGATCCTGCGCGAGGCGTTCTATGGAACGACCCGCTTCGACGACTTCGCCGAGCGGGTCGGGCTGAGCGAGCCGGCGACCGCCGCCCGGCTGCGCGAGCTCGTCGACGAGGGCCTGCTCGAACGCGAGGACTATCGCGAGCCCGGGCAGCGCACCCGCCAGCAGTACCGTCTCACCGAGAAAGGGGGCGACCTGTTCCCGGTGCTCGTTGCGCTCATGCGATGGGGCGACCGCTGGCTCGACGACCGAGGCGGCCCCGTGGAGCTTCTCCACCGCGACTGCGGGCAGCCGGTCGAGGTCTCACTGCGCTGCGCCGCGGGGCACGAGGTCGAAGCGAGCGAGATCGACGTCGCCCGGCGCCGGCGCCGCTAGCCGTCGGCCGAGGCCTCTGGCGGCGACTCCGATGGGGCCCGGCGGCTGAGCGCTTTCACGACGGCGGCTTCGTCGGCGCCGAGTCCGGCCAGGAGGGGGCCGAGCTGCTCGTCGCGGACCATCGCGAGCAACACGTCGCGCGGCTCGATCTGAGATCGCTCGTCTTCCAGCGCGCGGGCCCCGGCGAGCATGAGCAGGCGGCGCGTACCGGAGGCGGGACGGAGGCGGAACAGCTCATCGACCGAGCGAGGCCCGGCGTGCGCCCGGCCGACCGCCTGTGCCCGGATTGGCTCGGGCGGTCCAAGACGTCGGAGCGTCTCGGTGCGGACCGCTTCCGCCTTGACGCCCAAATCATCCAGGATCTGCACCGAGGGGCCTTCATCGAGCGAGACCAGGGCGAGCAGGACGTGCTCGGTGCCGATGTAGTCGTGTCCGAGCGGTAGGGACTCCCGCAGGGCCAGCTCGAGGACGCGCTTGGCGTCCGGAGTGAACGGCATCTGCCGTGGACTTTCCTCCTCGCCGACGCCGACGATGCGCACCACCTCGCCGCGCGCCTGCTCGAGCGTGATCCCGAGCGTCTCGAGCACGCCGGCGGCGAGGCCATCCTGCTCTCGCAGCAGCCCGAGGAGGAGATGCTCGGTGCCGATGTGGTCGTGCTTGAGCGTCCTCGCCTCCTCCTGCGAATGGACCACGACCTGCCGGGCGCGCTCGGTGAACCGCTCGAACAAAGCCACACGATCCTATCCCCGGTGCGTACTGGCAACTCGCGCCCGCGCGGTTCGGCGCTGTACGCGTGCGTGTGCGAGCTACCGGATCGTCACCGACGGCCGGTGGGGTTGACGGGAATGGGAAATTGTCGGCGGCGCCTGACGGCGGCGCCTTAGCTAAGTCAGTCGCCAGACTCGAACTTGAACGAGATGCCCAGCCGCACCCTGTAGTTGACGAGCGACCCGTTCTCGATCGTGACGTCCTGCCGAAGCACCTCGGCGACGCGCAGGTCGCGCACCGTCTTGGCCGCCGTCTCCACGGCGTTGCGCGCGGCGGCTTCCCACGACTCGCTGCTCACGCCGATCACCTCGGTGACGCGATACACGCTGTCTGCCATGCTGGCCTCCTGGTTCGATCGTGGTCCACCCGGGCGGTGGGCCGATCGTACGAGCCTATCGGCGCGCCGACCCGCGGTGTGATTCGATCAGCGCCATGACCACGGAACGGCCGGTGGGGATCCCACTCGATTGGTGGCCTGCTCGGCGTCCCGAGCGGACCGTGCTGGAGGGTCGCTACGTTCAACTCCGGCCGCTCCGGGCCGCCGCGGACGCCGAGGCGCTGTACCCGGGGTCCCACCCGCCGGCCGCCGATCCGGGCCTCTGGACGTACCTCTTCTACGGTCCCTACCGCGACGCCGGCGAGCTGCGCGACGGGCTCGAGGTCATGGAGGCCTCGGAGGACCCGTTGTTCTTGACGATCGTCCTCCTGCCCGACGAGCGGCCCGTCGGGGTCGCGTCATACCTACGGATCACGCCCGAGCACGGGGTCATCGAGATCGGCAACATCTGGTTCGGAGCGTCGCTGCGGCAGACCAGGGCCGCGACCGAGGCGATCTACCTCCTCGCCGCGCATGCGTTCGACGCGCTGGGCTACCGCCGGCTGGAGTGGAAGTGCGACGCGCTCAACCAGGCCTCGCGCCGGGCCGCGGAACGGTTCGGCTTCCGCTTCGAGGGGGTGTTTCGCAGCCACATGGTGGTCAAGGGCCGTAACCGCGACACCGCCTGGTACGCGATCACCGACGAGGAGTGGCCGGCGGTGCGTGCCGGGTTCCGCGCGTGGCTAGACCCGGCCAACTTCGACGCGGACGGAGGCCAGCGCCACCAGCTGGCAAAGCTGATCGGCGGGGCGCGGCGCTGATCTGACCTTGTCGACCGAGGCCAACAAGCGCGTCGTCCAGCGATTCATCGACGAGGTGATCGTGGACCAAAACGGCGACGTGATCGACGAGCTCGCTGACGGCGAGTTCGCCCGCGCCGCCAAGCGCTGGGTCAGCCCCTTCGAGCGCGCTTTTCCCGACTTCCACATGGAGGTGGTCGACCTGATCGCCGAGGGCGGGACGGTGGTCGGCCATTTCCGCTGCTCGGGCACCCACCGCGGCGAGTGGCTGGGCGTCCCGGCTACCGGCCGGCGGTTCGAGAACGTCGACGAGATCTACATCTTCAAGCTCAAGGACGGCAGGCTCGTCTCGGCGCTTGGGGTCGAGGACAACCTCGCGCGCCTCCGCCAGCTCGGCATCGAGGTCGGATCACGCTCCCGGTCGGAGCCGGCTTGAGCGCCGGGCGGTCGACCCGGTCGTGACACGCGCGGGACGGCTGTGCGCGCGCCGCGGTAGAACACCGTCTCGAACATCACCGCCAAACGCGAGGGGCAAAGCGATGACCGAGACGACCGAGCTGGCCTCCGTCCTGAGCCAGATCACCGACGAGTACATGCAGGAGATGCTGTACGACCTGGACCCGGCGCGCGGGTTTCCCGGCTCCAGGCTGCCGTAGCCGATCGCACGCCGCCATGTCCGCCACCCCAGTCCCGACCCCTGCCCCCGCCCCGGAAGACCCCGACGACGAGCGCCGGCGCTACAACTTCGGCTCCGCGGTCTACGGTCTCATCATCGTCAGCGCGCTCCTCGCGGCCGAGAGCGCAAAGGCCGAGACCTATGCCGAGACTGTCCTGGGGGCCGTGCTGGCGCTCGGGATCTCCTGGTGGGCCCACGCCTATTCCGAGTTTGTGTTCTGGAGGGCCGAGGCGGGCGAGCGTCTCACGCGGGGCGGGGTCGGCCGGATGTTGCGTCGCGAGCTGCCGATCCTCGTCGGCGCAATTCCACCGCTGCTCGCGGTGCTGCTCGCCTGGGCAGCCGGCGCGGGACTGGGCACCGCGATCACGATCGCGCTGTGGACCGCGGCCGCAGCGATCCTCGCCACCGAGGTGATCACCGGTCTTCAGGCCGATCTGTCCAGGCGCGAGCTGGCGATCCAGACGCTGCTGGGCAGCGCGTTGGGCCTGCTCATCCTCGGGCTCAAGCTGGTGCTTCACTGAGCGCCCGCGGGCCGTCCCGTCAGTCGCTCTGATTGCGCGCCATCCTGGAATCGCCGCGGCGCCCGACGACGAACCAGATGGCCTCGACCGGCTCTGAGCCGAGGAGCAGCTCGTCGAGACAGCCCGAACTCGTTGACGATCGCGTACAACGTGCCGACTGACGGCGACGCCTTGCCGGGCTCGACCTGCGAGATCAGGCTGGCGGACACGCCGACGCGCCGAGCAAGCTCGCACCCGCCCATCTGCCGCCGGAGGCGCTCCCCGCACACGCGCCGCCCGATCCTCTCGGGCTCGACTCCGTTGGGGCGGCCGGATCGTCGAGTCCCGGGCCCCGCTCCTGAACCACCGGATCGATAGCGCGTCTGGTGGACGTTCGTGGCCGGGCCATCGGTTCGACCCACAAGACGGTGCATAGCCTCGGGCCGCGTCCCGTTCACCGATCCCGACCGCGCGCCGCTCAACTCACACCGTCGGATTACCGTCCAGTACGTAGAAGCTCTGCTCGGTCGAATGCAGGTGAGTGTCGACCCACCCGTCTGGGTCGAGCTGGACGAGCGCGAAACCGGTGTGGACCGAGCCGACGTGACGGCCCACTAGCGTCGCCCGGCACAGGCCGCTGACACGATCGCCGAGGGCGTCCCGAATGGACGGCTCAATCTCGTCCGCCCGCTGTACGTGAAAGAGTCGGCCCCCATCCGTCACTGTCCTGACGGTAATACGCGGAAACACGGATTGTCAATCATCGCTGTACGTGCCGTCGGGTTTGACGCAGGGATGCGTCGGCCGACAAGCGACCTCAGGCCAGGATCCAGCCGCCATGCACCGCGAGGTTGACCCCGTTGACGACGGCGTTCTCGAGCAGAAACAGCGCAGCATCGGTCACCTTGTCCATCGTCACCGGACGTCTCATCGGCGTTCGCTCGTTGAGGCGCTCGAGCATCTCGGCCGTGCCCGACCAGGCCGGGCTCTCACCCAGTCCTTCTCCAACCTCACTCGCACCAGCATCTTCACCGTTGACGGCTCGATCTGGCCGGCGGCACGAGCATCCTCGGCGGTGAGGGGGCCGTATGGCGAACGGTCGTCGGCGTGCTTTTCATCGCGTTGATCGGCAACGGCTATCACCTGCTCGGCCTCAACCCGCTGTACGGGCAGATCACGCTCGGGGTCCTGATGATCCTGGCCGTCGGCCTCGACGCCTGGTCGCGAGGGCGAGCCGCCTGATCGTTAGCTCGCCCGCGCGTCGGTTAGCGTGGGCTAACGGTGCGTCGTCACTTGCCAACTCGATGGACCAGCTCGCCATGCGGACACGAGCGCGCCAAGCCGACAGCGCGGGAGCGTGGCAAGCAAGCTGTTGCCGGTCATGTCGGCATCTTCGAAAGCGAGCAGCAGCGACAGCGCGGTCGACCGACTCGATCGGGTAGCGGGACGCCCCCCGACTCTTCGGGTGCGCGCAGGCCAGACATGGCGGAGCCAGGATGCGCGCTGCCTCCCACGTGGCCCTGCAAACGCAGTACCTTCCTCCGCACGCCAGCAACGGCACCACCTAACTCGATCAAGGCGGGAAGGGCAGGGTGCATGGCTGCATTCCCCCGCTCCCGCAGATCCTGGCTCGATGTAGGACATGACGTCGAGGAACATCCCGCTCGCCCACCCAGGAGGTAACGATGGCGCAAGTGGCACCCACGCTCACGCACTTCCAGAGGCGCTCGCCGTTTACGGGAGAGGAATACCTCGAGAGCCTCCGCGACGGCCGCGAGATCTGGATCTACGGAGAGCGCGTCAAGGACGTAACCACGCATCCGGCCTTCCGCAACACCGTGCGGATGATCGCGCGCCTGTATGACGCGCTCCACGACCCAGAACGCCGCGCCACCCTGACGACCGAGACCGACACGGGGAACGGCAACGTCACCCATCCGTTCTACAAGGCGCCGCGCTCGGTCGAGGACCTGGTCGCCTCTAGAGATGCGATCGCCGAATGGGCGAGGATCACCTACGGGTGGATGGGCCGCGCGCCGGACTACAAGGCCTCGTTCCTGGCGACGCTCGGCGGTAACCCCGACTACTACGTCCCGTACACCGAGAACGCGAACAACTGGTACAAGCATTGCCAGGAGTCGGTGGCCTTCGTCAACCACGCGATCGTCAACCCTCCGGTCGACCGCCAGCGCCCGCTCGATGACGTCAAGGACGTGTACATGCACGTCGAGAAGGAGACCGACGGCGGGCTGATCGTGAGTGGGGCGAAAGTTGTCGCGACGACCTCGACTCTCACGCACTACAACTTCATCGCCAACAACGGCGCGCTGCCGATCAAGACGGAGCCGTTTGCGTTTGTGTGCATCGTTCCGACCGACGCCCCCGGGGTCAAGCTGATCTGCCGGCCGTCCTACGAGATGACCGCGAGCGTCATGGGCAGTCCGTTCGACTATCCACTGTCGAGCCGGATGGACGAGAACGACTCGATCATCGTCTTCGACAACGTGTTCGTTCCCTGGGAGCAGGTGTTCGCCTACCGCGACATCGACAAGGTGAACAATTTCTTCCCCAAGTCGGGCTTCCTGCCGCGCTTCATGTTCCATGGCTGCACGCGCCTCGCGGTCAAGCTGGACTTCCTGGCCGGGCTGATGCTGAAAGCGGTCGACTCGACGGGAGTCAAGGACTTCCGCGGAGTCCAGGCGCAGATCGGCGAGCTGCTCGCCTTCCGCAATCTGTTCTGGGGTCTGACCGACGCGATGGCCAGGACGGTGGAGCCGTGGACCCCTGGATACGTCTCGCCGAACCTCTCCTATGCCCTGTCTTACCGGGTGATGTCGAGCATCGTCATGACCCGGATCAAGGAGATGGTCGACAACACCATGGCCAGCGCCTTGATCTACCTTCCCTCTCATGCCGTCGACTTCAAGTCCGAGGACGTCCGGCCCTATCTGGATCAGTACGTGCGCGGCTCCCATGGCCAGTCCGCGGTCGACCGTGTGAAGCTGATGAAGCTGCTCTGGGACGCGACCGGGACAGAGTTCGGCGGGCGCCACCTGTTGTACGAGCGCAATTACTTCGGCAACCACGAAAGCATCCGGTTCGAGACTCTCTTCGCCGCCGAGGGGATGGGTCAGACCGAGAAGTACAAGGCCTTCGCCGAGCAGTGCATGGCCGAATACGACCTCGACGGGTGGACCGTCGACGACCTCATCAACCCGGACGACGTGAATCAGATCATCAGGCGAGGCGCGTAGCGGCTGCGCGATCGGCTCGCCGGCGCGACGGCCGCTCCTGCTCACAGGTCGAGCTCAGCGGTCGGACTGAAGCGAGCTGAGCGCTCAGGTTGTGCGCGAGCCCGGCACCACGAGCCCGCGTGAGCTGCCGGGTGGCTTCGATGCCGTCCATCCCCGGCATGGTCGTCGGCGATGACGATCCGCACCGTGGCTCCGGCTGTGGTCATATGACTGATCCTGCGCGCTCGCCCGCAAGAGTTTTCTGGACGAAGAAGCCGCCGCCCGGCGCCGGTCGGGTACGGAGGCGGCCGCCAACCGCCCCGGCGCGCTCGCGCATGCCGGTCAGTCCGTGACCCGACCGCGGCGGTCGACATGCAGAGGGTTCGCGTTCAGTAGCTCCCAGCGCCGGGTGCTGGACGGCAGCGTGGCAGCGAACCGATCGATCCCCTGCTCGATGTCCTCGCTCGGCAGGTCGGGACGGTCCTCGTTGCCGATCACGTCGATGTACTGCCACTCCGCTCCATTGGTGACCATGCACTCCCAGACGTAGTGGCCGTCGCGGTACTCCGAGCGCACGACCGCGGCGCCGATGCCGCTCGTGCCGTTCTGGGCGTGGAACGCCGCGCGCTCACGCACGTCCTCCAGGTCCGGTCGATCGGCGGTGCTCATACTCATCGGGCAGCCTAGACCACTCCGGCGCGGCCGCCCGGGCGTACTCTCGCCTCACCCTCGCCGACGCCGACTGGGAGCACTCGGTCGGACCGCTCCTTCTTGCCTTCGTCTCCGAATCGGCGAGTCGCGAATACCTGCATATCAGGACATTTCGTCCAGGGGAGCAAGGCCTTGGCGCACAATGCACGCGTATCATGCATGACACGGCAAGGCCTTCCGCGCGGGCACGAAATGGCGTGTCGTGCATGCTCCGGCCGGGCCGACGCTCACCCGTGCCGGGGGGACGCTTACCCCGGCCGGGCCGATCCATGCCTCGGCTCGCTCCCGAGGTCGCTTAGCAGCAGACGGGAGAAGTACGCCATCGCCGCATCGACCTCCTCGTCGTCGCCGGTGGCCAGGACATCGAGCAACAGGCCGCGGGTGACCGCGACGGACAGCCGCGCGACGATGCGCGCCGACTCCGAGGGCGCACCGTCGGCGATCAGCATCTCCGCCAGCGGACCGACCCAGTCCTCGACGATCCCGTCGAGCAGCGGTTGCGCCCACCGCCGGCCCTGCAGCGCCTGACCGTAGACCTCGAAGAAGAGCCGCTCCTGTGGAGCGAGCTCCGGGCTGCGCAGGTGCTCCCAGAAGCGAAGGCCCTGAGCGGCGGCGGCTTCGCCTGGGTCGGCTCGAAGCTCGGCGAGCGCCTCGCGCTGGCGCTCCTCGACCTCTCGGATCACCTCGACGAGCAGCCCCTCGCGCGACCCGAAGTGGTGGATGAGCATACGGTGGCTCGTTCCGGCGACCTCGGCGATCGCCCGCAGGCTCTTTTCGGCGATGCCGCCGTCCAGCGCCGCCTCGACGACCGCGTCGAGCAGCCTTGCTCTTGGACTTGGGCCAGTTATGTACCACATGGTACAGTTCCGCCATGGAGCGTCAATGACCACTCACGTTGATGCGCCGGCGCAGGACGTCTGGCGCCTGTTCGTCGACGTGGAGCGCTGGCCCGAGCTCACCGAGAGCATGCGGAAGGTGAGCCGCGTCGACAGCGGTCCGCTTCGCGTCGGCAGCGAAGCGCTGATCAAGCAGCCTGGGCTGGCGCGAGCCCGCTGGAAGGTGACTGAGCTCGATCCCGGTCGCTCCTTCATCTGGGAAACGACGGCGGTCGGCGTGACCAGCGTCGGCGGTCACCTGGTCGAGCCAGGCGATGATGGATCGACGATCACCCTCTCGCTCCGTCAGACCGGACCGCTGGCCAGGCTCGTCGGCTGGCTGCTTGGCTCTCGGATCAACTGCTACCTCACGATGGAGCTGGAGGGATTCCGCCACGGAGCTGAATCGGGACGCGGCTGAGGCACCATTCGACCCGAAAGGAACTGCATTGGGTTACCGGATTCTCCACGCCGACCAGGCCTTTTGGCGGCCCTCGAACCAGATGGGGGTGCTGAACACCGACCTGGCCAAGCAGCTCGAAGCGACCATGCTGGGCGCGCGGCTGTGGCGGCTACGTCCGGGTCAGGCCTCGACCCGCCACCGCCACCGGCGGACCGAAGAGCTGTACGTGCTGCTCGAGGGCACCGGGCGGATTCGGATCGGTGCCGACCTCCACACGCTCGAGCCGCTCGGCAGCGTGCTCGTCGAGCCCGGCGAGGTCCGGCAGGTTTTCAACGACACCGACGAGGATCAGCTCTGGCTGATCGCCGGAGCGCCCCACGAGGCCGCCAACACGCTCGAGATGACGGCGGAGACCCTGGCCTGGATGTACCCGGATGGACCGAAGGCCCTTCCGCCCGAGCTCGAGGTGTGACCTTCTGCCCACCAACCGCCCCACCGAGCAGGAGGAGTACCGATTAGCATCACGTCGGGCACAGGAGGCCACCCTGGAGCAGCGTCAGAGGATGGCTTCACACCGCCTCCTTTTGAGGGCGCGAGGTGATCTTTCGGTCCAGTCGGCGCGTGATCGCCGGTGTTTTCGCGCGGTGCCGGCTGGCTGTCCGGGGTGTGGCTGTGTGGCTGGGGCCGTTGGACCTCTTGTTCCTGCGACGGGCGGCGCCGTCGCCGGGCCTGACCGCCTGATTCTTACAGCCGCGCGGCTGCGGTTTGGGCGGCACAGGCCCCGCGTCCGGTGGGCCGAACCAGCAAGGAGGAACCATGATGGGCAAGCGCCGCCAGCCCTCAGAGGCCGAGCGCGAGCAGCGTCGCCGCGCGGATCGCGAGCGTGTGCAAGAGGCCGCGCGGGAGCTTCTGTCGTCGGAGGGTTCGGCCCGGTGGGTCCGAGCTCGGGCGATGTTCCACGCATACTCGGCATCGAACTGCGTGCTGATCGCGCTGCAGTGCCACCAGCGCGGGATCGTCGCGGAGCGGATCGCGGGCTTCCACACCTGGATCAAGCTCGGCCGCGCCGTCCGCAAGGAGGAGCACGCGATCCGGATCCTCGCGCCGATCACGGTCAAGCAGCACACGACCGACGGTGACGAGGATGGCGAGCCGCGGCGCGTGTGCTTCAAGACGACGTTCGTGTTCGACGTCTCGCAGACCGACCCGATCCCCGGAGTCGAGCACGCACCGTTGGAGCCACCGCGCGAGCCGCTGACCGGCGACTCACACGCGCACGTGATCGAGCCACTGACCGGGTTCGCCGAGTCGCTCGGATACCAGATTGCGCTCGAGTCGGTCCCCGGCGCGACCGGCGGCTGGTGCGACACACGAGCGCGCCGGATCGTGTCGACAGGGACGCGCCGGCCAATGCGCAGGTCCGCACGTTGGTCCACGAGATCGTGCACGCGCTCGGCGTCGACTATCAGAAGTACTCGAGCGCGCAGGCCGAGGTGATCGTCGACACGACCACGCTGATCGTGCTCAGCGGCCTCGGCCTGGATGTATCCGGCGAGACGATCCCGTATGTCGCCGGCTGGGGCGAGAGCGGCGCGCTGGAGGCGGTGAGCGAGTTTGCGCAACTGATCGATGATCTTGCGCGACGGATCGCACACGCCGTCGAAGATCCCGACGACGACTCGGCCGAGGCCGACCGTCAGGTCGCCGCGTCGCCCTGCGCCCTGCTGTCGCGCGAAAGCAAGGCAGCTCAGTGAGTCATGACTCCGCGTGGGCGAAGAGGCTCGATGAGCGCCAGGCAGGCAATCGCCGAGGGCCCTGCCGCGCGAAAGCGGGGCAGCGCGCCGCTTTTGGGTCAACATGCTCGCGCGGAGCGCCCGAAGTGACAGCTCGCGGCGCCATGGTCTCGCAGTCCGTTGCCCTACCTTCAAAACCAGCCGGGATGGCGAACGCGCAGTCAGGGTTTGTGTGGCCACGCTGCACCTGGGCGTGGCGCGGTTCATCCCCGACGTCTCGGAGGCCGGCTCGGGGTGCTCAGGGTGTCGGTGCGCCGGGTGTGACGATTCCGGTCTCGTAGGCGAGGACGACGGCTTGGACGCGGTCGCGTAGGTCGAGCTTGGCGAGGACGCGGGCCACGTGTGTCTTGACCGTCGTGCCCGAGACGAACAGCCGCGCGGCGATCTCGGCGTTCGAGAGCCCTTGGGCGATCAGTGTGAAGACCTCCAGCTCGCGTTCGGTCAGCTCGGCAAACGCCTGAGGTGGCGCCGGCGGGCGGCGGCGGTCGTGGAGGAACGCCTCGATCAGGCGGCGAGTGACGGTCGGGGCCAGCAGCGACTGACCTTCGGCGACGATGCGAATGCCGGCGACGAGCTGCTCGGGAGGTACGTCCTTCAGCAGGAAGCCGCTGGCACCGGCGTGGAGCGCGTCGTAGACGTACTCGTCGAGGTCGAAGGTGGTCAGGATCAGCACCCGGGGTGACCCGTTGGTCCCGGCCGCGACCGTCCTTCGGGTGGCTTCGAGACCGTCCATCCGCGGCATCCGGATGTCCATCAGGACGACGTCGGGGCGGCAGCGGCGGGCGGCCTCGACCGCCTCGTTGCCGTCCTTGGCCTCGGCGACCACGCGGAGGTCGGGTTCGGCTTCCAGGATCATCCTGAAGCCTGTGCGGACGAGCGCCTGGTCGTCGGCGATCACGATCGACGTGGTCATGACGTCAGCGCGGCCTCGAGCGGCAGCTGGCAGCGGACCGCGAAGGTGGCGGGGTCCTCGCCGGATGTGTCGAGCCTGCCGCCGTAGAGCGAGACGCGTTCGGAGACTGACCTCAGGTCCTCGTCTGGGTAGGGGAGTCCGCGGTCGCCTCGCACCTCGAGCTCCAGTCCGTTTGGTCGGTACGTGACGGTGGCGGTGGCGTGGCGGCATCGCGACGCTGCTGCGCGTTCGAGCGCTGCCTCGATCACGCGGTAGCTGACGAGATCGATCCCGGGAGTCAGCTCGATCGGGTGACCGTCTGTGTACAGCTCGCAGGCGAGTCCGTCGACCCGCAACGCGGCGAGGAGCTCCGGGAGCTGATCGAGGCCCGGTTGTGGTGTCAGTGCTCTGGGGTCGTCGTCCTTGCGCAGCAGCCCGAGTAGGCGGCGCATCTCGGCGAGCGCCTCCCGGCCGATCTCCTCGACGTTCAGGATCGACTCGCGCGCGCGGTCGGGCTCGGCCTGGAGCAATCGCCTGGCCCCCCCGGCCTGCACCACCATCACGCTCACGCTGTGCGCGATGATGTCCTGCAGCTCGCGCCCGATCGTGAGCCGCTCCTGCGCGACCGCCGCGCGCTCCCGCTCGGCCCGCTCGGCCGCAGCTTGCGCGGCCAGCAGCGAGAACGCCTCGGCCCGCCGTGCGCGTGCGTACATGAACCGCCCGACCACCCACGCTGCCGTGAGGATCAAGATCAACGTCGCGAGGCTCGACAGACTACCGCCGGTCACGTCGGTCACGTAGGTCGAGATCAGCTGGGCCGCCACCAGCAGCGCCGCGGCCGTCCCGAACGAGAGGACGCTGCGCCGCAGCGGCAGCCACGCACCGGCACCGTAGCTGCACAGCATCACCACGAGGACAACGCTGCGGCTCGGCAGGTTGAACAGCTGACTCTGGAACGGGTCCTGGAGAAGGCAGGCCGCCGTGCTCCAGATGACGGCCGCGGCCGGCCAGCGGCGCCGCACCGCGACCGGCACTGCGACCGCGACGCCGAACACGGCGGTGAGGAATCGGTGCGGAATCCCCGCGGCGAGCGCGGATTCGAGGATCAGGTCGAGCGCCAGCGCGGCGGCGACCAGCACATCGAGCCCCGCCGCGCGACTCCGGCCGCTCCACCAGCGCCGTCGATCGATCCGGATCGTCACCGAGCACTCCCTTCGAGCAGCGGAATCCGCGCCTGGACGGTGAACCCGCCGCCGGGCGCCGGTCCGGCGTGGACGGTGCCGCCGTGCAGCGCCGCCCGCTCGCGCATGCCGGCGATCCCGTGCCCCGACGACCCCGGAGCCGGTTCGGGGCGGGGGCCGCCGGCGTCGGTCACCTCCAGCTCCAGCGAATCCGCGGCCCAGCGGACGCTCACCTGCGCCCGGGTCGGGCCGGCGTGCTTGAGCGTGTTCGTCAGCGCCTCCTGAACGACCCGATACACACAGAGGCTCAGCCCCTGCGTGACCCCGACCGGCTGACCCTCGACCCGGATCGAGGTGTCCAGCCCGGCCGCCCGAGTGCTCGACACCAGCTCAGGCAGATCCTTGAGCCCCGGCTGCGGCGCCAGCGCCCGCAAGTCCTGACCATCGCCGAGCACCCCGAGCAGCCGCCGCATCTCCGCGAGCGCTTCGCGCCCGGCGCGCTCCACCGACCGCAGCGCCTCCCCGGCGCGCGCGGGCTCGCGGTCCATCACCGTGCGGGCTCCCGCCGCCTGGATCACCATCACCGAGACGCTGTGCGCGATCACATCGTGGATCTCACGCGCCAGACGCGCCCGCTCGCCAAGCGCCGCTGCCTGGACGTGCAGCTCACGCTCGGCGTCGACCCGCTCGGCCAGCTCGCGCGCCGCGCGCTCCCGTGACGCCGACAGACGGCGCGCCCGACCGACCAACCACGGCAGCCACACGAACGCGACCACGTTGAACAGCCCGACCGCCACACCCGACTTGGCGATCCAGCTCCACGCGAAGACACCCGTCGCCAGCCCGAGCCCCAGCCACGCGCGACGCCCATCCAGATACGCGCCCGCGGCGTAGATCAGCAGCAGTATGCCGACGACCAGCGGGCCCTTCTCCCAGCCAGGTTGCTGGGTGCCGTTCAGCAGTCGCGTCGCGATGGTCGTCGCGACCCCCAGCGCGAGCGCCTGAAGCGTCCAGCGCCGGCGGATCGCCACCGCCAGCGCGATCATCGGGCCGAAGACAGCGACAGCGAGGCGGGCCCGCTCACCGCCGGTGGTCAAGGCGCCCAGCTCACACACGATCACGAGCAGCACCGCGACCCCACGATCGATCCGGACCGGATCGAGGCGACGGATCCGGGTGAGCAGGTCGCGCGTTGCAGAGATCACGCCAGGCAACGTAGCCCGTAGCAAGGCGCCGTACGTCATCACCCGGGACGATCGTGCCTCATCCCGCAGGACGATTCACGGGCTCGGACGCCGCGTGGAAATCGTCACCGCGGACGACTCCCGATCGTCAGCCCGGCCGATGACACGGCAATCGGTCCCGGGCAGGCTTCCCCCAGGCAACCAACCACCGGTTCGTCCGGGCTACCAGAGGGGAGCAACCATGCGCAATCGAAGCCTTGCAGCAACCGCCGCAGTCGCCGCGACCGCGCTGACCGCAGCAATCGCGAATATCGCGACCGCGACGCCGGCCGCGGCCACCGAGACGTTCTCAATAATGACCACGAACGTTCCGACGGCCACCGTGATCGCGACGGGCGGCTTCACCGCCGGCGGAACCGTCGACGCCGAAGGAAAGAGCCAGAAGGGAGGAAAGGGCCAGAAGGTGCGGTTCCCCGACGGAACATTCGTAATCCTCATCCACGGTTCGGGCGACAAGCACCAGCAGTTCGACACCGCGACCTGCCTCTACACCAAATCCGGGACTGGCGCCTATACCCTCGCCGACGGGACCGGCGCCTACAAGGGCATCAGCGGATCGGGACGGGTCAGCTTCACGCTGCGCCAGGTCCTCGCAAGAGTCAAGGGCGTTTGCGCACAGCCGAACACCGACGTGACCGCGCTCGAATTCACCGAGACAGCGCGCGGACCCGCCTCCTTTCGTAGAGACCAACAAGAAACGATTTGAGCCCCGCTTGCTGCGAACGCGGAACGCTCGCAGCAAGCTGGGGCGCCCGACCAGAACGGCCGTCCTATTCGATAACACCAGGGCGGCGCTGACCTCGGACTTGCCTCGTCGCGCGCCCCGCTTGGCCGGCATTCCGAGGCTGTTGGCGCCGCCCGCAACCGGCCTCCTCCAGGTGGACCCAGATGAGCACGCGGGCGCCGTGCTTGCTCACCTCGAGCTAGCACCCCTTGGCGACGTCGTTCGCCTGGATCAGCAGCCCTTGCTCGTTGGCGAGGATCTCGATTCGCAGCCCGCGGCGTTTGCCGTCCACGACCTCAACCGCTCGGCGGCGACCGGCGCGGACCTGGTTGAGCACGGTCTGCTTGGCGACACCGAGCTGACGCGCGGCCTCATCGAGTTTGACATACCCATCGGGGACGGTCGGAACGAATCGCTCGCGGACATCGTCGGTGAGCCGGATGCGCCACGGCGCGTGCTCGGCGGTCTGCTCGGCTGGAAGCAGCCCCTCGGCCAGCCAGCGGCGAATGGTCATCGTGCTCACCCCGAGCTCGCGCGCGGCCTGCATGATCGACACTCCCGTGCCGGGAGGTGGGGTGCTCGGCGCGGGCGGGATGTTCGCCCGTTCGCGACCGATGGCGAGGACGGCGTCGACCGCGTCTTCGCCTGGTACGGCAAGCCCCAACCCCCGCGCCGGTCGCCCGAGGACGGCGATCGCGACTCGAGCGGCCTCGGCGTGATCGTCTACGGCCGTCGCACGTTCGAGGTCGCGGACGGCTGGGGTGGCAATCACCCGCTCGGCGTGCCGGTGATCGTCGTCACCCACAGCATCCCCGACGGCTGGCCGCGTCCCGACTCCACCGTCCGTCTTCAACACCGAAGGGATCGAGAGCGCGACCTCGCCTACCGGGTCCGCTGAACGGCGCGCCGCGCTGGTCTACTCGCCCACCAGGTCGCGCCGGCGGAACAGCTCGAGCGCCACGCCGCCGGCCACGACCGCGGTCGCGACCATGATCAGCGCGGCGATCACGCGAAACGGTTCGTTGGGCACCAGCCCCACGTGCGCGAACGGGGTGATGTCGAGCAGCCATCGCGGCGCGCCGGTGAGTGCGCCGACCAGCTCCCACAGGTAGCTGACCGCCAGCACCCCGTAACTGATCAGGCCGCTCCATCGCGGCGCGGCCGCGTAGGCCAGGGCCGCGATCCCGAGGAACAGCGTCGCGATCGGGAGCATATTGGCGCCTCCCTCCAGGCTTCGCCCAAGCGCGAGATGGACGCCGCCCGTGCGCGCACCCGCCCAGGCGAGCCCACCGCAGGCCACGGCGAGCACCGCCGCGCCGAGCAGCGCCAGCACGACCCGGCCGGCGAGCCACGGACGCCGCCCCGTCGGCGCGGCGAGCACCGTCTCCAATCGCAGACTCGCCTCTTCCTGGCGGGCCGCTCCGATCTGCGTGCAGACGAGCACACACACGAACACGCCGAGGAGGCTGAAGACAAACGAGAGGTAGCCGGTCGGGGTGGTGATCAAACCGGTGCCGAGCTTCGCGATCTCGCGCTGCACGCCCTTGGTCACGTCAGCCGGCGAGATGCTCTTGGAGATCGTGCCGAGCAGGTAGCAGAAGGCGGCGAGCGTCCCGGTCCAGGCGATCAGCGCTCCCCGCTGGTGGCGCAACGCGAGGCCGAAAGGCGAGCCGAGCAGGCGAAGCCGCGGCTCGGAGCGGTCGCGCTCGCGCAGCAGCCCGGCGCCGATGTCGCGGTCGGCGGCAATTCGCCCCGCCAGCGCCAGTAGCAGCGCCGTCGCGCCTATGGGCGCCAGCAACACCGCCGGCTGGGCGCCCGCGAACGGCCGCAGCAACTCCGCCCATCCGAGCGGCGTCAACCACCGCAGCCAGCCCAGGCCGCCGACGGTGTCGGCCAGCACCCGGAGCAGGAACAGCACCGCCACGGTGCCGCCACCGAGCTGAAGCGCGAGACTCCGGCTGGGTGCCAGCTGCCCCGCCAGCGCCCCGATCGCGGCGCACACCGGGACGACGGTGGCGGTGGCGAGCGCCAGGTATGCGGCGCCGCCCACCGGCACGCCACCGGCAGCGAGGCCGGCGAGCTCGGCCACCCAGAGCACCACGGTGCCGGTGCCGAGCGCGACGAGCGTCGCCACCCCCGCGGTGGCGCGCCCGACCGGGGCGGCGAGCACCAGCTCGAGCCGGCCGGAGTCCTCCTCGCCGCGCGTCAGGCGGACGCCCACCAGCAGCCCGTAGATCGCGCCGAAGATCGCCAGCACCCCGCCGACCCGCCAGGCGGCGTACCCGCTGACCGTGGCGACGTCGTACGGCAGCCCGTACAGGAGTCGCAGGCCCTTACTGGTCCCAAAGCTGTGCGCGAAGACCAGGCGCTCGGCGGCGGTCTTGTAGATGGAGCGGTAGCCGGCGGGCTGGACGTAGCTGTAGATCGCGAACACGTACGCGGACACGGCGGTCATCACCCGCGCGTCGAGCAGGCGCCGGCGGATCAGCGCCGGCTCAGCGGTCCGCGCGGTCTTCCCCGCCGTCGCGGTGAGCATCCGGTTCCTGACCGTAGTGGCGCAAGAAGATGTCCTCGAGCGACGGCTCGCGGCTGTGCAGCGTCAGCACCTGGTGGCCGGCGAGCGCCTCGATCAGCGGCTCGATCTCGCCGTGCACCTCGAACCGCAATGCATTCGGGGCGGTCCCGGTGACCTGCACTCCGGGCAGCGGGGGTAGCGTCGGCGCCGCCCCGGCGAACGTCGCCTCCACCGTCTGCGCACTGAGATGACGCAGCTCCGCGAGCGTTCCCTGCTCGATCAGGCGCCCGGTCCGGAGGATGCCGATGCGGTCGCACAGCGCCTCGACCTCGCTGAGGATGTGTGAGGACAGAAGCACCGTCTGCCCGCGCTCCTTCGCCTCGGTGATGCTATCGCGAAACGCCATCTCCATCAGCGGGTCCAGGCCGCTGGTCGGCTCGTCGAGCAGCAGCAGATCAGCACGGGTCTCGAGCGCGGCGACCAGCTGCACCTTCTGGCGGTTGCCCTTGGACAGCGCGCGGACCTTCTTGTCGGCCTCGAGGTCGAAACGCTCGATCAGCTGATCGCGGTACGCGCGGTCCACGCCCTCGGTACCCCGCAACCGCGCCAGGAACTCGAGCGTCTCCCCGGCGGTCAACGATGGCCACAGATACGGCTCGCCCGCGACGTAGGCGAGCCGCCGATGCGCCCCGACCGGGTCCGTCCAGGCGTCGATGCCGAACAGCTCCGCACGGCCGCTCGTCGGACGGTGCAAGCCCAGGAGCAGGCGGATCGTGGTCGTCTTGCCGGCGCCGTTGGGCCCGAGGTACCCATACACCTCGCCGGGCTCGACCTTCAGCTCCAGCCGGTCGAGCGCGAGGGTTTCCTCGTAGCGCTTGGTGAGCTCCCAGGTTTGGATGGCGGGCACCGGTAGTTTCACAGGCTACACGACCTTCAGAAAGCTATGAAATTTGTAAAATGCGCGGTCCATCGAGCCGACGCCCTCCCAACCGAAGCGAGATCCCGAGGCGGTCACGCGGTTCATCGAGCGCTTCGCGGCGGCGCTCGTCGACGCCGGCGTGCCCCAGATGCCGGCGCTCATCTTCGTGGCACTGCTCGCCACCGACTCGGGCCGTCTCACCGCGGACGAGCTGGCAACTCAGCTGGGTGTCAGTCGCGCCGCCGTCTCCGGGGCGGTCAAGTACCTGACCCACCTCGGGTTGGTCAGTCGCGAGCGCCAGCCGGGAACGCGCCGGCACCTGTACGTGATGCAGGACCCCACCTGGTACGAGTTGGTCGCGCGCCGCGAGCAGCTCCTCGAGCGCTGGATCGCAACCACCCAGACCGGGGTCGACGCGCTTGGCGGAGACACTCCGGCCGGCGCGCGGCTGATCGAATCGCTGCGCTTCCTCGAGTTCGCACGAGAAGACCTCTCCGCGATGCTCGAACGCTGGGCGCGACTGCGCAGCCACGCCTGATCAGCCCGTGATGGCGAGAAACGCGCCGGCTGCCGGGGACAGCCGCGCGGTGCGATGGATCAGACCGACTTCGCGGGTGATCTTCGGCCGGGCGCTGCGGATGGCCGCGCCTCGCCGCGCGGCCTCGTGTGCGAGGGGAGCCGGGAGGAGGGCGGCGCCCGCGCCGGCGAGCACGAGGGGGACGATCGCTTCCCGGGCGGTGGTTTGCACGGCGACGTTGGGCGTGACCCCGACGGCGGTGAGTGCCTGCTCGAGCAGGATTCGGGTCGACGTACCCGTGGGGCTGACAACCAGCGGCGTCATGGCGAGTTCGCGCGCGCCGAGCGGACGATTGCTCTTGGGGACCGACCCCGGCGGCAGTACGAACAGCAGCTCTTGAACGCCGAGTGGATGGACAGTGATCTTCTCGGCGTGCAGCGGGAGGTGGGCGGCGCCGATCTCGCATGCTCCGTCGCGGATGAGGGCAAGGATGCCGTCGGCAGTTTCGGGTTCATGGACGCGGATCTGTACGCCCGGGTGCTGCTCGCGGAACCGCCCGATCAGGGTTGCGATCGGGTCGACGGCGAGCGTCGGCAGAGCGGCGATCTCGAGCGTTCCCGTCTTCAGCTCGGCGATGCCGGTGATCGCGTCGCGTGCCTCGTCCATCGCTTGCAGCACCCGACGGGCGGGGCCGATCAGCGCCTCGCCGGCGGCGGATAGCCGCAGGCCTCGGCCGACGCGGTGAAACAGCTCGGTGCCGAGCTCTGATTCGAGGGTTCGGACGGCCTGTGAGAGCGACGGTTGCGCCACGTGGAGGCGTCGCGCGGCACCGGTGACGGTGCCCTCGTCGACCACTGCCAGGAAGTAGCGAAGCCGGCCCTCGTCCATAGGTGATCACAGTCATTTCTATCAGAAATACGTCTTTGAACTATCAGTCTGGTTGGGCTGAAATGTGTACGTGAGAAACCTGGTCGATACCCAGCCGATGTTCGGGTCGGTAGGACGCCGGTTGCTGCGAGAGTCGCGCAGGCCGGTCGCGGTGCGCGAGAGTCCGCGCGCGCACTGGTACGTGGTCGGGACCGTCTGCATCGGTGCGTTCATGGGCCAACTCGACGCGAGCATCGTGACGCTCGCGCTGCCCAGCCTGGGTCGCCACCTTCACGCCAGCGTGGGCGCCGTCGAGTGGGTCGCGCTGTCCTACCTGCTGGTGCTGGTGGCGACCGTCGCGACCGTCGGCCGGATCGCCGACGCGTTTGGGCGCAAGCTGCTCTACGTGTACGGGTTCGCGTTGTTCACCGCGGGCTCGGTCCTGTGCGGCGTGGCCCCGACGTTGCCGGTGCTGATCGGTGCCCGCGTGCTCCAGGCGGTGGGGGCGGCCATGCTCCAGGCCAACAGCGTCGCGCTGATCACGGAGGCGATGCCGCGGCCGTTGCTGCCGAGGGGTATCGGCGTGCAGGGCGCCGCGCAAGCGCTCGGCTTGGCCTTCGGACCCGCGGTGGGTGGCCTCCTGCTGGCGCTCGGGGGTTGGCGCTTGATCTTCCTGGTGAATCTGCCTGCCGGGGTCATCGGTCTTACCCTCGGCTGGTTCCTGCTGCCCCGCAGCTGCTCCCGACGCGAGCTCACGGAGGCCGATCGGCTCGGGGCCGTGCTCCTCGCGCTCGCCGCGGCGGGCCCACTCGTGTACCTGTCGCTCGCCAGCCGGGCCGGCTACGCGAACGTCGTGCTGCTCGCTTGCCTGGCCGCGGGAATTCTGGCCGCGCTCGCCTTCATCCGACGGGAAAGCCGACACACCGCTCCGCTGATCGACCTCTCGATCGTGCGGCGTCCGGCGCTCGCGGTCGGGCTGAGCAGCGGGCTCGTCTCTTACCTCGCCCTGTTCGGGATTCTGTTCACGGTGCCGTACTACCTATCGGCGGCACACATCAGCGACGCGTGGATCGGGCTCCAGCTCGCGGTTTTGCCGATCGCGATCGGGGTGACCGCACCGATCGCCGGCCGGCTTGTCGATCGCGTCGGCGAGCGCTACCTGACGGCGGGAGGCCTGCTCCTCGCCGGGGCCGGGATCCTCGAGATCGCGGCGCAACACGGCACGGCCGGACTTCTCACCGGTCTGGCGCTGGCAGGGGTCGGCCTGGGCGCCTTCACGCCGGCGAACAACGCCGCCGTGATGTCAGCCTCGCCCCCGGGTCACACGGGTGTCGTGAGCGGCGTGCTCAATATGACGCGCGGGCTCGGGACGGCCCTGGGGGTCGCGTTGACCGGGGCTCTGTTCACCGCGGTGGCCGGTGTGACTGGAGCGAATGCGGCCCGGGCGAGTGTTGCCGCCGCCGGGCACGGGCTCACGGTGGCGCTTGGTGTCCTGGGCGTCCTTGCGCTTCTCACCGGCGCAGCCCTGCTCATCCGCGCGCCGGCTCGAGGCGAGCCGGCACACGCGGAGTGGGCAACTACTACCGGGCTCCGGCGTAGCTGACGCGAGCTGGGCGGGCGGGCGTCGCGCCGTCGTCGCGGTCGCCGTCGATCTCGATTCTCTCGTCGAAGGCGAATCCCGCTTCGAGGGCGCGCTTGACCGTACAGGTGTCGGCGACTCGGCGTAAGCGCTCGGCCTGCTCGGGCGGAAGGTCGGCCGGCGCGTGCACGACCACCTCTACCTGCCGAGGGGTTGGCTCGGGGTCGTAAGCGACTTCGACGCGCAGCCCACCCAGCTCTAGGCCCCGTGCGTTTGCGTACATCGTGATCATGGTCGAGACGCACGCGGCGAGCATCGCGGGGAGGAGCTCGTGGGGGGCGGGACCGGTGTCCGTGCCGCCCAGCCGTATCGGCTCGTCGGTGACGATCGTGTGACGTCCGTTGACGTCGACCACGGATCGGAGCGTGCCCTCGACGGTTCGTGCGGTGGCTGTCATACCCATACACTCATGCTCTGCCCATGCGGCGATGAGGCCATCCGGGCAAACCCACAGGACGGCGCGCGATCTACCCCTACCCGCGCTCGTAGTTGCCACGCAGCAGCGCGAGCGCCTGCTGAACACGCTCCTCGGTATCGAGTGGGATTGCCACCCACTCCGGGTCGTGCCGCCGCTGGTGCTCGGGCGCAAGCGGCACATCTGCGACCGCGTCGCCGTGCAGGTGACCGAGCTCGCGTGAGCCGACGCGCAACACGACCGATCCGAAGTGGCCTTGCGCGCGGGACACCCCGGGCCAGCTCAGCGCCTCGTTGATGATCCGATCGGCGACTGAACCCTCAAGCTTGTCCGGATCGAGGGTCAGGTCGATGGTGGTGATCAGGCCGCCGCTGACAGTGAATCCGACCGCTCCGGCCGGGCCTTGAGAGGTTGTGACGACGAGGCCGGGCATCCCGTTGACGATCGCCAGCTGACACCGTGTCGCGAAGCGCGGGCCGAGTGCAGCCACCTTGCGCGCGACCTCGGGTGCGCCCTTCAGTTCTTGCTGGAGCTCGCGCGCGCCGGCGCCACGGAGCACCACGTCCGGGTCGAGCACGGCTACCAGCGCGTCGAAGTCCCCGGCTCTCGAGGCCGCGAGGAACGCGCCGACGACCTGGCGCTGCTTGGCGAGATCGGCATCGGGCTGCGGCATCGCTCCGCGGACCCGGCGGCGCGCCCGGCTGGCGAGCTGTCTCGCCGCGTCGGGGCTGCGGTCGATGATCTTTCCGATCTCAGCGAACGGGACGGCGAACATGTCGTGAAGCACGTAGGCCACCCGTTCGGTGGGCGTCAGCCTCTCGAGCACCACGAGCAGCGCGAGCCCGACGGTATCGGCCATCAGCATCTGCTGCTCGGGGTCGGCGTGCGCATCGTCCTGCACGATCGGCTCGGGCACCCAGGCGCCGACGTAGTCCTCGCGGCGAGATTGCCGGGCGCGCAGCATGTCGATACACACCCGGCCAACGACCGTGGTCAGCCATGCGCGGGCGTTGTGGATCGTCTCCTGCTGGGAGCGGCTGAGCCGTAGCCAGGCTTCCTGGAGCGCATCCTCGGCCTCGCTCACCGATCCGAGCATGCGGTAGGCCACCGCCTCCAGGTGTGGCCGGTGGCGCTGGAACTGTTCGGTCTCCCAACCGATGTCGTTCAACAACTCTGCTCCGTGCCGAGCGGCATTCATCCTTAATGACGGATGCGGGGGGTCCAATTGTGACGCCACCCTGAGGCCAAGCCCCTCGCCGTCGCGGGTGTCACGTGTGCCGAGCGCGATCCGTCTATAGGGGTGAGAGTTCGGCACAAGGAGCAGATATGACCCAACGGATCCTGGCCCAGCGCGGGCGCCTGATCACGAAGGACAACAGCCGCTGGTGGACGCTCGGCGCGATGTGCTTCGCGCTGTTCATGACGATGCTTGACAACACGGTCGTGAACGTCGCGCTCCCGTCTATCCAGCGCGACCTGCACGCCTCGCTGCAGGCGCTCGAGTGGACGATGAACGCCTACACGCTGACGTTCGCGGTGCTGATGGTCACCGGCGGGCGGCTGGGGGACATCTTCGGCCGCCGCAAGCTGTTCCTGTTCGGCGTGGCCGTGTTCGGGGCCTCCAGCCTGGCGATCGGGCTCGCACCCAACGACGCGGTGCTGGTCGCGTTCCGCGCCGTCCAGGGGATCGGCGCGGCTTTCATGATGCCCGCGACGCTGTCGATCATCACGCAGGCGTTCCCGGCGCAGCAGCGCGGTACGGCGATCGGGACGTGGGCGGGGGTCGGTGCGCTCGCGCTCGCGATCGGTCCAGTAGTCGGCGGATTCCTCACCGAGGACGTGAGCTGGCGCGCGATCTTCTTCATCAACCCACCGATCGCGGTCGGGGCGGTCGCGGTGACGCTGTTCGCCGCGCGCGAGTCGCGCGATGAGACAGTCGGACGCTCCGTGGACTTCGCCGGCATGGCCACGCTCACCGCCGGTTTGACGGCGCTCGTGCTGGCGCTCGTGCAGAGCAACAGTTGGCATTGGGGCTCGGCGCGGGTCGTGGGGCTGTTCGTCGTGGCGGTGGTCGCGCTGGTCGCGTTCGTGGTGATCGAGCTGCGCCTGCGCGCGCCGATGCTCGACTTCAGCTTCTTTCGCTCGCGCACGTCGGCAGGAGCAAACGTGGTCGGGTTCCTGGTCACGTTCGCCATGTTCGCCCAGTTCTTCTTCCTGACCCTGTACATGCAGAACGTGCTGCATTACTCCCCGCTTCAGACCGGGGTGAGGTTCCTGCCGGCGACGCTCATGATCATGGTGATGGGACCGGTGGCGGGACGGTTGACCGATCGCGTCGGTCCGCGACCACTGATGGCGCTCGGGCTCGCGATCATCGGTACGGCGCTGCTGCTCCAGTCCCAGCTGACGATCGACACCGGTTATGCGCTGCTCCTACCCGGCTTCATCCTGATGGGGTTGGGGATCGGGCTCGTGATGTCGCCGATGAGCACCGCGGCGATGAACGCCGTCGACCGCAGCAAGTCCGGCGCGGCCTCCGGCGTGGTGTCGATGAGCCGCATGGTCGGCGGCACCGTTGGGCTCGCGGTGATGGGTGCGCTGGTGACGACGATCGGGCGCTCAAAGCTCGACTCGAGCCTCCCACAGCTCCCCGCGGCCGCCCGGGCCAGGCTCGCCAGCGCGCTTGGCTCCGGCGCCGTGCCCGACGGGCGCGCCTCACCGCACGTAGTCCAGGCCCTGTACGACGCGTTTGTGTCGGCGCTCGCCGCCGGACTCCGGGTCGGTGCCGCCGTCGCCTTCGTCGGCGCGCTACTCGCCCTGGGCCTGATCGGCCGGGTACGGACACAGCCCGCCGAGACGAGTCCGGGCGAACAGCGGGCGCCCGAAGCAGTCACGGCCTGACCGCGTTGCGCGCGGCGGTCAGGAATCGGTTATGGCGTCGCGCCGCGGCACCACCAGACCCGACTCGTAGGCCGCGACGACCAGCTGAGCCCGGTCGCGGGCCCCGAGCTTCGAGAACAGCCGGGCCACGTGTGTTTTGGCGGTCAGCGGTGAGAGCACGAGCCGCTCGGCGATCTCGGCGTTCGACTTGCCCCGCCCCACGAGGGCCAGCACCTCTCGCTCCCGCGGGGTGAGTTTCTCGAGCTCCCGGCTGGTGGGGCCGGTCGGGCCGTCGGCTCCGAGCGCCGTACCCGCGACGAATGCCTCGATCAGCCGCCGCGTGAGGCGAGGTGCGAGCAGCGCCTCGCCAGCGGCAACGACCCGGACGGCGGCGACCAGGTCGTCGGGCTCGATGTCCTTCAACAGGAATCCCGACGCCCCGGCGCGCAACGCGCCGAAGACGTATTCGTCGAGCTCGAACGTGGTCAGCACGACGACGCGAGTCCGGCGCAGACCGGGGTCCGAAGTGATCTCGGCGGTCGCCTGGAGGCCGTCGACCCGCGGCATCCGGATGTCCATGAGCACAACCTCCGGACGGTGTCGGCGGGCGAGCGCGACGGCGGTCTCGCCGTCGGGGGCCTCGGCGACCACGCTGATGTCCGGCTCGGCGTCAAGCAGGGCGTGGAACCCGGCACGCACCAACCCCTGGTCGTCCGCGAGCTCGACGGTGATCATGCGTGCACCTGGCTTCCGTTCGGTGCACCGGCCCCGACCGGCAATGTGGCCCGGACCATCCACCCTCCGGTGTCGATCGGCGCCGCCTCGAGGCTTCCGCCGAGCGCCGTGGCCCGCTCACGCATGCCCCGGATCCCGTTGCCGCCGCCGGCGCCGTTGGCGGGGACCAGCGCCACCGCGCCGTCGTTGACCACCTCGATCGTGACTGCCCCCGGTACGCGGCGCACCGAGACGTGCGTGCTCGACGCCCCGCTGGCGTGACGCGCGACGTTGGTCAGCGCTTCCTGGACGATGCGGTACCCGGCACCCTGCACGGCCGCCGGGACGTCGGCACCGGCGTTGACATCGAGGTCGACCGCCACCCCGGCCGCCCGCAGGCCATCGGTCAGCTCGGGGATGTCGTCGAGCCGGACCGGCGGCCCGAGCGGGGCCGCCTGCGACGGGTCGCGGAGCACGTCGAGGGTGGAGCGCAGGTCGCTCAGAGCCGAGCCACTCGTGTGCTTGATGTTGCGCAGCGCGTCGTAGGCCTGCCCGGGATCCCGCTCGAGCAGATGGGCGGCGACACCTGCCTGCACGTTGATTGCCGTCATCGCGTGGGCCACGAGGTCGTGGATCTCCCGGGCGATCCGCAGGCGCTCCTCGCCGACCCGCCGGAGTGTCTCCTGCTCGAGCGCGTCGAGCGCACGCTGGGCTGAGAGCTTGCGTGAGCGGACTATGTCCCCGGCGGCGATCGCCAGCAGGCACAGGGCGAGATTGCGGACCACGAGCGACGCGAGGCTCTCCGAGCCCTGAAACGGCAGCACGCTGATGAACACGCACGGCACGGTCGCCACGCCCATTACCAGCGAGCGGCGCCGGTCGCCGCTGAGCGCGAGCTCGAACAGGGCGATCATCGGGATGATCACGACCGTGTTCGGGGGATGGAGCTGCCAGAGGACGAGCACGATCCCCGCGGTGACCAACGGGAAGATGACGAGGAACGGCACCCTCCGCCACACCACCAGCGGCAGACAGCCGACGACCGCGGCAAGAACCGAAACGACCGTGATCGGCTTACCGCCCTGCGACACCGCCGCGTCGACGATCAGAATCGGCGGCACAGCGGCCACCGGCAACCAGTCGAGGAAGGTGGCGGAGCTGGTGACGCGTCTGGCCACGTCCTCCCGGATCATACGGACGACCTCGTAGTCGACGATTCCCCTGGTATTGGGACGGCCCGCCGCGCTCAACCTAGCTGTTCGGCCAGCGCGCCCGCCGAGCTCGCCTCGGCCGGGCGACCGGCCGGGCTCGGCTCGGGGGGCGCGATCCGGTCATGCAACCGCCGGACGATGCGCGGCGAGTACCAGTTGCGCCGGCCGAGCACCGCCATCAGCGACGGGACCAGCAGTGAGCGGACGATGAACGCGTCCAGCAAGACGCCGGTGGCCACCGCCACGCCGATCTCCTGGATGAACGAGATGGAGCTCGTGCTGAACGCGCCGATCGCGACCGCCAGCAGGATGGCGGCGGCGGTGACCACGCGGCCGGTGGCGCCCAGGCCCGACGCGACCGCCTCGCGGTCGTCGGCCCCCGCGTCCCTTGCCTCCTTGATCCGCCCGAGCAGGAACACTCCGTAGTCCGTAGACAGCGCGAATATGACCGTCGCAGCGACGACGAAATCGGTGGGCTCGACACCACCGTCCGAGGTGTAGCCGAGCAGGCCGGTCAGATTGCCGTGCTGGTAGATGAGCACGAGCGGGGCGAGCGACGCGCCGACCGTGAGGGCATTCATGACGAGCGCCTTGATCGGTAGGACCACAGACCCGGTCATCAGCCAAAGCACGAAGAAAGTCAGCAGCGCCAGCAGAGCGATCGCCTCGGGCAGGTGAGCGGCGATCGCGTTCTGTTGATCGATGAACGACGCGGCGTCGCCGGTCACCTTGGCCTCGAACGGCGTGGGCACGGCCCGGATCTGGTTGACGATGCGCTGCGCGGTCGCACCGGCCGGATCTCCCGCGACGGCGGCGTTCACCTGCCACGTGGAGTCACCGAGCAACCGGGGCGGTGCTACGCGCTTCACGCCGGCGAACCCGGCGATGCGCTCGGCGAAGGCATCCACGGCGACTCCGTCGGAGGCGGGCGCGCGGATCGCCACCGTGACCGGGGATTGCCCGGCGCCGTCGAAGTCGGTGCTGAGTGCATCGGCCACCGTCCGCGAGCTCTGCCCGACGGGGATGACGGAGCTGTCGCTCGCGGGCGACCACACTACGCTGAGCGCGGGCAGCGCCGCCGCCACCATCAGCACCGTGGTGGCCGCCGCCACCGCGCCGGGCCGGCGCATGACCGCTCGCGCAAAGCGGTACCAGCGGTCAGGCTGACCGGACGGGCGCTCGCGCCGCGCAAGCTTCCGTCCCCACAGACCGAGCATCGTCGGCGAGACGACCACGGCCGAGAGGGCGGCCACCACCGCGACGCTGGCGCCGGCGATTCCCATCGACTTGAGGAAGTTCTGAGGGAAGAGGGTCAGGGTGACGAGGGCGCAGGCCACGGTGGCGGCTGAAAACAGCACCGTGCGCCCGGCGCGCTGCATGGTCACCGCGATCGCCTGGCCCACCTCGGCGCCACCGGCCAGCTCCTCGCGGTACCGGGTGACGATGAACAGGGTGTAGTCGACGGCCAGGCCGAGTCCCATGCCGATCACGAGATTGAGCGCGAAGATGCTGAGCCCGTACACGTGATTGATTCCGGTCAGGACCAGGAACGTTCCGAGCACGGTGACGACGCCGACCACGAGCGGCATGAGCGCCGCGCGGCCGCGGAAGAACAGGATCGACAGGGCGATCAGCAGCGGAAAGGCCAGAAGCTCGGCGAAGCCGAGGTCCTTGATGACGGTGGAGTTGATCTGCTGGTTGGCCACCGCGGTGCCGCCGACCGTCACGTCGTGATCGGGGGCGAACGCCGCCTCGACCGATTTCGCCACGGAGTTGTCCTTGGCCGACGCCGACAGCGTCCCGGTGACGAGGACGTGACGGCCGTCGCGGGCGACAGCGGCCGGCCCCGAGGTGCTGACGACCCCGGGCACCGCGGCCAGTTGGTAGGTGATCGCGGCCACAGGTCCGCTCGCGGCGGCGGCGCCCTGGGGCGTGTTCACCAGCAGCACGATCCCGGGAGTGGGCTCGGCGCCGGAGGCGGCCTTCAACATGTTCGTCGCGACCTGGGAGCCGGAGTTGGGTGGCACAAACCCCCCGGTGCTCTTCAGCGCGCCCGCCACCGGACCGCCGATCACGCCGGCGACGACGACGAACATGAACACGTAGACGAGGGTGGGGCGAGGACGTGAGCTGAGCTTGGTGGCGAGCGATGGGAGCATGCCGCGATTGTCGATTCCGGCGTCTCGCCGCGCAATCGCCCCCGGGATGTGTCTTTGCTCCCGGGCTACTCCCGGGGATGTACACCCGGACCTCCCCGCCGCGCGCGACGTGCCTAGGGCGCGGCCGCTCCGTCGTTTTCTACACAAACCTCACTGTTTTAGTAGGGTATTGATCCGTCAACAGGAGGAGACAGAATGAGCTTGCAGATTGGAGATACCGCCCCGGACTTCGAGGCTGAGACGACCGAGGGGACGATTCGCTTCTACGACTGGATCGGAGATTCGTGGGCGGTGCTGTTTTCCCATCCCAAGGACTTCACGCCGGTCTGCACGACCGAGCTGGGGTACATGGCCAGGATCAAGCCCGAGTTCGACAGCCGTGGGGTGAAGGTGATCGGTCTGTCCGTCGATCCGGTCGAGAAGCACTCGGGCTGGGCGCAGGACATCGAGGACACCCAGGGATACGCTCCCAACTTCCCGATCATCGGCGACTCCGACTTCAACGTCTCGAAGCTGTACGGAATGTTGCCGGCCGACACGTCGGGTGACCCGGACGCTCGGACCCCGGCCGACAACCAGACCGTCCGGAACGTTTTCGTGATCGGCCCGGACCGGAAGCTCAAGCTGATCCTCGTCTACCCGATGACGACCGGGCGCAACTTCGACGAGGTGCTGCGCGTGATCGACTCTCTGCAGCTGACCGCGAACCACAAGGTCTCAACGCCCGCGAACTGGCAACCCGGCGACGACGTGATCATCGCCGGCTCGGTGTCCGACGAGCAGGCGAAGGAGATCTTCGGGGAGTGGGAGTCGCCACGGCCCTACATCCGGATCGTCCCGCAACCGCGTTAGCGCGGAACACGAAACGAGCCCGCCAGGGCGCTGAACGGGCGTCCGCAGATGATCCAGAACTCGCTCGACGGCGATCGCGTGTACGTGACCAACTCGCTGTTCTCGATCTGGGATAACCAGTTCTATCCCGGGATCGAGGGGTGGTTGGTCAAGCTCGACCGGCAGCCCGACGGGACGTACGCGCTCGATCCGGACTTCTTCGTCGATTTCCACGAACAGGCCGACGGAGCCCGCCCGCACGAGATCCACCTCCCCGGCGGAGACGGCACCACTGAGATCTTCCAATAAGACGCCGCCGTCAGGCGCCGCCGACAAATTCGAGTAGAACTTGCGCATGCGCGCGCTCGCGCTTGACTGGAGCCTCGACGGCCCGGTTGGAGAAGCCTTCCTCGTACTGTCCGCCGCGGCTGGTCTTGTGTACCTGCTCGCGGCCAACGTCGGAAGCCGCCGCGACCGCCGCCGGCGCACGTGGCCGCGCGGACGGACCGCGTGCTTCCTAGCGGGCCTGGCCGTGCTCGTCGTTGATCTGTATTCGGGTATCGGCACCGAAGCCGACACCCGGCTGTCTATCCACATGGTCGAGCACATGGTGATGTGGGTGGTCGTGGCGCCGCTGCTCGCCGCTGGCGCCCCCGTGCGGCTCGCTTTCTTCGCGCTGCCGCGACCCAACCGTCGCGCGCTGGCACGGTGGCTGCACTCGCGAGGAGTGTCCGCGGTGACCGGTCCGGTCGGCTCGGTTTCGCTGTTCACGGCGGTCCTTCTGATCAGCCATCTCCCGGTCGTCTATGGGCTGGCGCTGCGCAACGACTACGTTCACGAGGCCGAACACGGCCTCTACCTCCTCACGGCGCTGCTCGTGTGGGCGCCGCTGCTCGGCGTCGATCCGCTACCCCACCGCCTGGGGCCGCGCGGCCGGCTCGTGTGTATGGGCGCGTGCATGCTGCCGATGGCTCTGATTGCGCTGTGGCTTGGAACGGCACCAGATCCGGTGTACAGCCACTACCTCCACACGCTCGGACCCGCCGCGCTCCGCGACCAACGCGTGGCCGCGACGATCATGTGGGCAGGATGCCTGCCGGCGTTCGGGGTGCCGGCCCTCGGTCACGTTCGAACTCTCTGGGGGCGACGCCCGATGCGGATGCGCTCCCAGCGAGCGGCTGCATAACGCTGCGTAGGTGCCGGCGCGTCCTACCGAGTCACCCAGGCTTCGGGATCGTCGGCGAGCCGGTTGATCGAGTCCGGCAAGGTGGCGCCCGCGACGTCGGCCAGAGTCACGTGCTCAAGAACGCTGCGTAGGTTCTTGCGCACGGCGATCCAAACACGAGGCAGCTGACTGGCGGAACCCGGGTACTCGGCATCCTCGGGCTTGGCGCCGCGAACGGTGGCGAGCGGGCCCTCGACGGCTCGGATGATGTCGGCGATCGTAATCTGCGACGGGTCTTTGGCCAGCCGGTAGCCACCTTCGGTCCCGCGCTGGCTGCTGAGCAGTCCCGCAAGCCTGAGCTCGGAAAGGATGTGCTCGAGGAAGTTGAGCGGGATCCCCTGCGAGGTCGCGATCCGCTCCCCCGGGAGCGTCTCGCTGTCGGGCGCTGCCGCCAGCTCGATCGCGGCGCGCACCGCATAGTCCGCCTTGGCGGAGATCCTCATCGTGGCCCCCTTCGCTAAGGCCCGCGGCCGAGCGCGGAGTACTTCGATGATCTGCGAGACGGCGTCCTGCACCGCCACGGTGGCGGTGTCGATGCGAACCTCTGGATGCTCCGGCGGTTCGTAGGGAGCATCTACTCCCGTGAAGCCCTTGATGTCTCCCGCGCGTGCGCGCGCGTAGAGACCCTTGGGATCTCTCCGCTCGCATTCCTCGACGGGCGTGTCGACGAACACCTCGACGAACGACAAGTTGGCCTGCTCGTGGGCCTTGCGCAGGTGCGCGCGGTCAGCCGCCAGTGGCGAGATCAGCGAGACGAGCGCGATCGTGCCGGCGTCGGCCATCAGCCGCGCCACCTGGCCCACGCGGCGGATGTGCTCGGAGCGGTCGCCGGGCGAGAATCCCAGATCCTCGGACAGGCCGTGCCGGATGTTGTCGCCGTCGAGCAGATACGCGGACTGGCCGGCGTCCACCAGACGGCGTTCGAGCTCGACCGCGATCGTCGACTTGCCAGACGCCGGCAGCCCCGTCAGCAGCACGGTCGCCCCGCGCTGATCGATCGCGAGCCAGCGTTCGTCGCGATTGAGCGCCGACGCGTGCCAGGTGATGTCGCGGCGAGTCCCGCGGCCGATCTCGATCGCGCGCGGCGTCCGGATCACGCCGGCCGCGACGGTGTCATTGCTGTCCTCGTCGATCAGGATGAACGCGCCGGTCTCGCGATTGACCACGTATGGGTCCGCCACCACGGATGAGCTCGTCCGGAGCCGCACCTCGCCGATGTCGTTGACCGCCAACGAGGTCGGCTCGAGGTGGCGCTCGAGCGTGTCGGGGTCTGTCCGCTCGGTGATTTCCTGCACCGTGGCGCGGACTGTGCGGCTGGTGTGTTTGAGGGCGTAGCGCCGCCCGGGATAGAGCGGCTGCTCGCTCATCCAGCAGAGCGTGCAGTCGAGCTCGCGTGCGATCACCGGCTGATCCGCGGGGGCCACCAGTACGTCGCCACGCCCGACGTCGAGCCGGTCCGCGAGACCAAAGGTAACCGACATCGGAGGCACTGCCACCCGCACGCCCGCATCGAGCGTGTCGAGCTCGGTGATCGTCGTCGTGACGCCGGAGGGAAGGACGAGCACTTCGTCGCCGACCTCGAGCGTGCCGGCCACGACCCGTCCCATGTACAGCCGCGAGTCGCCGTCAGCGCGTCTGCCGACCCATTGGACGGGAACCCGCAACCGCCACAGGTCGCGGTCGGCCTGGATGTCGACCTGTTCCAGATATTCGAGCAGCGTCGGTCCGTCGTAGAACGGCGTGCGGTCGGACCTGAGCGCGACGTTGTCTCCGTGCAGTGCGCTGATTGGGATCACCGCCAGATCCGTCACACCCAGGCGCCGGACGAGATCGTGGACCTGGTCCACGATCTCCTCGAATCGCCCTCGGTCCCAGCTGACGAGATCCATCTTGTTGACCAACACCACGATGTGCTCGACCCCCAGCAGCGTGGCGATGTGCGCGTGCCTGCGGGTCTGGGTGACGACCCCGGTACGGGCGTCGATCAGGATCAGTGCGACGTCGGCGGTCGACGCGCCTGTGAACATGTTGCGGGTGTAACGCTCGTGCCCCGGGGTGTCGGCGAGGATGAACGACCGTCGCGCGGTCGAGAAGAACCGGTACGCGACGTCGATCGTTATCCCCTGCTCGCGCTCGGCGCGCAGGCCATCCGTGACGGCCGCGAGATCCAGCGCTCCGCCGCGCGAGACGTCGTCGATGTGATCGGTGAGCAACGACCCCGTGTCCAAGAGCAGGCGCCCGATTAGGGTGCTCTTGCCGTCATCGACGGACCCCGCGGTCGCGAGCCGCAGCAGTTCGCGGTGCCCGGTCAATGCGACGGCGGCCATCAGAAGTACCCCTCGCGCTTGCGGTCCTCCATCGCCGCCTCCGAGGTCCGGTCGTCGGCCCGGGTCTGGCCGCGCTCTGACACGGTCGCGGTCTCCGTCTCGGCGATCACTGCGGGGATGTCGGCCGCCTCGGATCGCACGGCGCCGGTGACCGTCAGGTCGCCGACCGTCCGGTAGCGGACCATCGTCTCTACGACGTGCTCGGTCGCTTGAGGCCTGATCCAGTCCGATTCGGCCAACAGCATTCCGTCGCGCTCCAGCACCCGCCGACGGTGGGCGAAGTAGATCGAGGGGAGTTCGAGCTCCTCGGCCTCGATGTAACGCCAAACATCGAGCTCGGTCCAGTTACTCAGCGGAAACACGCGGATGTGCTCACCACGCCGAATGCGCGCGTTGTAGATCGTCCATGGCTCCGCGCGCTGCGCCCGCGGCTCCCACTGTCCGAACTCGTCGCGAAACGAGAGCACCCGTTCCTTCGCCCGCGCCCGCTCCTCGTCACGCCTGGCGCCGCCGAACGCGGCGTCAAACCTGTGCTCCTCGAGCGCATCGAGCAACGTCACCGTCTGCAACCGGTTGCGCGAGCCGGCCGGCCCATCCTCCTTGCCCCGCCCGCTGTCGATGGAGGCTTGGACGGAGGCTACGATCAACTGATGGCCTGCCTCGAGCAGGCGCCGGTCGCGGAATTCGATCACCTCAGGGAAGTTGTGACCGGTGTCGACGTGCAACACCGGGAACGGCAGGGCGAGGGGTCGGAAGGCCTTCTCGGCGACTCTCAGGAGCACGATCGAGTCCTTCCCGCCGCTGAACAGCAACACGGGTCTGGCGAGTTCGGCCACGACCTCGCGCACCACGAACACCGCCTCGGCCTCGAGCGCTCGAAGTTGCGACACACGAGGCGCGGTGGCGCTCATCGCGCTCCAAGCCGGCGACCGCCGGCGCCACGAACGAGATATGCCTGGGAAACGACCAAACCGACAAACTTCACTAAATTGATCGAGAAAAGCATATAGCACCTGGTGCGCCCAACGACCACAGGGGAGTTGGGAAGCGGCAGGGTCGCCATAATCGTGAAGACAACGATCGCAGTCGCATTTGTGAAAATTCGGTCGTGATCGAGCCTCGCCACGCCTACATCGTCTGTTCCACGCAGCGGAGCGGGAGCACATACCTTTGCCGGCTCCTGGCCAGCACCGGAGTGGCCGGGAACCCTCAGGAATACTTCGAGGCCCGCGCCGAGACCGGATCGCCCCCGCATCCGGGGTACTTCCTGGCGGGGCTGCCACGCACCGGCGCCGGGATCCGCGACGACGTACGCCCGACCGACGCCCCGGAATACTCCGACCTTCGAGCCGTGGACGGATGGGAGGAACACCTGGAACGGACGTTCCGGCTGGGGACCACCGACAACGGCGTGTTCGGAGTCAAGCTGATGTGGAACCAACTGCCCGACTTGGAGCAACATGCTACCGCGCTGCCGGAGTTCGCTGGGCTCGCCGGGTCCGAGTTGCTGGAGCGCCTGCTCAGGCATCCGAGCTACGTGTGGATGCGGCGCGGCGACAAGGTCCGCCAGGCAATCAGCCTGTGGCGGGCGCTTCAGACCCGCACGTGGCGCGCTCAGCATGCAGCCGGAGAGGGCGAAACCCCGGCACTTTCATACAGCTTCCGCGGCATCGAGCATCTGCGCCGACGCCTGAGCGCCGACGACCAGGCGTGGGGGCGCTTCTTCCTGCACTCGCTGATCGAGCCGCTCGAGCTCGGCTACGAGGAGGACGTCAGCGCGGATCCGGCGGGCGCCGTCGCGCGGGTGCTCGCGTACATCGGGGTGGATCTGCCCCGGGGATGGACGCCCGACGCCGGGATGGAGCAGCAGTCCGACGAGCTGAACGACGACTGGTATGCCGCGTACCATCGCGATGCCACCGCCCGTCTGAGCATTTGATGCCGGCCAACATCCTCTACATCCACTCCCACGACACCGGCCGATACATCCAGCCGTACGGCCACGCGATTCCCACCCCGAACCTCCAGTGGCTCGCCGACCAGGGGATCATGTTCCGGAACGCATTCTGTGCCGCACCGTCGTGCTCGGGTTCTCGCGCGGCGCTGCTGACCGGCGAGTACTGCCACACCAACGGGATGATGGGACTCGCTCACCGCGGCTTCTCGCTGAACGACTACGACCATCAGCTCGTCCGGGTCCTGAGCGCCCACGGCTACCACTCCGAGCTGATCGGCGAGCAGCACATCTCCGCCGATCCGCACGTGCTCGGGTACGACGTCGTCCACGAGATTCCCGATACGCGCGTGCACTCGGTTGGCCCGGCGGCGATCGAGGCGCTGCGCGGCGGAATTCGTGAACCGTTCTTCATGTCGGTCGGTTTCTTCGAGACGCATCGCAGCTTCTTCGAGCCGAGCTCGGTCCGCGATCGCGTTTACTCGCTGCCGCCGCCGTTCCTGCCCGACACGCCCGAGATCCGTGAGGACATCGCCGCCTACAAGGCCAGCGCCCGGTCGCTCGATCACGGCGTCGGGAGCGTGCTCAACGCGCTTCAGGAGACTCGTCTGGACGAGCGCACGGTGGTCATCTTCACGACCGACCACGGGCTCGCCTTCCCGACGGCCAAGGCGAGCCTCCTCGATCGCGGGATCGGCGTCAGCTTGATCCTTCGCGGGCCGGGGTTCACCGGCGGGCGCGCGCTCGATGAGCTTGTCTCCCACCTCGACATCTTCCCAACCGTCTGCGAGCTGGCGGGCGTGCCGACGCCGCCGTGGGCGTTAGGCCACTCATTGGCGGCGCTGGTCGCCGGCGAGGAGGAGCCGGGCATCCGCTCGGCGATCTTCTCCGAGCTGACCTACCACGCGGCCTACGAACCGCAGCGGGCGATCCGCACGGACCGCTACAAGTACATCCGGCGCTTCGACGATTACCCCTACCCGGTGCTGCCCAATTGCGACGACAGCCCGAGCAAGAACGCTTATCTGGAGCGCGGCTGGGCGACCCGCGCCGTCGCCCGCGAGTCTCTCCACGACCTGTTCTTCAATCCCGGCGAGGGTCGAAATTGCATCGACGACGACGACTACGCGCGCGTGCTTGCCGATCTGCAGGAACGCCTCCACGAGTGGATGGTCAACACCGACGACCCGCTGCTGCACGGCCCGATCGCGCCTCCCGTCGGGGCCCGCATCAACTCCCAGTCGCAGCGGTCGGCCGAGGAACCGACCCTGCGCATCGAGCAGACAGACGTGACCACGGTCCGGTGACCGTCGATCACGATTCGGCTCGGAGCTAGCGTGTCACCCAGGCTTCGGGGTCGTCGGCCAGCACGTTGATCGAATCGGGCAGGCGGGCGTTGGCGATGTCCGCGACCGTCACGTGCTCGACGACGTTGCGGAGGTTCTTGCGGACGGCGATCCACACTCGAGGGAGCTGGCTCGCCACCCCGGGGTACTCGGTCTCTTCGGGCTTGCCGCCCCGAACGGTCGCGAGCGGGCCCTCGACCGCTCGGATGATGTCGGCAACCGTGACCAGGCGGGGCTCCTTGGCCAGTCTGTAGCCGCCCTCGGTGCCGCGCTGACTGCGGACCACTCCCGCGATGCGGAGTTCCGACAGGATGTGCTCGAGGAAGTTCAGCGGGATCCCTTGGGACGTCGCGATCCGCTCTGCCGACACTGCCTTGCCGTCCGGTGCCGCCGCCAGTTCGATGGCGGCCCGTATGGCGTAGTCCGCCTTAGCCGAGATCCTCATCTTGGCCCCTTCGCTCGCCCGGCGCCGCCGGCGTGTTGCTCGAATCCACGTAACTCCACTAAATCGATCGATAAAAGCATATACTACGAACAGGGCAGGTTGGGGATCGCTCGACGACCGCCTTCGGCAGCTCGCGACGGGCGCGCCCCCGGGAGGCTCGTCGGCCCGGTCGGACAACGGGGCACCGGGCGGTCGGCGCAAAGTCCACCGAGTAAATCGAGAGGGCTCAGAATCTTGATACTCTGACCCCGGCAATTTTGATCGAAGTTGTGGGGATTGACCTTCGATGGGAAAGGAATGACATTGAGATCAAGGGTCAGAGGACTCGCTGCGCTTACGGTGGCCATCGCGGTGATGGCCGTGCCGGCTGCAGCGGGCGCGACGACGCTGTTCGGCTCGGGCTCGAGCGCGGAGCAGCCGATCTTGAACGTGCTGTTCAAGGCGTACAACCAGCTGCACCGGAACGTCAAGTTCAACTACCTGCCCGACGGCGGCAACGCCGGGGTTCAGGACGTGCAGGCCGGCCGGCGGCTGTTCGCCGTCAACACCCGTCCACCGCTGCCGAGCGACGCCGACACCACGTACTTCAAGTTGTTCCTCGACGGGCTGTGCGTGGACGTCAACCCCCAGAACAGCCTGAGCAACCTGACCGTCGCCCAGACCAAGGACATCTTCACCGGCGTCGACACCAACTGGGTTCAGGTCGGCGGCTCGAACCTGAGCACGACGATCGATCCGGTCGGCCGTAACTCGGCCGCGGGCTCGTACACGTTCTTCCAGCAGGCGATCCTTGGCACCCAGACGCAGTCCTCGAACGTCGCCCAGGAGACCTCGGACGGACTCGTCGCCACGGCCGTCTCCAAGGACCCGGACGCGATCGGCTACATCGGCCTCGCCCATTCGGGCAAGGGCAGCGGCGTCAAGAAGGTGACGCTCAACGGCGTCTCGTGCAGCCAGGCCAACATCAAGAACGAGACCTACCCAATGTTCCGCTACATCTGGGGAGTACTGCCTACCAACCGCGCCAGCCCCGCTGTCGAGAAGTTCTTCGACTGGGTCCGGACCAGCAAGCAGGCCGGCCAGATCATCAACCGCGCCGGAGCGGTCGCGGCGTTCAACAAGAAGTAGCCGGGGCCCCGCCAGGGCAATGGACGAGGACGACTTCCTCGAGCCCGGCCAGGGCATGAGCCAGGACCAGCGCGCCGAGCTTGGGCTCGGCGCGCTTGTGTTCGTGGTAGTCGGCCTCCTGCTGGCGATGCTCGCCTTCGTCGTCCACGAGGCGTGGCCGTCGTTCGCCCACAACGGCATCGCCTGGTTCGGACCCGGCGGCAGCCTCGACCAGCAGATCCAGGCGATCATCAACTCGGGACAGCTAAAGGAAGCGCCGGTCTACACGTTCCACGCCTGGGCGCTGATCTGGAGCACGATCCTCATCACGGTTGGCGCGGTTGCGATTGCCTTCCCGGCCTCGTTGTTCATCGCGGTGTTCATCGTGGAATTTGCCCCGCCGTGGTTGCGGGGGACCCTTGAACCCGTGGTGCGGCTACTGGCCAGCGTGCCATCGGTGATCTACGGGCTGGCCGGCGTGCTCGTGATCGTGCCGTTCATCGGCAACCATCTGATCACCCAGAGCCAGAAGGCATCGGTCACCCCGATCATCCAGCTGAGCGGCGCGAGCCTGCTGGCCGCCGTGCTGATCCTCACCGTGATGATCGCGCCGATCATGATCGCGGTGTTCGTCGACGGGCTGCGGGCCGTCCCCCGTGGTTGGCTCGAGGGTTCGCTGGCCCTGGGGGTCAACCAGTGGCGAACGTTCTGGAAGGTAGGGGTGAGGACGGTCCGCCCGGTCCTCGTCGCGGGCACCGTGCTCGCCACAGCCCGTGCCATGGGCGAGGCGATCATGCTCAGCATGGTGTCGGGCAGCGTGCCGTTCGCGCCCAATCCCGTCGACGGCTTGATCTTCTTCTTCGAGCCCTCGCAACCGCTGGCGGCGACGATCATCCACAACACCGAGGCGCTCAACTCACCGCCGATGAAGGCCACGCTGTACGCGATCGGGGCGGTGCTCTTGTTCTCGTCCGCGATGCTGTCGCTGATCGGCTGGACCGCCAAGCAGCCGATGCGCCGCTACGGGGTGATCGCGTGAGCGCCGTGCGGGCAGCCACGGCCGGCGTCCGTCCCCGAGCTGGCACGGGCAGCGCATACCGGTTGACCGATCGCATCGGGCTTGGCCTGGCATGGCTGTTCGGGCTGCTGTTCTGCGCGATCGCCGTCGCGATCGTCATCTACTTCCTGATCGAGGGGATCCGCTTCCTCCGCCCGAGCGTGCTGTTCACCAACCCGGTGCCCGGCGTCAGCGAGAGCCAGACCGGCGGCTTTCTTGACCCGATGCTCGGCACGTTCATCGTCGGGGCGATGGCGATGGCGATCGCGGTGCCGCTGGGCGTGGCGATCGCGGTGTGGCTGAGCGAGTTTGGGCGGCCGACAGCGCTCGCTCGCGTGGCCGAGTCCGCCATCGAGATGCTGGCCGGCGAGCCGGCGGTGGTGCTGGCGCTGTTCGGGTTGACCCTGTTCGAGCTCCACGCGCTCGGGTTCCTGAGCCAAGTCTCAAACGGCGTCGTGCTCGGACAGTCCTTCTTTGCCGCCGCGGCGCTGCTGTCGCTCGTCGGGCTGCCGATGGTCGTGGCCAATACGCGAGAGGGCCTCCAGGCGATCCCGAGTCACGTACGTGAGGCGTCGTATGCACTTGGCAAGACCAAGATCGCCACCACCCGGCGCGTGCTCCTCCCCGCCGCGCGTCCCTCGGTGATCACCGGCACCATGCTGGGCCTCGGACGGGTGATCGGCGACACCGCGATCGTGCTGCTGCTGCTCGGGGGAACGCTCAACTTCCAGAGCGCGAACTCGGTTCCGGTGCTCGGCCTGCTCCGCGGCACCGGCGACACGCTGACCGGGTACATCTATTACAACGCGCCGACCGGGGACGGAAACCAGCCGGATAAGGCGTACGCCGCGGCGTTCGTGCTGATGCTGATGGTGCTGGCGCTGAACCTCGGCGTGGATCTCGTGGTCAGCCGCTCGCGCAAGGCGGTCCGATGGAACTGAGAAAACCACCGCCCGTGCGGCGCCTGACCGGGATATGGACCCCGCCCACTCCCGCTCCCCCGGCAACAAACGGCAACGGCCACCATCCGGTTGCGTCGTTCGTCGGTCCTGCGCAACGCGCAGCGCCGAGCTCGATCGCCATCGACCGGATGCAGGTCGAGGAGCTGTCGGTCAACTACGGCGAGAAGCCGGCGGTCAAGTCGGTGTCGCTCCCCATCCGCCAGGGTGAGGTGCTTGCCTTGATCGGGCCGTCGGGTTGCGGCAAGACGACGCTGCTGCGCTCGCTCAACCGCCTGACCGAGCTTACCCGCGGCGCGTCGCTGAGCGGCCGGATCACGCTCGACGGCGTCGACATCGCATCGATGGAGGCGACCTCGCTCCGGCGCCGGGTGACGATGGTCTTCCAGCAGCCCAATCCGTTCCCGATGAGCGTGTTCGACAATGTCGCCTATGTCCTGCGTGAGCAGGCCTCGCGGCGTCCGCGGCGCGCTGTGGTGCGCGGCGCGGTCAACGACGCGCTTGCCCGCGCCGGCCTGCTCGACGAGGTGGCCGACAACCTCGATCACCCCGCGCTGCGCCTGTCAGGCGGTCAGCAGCAGCGGCTGTGCATCGCGCGGGCCCTGGCCGCCGACCCCGAGGTCCTCCTCCTCGACGAACCGTGCTCCGCGCTCGATCCGGTGTCCACCCGGCTGATCGAGGAGCTGATCATCAAGCTGCGCGAGGACGTCGCCATCGTGATTGTTACGCACAACCTGCAGCAGGCATACCGCGTCGCCGACTACGTAGCGTTCATGTACCTGGGTGAGCTGGTCGAGTACGGAAGCGCGCACAAGCTGTTCGGCACGCCAAGCCAGCAACGCACAAGGGATTACGTCGGCGGTGCCTTCGGTTAGGCGTGTGTCCGCAGCCTGCGCCGCCACGCTGCCGCTGGCGGTGCTCCTGACCGGCTGCGTATCGACGCAGACGGTCGCCGCCCGCGCCCGTCTGGTGGACGCCCGGATCATCGCCAGCCAGAGTTCGACCGAGGTGACGCAGGCTGATCCCTCGGTCAGCGTCGGAGTGCCAGCGGTGATCCGCGATCACACCGCAAACGCGATCGTGGTCACTGTGCGCAACGACTCGGGGCGTGCGTTGACCGACCTCCCGATCTCCGTCGGCGTCCGCACCCACTCGGGACGCGAGAACTATCTCAATCGCTCGGCCGACCTCGGGTACTTCGAGAGGCATATCGCATCGATCGGCTCCAGGGCGACCACCACGTGGGTCTTCATAACCGTTGCGCGCATCCCACCGGGGCGCGTGTTCGCCACCGTGGGCGTCGCCCAGCTGCATCCAAGCTTGAGTCGTTCGCTGCCGTCCATCACGGTGTCGCTTCGCACGACGCAGCCGGAGCGCGACGACCAGGTGACCCTGAACGTGTCGATTGTCAATCGCTCGGCGATTCCGCAGTACAACCTCCCGATCTATGCGGTCGCGCTTCGTGGCCACCGCGAGGTGGCGGCCGGGCGGACGACGCTCGCGCATGTCGGCACCAACGCGGCGACGACGTCGACGCTCGAGTTGCTCGGAAGCTTCCACTACGACTCGCTGCGACTGATCGCGTCACCCACGATCTTCAACTAGGAGCACGGCGATGAGCACGACCGAAACCGAAGTCACTCAGGAGCTATCGGCGCCGCCCCAGCCTGCCGATCAATATGAGAGCTGCGAGCATTGCTCGGCGCCGGTCGAGGCGACTCAGCGCTATTGCGTCGTGTGCGGCACGCGTCGAAAGCACGTGTACGACCCGGCGGCGCGGTTCCTGGCCGAGGCGACCGGCCACCGCCGCAGCGCGGGAGCGACGCGGGCCCGACAGTCTTCATCACCGCGCCGCTCCGCCGGACTTGGACTTGCCCTCGCGCTGGCCGCGATCCCGCTCGCGGTCGCGCTCGGCGTCCTGATCGCGCGCCCCGGGAACAATGTCAACAACAAGCTGCTTGCGGCGCTGCGCGCCGAGAAGCCGACCGTCGTCAACGTGACCGGCGGCGGGTCGGCCGGCGGCGCGACCGCTGTGGCCACAACCACCGCGGCCGCCACGTCGACGATGGCGGCTCGACTGACCAGCGCCTTCGGCCTGCAGCAGGGCTACGCGGTCGAGCTCGAGACGCTGCCAGGCTCAGGTACGACGCAGGCGACGGTGGCCGCGGCCGAAGGCAAGGCACGGGCACACGGAGCCACGGCGGTCGGTCTGATCAGCCAGTCCGACTTCAAGGTCACGCCCGCGCCGCCGGCCGGCGACTACGTGATCTACTCGGGCCAGTACAACTCGAGCGCCGCCGCCACCGCCGCGCTGGCCAAGCTCAAGCACGCGTTTCCGTCCGCGAAGGTGATCGCCGTCCGCTCGGCCAGCGCTGCCGCTTCTCCCGCTCCGGTGCTGTCGAGCACGCAGTACGGCAGCGCGCACGCGGTGACTGGGTACAAGCCGACTTCCAGCCAGCTCTCTCAGGGCGCGCAGATCGTCAACCAGGAGAGCAAGGAGACCAACGGCAACTACACCAAGTCGCAGCAGGGGCTGCCCGACGCGATCTCGGTGCCGTGATCGGGTTGCGCAACAAGCGGTCGAAGACCTCGGGCGAGGATCCCGGAACGCCGCCGCCGGCCGACCTCGAGCTGGAGGCTCAGCGCGACAGGCTGATCGAGCGCTTTGCGCACATGCAATCGGAGCTCGGCGGCTTGTTCTACGAGATGGCGATCCGCGACCACGTCCGGATGGAGGTGCTGATCCCCAAGGCGGCCGAGCTTCAGCGCGTCGACGCTGAGCTGGCCCAGGTCGAACGGATGATCGACTCTGGCAGTTCGAGCGTCGGCGGCAAGTGTCCGGCCTGCGGCGCCGTTTACGCCAGGGGCGCCGCGTTCTGCGCCCAGTGCGCGCATCCACTCGCCGCCTGATGATCGGCCGGCTGCGCAGAGTTCGCCTCACCTGGACGCAGGTCGCGATCGTGGCCGCCGCCTCCGCGCTGTCGACCGCGGTGATCATCGAGACGAGCACCCGCGGCAACGGTCTCTCGTACTCCACGCTGGCCGCGCTGCGCCAGCGCGTAGCGGTTCGCACCACGCCGTCCAGGACCGCGGCAGGCTCGGCGGCTGCGGTCACGACGCCGGCACAGGTATCGGCGCCGGCCGACACCCCCGCGGCCTCCACCAGTCCACCGGTCGACTCGAGCGGGCCAGTGGACACGGGCGATGACGCGAGCAGCACCGCCGGCGATGACAGCACGGGCGACGACAGCACCGGCGACGACAGCACCGGTGACGACATAACCGAGAGCGGCGCAACCGGCACCACCGGAACGAGCACGACCACCAGCCCCACCGCTCAGGTGGCCCACGTGTTCGTGATCGCGCTGACGACCACGAGCTACCGGGCCGCCTTTGGTCCAGGCTCGGTCGCGCACTACCTGAACGGAAAGCTCCGTCGGAAGGGCGTCCTGCTCACCGGCTACCGGACACTGGGCGGGTCAGAGCTCCCCGACTACCTAGCCATGGTCAGCGGACAGGCGCCGAATGCGGACACGAGAGCCGATTGCACTACGTACGCCGAATTCTCGGAGTCGGCCAAAGCGGCGTCTGACGGCCAGGTCGCCGGCCCCGGCTGCGTGTATCCGGACACGGTGCTGACGGTCGCCGACCAGGCCACCGCCGCGGGCAAGCAGTGGAAGGCGTATCTGGCGGACATGGGCAGCTCCACCTGCGTGCACGCCAACTCGAATGCGGCCGACGACGCCACGCTGCCCGGCGCGGGCAGCGACTACGACACGCGACACAACCCGTTCATCTACTTCCATTCGCTGCTCGACCTTGGCGGGTGCGCCAGCAACGACGTGGGCCTGCAGGACCTGACCAAGGATCTGCGCAAGGCCAAGCGCACACCGACCTACGCGTTTATCGCTCCCGGGCTGTGCGAAGAGCCCTCGGCCGGCCCCTGCCCGGACGGAGGCCCCGGAGGGCTGGCCGGCGAGGACGCGTTCCTGAAGCAGGTGGTGCCCGCCATCCTCGCCTCATCGGCCTACAAGCAGGGAGGGGTGCTGATGATCGTGTTCGCGAAGGCGCCGGCGACGAACAGCTCCGGGCCGGTGCGCACGGGGGCGTTGATGCTCTCCCCGAAGGTCAAGGCGGGGTCGAGGGTCTCCACCCGCTACAACCCCTACTCCGTCCTGCGCTCGATCGAGGACCTGCTCGGCTACACGCCGCTGGTGCATGCCAGCACCGCCAAGTCGTTCGCGAATCTGGTGACCGGCAGCACCTAGTGCCGCTCCCATCACGGCACTAGCCGGCGCGCCCCCGGGCGGACTGGGACCCGGCCGAGTTCCCAGTCCGTCCCCAAGGCCAACCGACGGGGCCTACTTCTTCTTGCTCGAGCTCGTCGGCTCGAACGGCGTCTTGGCCCCTGCCTTCGCCGGGCTCGGGCACTTGCCGGACAGAAATAGCCGGAAGGGTCCGTCCTCGGCGCCGGTCGTGTCGCTCACCACGAGCTCCACGACAGCCCCCGGCTGAGGCTTCGCGCCCTTCGGCGATCCTTTCGGAAGGTAGGGGCACAATGGATCGGTGGTGTCGAGCGAGCCCTCGGCGACGTTGGGAGCCGGGATGACACCGCCCGCACCCGCGTTGCAGTTCAGAGCATCGCCAGGGATCGTGCCCGAGCAAACGAGGCTCACTTTCGAGTCGGGGATCCCCGTGGGCTCGAACACAGAAGGCGCGCCGTTGTAGTCGTCAATCGTTGTGTAGTCGCTGGGCTTGCGATTGACGAAGATCGTGTAGGCGGTGATGCCCCAGTCGCAGCTGAACTGATAATTGAGCAGGTTCGGATCCAGGGAAGTGGGCTTGGCCCGCGACACGGTTCCGCCGCACGAGGTGTTCGACTCCGGTGTGGGAGCGGCCGCCAGGGCCGACTGCGTAAGCCATCCGCCACCGAGGGCACACGCGAGCGCCGCCGGCACCCACCATCTCCGGGCGAGGCGGTTCGCCTTGCGATGCAACACAGCTAGACCTCCGTCTATCGATTGATACGGCGGGTCGGCCGCAGCTTGGAAGTACTCCATCAACTTGAAAGGCGATTGCCCGACCCGGCAATCCTCAGAATTTTTACAGAATTTGTGAAGTTTGTGCCGGCCGCCCACATTCGCCCGGCGTTGACAGCGATCGGCAAATTCAATAATCTTGATCGACATTGTCCAGTAATCGCCTGATCGAGCTCCCAGCCGACGTCATCCGGGAAGTCATCGCAGCCGGTAGCCGGCTGGCTCCAACGGGCATGCCGGCACGATGTAGGGCGTAGACGCCCGTTCTCCAAGCCCCGGGATCGAAGGGTTACGACGGCGACCCCGGAGGCCTCTCCTCTCATGCGGCCAGGGCGGCTTCGTGCCGCCCTGGCCGCGACCGAAGCCGCTTCGGCCATTCGGAGACGCGGTGGCGATATGCCCGCGCTGACTTCGCAACCACTAATCGTCCGAAAGGGACAACCGCCATGCCTCGACATCTCTCCATGTCCACTTGTGATGCCTGGTACCGCCGTTTCCGACGGCCGATCACACGGGCGACCGCCATCTCGGCCGCCGCGGTGCTCGTAGCGGCGGGGACCGCGGTCGCAGCGACGCCCACTGCGCCGCCGCCGGTCACGATCCTCACATCGAGCGGCCACGTTGCCCCGGGCGACATCTTCGTCACCGCGACGGGCGATACGAGCACCTATGCGAACGGCGCCGAGATTCTCGATCGCCGCGGCGACATCGTCTGGTTCCACCCAGCCCCGCAGGGACAGACTGCAGCCGACTTTCGCACCCAGACGTATCTGGGCAAGCCTGTCCTCACCTTCTGGCAGGGAACCGGGCTCGGCGGCCTCTCGAGCGGCACCGACTACATCTACAACGACCACTACCAGCAGATCGCGACCGTGAACGCCGGCAACGGGCTGAGCGCCGACGGACACGAGTTCCTGATCACCCCGTGGAACACGGCATTGATCCTCGCGTATACGACCGCCACCGCCAATCTGACATCGATCGGCGGCCCCGCGGACCAGACCGTGATCAACGGCGTCGTCCAGGAGATCGACATCAGGACGGGACGGGTGTTGTTCCAGTGGAACAGTGAGGACCATGTGCCCTTCAGCCAGAGCGAGCAGCCGCTGCCCGCCTCGCCGAGCACGCCATGGGACTGGTTCCACATCAACGCGGTTCACATCGACACCGACGGCAGCCTCCTGATCGACGCGCGGGACACGTGGACGACGTACAAGGTCAACCGCTTCACGGGCAGCGTCATCTGGCAGCTGGGCGGCAAGGCCAGCACCTTCGCGCTGCGTGCCGCGCCGGGCCAGACGCTCGACGACGCCGGTGAGATCTTCGCCTGGCAGCACGACCCCGACGCGATCGGCCACGACGAGTACACGTTCTTCGATAACGAGTCGGCCGGAACGCCCGTGTTCTCCGTCAGCCGGGCGGTGACCGTGAAGCTCGACCCACGCGACCACGTGGCAACGCTGATCGGCTCCGATGATCAGCCCGAGGGACTCCTCGCCGCGTCACAGGGGAACGCGCAGACGACCCCAGACGGTGGGCTGTTCGTCGGGTGGGGGGCGCTTCCCTACTTCTCGGAATTCGACCCGTCAGGACACCTCGTGTTCAACGCCGAGTTCCCCACGGGCGTAAACACCTACCGCGCCTACGTCCTCCCGTGGCATCCGGCTTCGTTCCAGTAGGGACAGGCGAACGGTAGGGCTGGGCAACTGACATGCGGTCCGGTCACGGGACCTAAGCGTGACCGGACCGCGCGACTCGTCCGCTAACGAGTCACCCAGGCGTCAGGGTCGGCGGCCAGGCGGTCAACCGCCTTTGGCAATTTGCCGCTTGCCACGTCCGCGACGGACACGTGCTCGAGGACGCTTCGCAAGTTCTTGCGTACCGCGATCCACACCCGCGGCAGCGCGCTGGCGGGGCCGGGATAGTCCCGGCTCTCGGGCGGTTCGCCGCGGACGCTCGCGAGCGGACCCTCGACCGCTCGGATGATGTCGGCGATCATCACCTCACCTGCCGGCCGGGCCAGTCTGAACCCACCATCGACACCCCGCTGGCTGCGCACGATCCCGCTTTGACGCAGCTCACCGAGGATGTTCTCGAGGAAGTTCAGCGGAATATCTTGGGCGGTGGCGATGCGCTCTGCCTTGACCGGCCGCTCGTCATCCGTCGTCGCCAGCTCCACAACCGCCCGCACCGCGTAATCCGCCTTGGCTGAGATTCTCAAGCGAGTCCCCTGGCGCGCATCGCAACCATGTCAATCGACATTATCCCCCGCCATCTCTTTACATGCTCGGCCACAGCGCGAAGGAAGGGGCCGTTGGTTGGAGTCCGACCGAGGGCTTCACGCCGATCTCAAGGAATCTGCCGTGCCGGGATAACCGTCGCGCGCGTTCGCCGTGTAGCTTCGGTCCGGTTTCCGTCCGGTGGTCGACGGCCCCGGCCTACACGGTCAGGGGTTCCGGGCGCCGCGGCGGCGCAGGTCCACGTTCATCCACGGCATCGAGGACGACGCGCGAGATCTGATCGAACCCGTTAGCCCGCTCGCCGTACTCCGTCAAGCCCGAGCAGGAGAGGGGACAAAAACCGGCGTCATCCCGGTCCAGCACGTAATCGATGCACGCGGTCAGCGCTTGCACATCGGCGGGATCGGTCGCAGGGAACATGCCCACCCTCAACTGGTTGCGGCCCAGCTTGCGATAGGGCTCGACATCGACGATCCCGTTGACCCGCAGGGTCGCGGCCAGGTTGGCGGCGTTGACTCGATCGTCGAAGTCGATTGTCCCGACCACGAGAGAGCGCTTCGCGGGGTCGGCAACGAACGGCTTGGCGTGGGGATGGCGTATCGCCCAGCCGTAAAGATGCGCCGCTGAGTCCGTCGTCCGCTTCACCATCCCCTCAAGGCCACCGTTTTCGAGCATCCACCCGATCTGCTCTGTCAGAAGGACCAGCGTGGCGACGGCTGGCGTGTTGTACGTCTGGTCCTTGACCGAGTTCTCCAGGGCGGTCCGCAACGACAGAAAGTCGGGGATCCATCGTGACTCGGCGGTGACGCTCGGGCGGCTCACCGCGATCTCCTCGACCCGGGCCAGGGCCGCCGGACTCAGGAGCGCCAACCACAACCCGCCGTCCGATGCGAATCCCTTCTGGGGAGCGAAGTAGTACGCATCCGCCTGCTCGACGTCCAGCGGCAGCCCGCCCGCTGCCGAGGTGGCGTCGATCAACACGAGCGCCTCGCCGGCGTCCTGGGGACGGATGACCGGGACCATCACCCCCGTGGAGGTCTCGGTGTGGGCCCAGGCGATCACATCCGCGGCCGGATCGGCCTGAGGGGCGGGCGCGTCGCCGGCCGGCGTGTCGATGACGATCGGGTCGCGCAGAAACGGCGCCGCGCGCGTGCAGGCCGCGAACCTGGACGAGAACTCGCCGTAGCTCAGATGGAGAGCGCGCTCGCGCACGAGGCCCGCGGTGGCGGCATCCCAGAACGCCGTCGCCCCGCCGTTCCCGAGTACGACCTCATACCCGTCGGCGAGGCTGAACAGCTCCCGTAGCCCGGACCGCACAGCGGCAACGAGCTGCTTCACCGGCGGACGACGATGCGAGGTCCCCATCAGCGACCGGCCCGCCCCTGCCAGATGGTCGAGCTGCTCGGGCCGGATACGAGACGGGCCACAGCCAAACCGGCCATCCGCGGGCTTCAAATGCGCAGGAATCTCAACGGCCGCCAGGTCGGTCATCGTGCCACCGGCCGCCTGATCAAGGGTGCGCCCGGCTGGGAAGGTCAGCGCTTCGGGTGGCAACCCTCCTCAGGGCCGCGATCAGTGCGTCGACGTCCGCGCACGTGTTGTAGACGGCCATCGAGGCGCGAACCGTGCCCTCGTGGCCGAACCGGCGAACGATCGGCTGGGCGCAGTGGTGACCTGCCCGCACCGCAATTCCGTCCCGGTCGAGCTCGGCGCCGATCTCCTCGGGGGTGAGCCCGGGAAGAACGAAGGACAGGACCGCCGCCTTGTCGGGCGCCGTGCCGATCAGCTCGAGCCCGGGCACAGTGTGCAAGGCCGCGGTGGCGTACCTCAGTAGCTCGTGCTCGTGCCGAGCGATGTTCTCCCGGCCGAGCCGCTCCACGTACTCGAGCGCGGCGCCCAGCCCGACCGCATCCGCGATGCTCGCCGTGCCGGCCTCGAATCGCTCCGGCGCCGTCTGGTACTCAGTGTGCTCGAAGGTGACATCGCGGATCATGTTGCCGCCACCCTGCCACGGGGGCATCGCGTTCAGGAGGTCCCGCTTGCCGTGCAGGACGCCGATGCCCGTGGGTCCGAACACCTTGTGCCCTGAGAACGCATACCAGTCACTGTCGAGCAGCTGCACGTCGACGGGCATATGCGAGACCGCCTGCGCTCCGTCGATCAGCACCCGCGCGCCGTAGCGGTGAGCGAGCTCGGTCATCTCGCGCGCAGGGGTGACCGTGCCCAACACGTTCGACACGTGCGAGAACGCGACGATCCGCGTCCGGTCCGAGAGCAGACGCTCGAACTCGTCGAGCATCACCTGGCCGCGGTCGTCGACCGGGGCCACGCATAGGCGCGCGCCGGTCTCCTGGCACAGCTGTTGCCAGGGGACGATGTTCGCGTGATGCTCGAGCCAGGTGATGAGGATCTCGTCGCCCGGACCGACGTTGTTCGCTCCCCAGGATTGGGCGACGAGGTTGATCGCCTCTGTCGTGCCGCGGACGAACACGATCTCGTCGCTCCCTGACGCGTGGAGGAACCGGGCGGCGGTGTCCCTTGCCCGCTCATAGGCATCCGTGGCCCGCGCCGCCAGTTCGTGCGCGCCACGATGGATGTTCGAGTTCTCGTGCCGGTAGAACTCGCTCAGGCGATCGATCACCGCTTGCGGCTTGTGGGTGGTCGCGCCGTTGTCCAGCCACACGAGCCGGTGTCCGTGCACCGTCTCGGCCAGTGCCGGAAACTGGCCCCGCACGACATCGACGTCCAAGCCGGGGTGTGCCCCCGGAGCGGCGGTCGCCTTCGGCGCGCCCGGGATCACCGGTCCCGCCGCGAGTCCCAGGGGGCGTGCCTCCCGCAGGAAGTACGACGTGTCTGCGAAAGGATCCTCGATCGCGCCGCGCGGCTCACCGGCGAGCCCAAGCCGCGCGAGCGGGATCGGATCTCCGCTGAGCTCGACGAACCCGCTCGCCGCGGAAGGCGGCAACGAGGTGGGCGCCGCCGCTGCCGCGGACCTGGGGACGTCGAGCACGTATGACCATCGTTCCGGGGTTGCCTCCCCGCCGGCATCGTGCGGCCCCGTGCTCGGTAGATCGAGTTCCGCCGCCAGGTCTCCGAGCGCGGCCTGCGCCTCGGTCATCTGCCCGTTGACCGCCGGCGGAGTGACCGGCGGCGGGCGCAGCGCCGTGCGCTCGGCGTCGAGCCGGACCGGATCGAGTTGCTCCTGATCGAGCCCGGGCAAGAACGCCCCGGGCATCGCCCTGAACATCTCGTTGGCGAGCCGTTCCATCTCCGCCAGGTCGAACGGACCGCCCTTCTGCACGCCTCCCGCCCGCGCCCGGGTGGGCGGCGGCGACGGTGGGCGTGCGCCGTTCGGAGCGGTGCCGTTGTGGTTACTTGCGGTAGACATGGTCATACTCGTGGTACTTGGTGACATCGACGTTCTCGAGCAGCGCCACTGCGTCGTCGGTCAGGATCGCCGCCGAGCAGTACAGCGAGATCAGGTAGGAGGCGATCGCCTTGCGGCTGATGCCCATGAACTTCACTGACAGTCCGAGCCCCTGATCCCCGGACGGGCCCGGCTGGTATAGGCCCACGACGCCCTGGCGGCTTTCGCCGGTCCGCAGCAGAAGGATCTGCGTTTTGTTGCCCTTCACCTCGAGCTTGTTGGTCGGGACGATCGGAATCCCGCGCCAGGTGATCACGGGCGAGCCGAACAGGCTGACCGTCGCCGGTGGCACGCCGCGACGCGTGGCTTCCCGGCCGAACGCGGCGATCGCCCTCGGATGAGCGAGGAAGAAGGCCGGCTCCTTCCACACGAGCGTGATCAACTCGTCGAGGTCATCGGGCGTCGGGGGACCGGTCATCGTCTTGAGCTTCTGGGTCGGCGCCACATTGGTGACGATTCCGTAGTCCCGGTTGTGCAGCAGCTCGGATTCCTGGCGCTCCTTGATCGTCTCGATTGCCAGCCGCAACTGCTCCTTGATCTGGTCGTGCGGGCTGCTGTACAGGTCAGACACACGGGTGTGGACATCGACCACGGTGGTAACCGAGCTCAGGTAGAACTCGCGCGGGTTCTCCTCGTAGTCGACGAACGTCTCGGCCAGCTCGCGCTCGTCCTCGCGCTGGGAGCAGGCGGTGATCACCCGCGACTCGTCCTTTACTCGGTTGAGCCGGTAGATGCCGGCCTCGACCGCGACCCAGGGCAGCAGGTGAACCAGCCAACGTGGTGTGATCGACAGCATCGTTGGTGCTGTCTTCTGAGCGTTGGCCAGCTGACGCGCGGCAACATCGCCAAGCGCCAGGCGGGATTCTGTAGTGGTAGCCATCGTATTTCCTTTCCAGTCCGTCGATTGCCCGGTCCTCTACACGGCCGCCGCGACCGCGGCTCGGACGGCGCCGCCATCGGCGTCGAACAGCCCTTCCACGGAGAAGTACCGCTCGCCAGTGTCATAGGAGAAGGTCAGGACGACGCTTCCGGTGGGAATGTCAGGCAGCTTCTGCGCGACCGCTGCGAGCGCCGCACCAGAGGAGGGACCGACGAAGATTCCCTCCTCACGGGCGACGCGCACGGCGTAGGCAAAGGCGTCCTCCTCGCTGACCATGATGACGCCGTCGATCGTGTCGAGGTGAAGGTTGCGGGGCACGAACCCGGCACCGATTCCCTGCAGGCGATGAGGGGAGGGCTTGCCGCCGCTGATCACGGGTGACTTCTCCGGTTCCACCGCAAACGTCTGCAGACGCGGGAAATGCTCCTTTAGTACCTCGCTCACGCCGGTGATGTGACCGCCGGTCCCCACGCCGGTGATCAGGAAGTCGATCCCGTCGGGAAAGTCAGCGAGGATCTCCGGCGCCGTCTGGCACCGGTGAACCTCGACGTTGGCCTCGTTCTCAAACTGCTGGGGCATCCATGCTCCCGGTGTTTCCTCCACGATCGCAGCAGCTCGTTCGATCGCTCCTTTCATCCCGAGCTCGCGCGGCGTGAGCTCGAGGTCGGCCCCGTACACCGCGAACAGACGCCGACGCTCGATCGACATCGACTCGGGCATGACCAGCAGCAGCCGGTAGCCCTTGACAGCCGCGACGATAGCGAGGCCCACGCCCGTGTTGCCCGACGTGGGCTCGACGATGAGGCCCCCGGGCCCGAGCAGGTCGCGGGCTTCGGCGTCCTCGATCATCGACAACCCGATGCGGTCCTTGATGCTCCCGCCGGGGTTGGTTCGCTCGGCTTTCATCCACACCTCGACTCGTGGATCGAACAGGCGGTTGATCCGGATGTGAGGGGTGTTGCCAATCGTCTCGAGCACGTTGTTGAATCGCATGTCGGTCTCTCCGTTTCTCGTACCGTGACGATCACGGCTCGTTGCTAGATGTTGAATTCGAGAAGGTCATCAGCTGGGGATGAGTCGCCGCTACGGCGTTCCACCCGCGCGGTCGGCATGACCACCGAGTACGGAGGAACGCTCCGCGTGAGCCAGACGTTGCCGCCGATCCGGCTGCCGTGACCGATCACGGTGTCGCCACCGAGAATCGTGGCGTTGGCGTAGATCACGACGTGATCGCCGATCGTGGGATGGCGCTTGACAGATTGCAAACCCTTGTTCACCCGCGCGGCCCCCAGGGTGACACCTTGGTACAGCCGCACGTATTCGCCGAGCACCGCTGTCTCCCCGATGACGATGCCGGTGCCGTGATCGATGGCGAACGATGGACCGATCCGCGCGCCCGGATGGATATCTATCCCGGTGACGCTGTGGGCGACCTCGGTCAGCAGTCGGGCGAACAGCGGCGCATCGGGGTAGAGCTCATGCGCGATGCGGTGTACCGCGATGGCCAGGAATCCCGGATAGGCGACGATGACCTCGTCGAGACTGTGAGCCGCCGGGTCTCCCTCGTAGATGGCGCGTGCGTCGAGCAACACGCATTCGCGGGTCAGAGCCAGCCGGGAGAATGCGCGCTCCACCACCCGCGCGCGATCACCCGTCGGGGCCGCGAGGCCGCTCAGAGCCTGCTCGAGCAGGCTCCTCAATGACGAGATCTCGCTGGTGATCCCGTCAGCCGCCTGGTCCGGCGTCGCGTAATGAGGGAACAGGAGCCCGAGCATGCCGAAGGCAAACTGCTCGGCCTGCTGGCGGAGCCCCGGTGGCAACTCGTGGTCGACGCGCTCGCGTAACAGCACCCCCGCGAGCACGTCGCCCGCGGACGAACTCTCGTCGCCGAGTGGCCGAGCAGCAGCCATCAGACCTCGCCTGCAGATCCCATCGAAAGCGTCCAGATCACGGCTCAGTTCACCTATGACGCCGATTCTGGTTCGCTCGGCGCGGAGCCACATCGCATGTTTGTCGTTTATGGCGCTTGTTATGAGGTACTCGACCTCCTCCGTAGTTCCCACCGACGCCGGGTCTCGAGAAGTTCGATAGACTTGGTGGTGTATCGTCGCCGTCGATCGGTGAGCATTCCTTGCTAGTGGACCGGACAAGCCGCGGCCCGAATGGGCGAGCTCAGCGCGTCATGCAGCGAACGACGCTCATGATTCCCGACGGGCTCCACAGACGGCTTCGCGAGATCGCGTCTGAACGGCAGGTGTCGATGGCGACCATCGTGCGCGAGGCGCTCGAGGAGCACGTGGCCCGGGCTCGACCGATTCCGCGCAGCCTCGGCGTCGGCAGTTCCCGCTCGACAGAGACGGCTCTGCCCACGGCGGCCGAACGGCCGGAGCCCCACGGTTGCCCCTGATCCTCGACACGGGCCCTGTCTGCGCGTCGCTCGATCGTTCGGACCAGCATCACCTCGCGTGTCGATCGCTCATCGAGACGAGCGACGAGACACTTGTCATCCCGGCTCCGGTCCTTGTGGAGGTCGACTTCTGGATCCGGGAGCGCCTCGACCCCAGCGTTCTGCTCGCGCTCCTGGCCGACATCGAGGCCGGCGCGTACGTCGTGGAGGACCTTCGTCCCCCGGATTACGCCCGCGTTCGACAAATCTGCGACCGTCATGCGGACGCCGCTATTGGCTTCGTCGACGCCGCGGTGCTGGCGATCGTCGAGCGCCTCGACGAGACGAAGCTGGCCACCTTCGACCGTCTGCACTTCGGCGCCGTCCGTCCTCGCCACGTCGATGCCCTGACACTGCTTCCGGCTGGCTCTCCAGCTGGTACGGACGCTGCGGGGCTCTGGAGCGTGAACGAACCGCCTAGACGGCGCTCGGCTACCTGTTCTGGCTGATCGCCGGGCACCCGGTCACGGTGGCGGGCGAGTCGCCAGCCGGCGCTTTCAGGCTGGCTGGGCGTGGCGCGCCGTTTGCCCGGGGAACCTGTGCTCGCTGCTGCGGTTTGGAGGTAGCGCACCGCGACGAGGCAGGCGATCAGTCCGAGGAGCCGACGGAGGTTGCGTTCGGGGAGGCGTCGTTGGAGGCGGGCGCCGCAGTAGCTGCCGGCGAACCCGCCGGCGCCGAGGCAAGCGCCGAGTAACCACTGCGGTGCGATCGCACCGCCGTGAATGGCCTGAAGCACCTGATAGGTCGCGATTCCCACGACCGAAGTGAGGAACGTCGCCGCGAGCGTCGCCGGCGCCACCTCGTAGACGGAGTAGCCCAACGCGATCAGAAGCGGTGCGAGGATCGAACCGCCGCCAATCCCGTAGAGCCCGCCGACCACCCCCACCACGAGCGCGAGTAGCCACGTGGCCTGACGGTGGCGGCGGGTCGGCGCGGGACGTGGTCGGATCAGGTTCTGGGCGCCAAGCAGCAGCCACAGCCCGAGCGGGAGCAGCACCAGGCCGGCGATCACGGTGAAGCTCCGCTGACCGGAGAACAACTCGACGCGAAGCACCGCTCCGGCGATCACGCCGGGGAGCGTGCCGGCGACGAGCAAGCCGGTAAGCGGACCGCGGAGCCGGTGCTCTCGCGCAAACCGCAACATAGCGCCCGGGGTGGCAGCGACGTTGAAAAGGAGGTTGGTCGGCGTCACCGACGGGCTGGGAACGTGCAGCACGCTGAGCTGGACGGGGAGGAGCAGCACCGCGCCCGACACGCCGGCCGGCGTCGTCAAGAGCGCGAGTAGGAACGCGAGGACGGCGCCGACCGGCCATTGCCAATGCACCCGCGCAGAGTAGCCCCCGTCGGTTAGCGGGGGGAGCGCCCAGCCTCAGCGTCAGACAGCGATCTTCACAGCAAGGCACCCGTCGCAAGAAGGGACCGCCCGCTCGATACGCGTGCAGTCGCGGATGCTCCGGCTACTGAAGTCCGGTGCGCACGGAGGTGATCCGGCCTGTGTTCAGCCCGAACCAGTGCATGCGGCCAACGTAGCGCGCGTGCTCGACCTTCAGGCAGCGGTCCATGATGACCGTTACACCGCCGTCCTGTGCGATCCGCGCGCCCTCCGTGTTGATCACGCCGAACTGACACCACAGGGTGCCGGCACCGATTGCGACGGCGTCCCGCGCGATCGCCGGAAGCGCATCTGGCGCGCGGAACACGTTGACGACGTCCACCGGTTCGGGGACGTCGAGCAGGCTCGCGTAGCTCTCCGCGCCGAGGACGTCGGTCTCGCGGGGATTCACCGGGATCACCCGGTAGCCGTGCCGCTTGAGGTAGAAGCCGACGAAGTGGCTGGCCCGCAGTTCGTTGCTCGACAGCCCGACGATCGCGATCGTGCTCGCCGTGTGGAGCACTCGCTGGATCGTCATGGGGTCCTGGTATTGCTCGAGCTCGGTCATCTCAAGCGGGCGAGCCCCTGCTCTAGGTCCCAAATCAGATCCTCGACCGATTCGGTGCCGACCGACAGTCTGACCGTTCCGGGTCCGACGCCTGCCGCCTCCAGTTCGGCGTCGCTCAGTTGGCGGTGGGTCGTACTGGCGGGATGGATGATCAGGCTCTTGGCGTCGCCGACGTTGGCCAGGTGCGACCAGAGCGTAACGCCGCGGATCAGCTCTTGCCCACCGGTCCGCCCGCCGGCACAGTCGAACGAGAACACCGCGCCCGCGCCCCGCGGCAGGTATTTCTTGACGAGCGGCCGATAGCGACTCTCGGGCAGACCGGGGTGGGTGACGTTGGAGGCCACCTCATGCGACTCGAGGAATGTCGCGACCGCCAGTGCGTTGTCGACATGGCGTTCCATTCGTAGCGACAGCGTCTCGAGACCTTGCAAGAACAGGAACGCGTTGAGTGGCGCGAGCGCCGCGCCGAGATCGCGCAGCGTCTCGGCCCGCAGCTTCATCAGATACCCGTAGGTCCCGAACGTCTCGTGGAACTGCAGGCCGTGGTAAGCGGGCGACGGATCCGCGATCGCCGGAAAGCGTCCGTTCGACCAGTTGAACGTGCCGGACTCGACGACCACGCCGCCGATGCTCGTGCCGTGGCCCCCGATGAACTTCGTCGCCGAGTGGATCACGATGTCGGCCCCCCATTCGATCGGGCGGCACAGGTAGGGCGTTGCGAAGGTGTTGTCCACGATCAGAGGGAGATCGTGGTCGTGCGCGATCGTCGCCACGGTCTCGATATCAAGCACGTTGCCCGCCGGGTTGCCGATCGTCTCGCCGAACAACGCCTTGGTGTTCGGGCGGATCGCCTTGCGCCACGCGTCGGGATCGTCGGGATCGACCCACGTCAGCTCGACCCCCATCTTTCGGAGCAGGTGCTTGAACTGGTTCACCGTCCCGCCGTACAGCGCTGAGGACGAGACGACGTGGTCGCCCGGTTGCAGCAGTGTGAACAGCGCGGCCGCTTGTGCGGCGATCCCGCTGGCGAACGCCACCGCGCCGCACCCACCCTCGAGGCTCGCTACGCGCTCCTCGAAGACAGCGACGGTTGGATTCATGATGCGTGAATACGTGTTCCCGTACTCCTGCAGGTTGAAGTACGCCGCCGCCGATTCTGGGTCCTCGAACACGTAGCTGGTCGTCTGGAAGATCGGCACCGCACGAGCTCCCGTGTTCGGGTCGGGCCGCTGTCCCGCGTGGAGCTGCCGGGTTTCGAAGCCGAACACACGGGCCTCCTCGGGTCGGTCGCGCTCGCCGGTCACGAGTTCTCGTCCAGGAAGCGGCGAACGATGGGCGTTTGACGAGCCTCCTCGAGCAGGAAGCAGTCGTGACCGTATGGGGCGTCGATCACATGTAGCTCGACCGGCTTGCCGAGTCTCCGAAGCGCGGTCTCGATCTCTCGCGATCCGGACGGCGGATACAGCCAATCGGAGCTGAAGGCGATCAGCAGCGTTCGTGCCGACACGGGCTCGAAAGCCCGGCTCAGCGACCCGCCGCCGTACTGACGGGCAAGATCGAAGTAGGTCAGGGCCCTGGACGTGTATAGGTACGTGTTCGCGTCGAACCGCTTGACGAACGAGTCGGCTTGGTGCCGGAGGTAGCTCTCAACCTCGAACTCCGGCTCGCTGATCGTGTAGCGGATGTCGTCGGCGAACTGGAGTCGCCGGCCGAACTTGTGATCGAGCGCCGGGGCGGACAGGTAGGTGATGTGGCCGATCATTCGCGCGATGCCCATGCCCGCGTTCGGGGCGTCCGGCGTGCCGTGGTAGTGGCCTCCCTGCCACGCCGGGTCGCGCATTATGGCGTCTCGGGCGATTGCGTTCCACGCCAGGCCCTGCGGGTGAAGCGCGTGAGTGCTGGCGATCGCTACGACGGACTCGACCTGGTTTGGGAACAGGATCGCCCACTCGAACGCCTGCATGCCCCCGAGCGAACCGCCGGCCACCGCGGCGAGCCGCTCGATCCCGAGCTCGTCCAGGAACGCGCGCTCCGTTCTCACCATGTCCGCAACGGTGATCACGGGGAAGTCCGAGCCATACGGCCTGCCTGAGGCCGGGTCGAGCGATGACGGTCCCGTGGTCCCGCGGCAGCCGCCGAGCAGGTTCGTGGAGATAACAAAGTACCGGTCGGTGTCGAAGGCCTTGCCGGGTCCGATCATCCCGTCCCACCAGCCGAGCCCCTTGCCGGCTGCACCGTCGCGATCGTCGGCTCCGAATCCGTCACGGGTGCTCCGGCCCGCCGCCGTGTTCGAGTAGCCGGCGGCGTGGGCGTCGCCGCTGAGCGCGTGGCAGACCATGATCGCGTTGTCGCGCCGAGGTGAGAGCTCGCCGTACGTTTCGTAGGCCACGCGCACGGGATGCAGGTCGCGTCCGCAGTCGAGCCGCACCGGATCGGGCAGATCGAGGTACTGGGTTTCGACGGGTCCGACCGAGTCGGCCGCGAGCGTCGATGCTTGCGCCGTGCGCACCGTCATGTCTCTGTCGCGGAAGGTCCTGATATTGTCGAGTTTCCGAATCGAGAAACTACACTACGTTAGGAAAGAGGCCGCGGAATGAGCACGACGATCGACAACGGAGTCAACGTTCAGGCGCTGCTCGAAGCGCGCGATGTGCTCGAGGGCGCGCCGGAGGCCGCCCAGTTTACGTGGCGGGCATCGTCCAAATGGCAGAACGGCGTTCACAGCACGACGAGTATCCAGAACTACTTCGGCCTCGGCGAGGAGCAGCGTCACAAGACGGAGAGCGTGTTCGCCGCGGATCACCCCGAGACCTTCGCTGCCCCGGACGAGGGCATCACGCCGATCGAGTACCTCCTAGTCGCGCTAGCGAGTTGCCTGACCGCCGGGGTGGCGTCCGTTGCCCAGAATCGCGGGATCCAGCTGCGCTCCGTCGAGTCGACCGTTGAGGGCCACCATGACGTCCGTGGGATCCTCGGCGTCGACAGCGACGTCCGCAACGGCTTCAACGACATCAAGGTGACGTTCACGATCGACGCGGACGCGTCCAAGGAAGAGATCGAGGCGCTGGTCGCCCAGTCCCAGAAGCGCTCCGCGGTGTTCGACGCACTCTCGAACCCGACCGAGGTCACCGTCACCGTTGCGTGAGAGACCTCGCCACTGAGCGGTGAGGGACTCGCCATCGAGCGCATAACGACGGTTGTCATCGGCGCGGGACACGCCGGCCTGGCCGCGAGCCACTTTCTGGGCGAGCGGTCGATCGACCACGTGGTGCTGGAGCGCGGGGAGGTGGCGAACTCCTGGCGGCACGAACGCTGGGACTCCCTGCGGCTGCTCACGCCCAACTGGCAATGCCGTCTGCCCGGTCTGAGCTACGACGGCCCGAACCCGGACGGCTACATGACGATGGCCGAGGTGGTCGAGCTGATCGAGCGTTTCGCCGCGCCCGCTCGCGGTTGCGTTCGGACCGGGACGAACGTCACCTCGGTGCGGCGCACCGACGACGGCTACCGGGTGATCACGAGCAGCGGTGAGATCCGGTGTCGGGCGATCGTGCTCGCCAGCGGGGCTTGCAACCGGCCGTCGGTGCCGGACCTTGCCCATGCCGTGCCGCAGAGTGTCGAGCAACTGACGCCGTTCGACTACCGCGACCCCAGCCGACTTCCCGACGGCGGCGTGCTTGTCGTCGGGGCGTCGGCGACCGGCGTGCAACTGGCGGCTGAGCTGAGGAAATCGGGCCGGCCGGTGATGCTCTCGGTCGGCGAGCACGTGCGCTTACCGCGGACGTACCGAGGCCACGATGTGCTGTGGTGGATGGACGCATCGGGCGTCTGGGACGAGCGCTACGACGAGCTCGAGGATCTCAAGAGGGCGCGGCGGCTACCGTCGCCGCAGCTCGTCGGGACGCCCGAGCGAGCGACGCTCGATCTGAACGCGCTGTCTGAGCTGGGAGTCGAGCTCGTGGGCCGCTGGGCAGCCGTCCGTGACGGCCGGGCGCTGTTCTCTGGCGGTCTGCGCAATGTCTGTTCGCTCGCGGATCTGAAGATGGACCGGTTGCTCGGCGTCTTCGACGAGTGGGCCGAGGCCGGCGGACTGGACGGCGAGTTCGACCCGTCCGAACGCTTCGACCCGACTCAGGTGCCTCGTTCGCCGCGGTTGCAACTCGACCTCTCGAGCGGCGAGGTCCGCTCGATCGTCTGGGCAACGGGATTTCGGCCCGACTACCGGTGGCTCGAAGTGCCAGTCCTCGACGCCAAGGGTCAGCTCCGCCACGACGGCGGCGTCGTCGACAGTCCCGGCCTGTACGCCCTGGGACTGCCGGTGCTGAGGCGGCGTAAGTCCACGTTTATCCACGGCATCGAGGACGACGCTCGCGAAGTGGTCGACCACCTCATGCGGTCCCTGTCAGGTGACTCCGTCAGTCCGAGCCCGGCCGCGGCCCTGTCATAGTCCCGGCGGCCGCCGTCGACTTGCGCCGGAAGCGTGGTGACTCGGCACGTCGGTTCAGGCGGCGACGGCGATCCGGCGCTCGACCGGCGTCTCATTGGTGAACAGGTCGAGGACCGGGCAGTGGGCGTCGACCGCGTCGGCCAACTCTTGATATCGCGCGGCGGTCTCGGGCCCGGCGGGCGTGATCTCGAGCCTCACTCCGGTGAACCCGGGGCGCACGCCGTCGTCGAACCCGAAGAAGCCGCGCACGTCGAGGTCGCCTTCGGCGGTGATCTCGAGCCCCTCGAGTTCGATGCCGAGCTTGGCCGCCCAGAACCGATACGTGATCGCCTGGCACGAGGCGAGCGCGATCAGCGCGTGCTCGACCGGGTTGGCGCCGAGATCCTCGCCACCAAGGGCATCAGGCTCGTCGACCTTCACCGAGTGATGGCGCGCCACGAGATCGACCTCGGTCAGCCCGACGAGATCGCCGCGAACGCTGAAAACCGCCCTTGCCTTGACCGGCTCGGTTTCGATCGCGCGCCGGTTCTCATTGATAAGCGTCTCCAGCGACATGTCCGTAGGTCCTCTCGTGTGGGGTTGGCGAGCCGGTAAGTCTACTATCTCTATTGAGTTAGATAAGATGGTGCAGAATCTGATCCCGCCCTATGCCCGGGGCTATGAGAACTTTCCCGGGACGATCGGTCGCACCGTGCGCGAATCCACCCGGGCCTGGCCGCGCGAGCGCCGGGCTCCGGAGGGCTCGCCGAACATCGTCCTGGTCCTCCTCGACGACCTGGGCTATAGCGATGTTGGGCCGTTCGGGTCGGAGATCCCGACGCCGAACCTGGACCGGGTTGCCGCCAACGGTCTGAGCTTGACGAACTACCACACGACACCGGTCTGCTCGCCGGCGCGGGCGGCGCTGCTCACCGGCCTGAACCCTCATCGGGCCGGTTTCGCGAGCGTCGCGAATTCCGACCCGGGCTTTCCGAACCTGCGACTGGAGATCGACGAGGACGTTGTGACGCTGCCCGAGATCCTGCGTGGGCACGGCTACGCGACGTTCGCGGTCGGAAAGTGGCACCTGACCCGCGATGCCCTGCTGCACGACGGGGCACCCAAGGCAACGTGGCCGGTGCAGCGCGGCTTTGATCGCTACTACGGGTCGATGGAGGGGCTGAACAGCTACTTCTTCCCCAACCGCTTGGTCCGCGACAACTCGCCCGTCGACCTGTCCTCGCTTCCGTCGGACTACTACTTGACCGACGACTACACCGACCAGGCCTCCGCCCTGATCAAGGGGCTGCGCGCGAATGACTCGCGCCAGCCCTTTTTCCTCTATTTCGCCCACACCGCGATGCACGGGCCACTCGGCGCCAAGCGCGAGGACATCGAGCGGTTCCGTGGCCAGTACGACGTGGGGTGGGACGAGATCCGCCGGATCCGCCACGCGCGACAGATCGAATTGGGCATCGTCGGGCGGGGTGTCCCCCTCCCGCCCAGAAACTCCGAGCCCGGGTTTGACGTGCCCGCCTGGGACTCGCTGCTCCCCGGGGACCGCGAGCTCTACGCCCGCTACATGGAGGTCTATGCCGCCATGGTGCACAACGTCGACGAGAGCATCGGCCGGATCGTCGAGACCGTCGAGGCGTTTGGAGAGCTGGACAACACGATCTTCGTGTTCACCTCCGACAACGGCGGGACGGGTGAGGGCGGACCGGAGGGGACACGGAGCTACTTCAGCCGCTTCGTGCACATCCCGGGCCTGCCGAAGGACTGGGAGGCGGACGTTGCGATCGACCCGGATCTGATCGGCGGGCCCCGCACGATGGTCCACTACCCGCGCGGGTGGGGCATGGCGTCGAACACCCCGTTTCGGCTCTACAAGGGGCAGACGTTCGCCGGCGGCGTGCGCGTGCCGTTCGTGATCAGCTGGCCCGCCGGGATCTCGCCTTCCGCGGAGAGCCGGGTCCGGCACCAGTACCAGTACGTGACCGACGTGCTCCCGACTCTGCTCGACCTGGGGGGGCTTTCACACCCGGGGTCGCGGAACGGCCTCCCGGCCAAGTCGGTCGACGGGTTCAGCTTTGCGCCGATCCTGTCCAACCCCGAGGCGCCGGGCACGCACCAAGAGCAGTACGCCGAGTTCGGCGGCAATCGGGGCTTCTATCGCGACGGTTGGAAGATCCTCACCAACCATGAGCCGGGGACGCCGTTCGACGACGCGGAGTGGGAGCTGTATGACATCCGCACCGACCCGAACGAGCTGCACAATGTCGCCGATCGTGAGCCCGCGGTGCTCAAGGAGCTGACCGAGGCGTGGGAGGCCGCCGCGTGGCACAACACCGTCTTCCCATTGGGAGCAGAGTTCGTGCCGGGACGGCGGCCCGCCGAGGCCGAGCTTTCACGACCGGTCCGAATCTTGCCCGGCACACCGAAGCTGGAGCGCTATCGCTCGAGCCGGCTGACGTCGCTGCGGTCGTTCCGCGTGCACATCGAACTGGACCACGGCGCCTCGGATCAGGGCATCCTGGTCGCACACGGCGATCAGGGCGGCGGCTACGCCGTGTACGTCGAGAATGGCCGGCTGCAGCTCGCCTGGAACGACTACGGGTCGCTTCGCGAGGCCGACGGCGGGCGGCTTGCCTCGGGGTCGCGCGTGGTCTCGCTCGACGTGACCTGGCGGCCCGAGTTCCATGTGGCCGTGGCCCTGCTGGTCGACGACGTCGAAGTTGCCCGGCTTGACAACCGCTGGATGTTCGTCGGGCTCGCGCCGTTCAGCGGTATCGACGTGGGGCGGTGCAGCGGGGGACCGGTTCACTGGGGGCTGCACCGGCGGCACGGCACCTTCCCCTACTCCGGGCGCCTCCACGCTGCGACCTGGATCCCCGGCGAGGTCGCGGACTACGACCCAGCTCAGGTGGTCGCGGCCGAGATCGAGACAGCGCTGTTCTACGACTGACCAGACCGCGGCTCTCCAACGTCACCGTTAGAGCATTAGGTCGAGCCACGGGTCCGGGCGCGGCCGGCGGCGCAGCCCGACGGCGAGTGCCAGGCGCGCGTACGACGCTTCGCGCTCGATCGGATCAAAGGTGTTAGTTGAGGCGATCACCTCGTCGGCCCCGGTTTGCGCGAGGAGCGCGGCAATCTGCTCGCGGGCACGCTCTGGGCCTCCGACGACGTCCGCGCGGCGGTCGATCTTCGCCTCGGCGGTGCGCTCGGCCTCGGTCCAGCGGTGCCGGAGCGCGTCTTCAACGTTCATCAGCGGCGCCGCGTTGCCGGCGCGGTGCTGGACGAGCGCCAGATGCCAGGGCAGCGCGAGCGCGTCTGCATGCTCGTCGTCCTGGCCGACGATCACCTTCAGCCCGAGGATCGCGTGGGGTCGATCGCCGGGGCGGGCGGGCGTGAACTGCCGCCGGTAGAGCTGCAGGGCCTCGGCGACCGCCCCGGGGTTGGTGTAGGCCGCGAATCCGTAGCCGAGGCCGCGCTGAGCGGCGGTCGCCGCTGACCGCGGGGTCGAGCCGAGCAGGAAAACGGGTGGCAGCTGGACTCCGGCCGGTCCGGCCCGAACGCCGGCGAGGGGGTCGCCCCCGTTCAGCTGACGGGCGCCGCCGAACGCGAGCAGCTCGTCGAGCTGGCGATCGAACCCGGATCCGTGATCGTTGTCGGACGGCCGCATGAATGCCCTGACCGTCGCGTCGTCGGTGGCGCCCTCGGAGCGGCCGATCCCCAGATCGATCCGGCCGGGATGCAGCGCCTCGAGCGTGAGGAATTGCTCGGCGACGTGGATCGGCCGGTGGTTGGGGAGCAGGATCCCGCCCGATCCGATCCGTAGGTGGTCCGTTTCCCGCGCGGCGTGGCCGATCAACACCTCGGGCGCGGTGCTGGCTACTCCGCCCATTGCGTGATGCTCGGCGATCCAGAAGCGCGCGAAGCCAAGCGTGTCGACGTGGCGGGCCAGCGCCACGACGTCACGGATCGATTGCGCGGCCGGGGTGCCCGCGCGCGTGGGCGCCTGATCGAGAACCGAGAACAGCGTCATGGCTCATAGAATGCCACTACTAGCCTTTGTCTATCGAAATTGTTGAAAACGTCGAACCTACACCTTGCCGTAGCGCTTGACGGGGCGGGCTGGCACCCCGCCGCCTGGCGCGAGCCGCGCGCTCGCCCGCGTGAGCTCTTCCGTGCGCGCCCCTGGGTCGAGCATGTGCGCGAGGCCGAGCGTGGTCTGCTGGACTTCGTCACGCTCGAGGACTCGCACGGGCTCCAGTCCACGGTTGCCGACGTGGCCGACGACCGGACCGATCGCGTGCGTGGACGGCTGGATGCGATCATGCTCGCGGCCAGAGTGGCGCCGCTCACGCGGGGCGTCGGGATCGTGGCCGCCGCCGACACGACCGTGACCGAGCCGTTCCTGCTCTCGACGCAGGTCGCGACGCTCGACTTCGTCAGTCGCGGGCGGGCCGGGTGGTTGCTGCAGGTGTCGACCGGCGAACGCGACGCCGGGTACGTCGGGCCGCGGCTCGTGCCAGAGCCCGGCGCTCGGTACGACGAGGCCACCGAGTACGTGGAGGTCGTCAGACAGCTGTGGGACAGCTGGGAGGACGATGCCGAGATCCGCGACGCTGCGAGCAACCGGTTCTTCGATCGCCGCCGCGTGCACCACATCGACCATGCGGGCACGCACTTCAGCGTCAAGGGCCCGTCGATCACGCCGCGCTCCCCGCAGGGGCAGCCGGTGGTCGCGGCTCTCGTGCTGGGCGCGGCACAGAAGGCGCTCGCCGCCGCGACCGCCGACGTGATCATCGTGCCGGCGAAGGACGACCGGCAGCTGGCGACCGCGCCCGAGCGCATCGCGGACGCGGTGGCGGCAGCCGGCCGCGAACCGGCGGAGGTCCGGGTGCTCGCCGATGCTGTGGTGTTCCTCGGTCCCGATCGAACCGCCACGCTCGAGCGCAGGCATAGGCTCGACGCGCTCGCCGGGGCGTCGCATGGAGCTGACGCATTGGTGTTCACGGGGACGCCCGCCGAGCTGGCGGACGTTCTGCTCGACTGGCGGGAGCTGGGCTACGACGGATTTCGTCTGCGGCCGGGCGCAATCCCACACGATCTGGACCAGGTCACGCGGGCGCTCGTCCCCGAGCTGGTGCGGCGCGGCGCGTTTCGACCGCGGTACGAGGCTGACACGCTCCGTGGGCTGCTGGGGTTCAACCGGCCCGCGGGTCGGTCCGCGCCCCGATCCAGCGCTGGGGCAGCGATCACATGAGCGCAAAGCACAAGCAGATCCATCTCGCCGCTCACTTCCCCGGCGTCAACAACACGACCGTGTGGAGCGATCCGCGCGCGGGGAGCCACATCGAGTTCGACTCGTTCGTGCACCTCGCCCAGACCGCCGAGCGGGCCAAGTTCGACTTCTTCTTCCTGGCGGAAGGCCTGCGGATGCGCGAGCACGCCGGCAAGCTGCACGAGCTGGACGTAGCCGGAAGGCCCGACAACATGACCGTGCTCGCGGCGCTCGCCGCCGTCACCGATCGGATCGGCCTCATGCCGACGATCACGACCACCTACCACGAGCCACACGAGCTCGCGCGCCAGCTGGCCTCGCTCGATCACTTGTCGGACGGACGCGCGGGCTGGAACCTGGTCACGTCCTCGGATTCATTCACCGGCGCCAACTTCCGCCGCGGCTCCTACCTCGACTACGGCCAGCGCTACGAGCGAGGCGGTGAGTTCGTGCAGGCCGCCTGGGCGTTGTGGGACTCATGGCCCGTCGGCGAGCCGCTCGCCGACGCCGACTCGGGCGCGTTCCTATCGCGGGCTCCGGTCGGTGCGTTCTCGTTCAACGGAACGCAGGTCGAGGTCGCCGGCGAGTTCACGGTCCCGCGCCCGCCGCAGGGACATCCGGCGATGCTCCAGGCGGGCGACTCCGATGAGGGACGCGAGTTCGCCGCACAATACGCGGACGGGATCTTCACCCGCCACGGCACACTGGCCGCGGGTCGGAGCTTTTACGCCGACGTCAAGGAGCGCCTGGCCCGCTACGGGCGTGCCACCGAGGATCTGCTGATCCTGCCCGGCGCCACGTTCGTGCTGGGCGACACCGACGAGGAGGCACGCGAGCTAGCTGACCACGTGCGCCGCCAGCAGGTGAGCGGTCCCCACGCCCTCGTGTTCCTGGAGCAGCTATGGAACCGCGACCTGTCCGCCTACGATCCCGACGGTCCCCTGCCCGACGTCGATCCAGATCTCGACTCGCCGGTGCGCTCGGAGGGCAGCGCCCAGGCGCGTACCCTCAACCGGGACGCGGTGGCGATCGCCGCGCAGTGGCGCGAGCGCGCGCAGACCGCCGGGCTGTCGATCCGAGAGCTCGTGATCGAGATGACCGCGCGCCAGTCGTTCGTCGGTTCGCCGGCGACGGTCGCCGTGCAGCTGAACGAGCATGTGCAAGCCGACGCCTGCGACGGCTTCATCCTCGTTCCCTACCTGACGCCGGGTGGGCTTGACCGCTTCGCCGGCGAGGTCGTGCCGCTGTTGCAGGAGCGCGGCGTGTTCCGCGCCGACTACACCGGCACGACTCTCCGCGAGCATCTGGGCGTGCCGGCGACGCAACCCGGGGTTTGAGCGACAACGGCGGCGCGAGATGCGTATCTCAGCCAAGGCCACCTTGCCCGTCGAAGTGGGCTAGGGCCACGGCCGGGACGGAGAGGGAGGCGAGCTGGCCGGGGTCGAGCCCGAGCTGCCGCGAGCCCCTGGCAACAGCCCGATTCGCAATCGCGCCGAGACGTCTGTCATACTCAACCAAGTCAATGGACTTTATCCACAAAGTCGTATCCGAAATCGGGTATTTCCGGCAGGTCGTTGATCCCGATCACGGCTGCACCTCGCATCGGATCGCTGACCACTCGTGACGATCTCTGTTCCAAGTGAGGCGAACAGTGCCCCCATGGATGAGGACCTCTGGTGTCCAACTCCACTCGGAGCGCTTGAGCTCGCAGAGATTCCCAGCGAGCTTCATTTCGTGCGAGATCATTTCGCCGCGCCTGCGCAGGATCCGGGATCATGGTCCCTGGAGTTGACCGGGAGCCGCCGATCTCTTGCGCTCGATCTGGATGCGTTACGGGGCATGCCGCGACGCTCCTTGCGTGTGGTGCTCGAGTGCGCCGGTCACCGGCGGGCCGAATTCGAGCAGATCCACCGAGGCATACCGTGGGCTGCCGGCGCAGTCGCCGAGGCCCAGTGGTCCGGCGCGAGCCTCGCTGCGGCGCTCGAGCTGGTCGGCATCCCAACCGACGGGCGCGAGGTTGTCCTCGCGGGCGCGGACGCTGGTGTGGTCGACGGGTTCGACGGCGTCCACGGCTTTGCCCGAAGCCTCCCGCTCGCCAAGGCGCTCGACCACGACGTGCTCCTGGCTTACGAGATGAACGGTGAGCCGATCCCGGTGCGGCGCGGCGGGCCTGTCCGGGTGATCGTGCCCGGCTGGTATGCGACCGACTCAGTGAAGTGGCTCGACCGCGTCTGGTTGACCAACAAAGAGTTTGACGGCGTCTTCCAGGCCCACGACTACCGCCTGCGCGAGCCCGGCGAACAAGGACCCGGCCACCGCATGACTGCGCTTCCCGTGCACGCGCTGATTACCACCCCTGCCGATGGCGAAGCCGACCTTGGTGCGGGCGACCTGTCGATTCGCGGCATCGCCTGGGGCGGCACGCGTGGCGTCGCAGCCGTGCTCGTGCGCGTCGACGGCGGGCCGTGGATCGCGGCGCGCCTCCGTCCGGCGCGCGGCCTCTACGCGCGCGTCCCGTGGGAGACCGAGTGCACCCTCGCTCCCGGCGTGCACGAGATTTCGTGTCGCGCGGTCGACGGAGCAGGACGCAAGCAACCCGATCGGCCTCCGGCCAACGTTCGCGGCTACGGCAACAACGCGATCCACCGGATCAACGTCCACATCCGCTGACTCGCTGCACGACCATCATCAGTAGGCGTCATCTCGGCTGGGGTTCGTTTGCCTGGACCGTGGCGAGCAGACGGCGGGCTCGCCGCTGATGGCTCGTCGGGCCGTGCGGGCCGACGCCCGAAGCTCACCATCCTCTAGCTCATATTCGCCGATCGACCGGATCGGTGGGTGATAGACGTGAATCGTCACCGCGCCGGCTGTGATGGGTAACGAACCTCATAGGGGGTGCGGAGTTTTTGGGATCCTACCGCCACGCGTGGTCGCAGGATTCTGAGTTCACTCTCAAACCGCAGAACGGCGACCGGTCGGCTGGCCCTAGCCATCGAGCGCCTATTGACAGGGCATCATTAAATCTATAAAGTCAATCGAAATAATGAGGATTCCATCGAGCACGACCACGAGTGCTGAGCCGTCCGGCGTTGCTCTTTCGGAGCGCGATCACGCCCTGAGCACGGACAGACGATGTTGCCCGGGCTTGATCTGGGTTCACACAGACGGTTAGCGCCGGCCCGGCTGGCCCGGTTATCCGAGTCCCTTCACGGCGCGCCATGCGTACGCCCAGTCGCAACCGTGCGCCCTGTTCAGACCAACAGCGCGCGCTTGTATCTATCACAGCTGACTTCACATCTCCGAAACGGACCTCAATGCCGAAAATCATCATCCAGACGGACCGACCCACGCAGGACAGCGCTGACGTGACACTTAGCGAGCGGGTCGTCGCCGCGAACCTCGAGAGCGTGCACTACACCACGCAGCTGATCGAACGTGTCGCGTGGGCGACTGCAGATGCCGAGGCGATAGAGCGTGACCCCGATGCCGGCCAGGCTGAGCAACCCTCGTCGCTCACGCCGCATTTCGGGCGACGCTGGTCGCTGGTCAGGAGCCCGCACCCACCCCGGCTCCATTCGCACCTTTGACCGGTCGACCCAGATCACGCCATCGCTGATCGGTGCAGGCGTACGGGACGGAATCCACGGGGCCGCTACGCGCCCGCCCGGGGACGCTCTCCTCTCTCCGGGCGGGCGAGCGTAGCCGGTCAGTGTCATGGTCCAAACCACGTGGCTTGGGCTGGTATTCTGGAGTCAGTGGATCCAGAAAGCGATACGGTTCCGGAACCGGTCGGGTTACTCGAGCGCTCGGTCGACGCGACGAGTCTGCGTCGCGTGATGGGTCATTTCGCGACCGGCGTGGCGGTCGTGACGGCAGTCGACGATCATGGGCAGCCGGTGGGAACGACAGTAAACGCGATCACGTCGGTTTCGCTCGAGCCGCCGCTGGTGCTGGTCTGCCTCGACCTGGCCAGCACGACGCTGCGCGCCGTCAGGGACCGCGCGGCGTTCGCGATCAACGTGCTGGGCGCGGAACATGGGCATTTGGCGAGCGGGTTCGCCCGGCGGGGGGCGCTGAAGCCGTGGAGTACGGCTCGGCATCAGCCTGGTCCGACGGGGACGCCGAGGCTCGAGGGCGTGCTGGCGGGAGTCGAGTGCCGCGTCGAACACAGACTGCCGCTGGGGGATCACGAGCTGGTGGTCGGCCGCGTGGTCGCCGCCGAAGTCAGCCGCGAGGCGGCCGAGCCGCTCGTGTTCTACCGCGGGACCTACTCATCGCTGCGCCGGTGAGTTCGCCGTCGTCCGTCGCCGAGCATTTCGCCTGCGACGAGCCGGTGCTCGTCGGCAGCGACCGCGACCAGCCGGTGTTCGTCGCCGCGGCCGCACAGCGGCTGGACGCTGGCCGGCTCGAGCGGTTGGAGCGACTGGGTGGCGGATTAGTCGTGCTGGGGCTCGACGAGCCGATCGTCAACCAGCTGGAGCTGCCGGCAACCACACAGTGGCCGCGATCGCGTCTGGACCTTGCGTTCACGCCGTCGATCGACGCGTTCCGAACCAGCGGCACGGGCTGGTCACTGGCGGACCGGGCGCTCACCATGCGGATCGCCGCCGACCCGTCCACTGGCCCGTCCGATCTGACGATTCCCGGTCACGTCCATCCGGCCCGACTCCGCAGCGACGACCTGCTTGCGCGAGGCGACACCGCATCGGCCGCGCTCGAGCTCGGTCGCTTGAGCGGCGAGCGGGCGGCCGTAGCGCTCAGCGCGGTGACCGACCGCGACGGCGCGTTTGTTCCGCTCGCCGCCGCTCGTGACTCAGGTGAGCTGTCCCACTTGCCGCTGGCGCGGTGCGAGGACCTGCGGATGATCAGTCGAGCCGACCAGGCGGCACGGGCGGACATCGTGTGCGAGCTACCCACGCGCGCTGGGGTGTTCCGCGTCCTGGCTCACGTCGAGGATGCGACCGGCGAGACGACGTTGGCGCTGGTGCACGGCGATCCGGCTGGGCGGCCCGCGCCGCTCGTGCACGTGCACCGTGCGTGTTTGTTCGCCGACGTATTCGCGTCGCTGCTGTGCCCGTGCCGCGCGTTGCTCGATCGGGCTGTTGCCGAGATGGTTCGGGACGGCGCCGGGATCTGCCTCTACAGTAAGCCGGCTCTTTCGACGCCCGCTTGTGGTCGCTCTCGCACCGTCGATGTCGCAGTCATCGCGGGCCTTCTGCGTGCGGCCGGCGTGAACTCCTTCCGGATCTACGAGGAGGAGGGCAGGACCGTCGCGCAGCTCCGCGCGCTGGGGCTCTCGGTCGCGGACAATCACGGGCTGAGGAGCGCGGCGTGAGCGATTTAGCGGTGGCCTCGGTCGTCGGTAATCCGCGGCCCGAGTCGCGAACCCACGGGGTCGCCCGCACGCTGGTCGAAGTGATCGGCGCGGAGCTGGGAACCGAGCCCGGCCCGGAGATCGACCTGGCCGCGCTCGGGGCGCGGACGCTTGATCCGGCCGACCCCGGCGCGATCACCGCCGTCATGGAGGTGCTCGAGGCGGACGTTCTGGTGGTTGCGAGCCCAACATACAAAGCGACCTATTCGGGCCTGCTGAAGTCGTTCCTCGATCGGATCGGCACCGGCGCGCTCGCCGGGAGGACGGCTGTGCCGGTCCTGCTTGGCGGGGCGGCGAACCACCAGCTTGCGGTCGACGTCCACTTCACTCCCTTGCTCCTCGAGCTGGGCGCGGCCGTACCCGTACGCGGGCTGTTTGTCGTCGAGGCTGAACTCGAGCAGTTCCCGGCGACCGCGAGGGCGTGGGCGCACCGACACGCCGCCGAGCTCGTGCCGGCGCTGCGAAGAAGCCTGCCGCTGGAGGCATCGAACCAGTGACCAGACTGGACCCTCCATGTTGCGCAGAAGGTTCCACCTCTGGGCGAGCCCCGGTTCGGTGGTCGCCGTCGTGATCGCCGGCGAGGACCGTGGTAGCGAGACCGAAGGCGTGATCGAGACGGTACGTCGGGTCGGCGCGGAGGTCGACGTCCGCGTGCTGCTGTCCGACGGCGGGACTGGAGTCGCCCGTCTGGAAGCGTTTGAGTGGGATTGGCTCGAGCTGCGCGTCGGCGACATCGTCGCCGTCACGGCGCTCAGCGTGTGATCCAGGACTCTGGGTTCTGCGCCAGGGTCGCGATCCGCCTCGGCAGGCGCGCGGTGGCGAGGTCGGCGAGGGTGACCCCCTCGAGCACTGCGCGGACGTTGGTGCGCAGCGCGATCCACACCTCCTGAAGAGGGACGGCGGCGCCGGCGTATTCCAGCCCTTCCGGTGGTTTGCCGCGGACCGTCGCCAGCGGCCCCTCGACCGCCCGGATGATGTCGGCCACCGTTATCTCGTCCGGCGGGCGGGCCAGGCGGTGTCCGCCGTCCGGGCCGCGCTGACTCGAGACGAGGCGGGCGCGGCGAAGCTCGTGAAAGATCTTCTGCAGGAACTGGACGGGGATCTGCTGGCGATCGGCCACGACCTCAGCGGTCAAGGGCTCCTCATCCGCCGCGGCGAGCTCGACCGCGGCCCGCACGGCGTAATCAGCCTTTGCCGAGACTCGCACCTTGACATCTTCTCCGATCGGGCGGCCGACATCGTGCGTCATGCCGTCTCCAGACGGATGCCCGCCCGCCTTCTCGTACTGGCGACCAGGGTTGGCGGATCGCCTCTCATTGCTTGAGCCGCCGGCCGGACCGGAACACGAGCAGCGACCACGAGGAGAGCGCGACCGCGAACGCCCACAACACTCCGAGGGCCACCCCGGCAGGGATGTCGCCGGAGCCCAGGAAGCCGATGCGGAGCGTCTGGACGATGTAGAAGACCGGGTTGACCTCGCTGAGGGCGTGCCAGAACGGCGGCAGCTGCGAGACGGAATAGAAGATGCCGCCGAGGAACCCGAGTGGCAGCACCACGAGCGCCTCCAGCGAGTAGACGTGGTCCAGCGTACGCGCGTACGCACCGGCCAGGACGCCGACCTGCCCGGCCACGGTCAGCGTGCCGGCGGCGCCGAGGCCCAGTACCAGTGGGCGATCTACGGTCGCCCCCGTGAGCGGCATCGCGATCGCGAGGATGCCGATACCCGTGATCACGCCACGAATCACGCCTCCGAGCACGAGCGCCAGGTTGACCTCCCACCACCGCAGCGGGCTCGCGAGCACGTCGTGCAGATATCGGTCGCGGCGCGCCTCGAACAGGCTCGTGGTGCCGTTGATGTAACCGACGATGAGCACGGCCTGACCGAGCAGGCCGCCGACGATGAACCGGTCATAGGGCACGCCATGCACGCCGTCGATGCGAGTGCCGAGCGCCAGGCCGAACACGAGCACGAACAGGAGCGCCGACACGACGTGTCCCGCGATCGTGAACTGCCAGATCTTCAGGTAGCGCACGACCTCCCGCTCGAGCAGCCAGCTGAACGGCGACCTATCAGCCCGGAACAGGAGCTCGCTCATGCCGCTGCCCCCAAACTCTCCGGCGACGCCGACATCGCTCGCTGGTAAACGCCCGCGAGGTCATCGGCGCCGTAGCGGACGCGGAGCTTGGCCGCCGAGTCGCGGGCGATGATCCGCCCCGCGCGCAGAAGCGCGATCTCCTCGCACAGCGTCTCGGCCTCCTCGAGATAGTGGGTGGTGAGCAGGACCGTCGTTCCCCCGGCATGCAGGCGGCGGATGAACTCCCACAGCTCGGCGCGCAGCTCGACGTCGATCCCGGCCGTCGGCTCGTCGAGGATCAGTAGGGCTGGACGGTGCATCAGAGCGCGAGCGAACAGAACTCGGCGCTGCATCCCGCCCGAGAGCTCGTTAGGCGCGCTGCGTGCCTTGTCGGTCAGCCGGAACAGGTCCATCAGCTCGCGGGCGCGCATGTGCGCCTCCCGGCGCTTCATCCCGTGGTAGCCCGCGTGGTACACGAGGATCTCGGAGATGCTGAGGAAACGGTCGAGGTTGACGTCCTGCTCGGCCAGGCCGACCAGGTGGCGCGCCTCGCGGGTCCGATGGTCGTGGCCGAGCACGCGGATCTCCCCTGCGGTGGGGATGACCAGGTTGCAGATCGAGCCGATCAGCGTTGTCTTTCCAGCGCCGTTCGGACCGAGCAGACCGAAGAAGCGGCCGCGCTCGATCTCCAGAGCGAGATTCGAGACTGCGGTGAGGCCGCCGGCGTAGGTCTTGGTCAGTCCGCGGACCGACAGCGCCGGCGGCCCCACCTGGTCAGGCAATTGCCATCAGACTGCTGCTCCCGCCGTCGCCAGCACGGGCGTGTAATGCGACGCGTCCCCCTCGATCGAGTAGCTCGCCGAGCCGTCGATGCCGACCGGCACGTCCCCGGCGACGGTGACCCGGTTGAGGCGGCGCGGCAGGTCGTCGTAGTTGTCGATCGCGTAGTGCTGCGTGATCCGGTTGTCGAACAGCACGAGTTGACCGGGCGACCAGCGCCACCGCACGATGTTCTCGGGGCGGGTCACATAGGACTGCAGCAGCCGCAGGATGTCGCGCGATTCGCCGCTCGAGAGACCCACGATCCGCTGCGCGAACCCCCCAACGTACAGCCCGCGTTCGCCCGTGAGCGGATGCACGCGGACGACCGGATGCGCGGTCTGATAGCGGATCGAGATGAACTCCTCACGACGGCTGCGCTCGGCCTCGTCGAGTGACTCTTCCGGAATGGCGTAGTCGTAGTCGTTGGTGTGAACCGCCCAGAGCGTGTCCGCGAACCGCTTCAGCGGCTCCGGCAGGTCTCGGTAGGCCGTCGCCAAGTTCGCGATCAACGTCTCGCCTCCGTACGGCGGGATCACGATGCTTCGCAGCGTGGTTAGCTGCGGCGGGCTGAGCACGAACGTGACATCCGTGTGCCAGTGGTTGGATTTGCCGCGCTCGCTGTCGACCGGCAACACATTTGGGGCTCCCTCAACCGCGGCGACGGTCGGGTGGGCGCTCGTCAGCGGACCGAACTGAGAGGCGAATCGCTCCTGGCCGGCGTCGTCGAACGCCACGTCAGTGAAAATAAGCGCCTTGTGCTCGTTCAGGGCGGCGCGAATCGCCGCCAAGGTCACTTGGTCGAGTTCGCCGCTGATGTCAAGCCCCGTCACTACGGCGCCGATCCGCCCCGTGATCTTCTGGATGTCAATCCCAATGCCGTCGAGAGTGGTCATGCCGCCGTCCTCCTAGGGTTGGTGGATCCGATGCGCCGCCGACCGCGGCCGACGCCCCCGAGCCGGCGCCGCGCATCGTCGGACCCGCTCGTGGCCACAGGCCCGGGGGGACCCGGCGCAATTGCGGACATTGTCGATCAACTAAGTCAATACAAGCGGAAGGCCCGAAAGAATGGCCCGTTCGGGGAACACTCGTCATTGACTCGGAGGCGTCACACGAGCGCCGGCTCCTCGAGCAGGTCTCGCTGCCGCAGCACCGGCCCCACTCCCTCGCCGAATTGATAGGCCTCCTCGAGGTGGGGATAGCCGGACAGGATGAACTCGGTGATGCCGAGCCGGTGGTATTCGGCGATGCGATCGGCGACCTGCTCGTGGCTGCCGACCAATGCCGTGCCGGCTCCGCCCCGGAGGAGTCCGATTCCCGCCCACAGGTTCGGGGAGACCTCGAGGCTGTCGCGTCGCCCGCCGTGCAGTTCGATCATTCGCCGCTGGCCGACGGCGCTCGTGGTGGAGAGCTTGCGTTGGGCAGCGGCGACGGTCTCATCGTCGGCGTCGGCGATGAGTGCCTCGGCCGCTGCCCACGCCCGATCCGCGCTGTCCCTAGTCACGACGTGCAAGCGGATCCCGAATCGGAGCTCCCGTCCGTTCTGCTGCGCCAGCGTGCGGACGCGTTCGAGGTGCGACTCGACCTGCGCGGGTGGTTCGGCCCACGTCAGATAGACGTCGGCGTGCCGCGCGGCGACGCCGAGCGCCGCGGTCGAAGAACCCCCGAAATAGATCTCGGGACGCTGGTCGAACGGCAGCGTCTCCGCGCCGTCCACCCACAGGTGTCGGCCGTGAAACGAGAACGGCTCGCCGCTCCAAGCCCCTCGCAGGATGGTCAGGAACTCGTCCGTGCGTTCGTACCGCTCGTCCTTGCTCAGCCCATCCCCGAACCGGCGCTGCTCGGCGTCGTCGCCACCGGTGACGATGTTGAGCAGCAGCCGCCCGCCGGTGTGTCGCTGATAGGTCGCGGCCTGCTGCGCGGCTAGCGTCGGCGACACGCTCCCGGGCCGAAAG
>Ga0187769_10000007_pt1 | contig 107056 bp, 108 predicted proteins | sample 0116_SJ02_MP02_1_FD_133140 | JGI IMG/M metagenome (GOLD analysis project Ga0187769, IMG submission 133140) | Tropical peat soil microbial communities from peatlands in Department of Meta, Colombia - 0116_SJ02_MP02_10_MG | ecosystem: Environmental > Terrestrial > Soil > Wetlands > Peat...
GACGTCGATTCCGCGACTGGACACCCCCCGCGAGGGCGAGCTGGTGCCGATCTCCGGCCGCCCGCCCAGCCTGATCCAGCGGCCGTCCGGGTGCTTCTTCCATCCGCGCTGTCCCTATGTCCGCGACGAGCACAAGCGGATCGACCCGTCTCTGACTCCCGTTGCCGGCGATCCCGGGCACGAGGCCGCGTGCCTGCTGGCCCCCGAGCTTCGCGGCCGCATCTGGCGAGGACTGTCCGCGGGCGAGACGCCGGCGGAGCTCCGGCGGCTCGTGGTCGAGGACGGACAGACTGTGCCCGTCTCGGGCCGGCCGCCGCTGAGCCAGGAGGGCGCCTCGTGAGCACGAACGGCTCGCCGCTGGTGCAGGTCCGCGACCTGATCAAGCACTTCCCGATCACCCAGGGAATCGTGTTCCAGCGCCAGATCGGCGCGGTCAAGGCGGTCGACGGAGTGTCGTTCGACGTCCAGCGCGGTGAGACGCTGGGGCTGGTCGGCGAGACCGGTTGCGGGAAGAGCACCACGGCCCGGCTGCTGGTGCGCCTACTCGACCCGACCTCGGGGCAGATCCTGTTCGACGGGGAGGACGTCGCCAAGCGCAAGGGCGACGGGCTGAAGGCCCTTCACCGCGACATGCAGATGGTTTTCCAGGATCCCTACTCGTCGCTGAACCCGCGCAAGACGGTGGGCTCGATCATCTCCGAGCCGTTCGCGATCCACGGGCTGCTGAAGGGCCGGGGCGAGCGCAAGAAGCGCGTGCAGGACCTGATGGACCGTGTGGGCCTCAATCCCGAGCACTACAACCGCTACCCCCACGAGTTCTCGGGCGGTCAGCGGCAGCGCATCGGAGTGGCGCGGGCGGTCGCGCTCGAACCCAAGCTGCTCGTGGCCGACGAGCCCGTCTCGGCGCTCGACGTCTCGATCCAGGCGCAGGTGCTGAACCTCCTGCGCGAGCTTCAGCGCGACATGGGCCTGACGCTGATCTTCATCGCCCACGACCTGTCGGTCGTGCGCCACATGTGCGACCGAGTGGCGGTCATGTACCTGGGTAAGATCGTCGAACTCGCTCCCAGCGACGCGCTCTACGGCTTCCCCCGGCATCCCTACACCGGGGCGCTGCTGTCGGCGGTCCCCGTCCCCACCCCGAGCAGGAGCGGCCGGCGGCGTGAGCGCCAGCTGCTCACCGGCGACGTGCCCAGTCCGGCCAACCCGCCGCGCGCGTGCCGCTTCCACACCCGTTGCCCCAAGGCGCAGGAGCTCTGCAGTCAGGACGAGCCGATCCTCGAGCTCAAGGGGACCACGAACCTGGCCGCCTGTCACTTCCCGCTGAGCGAGTCCGAGGTCAACCTCCGGCTCGCCGGGGCGCGCCCCGATTCCGACGGCTCGACCAACGCGCACGCCCCCGGCGAGGCTCTGGACCGGTCGTAGCTAACGGCGCCGCCGTCAGGCGCCGCCGACGATTCGACTTCAGCCTTCGTCTTCGTCCACGTCCACGTAGAGGGACTCGCGCGCGAGTTCGTCGCCGCTACCGCTCCACAGCTTGATCTCGAGGAAGTCGCCCCGATAGTTGTCGGGCGCGATCAACGTGAAGCGGTCCTCGAGCAGCGGGGACTGGTCGACCGCCAGGTTGGCCAGCTCGGCGGTCACGACCGTGCCGCCGGGAACCAGGGGAGCGCCCCATACGAGTGTCATCTCCGCGCTCTTGCCCTGCTCACCCCGCCACGTGCCGATCACGTCGTCATTCAGATCGATCTTCCAGTCCGGGTTCTCCTCCGCCAATTCGGCGGTGAAGTCGACCCGCGCCTCGAAGTTGCTCGGTCCCTGCGATCCCTCGCTGAACGACACGAACCCGAACAGCTCGTAGCCGCCGGCGGTCCGCGCCACCGCCGGGACGTAGGTCCGGCCGTCGTAGGTGCGGTCGGGGAACCACGAGATCTCGGTGTCGATCTCGCCGATGTCCTCGCCCTCGGTGTCGATTTCCCCCGCTGCGGCGCGGAAGTGGCCGGCCAGCGTGTCGGCCCATCGCCCGTAGGGGAGCGGCTCCTGGGGAGGCTCGGCGGCGAACGAGATGACGAACCGGTCGGTCGGCGGCATGGCGCGAAGAGCCTATCGTGGTTGATTGGGGATTTATCGGCGGCGCCTGGCGGCGGCGCCTTAGAAGGCCCCGCGCCGGGTGAGCACCGCCGGGATCGTCTTGAGCAGGATCGACAGATCGAGCATGATCGACCACCGCTCGAGGTACAGGAAGTCGAGGCGGACGAGGTCGTCGAAGTCGAGCTCGGCGCGGCCCGAGACCTGCCACAGCCCGGTGATCCCGGGCAGGACCAGGTAGCGCTTCTTGTGCCATTCCTCGAGGCGGTCGAAGTCGCGCATCGGCAGCGGACGGGGCCCCACCAGCGACATCTCGCCCCGGACCACGTTGAGCAACTGGGGTAGCTCGTCGAGCGAGAAGCGGCGCAGGAGGCGCCCGACCTTGGTCAGGCGGGGATCGTCGCGGATCTTGAAGAGTGCGCCCGATTGCTCATTGAGCTGCTCGAGCTCGTCCTGGACCTCGTCGGCGTGCTCGCGCATCGTCCGGAACTTGAAGCAGAAGAACGGTTTGCCGGCCATACCCGGGCGGACCGAGCGGTAGATGACCGAACCGCGAGAGCTGAGCTTGATCGCCACCGCGATGGCCAGGAACAACGGCGAGAGCAGGATCATGGTGATCACCGACACCACCAGGTCGAAGGTCCGCTTGAGCGCGTAGTCGACCCCCTCGAACACGGGCGGCCGTAGCGTGAACAGCGGCACCGTGTGGCCGGGCGAGAACTCGGCGCGGTCGATCAGGATCTCCATCGTCGTCGGCGCCACCTGCACCGTCACGCCCCGCTGATGGCACAAATCGACGATCTCAACCGCCTTGTCCTGGGGGAAGTCCGGGTCGGCGATGATCACCTCCTGCGGCCGCTCGCGCTCGAGCACCTGCGGCAGGTCATCGAGCCGCCCCAGCGAGCGCAGGCCGTTCTGCGGGCGCGGGGTGAGCGAGATATAGCCGAGGATCTCGACCTGCGCTCGGGCCCGGTCGGCGAGCGCGCGCGCCACCTCCTCGATGTGCTTCCCCGACCCGACCAGCACCGCCCGCCGGCGGTATCCGGCCCGCTCGAGCAGCTTCCCGCTCGCACGCAGTTGCAGCTCGCGGAGCGTCGTGATGTACACGGTGGCGAAGATCAGCGAGCTATAGAAGATGTAGTAGCTCGAGAAGTGCTGCCCGTCGGCCAGTGCGAACACGAGCGCGATCACGGTCGCCTGGAACAGTCCGGTGGCGATCTTCATCAGCCCCGGCCGGCGGTTGCGGTCGGCGTACAGGTCGAGCCGCGCGAAGGCCAGCACGGTCATCAGGTAGGCGAAAGCGATCGAGTGCCGGGCGTCTCGCCACGCCGCGCCAGGGTTGACCTGGCCGTGCACGGCCAGCTTCAGCAGCAGCGCCGTGAACAGGGCGCCGGCGACGCCGACGAAGTCGATCACGAGCAGCGAGATCACGCGGACCACCCGGCGCAGGGTCTCCAAGCGCAGCACGAACGACAGGAGCGGAGGGCGCTTGCGCCGGACGTCGCGCTCCGGCAGCGCGACCGGGACCGGACCGCTCGTCCCGCCGTTCGCGTCCGTCTTGCCTACATCTTTCTGCTCGACCGTCACGTGTTGGCTCGTGCCGACTCCGACCCCCGCCGCTATAACGGTAGCTCGATCGGGAAGTAGCGGGGTTGCAGGGAAAGGTTTCCTGCGCGGGTTGGTGGGGATGGGTTACGTGGCGCCGACGAGCGCCTCGGGCCCAGATTCGTCGATGGTGCGCTTCAGTCCTTCGCGCAGGCTCACCTTGGGCTCCCAGCCCAGGATCTGGCGCGCGAGCGTGATGTCGGGCTGGCGCACCTGCGGATCGTCGGTCGGCAGCGCCTCGAACACGATCTCCGACTTCGAGCCCGTGACCTCGATCACCGTCTTGGCCAGCTCGAGCAGCGTGAACTCGTCGGGATTGCCGATGTTGACCGGCATGTGGTAGCCAGATTCGGCGAGCGCGATAAGGCCCCGGACTTCGTCCTCGACGTAGCAGAACGACCGCGTCTGGGAGCCCGTCCCGAAAACTGTGAGCGGCCGATCTTGCAAAGCCTGGCGCAGGAACGTCGGGATCGCCCGGCCGTCGTGGGGTCTCATTCGGCTCCCATAGGTATTAAAAATGCGAACGATCGCCGTGTCCACGCCCTGCTGGCGGTGGTAGGCCATGGTCAGCGCCTCGGCGTAGCGCTTGGCCTCGTCGTACACGCCGCGCGGGCCGATCGGGTTCACGTGGCCCCAGTAGGACTCGGGCTGCGGGTGCACCTGCGGATCGCCGTACACCTCGCTGGTGGAGGCGATCAGGAACCGGGCCCGGTGGAACTTGGCCAGCCCGAGCGTGTGGTGGGTGCCGTAGGAGCCGACCTTCAGCGTGGCCAGCGGGAGGCGCAGGTAATCGATCGGGGAGGCCGGCGAGGCAAGGTGGTAGACGTAGTCGATCGGCTCATCGACGAAATACGGCTCGATGATGTCGATGTTCCGGTGCACGAACGCGGGGTCGCGAATGTGCTCGATGTTGGCGAGCGACCCGGTCTCGAGGTTGTCCACGCAGATCACGCGATGGCCGCGGCGCAGAAGCTCTTCGCATAGGTGCGACCCGAGGAAGCCGGCGCCGCCGGTGACGAGGCTCGTTGGCATGGGCGGGCAATCTACGGATTCATCAGGCGCGACGCGTAACGCCCCGACGCAGGACGTGCTCGTCCCCACGCCGGATCGTGACCTTCTCCGAGTCGAAATGCTCGAGCAAGGCCTGGGCGAACTTGCGCGAGGTTCCGAGCTCGTCGCGCAGCTGGGCGAGCGTCACCGCTCCCCCGTGGCGCCCGGCGAGTTCGACCAGCCGGTCGCGGATGTCGGACAGTACCTCGGCGTGGTAGTGCAGGGTCTTGGACACGCGGACGGCGCGCCCGGCCTCGCGGAGCGCGGCGAGATCGTCGGCGTCGAGCTCTGAGTCGAGTGGCGGCTCGGCGCCGGCCTCGCGCAGGCGCTCCTCCAGGGCGCGTGCAGAGGCCGAAAGGGGTTCTTGGGGCCTCGCTTCGCTCGGCGTCCGTGGGGCCGGTGAAGCTCGTCCGGACGGCTCAGGTGACTCACCTCGCGATAGGCGCTCGAGCCGGGCCGTAAGCTCGCGACTCGGGCCGTGACGGCGCGGCCGCGGGTCGAGCACGCGGCCGCCGCCCAGCGTGTCGGGCGGCGCCACCCGCCGCACCACCAGGCGGTCGCCGGCGGCGGGCACGAGCGGCCGCTCGAGGCGGATCTGCCAGAACCGGCCGCCGAGCCAGGCGAGGCGGGCGGGCGCCTCGCGGGTGCCGTGGTGGATCTGGACGCGCTCCGAGTGCTCGGGCTCGGCGTCGGGGTGGAACGCGAGCTCGGCATCGATCCGGTAGGTGTGCCGCACGTCGCCGTCGCTCGAGACGAGGACGTCCCCGCGTTCGATCTCGTCCGTCCCGAGGCCGGTCAGGTTCACGGCCACGCGCTGCCCGGCGGCGGCGCGCTCCACCGGCTGGTCGTGGACCTGCACGCCGCGCACGCGGGCCCGCTCCATCTCGGGCAGCACGGTCAGCTCGTCGCCCCGCCCGATCGCGCCCGACCACAGGGTGCCGGTGACCACCGTGCCCGCGCCGCGGATCGTGAAGACGCGGTCGATGTGCAGGCGGGCCGGTCTGTCCGCGTCGGCCCGCGAGGCGACCCGGTCGGTGGCCCGTTCAAGGGCCGCGCGCAGCTCGTCGAGCCCCTCGCCCGTCCGGGCCGACACCGCCACCGCCTCGCTGTCCGGGAACAGCTCGGACGCCTCGAGCAGGGCGAGGTCGGGGTCGGCGAGGTCGCTCTTGGTCACCGCGACGACCCCGGTGTTGACGCCCAGCGCGCGCAGCACGGACGCGTGCTCGCGAGTCTGGGGCATGACGCCGTCGTCGGCGGCGATCGTCATCAGGAACAGGTCGATGCCGGTGGCACCCGCGACCATCGTCCGCACGAACCGCTCGTGCCCCGGCACGTCGACGACCGACAGCGCCCGTCCCGACGGCAGCACGAGCCGGGCGTAGCCGAGCTCGATCGAGATCCCCCGCGCGCGCTCCTCGGGCAGCCGGTCGGTATCCACGCCGGTCAGTGACCGGATCAGGGCCGTTTTGCCGTGGTCGATGTGGCCCGCGGTCCCGAGGGTCAGCGGCGCCGAACTCATCCGCCCGCCAGCGCGCTTCGCACGGCGCCGGCCAGCGGCTCGACCTCGGCATCGGTCAGCGTGCGGGGGTCGAGCAGCACGCGTCCGTCGTAGATCCGCGCGATCACCGGCGGATCGCCGTGACGCAGCGCCCGCGCCACGGTGCCGGGATCCGCGTCGAGCGTCACCACTGGCCCCTCGAGCTCGAGCAGCGGCAGCGTGCCGCCGCCGACCTTGGCCACCGCCCGGGTCACGTGGGCGCGCTCGCCGATCGCTACGGCCAGCCGATCGGCGCGCGCGGCCAGTGTCTCCTCGTCCGCGGTCAGCATGGAGAGGACCGGAATCTCACGCTGCGCGCGCTCCGGATCCCGGTACAGGCGCAACGTCGCCTCGAGCGCCGCCAGCGAGAGCTTGTCGATTCGCATCGCCCGGGCCAGCGGGTGTCGGCGCGCGGCCGCCACCGCGTCGCGCCGGCCGGCCATCAGGCCGGCCTGCGGGCCGCCGAGCAGCTTGTCGCCCGAGCAGCAGACCAGGGCGGCACCCGCCGCCACCGCCGCCGTGATGAGCGGCTCCTCGTCCCCCACCATTCGCCCCACGATCGTGCCTGGCTGGCCAGCCAGCCAGCCAGAACCGATGTCGTCGATCACCGGCACGCCCAGCCCGCACAGCGCCTCGACCGGCACGTCCTCGACGAACCCCACCGTGCGGAAGTTCGACTGGTGCACGCGCATGATCGCGCCGACGTCGTCGTGGGCCTGGAGCGCGCGCTGGTAATCGCCCAGTCGAGTGCGGTTGGTGGTTCCCACCTCGATCAACCGCGCGCCGGATTGGGCGATCACCTCGGGGATCCGGAAGCCGCCGCCGATCTCGACCAGCTGCCCGCGGGCCACCACGATCGCGCGCCCCGGGCCGGCCAGCGCCGCCGCGGCCAGGAGCACGGCCGCGGCCCCGTTGTTGACGACGACGGCCGCTTCGGCGCCGGTCAGCTCGCACAGCAGGCCCTCGACGTGGGCATGGCGGCTCCCCCGTTCGCCCGACTCGAGGTCCAGCTCGAGGTTGCTGTAGCCCTCGGCCGCCCGCGCCACCGCCTCGCGTGCACCGGCCGCCAGCGGCGCTCGGCCCAGGTTGGTGTGGAGGATCACGCCCGTGGCGTTGATCACGCCCCGCAGCGACGGCCGCGCCAGCTCGGCGAGGAGCTCCCGAGCTCGGGGGACCAGGTCGATCTCGCCGGCGGGCGCCGCGCCGGCCAGCATCGCCACCCGCTGCTCCTCGATCGCGGCGCGGGCGGCCGCGACCGCGAGCGGATGCGGCGCCTCGAGCGCGCCCGCCAGTTCGTGCACGGCGGGCAGTGCCCTCAGGGTCACGGGGCCGGCGTCTTCCCCCGCACCCACTCGCCCTCCTCCTTCTTCCAGATCGGGGCTCTGGCCTTGATCTCGTCGATGATCTCCCGCGCGGCGGCGAACGCCGCGTCGCGATGCGGCGCCGACACCGCGATCGCCACCGATGGCTCGGACAGCGGGACGGTGCCCACCCGGTGCTCGGCCGCCGCCGCGCACAGTCCGTGAGTTTCGATCGCCCGGCGCACGATCTCGGCGATCTGGCGCTCGGCCATGTCGGCGTAGGCCTCGTACTCGAGCTCGGACACCTCGCGGGTCACCCCGGTGAAGGTGACCACGGCGCCGGCCCGGGGATCGCGTACCAGCTCGACCAGCGGGTCGAGCGCCAGCGGCTCGCTCGTCAGCCGGGCGTGGAGCGCACCGACGGCACCCCCCGATACCGGCGGGATCAGGGCGACCTCGTCGCCGGGGTGGAGCGCCGTGCCGGCATCCGCGTACTCCTGGTTGACCGCCATCACCACGGGCACACCCTCGGTGAGAGCGGACATCTGCGCGAGTGCGTCGCCCACCAGGGCTCCCTCGGCGAGCTCGAGCTCGAGTTCGCCGGCGCCGGCGCGTTCCCGCAGCCCGGCGAACAATCTGACGCTGATCTTCACGGCACTAGAGGGTACCCTCGCAGACATGGCCACCACCGACGAGCACCGCACGATCGCCCCGATCGTCGGTCCCGACGATCCGAGGAAGTTCACGGACTCCGGGATCGAGATCAAGTCTCTGTACACCGAGCAGGATCTGCCCGCGGACCTACCCGAGCGTCTCGGGGAGCCGGGGGAGTACCCGTACACACGCGGCATCCACCCCGACATGTACCGGGGGCAGCTGTGGACGATGCGCCAGTACGCCGGCTATGCCAGCGCCAAGGAGTCGAACGAGCGCTACCGCTACCTGCTCGCCCACGGCTCCACGGGGCTGTCAATGGCGTTCGATCTCCCCACCCAGCTTGGCCTCGACTCCGACGATCCGCGCTGTCTCGGCGAAGTGGGTCGCACCGGCGTGGCGATCGACTCGATCGACGACATGCGCACCGCCTTTAGCGGGATCCCGCTCGACCAGGTCTCGACCTCGATGACGATCAATGCGCCGGCCTCGGTGCTCCTGCTGCTCTACGAGCTCGTCGGCGAGGAACAGGGCGTGCCGGCCGAGAAGCTGCGCGGCACGACCCAGAACGACATCCTCAAGGAGTACATCGCGCGCGGCAACTTCATCTATCCGCCGAAGGGCGCGATCCGGCTGACCACCGATCTGTTCTCGTACTGCCGCGAGCGGATCCCGCGCTGGAACACGATCTCGATCAGCGGCTACCACTTCCGCGAGAAGGGCTGTTCGGCGGTGCAGGAGGTCGCCTTCACGCTCTCCAACGGGATCGCCTACGTGCAGGCTGCGCTCTACGCCGGCCTCGAGGTCGACGAGTTCGCTCCGCGGTTGGCCTTCTTCTTCAACGGCCACAACAACGTCTTCCAGGAGGTGGCCAAGTTCCGGGCCGCCCGCCGCATGTGGGCCCGGATCATGCGCGAGCGCTTCGGCGCCAAGGACGAGCGCTCGCTCAGGCTGCGCTTCCACACCCAGACCGGCGGCGTCACGCTGACCGCGCAGCAGCCCGAAAACAACATCGTCCGGGTGGCCCTCCAGGGCTTTGCCGCCGTGTGCGGCGGCACCCAGTCACTGCACACCAATGGGTTTGATGAGGCGCTGGCGCTGCCGACCGAGCGGGCGGCGAAGATCGCCCTGCGCACGCAGCAGATACTCGCCCACGAGTCCGGGGCGCCGGACACGGTCGATCCGTTCGCCGGCTCCTACTTCGTGGAGGCGCTGACCGACGAGATCGAGGCGCGGGCGTCCGAGCTAATCGACAAGGTCGACAGCCTGGGCGGCTCGATCGGCGCGATCGACTTCATCAAGAACGAGATCGAGGAGTCCGCGTTCGGCTATCACGAGCGCTACCGCATCGGTCAGGACGTGGTGGTCGGCGTCAACAAGTTCGTCGACGAGGGCGAGCCTGAGGTGCCCGACATCCTGCGCGTCGATCCCGAGTCCGAGCGCGAGCAGGTGGAGCGCCTCGCGGCCTTCAAGCAGGATCGAGATGCTGAATTGGTCCAGCACCGGCTAAAGGAAGTCCGGAACGCTGCCGATACAACCGACAACCTCCTTCCCACCCTGCGGCAGGCGCTCAAAGATCGCTGCACGCTGGGTGAGGTGTGCGGGGCGATGAAGGACGTATTCGGCGAGTACCAGCCGACGTTCTAAGGCGCCGCCGTCAGGCGCCGCCGACCAATCTATAGGCCTTCCCCGGCAGGGGAACTACACCTGGAAGGGACCCCTCGATTGCCGAGGCTTTGGATTGCCGCCATGGCCACTGCCGTCGCCCTGCTGGGCATAGCGCCTGCCGTCGCGCGCGCCAGCGTCACGTCGTCCAACATCCTCACCTGGACCTCGAGCCAGGCGGGTACGCCGCCAAACGCCTCGTACCTGATCTCCAACGACGTCGATAAGACGACCCTGACCGTGACCGGGCAGACGAACGGAGTGTCCGGCGACCACGTCGACATCGTCTGCTACTACGGCTCCGGGCCCAGCCAGGACGCGATCCTCGCCGCCGATCTGGCCGTCCAGACGGGCGGGTCGTTCAGCACGCCGACGGGGGCCTCGGCGCCCCTGCTGAAGTCGATCGCCGGGCACGCCTGCCGTCTGCGCGCCATTCCCACCGGAGGGGAAGGCGCCGATGACGGCCTGCCTCAGTTCGCCGGACCCCAGGTCGCCGTGTCCGAGGTGGGAATCCCTTCCGGGCTCGTCGACGGCAACACGAGCCACCCATACGACTTCTACGTGGTGGCAACGACGTTCGACGGTTACGCAGCGTGGGACTCGGCGGGAAGCTGCGGCCCCTACGCGGCGCCCTTCGACCCATCGTTCGGACAGGGAAACTTCGCGATCGACTGCATGGGATCGCTGTTGGGCGACGCGGACCTGCCGGGCGGTGCGGATCGTTCCGAGGTCCAGGTGGACGGCCAGAACGCCTACGACGCGGCGTCGGCGGAGGCCCTGTCCATAGGCACCGGAGATCTCAACGGCTTTCCCACCCTGACGGCCAACGTGGTCCAGGACCCCACCGACGGGGTCGTGAGCTCTCAGTCGACCGAGAGCTGGGGTGTATGCGCGAACCCGGTCGCCTACCCGCCCACGTCCGTCACCTGCCCGCAGTTTGCCCCGGCGGGCGTCCAGCTCCAGCGCGACATCACCACGAGCGACGGCGGCCTCGTCGTCACGATGACCGATACCTGGTCCTCGACCGACGGCAAGGCCCACTCGCTCGACCTCCTGTACGACGACTACGTCGGGTTGAAGTCCTCGAACGCGCAGCGCGGGTACGAGCTCCCCGGCCAGAACGCGTTTTCCGCCTACGGACAGGGGACGACGCTGCCTGGACCTGGGACCGGGCCCGGCTCGATCCTCGTGCGCACGAACCTCGCGGCGCCCGACGGGGACACTTCGGAGGCGGCCGCTGCGATCACGTACTCGAACCCGCCCACCGGCTTCGATTTCGTCAGCAACAGTGAGTTCGAGGAGCACCAGGCGCTCGAGGTGCCCGCCGGCGGCAGCGTCAGCCTGACCTACGTCTACTCGACCGGATACTCGGTGGCGCAGGTCGAGGCGCTCGCACTCGCCACGCAGGACCGCTTCCAGGCTCCGGCGATCGCGATCACGTCGCCCGCCGGCGGCACCATCGTCTCGACCCCGACGGTGAACCTCAGCGGCAACGCCGGCGCGGGCTCGGGAATCGCGTCGCTGTTGGTCGCCGGGCAGAGTGTGTCGGTCGCACCGGGTGGGAGCTGGAGCGCAGAGGTGCCGCTCAGCCCCGGGTCCAACACGATCACCGCGCTCGCCGCCGACCGCGCCGGCGCGAGTGTGTGGGCCCAGGTGACGATCGACTACCAGCCGCCGCCCGCGGCACCGCCGGTCGCTCGCTGCAAGGTCCCGCGGGTCAAGGGCCTGAAGCTGCCGGCGGCCGAACGGGCCCTCCGGCGGGCCCACTGCCGGGTCGGCCGGGTCACGCACGAGGCGTCGAGCAAGGTTCGCAACGGCCGCGCCATCGCCACGAGCCCGCCCGCCGGTCGCCCGCTCCGGGCCGAGGCCAAGGTCGAGCTGTTCCTGTCCAAGGGCCCCTAGGGCGGCGCCGGAAGACGGTGGGCCGCCATCCGGACACGGTGCCGACAGAGTCTTGCTGAGACACCTAGGCTGAGAGCATGCTTCGTCCTCGCCGGTCCGAGGACCTCGAGCCATGTGTGGCGCTGCTGCGCGACGTGCACGACGCCGACGGCTATCCGACGGTGTGGCCGGCGGACCCGGCGAGCTGGCTGGCTGGAAGGGACACCCTCGCCGCGTGGGTCGCCGAGGACGATGGCGGGATCGTCGGCCACCTCGCGCTGCATCGCATCTCCGCCGCGCGCAACGGGCCGCCCTGGCGCGACGCGCTGCCGGTGCCGGTCGAGCGCCTTGCCGTCGTCTCCCGGTTCTTCGTCTCGACGCGGGCTCGGGGCCAGGGGGTCGGTGGCGCCCTGATGACGCGCGGCGAGGAGCACGCGGCCGCACACGACCTTCGTCTCGTGCTCGACGTCGCCGCGCACGACGCCGCGTCGATCGCCTTCTATCAGCGCCGCGGCTGGCGGCGCGTGGGGGCGGGGGAGCTCGCGCTCAGCGGGGACCGGGGGACGCTCGACGTGGTCGTGTTCGTGCTCGACTGAGGAGCGCCTAGCGCTCGCTGTCGAGGTCGGCCATCTGGGGCGCCCCGTAGCGGTCGCCGGCGGCCGCATCGGGCGGGACGGCCTGCTCGATCCGCTCGAGATCCTCGGGCGTGAGCTCGAGGTCGATCGCACCCAGAGCCTCCTCGAGCTGGTCGCGGCGGCGGGCCCCGATCAGAGGCACGATCCCCGAGCCACGCGAGAGGACCCAGGCGAAGGCAATCTGGGCCACGGTGGCGCGCTTGGCCCCGGCGATCTCGCGCAAGCGCTCGACCAGGCCCAAGTTGTGCTCGAGATTCTCTCCCTGGAAGCGCGGCATCCGCCCGCGCATATCGCCGGCCTGGGCCTCCGCATCGGCCCGGTAGCGGCCACTGATCAGCCCGCGCGAAAGCACGCCGTAGGCCGTGACCGCGATGTCGAGCTCGCGGCAGGTGGGCAGGATCGCGCGCTCGATCCCGCGGGAGATCAGTGAGTACTCGATCTGCACGTCGGAGATCGGGTGCACCGCGGCGGCGCGGCGGATCGTGTCCGCTCCAACCTCCGAGAGGCCGATGTAGCGCACATAACCCGCCTGTACGAGCTCGGCGATCGCGCCGACCGTCTCCTCGATCGGAACGTTCGAGTCGAGCCGGGCGGGCCGGTAGATGTCGATGTGGTCGGTGCCCAGCCGCTGCAGCGAGTACGCGCACGCGGTCTTCACGGCCGCCGGCCGCGCGTCGTAGCCGAGCCAGCTCCCGTCGGGTCCGCGCTGCGCACCGAACTTGACGCTGATCAGGACCTCGTCGCGGTTGTGATCGGCCACCGCGTCGGCGATCAGCAGCTCGTTGTGGCCCATGCCGTAGAAGTCGCCGGTGTCGAGCAGGTTGATGCCGGCGTCGAGCGCGGCGTGGATCGTGGCGATCGCCTCGCCCCGGTCGGCGGTTCCGTAGACCCCGGACATGCCCATGCACCCGAGGCCGACGGCCGACACCCGCAGTCCGGCGGCGCCGAGTTGTCGCTGCACCATGGCTTCACCCTAAACGAAGTTGTCGGCGGCGCCTGACGTCGGCGCCTTTAGGAGGAGTCCCGCTGGGGCGGGCGAAACCCAGACGCATGAGACAGCACGAGGCAAGCCGTACGCTGGTCAAGTCTCCCCCGGAGCTGTGGGCCGAATGCAGCGATGCGGCCGCGCTCGCCCGTCATTTGGGCGGGTTTGGGGAGATCCGGATCACCCGCCTCGATCCCGAGACCGCCGTCGCCTGGGAGGGCGAGCACGTACGCGGCACGGTGCGGATCGAGCCGGCGGGGTGGGGGACAAAGGTGATCCTGACCGCGGAGCAGGCGGTTGCGGAGGCCCCCCCGACCGAGCCGGCCGGCCCCACCGAGGGGGCCGGCACCGACGAGGTGGTCGGCGTCACCGAGGTGGTTGTCGACCCGCCCGAGGCGCCCGAACCGCTTACCGAGGCTCCGGTGCCGCGCCCACGCCGGTTTGCGCGGCTGCGGGCGTTCTTCCGGGGCGGCGAGCCCGTTGAGCTCCGGGCGGAGCCATTTGCCGGTGCGATCGAGCCCGAGCCTCCGCCTACGCCGGAGCTCGACACGGAGCCCGCACCGGAGCCGGCTCCCGAGCCCTCAGCGCCTGAGCCCGCACCACCGGTCGTGGCACCGAGTGCCGAGACCGCGCTGGCCGCGGCGCTCGACAGCCTCGGCCAGGCTCATCACCGGCCGTACTCGCGCGCCTAATTGAATAGTCGGCGGCGCCTTAGCCTTCGACCTTCCCGGGAGGTCCACCCAGCGACGCGATCAGCGCCGAGAAGCTTTCGCCTGATTGGCTGGGCACGCTGTCCGAATCGTCGTTCCCGCTCCACTGACCGAGTTGCATAGCCAGTGTCTCGGTGCCAATCCCGGCACCCCAGCCGATCTCGATCCCGGTTGGTGAGCCGGGAACGATCTCGGCCACCGGCTGGCCGGTCTGCAGCGTCTCGCCCACGTGCAGCCCGCCCGCAGGGCTGACGCCCTCGGCGTAGTACACGTAGCGCCCGGCGTAGGAGCCGCCGCTGAGCTGGTACTCGATGAACGCGCCGGGCCATCCGGTTCCGCTCAGGCCGATATAGGTGACCTTGCCGGCGCCAAGTGCGCCGAGCGTGCCGGAGCCTGCGTAGTCCACGCCCTGATCGATCCGCTCGGGGGTCACGTGGGCGCCGGCGAGCGGGTTGGTGTAGCCGCCGGACGCGACCGGTGGCGTGGGGACCGCCGGCTTAGGCGCCGGGTGCGACGTGGCCACGGGATGTGTCGTGGTCGCCGGGTGAGTGGTTGTGGTCGCGTGAGTGGTGGTCGTTGGGTGGGTCGTCGTCGCGGGATGCGGCTTGGCGATCGGGTGCGGCTTGGCGATCGGGTGCGAGGGCGCCGCCTGATGCGAAGGTGCGGCCGCGTGGGTTCGGGCAGCTGGGTGCGAGGGCGCCACCGCGTGCACGCTTGAGACCGAATGCGCAGGGGTGTGCACGCTGACCGGAACGCTCGCCGCCGCGGTTCCACTCGTCGCCGCGTGCGACGAGTCCTCGACGGCGCCGCCGCCCGTGCTCGGGTGCCCGGAGGGCTGGGGGTTGCCGGGCACCCGAGGCGCCGCGGAGGTACTGCTTGCCGCGAGGGCGGCGCCTCCGCTGAGCGCGTGGGCGGCTGCTCCGCTCGCGCCACCGGACGCCGTCGCATCGTGAGCTAGAGCGACGTGCTTCGGCGCAGGGTGCAGGGCGGTCGATGAAGTTGAGCTGGCGTGAGTCGCGCCGGCCGCCGACCCGGCGTGAGCAGCGGCGACGGCGGCAGCGAGCCCGCTCGAGCCCGCGTTCGCGGCCGTGGCGCCGAGGGCCGCGTCGTTGCCGGCAAGGCCCTGGCTGAGCGCGAGCGTGACGCTGTGCTTCGCGGCCGCTGCCGCGTCTGCGGCCCGCGCGGCGTCGGCGTTGGCCCGGAAGGAGACGCGCTCACCGCCTGCGCGTCCACCCCGGCCCCCGACCAGTCCCGGAACGGTCGCCGCGGCGAGCAGCGCAAGGGCCGAGATCCCGCCGGCGCCGGGGAGCGACATCGCCGGACGGCGCGCCGCGACCGAGCGGCGCAGTTGCGAGTACTGAAGCGACTCGCGGAGGAGGTCGGACCGCGACAGGTCGCGCTCGGGCTGAAGGTCGGAGAGCGCGAGCGAGCTGCGCGTCGGCTTGCCACGGCGCGCGAGTGAGCGCTCGAGCGACTGCTGCCACAACTCGGGGCAGGCCAGGTCACGTGCGGTGTCCACTAACTCCTCCTTGTTCGTAGCCTGCGGAGTTAGCTGACGGGCTCGCGCTGTGCGCTACGCCACAAGATTGCGGCGACTCGCCCCCGCGGCCCCGAAGGGTCGCAATTGGGTCCTCCGTTCGCCGGCCACGGGTGGTCCGGCGATTCGGCTTCTATGTCATCCGTCGTCGGCGTCAGAACGCCGATTCCTGCAACTTTGCGAAGTTGTATCGCATTTTGCAGCGGCAAGACAACTTTAGGGTCCGCGAACTGATGAGGAATCGTCGACCCCTCATCCGTCCGCGAACCCTAAACTCGCCGCCCCCATGAGAGACAAAGCACCAGAGACCTACCAGGAGAGGCTCGGCCAGCTCACGGAGCTGCGCCACGAGGCCATCCACGCCGGCTCCGAGCAGGCCGTGGCCAAGCAGCACGAGCGGGGCAAGTACACCGCACGGGAGCGGATCGAGAAGCTGCTCGACCCCGGCTCCTTCCAGGAGCTCGACGTGTTCGTGCGCCACCGCACCTACGACTTCGACATGCAGAAGAACCGCCCCTACGGCGACGCCGTGGTCACCGGCCACGGGACGATCGACGGCCGCCGCGTCTGCGTGTTCAGTCAGGACTTCACCGTGTTCGGCGGCTCGCTGGGCGAGGTGATGGGGGAGAAGATGTGCAAGATCATGGATCTGGCGGCCAAGATCGGCTGCCCCGTCGTAGGAATGAATGACTCCGGTGGCGCCCGCATCCAGGAGGGCGTGGTCTCGCTTGGCGCCTACGGCGACGTGTTCGTCCGCAACGTCATGTGCAGCGGCGTAATCCCGCAGATCAGCCTGATCATGGGCCCGTGCGCGGGCGGCGCGGTCTACTCGCCGGCCATGACGGACTTCATCTTCATGGTCAAAGAGACCTCGCACATGTTCATCACCGGCCCCGACGTGATCAAGACGGTCACCGGCGAGGAGGTCGACTTCGAGTCACTCGGCGGCGCGATGTCGCATAGCACGAAGTCGGGTGTGGCCCACTTCGCCTCCGACGACGAGGACCAGTGCCTCGAGGACACGCGCTACCTGCTGAGCTTCCTGCCTCAGAACAACCTCGAGACGCCGCCCCGGGTGCAGCCGACCGACGACCCGCTGCGCATGGACGAGGAGCTCGATCACGTCGTCCCCGACAGCCCCAACAAGCCCTACGACATGCGGGACGTGGTCCGGCTGGTCGTTGACGACGGCGAGTTCTTTGAGGTCCACGAGCACTACGCGCGCAACATCATCTGCGGGTTCGCGAGGCTGAACGGCTATTCCGTGGGGATCGTCGGTAACCAGCCCAACCAGATGGCCGGCGTGCTCGACATCGACTCCTCGCGTAAGGCCGGGCGCTTCGTGCGCACCTGCGACGCGTTCAACATTCCGATCATCACCTTCTGCGACGTCCCGGGCTTCCTCCCGGGCACCAACCAGGAGTGGGGCGGGATCATCAGCCACGGGGCCAAGCTGCTCTATGCCTACACCGAGGCGACCGTCCCCAAGATCACGATCATCACCCGCAAGGCGTACGGCGGTGCCTACGACGTCATGGCCTCCAAGCACATGCTGGCCGACTTCAACTTCGCGTGGCCGACGGCCGAGGTGGCGGTGATGGGGCCGGAGGGTGCGGTCAACATCATCTACCGCCGCGACATCCAGTCCTCGCCCACCCCGGACACGCGCCGGCAGAAGCTGATCGACGACTACAAGGCGCACTTCGCCAACCCATACGTCGCCGCCGAGCGCGGCTACATCGACGACGTGATCGTCCCCCACGAGACGCGCCCGAAGATCATCACGGCCCTCGAGACCCTCCAGAACAAGCGCCAGCCAGGGCCGCGTCGCAAGCACGGCAACATCCCGCTCTGACCGGAGGCTGGATGAGCAACGGGCCATATGTTCCCGTCTTTCGTCCACCTGTCTTATAGGCGGACCGTTTGGGCGCGAACCCGGTTGTCCTCCCAGGCGGCGAAGGCGGCCGACGCGACCGCCAAATCTTGGATAGCGAGGCCTGTGGAATCGAACAGCGTCACCGCGTCGGCCCCCGGGCGTCCGGGCGCGTCGCCGGCCAAGACGGACCCGAGCTCGGTCACGTCTGAGCGCTTCACCAGACCGGCCTCCACCGCGCCGGTCAGCTCGCCACCGTGGGAGGCCTGCTCCCACTCGTCGCAGAACAGCACGCATGACGCCACCGCGCCTACGCTCGCCTCGGCCTTGCCCGGGCCATCCGCCCCGAGCATGTTCAGGTGCAGGCCGGCGTGGAGCGATCCGGCATCGATGACGACCTCGTTGCCGGGCGTGATGCAGCACACCACATCACCGCTCACCGCCTCCGCCAGCGTCCCCACCTGCCACTCGAGCTCGCGGGCGAGCGCCTCGGCCGCGGCCACGCGCGGGTCGTGGCACACGCCCGGTCCATAGCCGGCGGCTGCCAGGCAGCGCGCCGCCCACGTCCCGTGCAGTCCGCAGCCCACGATTCCGACCGTCCGGGCGTCGGAGCGCGCCAGCGCCTGCGCGGCCACCGCCGCCACCGCGCCGGTCCGCAGCGCCGTCACCGACCGCGCGTCGAGCAACATCAGCGGCTGGCCGTTCTCGGCGTCGGACAGGCAGATCACCCCGGTCACGGTCGGCAGTCCGCGCTCCGGATTGCCCGGGAACGAGGTGATCCACTTGAGCAGCGCGAACCCGTCACCGCGCGCCGGCATGGCCCGGAAGTCGCCGAACGGCGGACTCTCCAGGTAGACCTTCGGCGGCATCGCCCACTCGCCGGCGTGGTAGCGCAGCAGGCCCTCGCGAACGCGTTCGATCGCCACGCCCGGCGAGACCGCGTGCAGCACGGCGTCGTGGTCCAGCACCGGGAGCTCGGGCACGGCCGCCACGATACGCTGCCACGAACTCGTGAACCGGCGACCGAAGCTCAGCATCGTCGCGCCCAGCGCCTCACCCGAGGAGGCGGCTGCGGTCGTGGCCGCGCTCGAGCGGTTCATGCGCGAGACCGCCCCGGCTCCTGTCGCTCCCGCTCCCCGTCGCAGCCCGTGGCAGCGGGCCGCGCTCTACGAGGGCGTCGACCGCGCTCCCTCAGAGCCCGCGCCGTGGTCGTAATTCTGACCTGACGGCCATCCGACAAATCCTGCACTAATCCTCGTCTTGACAGGGCGAGGGCGGGTCTGCGAGCGTCCCGCCGAGAGTTGGCGGGGTGGGCCAACCCGACGGCCCACCGAGGAGAGATGTGCTCGGGGGCCCGAATGTGGGGTAGTCAACCCTCGGTCATGCCGTTGGCCGCAAGCAGGCGACGAAACCGTCTTCCCGGCGCGTTGTTTACCCGACGCTTCCCAGCTCGCGCTCGCCGCTGCGCCAGCGGTTTCCGGCATCGCTCAGCCCCCAAAGTCGATGCCGGCCCGCTAACCGGCGCCGGTTGAGAGCGCGCCGGCTGCCGCGACGGCGGGGGCCCCGCCGTCGCGGCGCCGGTCACTTCGGCTGCTCGTCCGTCGTTTGGTCGCTTCGGCTGTGCGTCCAGCCGGCGGCACGGCGCTCTCCGGACCGTTGCCGCGGGAAGTTAGGTCCGCGAACGCGAGTGCCGCCGGCACGGCCGCGCGGCCTCGCTCCGGCCGAGCGGACGCCGCAGCCTCGTTCACAGCTCGCCGCCACCACGGCCGCGTACGGATCAGGCGGGTAATAGCCCCACCACCCAAATTGCCTGAACACCGATTGCCTTTTGCTAGATTTCGTCGTCCGCCCGCGACTGGAAGGAAGACCGATGCACAGCGCCCGCACCGGATCACTCGAGAATCCCGAGGTGCTTGAGAACGTACCCGGGCACGTCATCCCGATCCTCGAGCGCGAGTTCGACGATTTCGACACCGAGTCCACCCGCTTCCTCAAGGGCGAGCTCGACGGCGAGGAGTTCATCAAGTTCCGCCTCAAGCAGGGCGTGTATGGCCAGCGCCAGCCCGACGTCCAGATGGTCCGGGTCAAGCTCCCGTTCGGGGGCGTCACGCCCGATCAGCTCGACGCGTTCGCGGACGTGATCGAGAAGTACGTGCCGCTACGCAAGGGCCACATCACCACGCGCCAGAACATCCAGATGCACCACGTCCCGCTGCCCGACGCGGCCGAGCTGATCCGCGAGCTGGGCGACGCCGGCCTGTCCAGCCGCGAGGGCTGCGGCAACACGATGCGCAACGTGACCGGCGATCCGCGCGCCGGCACGCTCGAGGGCGAGCTGTTCGACATCACCCCCTACGCCGGCGCCTACGTCCGCTACTTCGTCCGCCACCCCACCACCCAGGCGATGCCGCGCAAGGTCAAGACGGCGTTCGCCGCCACCGACGAGGACAACGCGATCACCCGGATACACGACGTCGCGTTCATCCCGAAGGTCAACGACCGAGGCGTTCGCGGGGTCGAGATGCGGGTGGGAGGCGGTACCTCGATCATGCCGCGGCTCGCTCCCACCCTGTACGAGTTCGTCGAGCTCGACAACGGCGACTATCTGAAGGTCACCGAGGCGTGCATGCGGATCTTCGATCGCCAGGAGTGGCTGCGCGCCAACCGCGCCCGGGCCCGGATCAAGGTGCTGGTCGACAAGATCGGCATCGATGGGTTCCGTGACCTGGTCAAGGAGGAGCTAAGCGGCGACTGGGTCGAGGAGCGCGACTTCAGCCTCGACAGGATCCTGTTCGAGTACGACGAACAGGAAAACGCCCCGGCGCAGCCTCACACCTTCGCCACGCCGAACGGGGACAACCGTGAGTTCACGCACTTCCTCGAGACCAACGTGCGGCGCCAGCGCCAGCGCGGGTTCTCGACGGTCGAGGTCAAGGTGCCCCGCGGCGACCTGACGCCCGACCAGCTGCGTGGCCTGGCGCAGATCATGCGTGACCACACCGGCGGCTTCGCCCGGACCAGCGTGCACCAGAACCTGATCCTCCGCTGGGTCCGTGACGAGTCGGTCCACGACGTGTGGCGCGCGCTCGGCCTGCTTGGCCTGGGCGATGCCGGCGCCGATGAGATCACCGACGTGGTGAGCTGCCCGGGCACCGACTCGTGCAAGCTCGGGATCACCAGTTCGATGGGGCTCAACCAGGCCATCCACGAGCGCCTCGTCCAGATGGAGATCGACGACGAGCTGACCCGGAGGATCCACGTCAAGATGAGCGGCTGCCCGAACGGATGCGGCCAGCATCACATCGCCAACATCGGCTTCTACGGGGCCTCGATCAAGGTCGGCGAGCACACCATTCCCGCCTACATCCCGCACATCGGCGGCGCCTACGAGGGCGGCGATGTCCGCTACGGTCAGCGGCTCAAGGCCCGCCTCCCCGCCAAGCGCGTGCCCGAGGCGGTGGAGCGCTGGGTACGCTTCTACGAATCCGAGCGGCGCGACGGTGAGGAATTCAACGCTTTTGTGGACCGCATCGGTCCGCAGGAGTTCGAGGCGCAGGTGAAAGACCTCACCATGCCGATCGAGTTCAGCCTGGACAACATGAACTATTTCGTCGACTGGACCAAGAGCTCGCCGTTCGAGGTGATCCGTGGAGAGGGCGAGTGCGCGGTCTGACCGCTGGAGAGCGTATGAGTATCGCCATCCCCGATCTCGAGACCGTCTCCGCCCAGGAGGTCATCGCCTACGCGGTCGATCGCTTCCATCCGCGGCTGAAGATGGCCTGCTCCTTCCAGAAGGAGGAGTCGGTCCTGCTCCACATGCTGACCGAGATCGAGCCCGACGGGCGAGTCTTCATGATCGACACCGGGGTCCTGTTTCCCGAGACGCTCCAGACCTGGAAGCGGTTCGAGGACCGCTTCGGCGTCAAGATCGAGGTGATCGACGCCCGCGGTCCCGATGAGCCGTGGACGATGGTCCGCTGCTGCGGCGAGGCGAAGGTCGACGCGCTCGAGCGCGCGCTCGACGACGTCGAGGCGTGGGTCACCGGGATCCGCCGCGAGCAGGCTCCCACGCGCGCCGGCGCCGCCAAGCTCGAGCGTGACGGCCGGCGCGGCATCTGGAAGGTCAACCCGCTAGCCGACTGGTCGGAGCAGGACCTGTGGCGGTACATCTTCGAGCACGACCTGCCCTACCATCCGCTGCACGATCAGGGCTACGCGTCGATCGGGTGCGCGCCGTGCACGCGGCCGGGTGCCGGACGCGAGGGCCGCTGGGCCGGCCTCGACAAGACCGAGTGCGGCATCCACGAGTGAAGGGGACGGCTCAGTTGAACCCGCTGCACTACGAGCTCTCGCATCTGGAGTCGCTCGAGGCCGAATCAATCCACATCTTCCGCGAGGTGGCCGCGGAGTTCGAGCGCCCCGTGCTGCTCTTCAGCGGCGGCAAGGACTCGCTCGTGCTCCTGAGGCTGGCCGAGAAGGCCTTCCGTCCGGGCCGCTTCCCGTTCCCGATCATGCACGTCGACACCGGCCACAACTTCCCAGAGGTGCTCGAGTTCCGCGACCGCCTGATCGAGAAGCTTGGCGAGCGGCTGATCGTCGCGTCGGTGCAGCAGTCGATCGACCGCGGGCGGGTCGCGGAGGAGACCGGTCCGCGCGCGTCGCGCAACCGCCTACAGACGGTCACGCTGCTCGACGCGATCGCCGAGCACGGCTTCGATGCCGCGTTCGGTGGCGCGCGGCGCGACGAGGAACGCGCCCGGGCCAAGGAGCGGGTGTTCTCGTTCCGCGACGACTTCGGCCAGTGGGAGCCCAAGCGCCAGCGGCCCGAGGTGTGGGCCCTCTACAACGGCCGGATCCGCAAGGGTGAGCACGTGCGCGTGTTCCCGCTCTCCAACTGGACCGAGCTCGATGTGTGGCAGTACATCGCCCAGGAGAAGCTCGAGGTCCCGAGCATCTACTACGCCCACACCCGCCAGGTGTTCGAACGCGACGGCATGCTCTACGCGATGAGCCCGTATGTGCAGCTGATCGACGGCGAGGCCCCGTTCGAGGCCTCTGTTCGCTACCGCACCGTCGGAGACATGACCTGCACCGGCGCGGTCCGCTCTTACGCCACGACCCTTCCGGAGGTCGTCTCCGAGATTGCCGCCACGCGCGTCACCGAGCGCGGCGAGACCCGTGCCGACGACCGGGTGACCGAGGCGGCGATGGAGGATCGCAAGCGCGAGGGCTATTTCTGAGGCGCCTATGACCCCCGGCGCCTCGAGCAACGGTCATGCCGTCATGACCCGCACCAGCGAGCTGCTCCGTTTCGCCACGGCCGGATCGGTCGACGACGGCAAGTCGACGCTGATCGGGCGGCTTCTGCACGACTCCAAGGCGATCCTCGAGGATCAGCTCGAGCACGTCGTGCTGACCTCCGAGCGGCGCGGCGAGGGCTTCGTGAACCTGGCCCTGCTCACCGACGGCCTGCGCGCAGAGCGCGAGCAGGGGATCACGATCGACGTCGCCTACCGCTACTTCCAGACCGCCCGGCGCAAGTTCGTAATCGCCGACACGCCCGGCCATGAGCAGTACACGCGCAACATGGTCACCGGCGCCTCGACCGCCGACCTCTCGATCGTCCTGGTCGACGCGCGCAACGGCGTGAGCGAGCAGACCCGGCGTCACGCCTACATCGCCTCGCTGCTGCGGATCCCGCACCTGGTCGTGTGCGTTAACAAGATGGACCTGGTCGCCTACGACGAGGCGGCTTTTGACCAGGTCGTCGAGGAGCTGACCGACTGGACGGCGCGGCTGGACATCTCGGACGTCACCTTCATCCCGATCAGCGCGCTCCACGGCGACAACGTGGTGGATCGCTCGCTCGAGATGCCCTGGTACGGCGGTCCGCCACTGCTCTACCACCTCGAGCACGTGGTGATCGCGCCCGATCGGGACCTGAGCCACCTGCGCTTCCCGGTCCAGTGGGTGATCCGGCCCGGGCCTCACTCGGACGATCCCGACTACCGCGGGTATGCAGGACAGCTTGCCGGCGGCATGCTGCGCCCCGGCGATGACGTGCTCGTGCTGCCGGGCGGGCAGCGCACGCAGATCGTCGCCATCGACACGTTCGACGGCCCGGTCGACGTCGCGTTCCCGAGCATGTCGGTGACGGTCCGAGTCGCCGACGCGCTCGACGTCTCGCGCGGGGACATGATCGTCGAGGCCGATGATCCCCCGGTTGCGGCGCGCGAGCTTGACGCGATGGTGTGCTGGATGGGGGAGGCGCCGCTGCGGCCTGGAACCCGGCTGGTGATCAAGCACACCACCCGGACCACCCAGGCCCGGATCGACGAGCTCGACTACCGCGTCGAGGTCAACACCCTGGAGCACGAGCCTGCCGACCAGCTGGTGCTGAACGAGATTGGGCGCGTCCGCCTGCGCACCGGCACGCCGCTGATCGTCGACGAGTACGCCTGCAACCGCACCACCGGCAGCTTCATCCTGATCGACGAGGCGAGCAACGACACGGTGGCGGCCGGGATGATCGTCAGCGCTCGCTAAGGTGCCGCCGCCAGGCGCCGCCGACCAATCGATCAATCGACCGGTCTCACGTCGGCCGCCCGCCGCGCGTTCTAAGGGCATGAACACCATGCTCTACACCCACCTGGAGAGCCCGATCGGGAGGCTCACGCTATGCGGCGACGAGGAGCGCCTGACCGGCCTTTACACCGCCCCCCGTCGCCATGATCCCGCGCTCGTGCGCGGCGCGCGGCGGGCGCAGGAGCCGTTCGCGCGCGTGCGCGATCAGCTCGAGCAGTACTTCGACGGCGAGCGCCTGGACTTCGACGTACCGCTGTCCCTCGACGGCGGGAGCGGGTTCTTTCAGAGCGTTTGGCAAAGCCTCCTCGAGATCCCGTACGGCACCACGACGACCTACGGAAAGCTGGCACGGAAGCTCGGCCACCCCACCGCCGCACGCGCGGTCGGGCTGGCCAACGGGCGCAATCCGATCGCGATCATCGTCCCTTGCCATCGCGTGATCGGTGGCGGTGGCGATCTCACCGGATACGCCGGCGGCCTCGAGCGCAAGCGGTTCCTGCTGGATCACGAGACGGACGTGTTGCGGCCTAAGGCGCCGCCGGCAGGCGCGGCCGACGATTCAAATTAAGATGGCCGTTGGATGAGCGGACGTCCCCGCGGGAACGAGGATGAGGCCTGCCACCAGGGGACCGCGTCGATGTCCACGGCGGGGGGGACGTAGCCCTCCTGCAGGAGCGCCGACCACGCGGCGAGCACGACGGGGAAGTACTCGGGGAGGCAGCCGGCCATGGCGGCGTTGATGGCGGCCAGCCGCACCGTGCACTCGCGGTTCAGATGCGGCATGGCCAGCAGCACGTCGTCGGGATCGCACGCCGTCTGGGCGAGAAACTCGGCGAGGACCGAAGCGGTCACCGGCACGACGGGCAGTCCGTCGGTCCAACCGCGCTCGTAGCAGTCCTCCATCACCCGGCGGATCTCGTCGATGTCGACCACCGGGAGCTCGGGCGGGGTGGTCATGACGCGCCGCCGCCAGGCGTCGCCGACCCACCTATGGTCGTCGTGAGGATCCGCACGACGTCGTCCACGACCTGCCGCACGGTCGTTTCGATCTCGGCGGGACTCAGGCTCGCAGTCGGGTGGGGGATGGTCACGAACTGAAAATCCGGGTGACCGAGTACGTCCGCCATCGCCCGCGCCGGCACTATGAAGGCGTCGGTGCAGATCGATACGGCCGGGACGCCCGCCCGCTCGACCACGATTCCGTCGGCCAAACTGGCCGCGGAGCACGACCCTCAGTCAGATTCCGCTCAGCGAGGGCAGCCGCGGCGCGAGCGATGGGGCACCAGCGCGTTCTAGCTGACCGGTGGGATCGAGAATCGCCTCCCGGCGGGGCACAGCGGGACCGAAGCAGCGGCAAGGCGCCGCCAAAGGCGCCGGCGGTTAACCACTGATGCGCCGCCGACAAATCCCCTTACCCTCTAAAGTGGCCCGGCCCATGTTCTCGAAGGTCCTGATTGCAAACCGTGGCGAGATCGCGGTCCGCATCATGCGCGCCTGCGAGGAGCTCGGGATCGGGACGGTGGCCGTCTACTCCGAGCTCGACCGCGACGCCGTCCACGTCAGACGTGCCGGCGAGGCGTACCTGCTCGGCCCTGGCCCCGCGACCGAGAGCTATCTGGTGGTCGAGAAGCTGATCGACGCGGTTCAGCGCTCGGGCGCCGAGGCTGTCCATCCGGGATACGGCTTCCTGGCTGAGAACGCGTCCTTCGCCGCCGCTCTGGAGGAGGCCGGGATCACGTTCATCGGTCCGCCGGCCTCGGCGATCGAGGCGATGGGCTCGAAGACCCGCGCTCGCGAGCTGATGGCCAAGGCCGGGGTGCCGATCGTGCCCGGCACGACGGAGCACGTGGGGACGATCGAGGAGGCGCAGCGGGTGATCGGGGAGACGATCGGCTACCCGGTGGCGGTCAAAGCGGCGGGTGGTGGCGGCGGCAAGGGCTTCCGCGTGGCGCTCGACGAGTCCAAGCTACAGGACGCGTTCGAGGGTGCCGCGCGCGAGGGCGAGAAGTTCTTCGGCGACGCGACGGTGTACCTGGAGCGCTACCTGCCGGATCCCCGTCATGTCGAAGTGCAGGTGCTCGCCGACGCGCACGGCAACGTGATCCATCTCGGCGAGCGCGACTGCTCGGTGCAGCGCCGCCACCAGAAGCTGATCGAGGAGGCGCCGGCGCCGGCGGTCGATGCCGAGCTGCGCGCCCGGATCGGAAAGATCGCCACCGAGGCGGCGGCGGCCGTCGGCTACACCGGGGCGGGCACGATCGAGGGACTCCTCCAGGACGGCGAGTACTTCTTCCTCGAGATGAACACGCGCGTTCAGGTCGAGCATTGCGTGACCGAGATGGTGACCGGGATCGACATCGTCAAGGAGGGCATCCGCGTCGCCGCCGGCGAGCCGCTCTCGATCACCCAGGACCAGTTGGAGCTCCGCGGGCACGCGATCGAGTGCCGGATCAACGCCGAGGACGCGTCGAAGAACTTCGCCCCCTCCCCGGGGAAGATCGGCTCCTACCGGGAGCCCGCCGGACCGGGCGTCCGGGTCGACTCGGGCGTCGAGGCGGGCTCGGAGATCTCTCCGATGTACGACCCGATGGTGGCCAAGGTGATCGTCTGGGACGTGGATCGCGAGCAGGCCACGGCGCGGATGCTCAGAGCGCTCGCCGAGTACGAGATCGAGGGCTTGAAGACGCTGTTGCCGTTCCACCGGGCGCTGCTCGAGACGCGCCAGTGGCACGACGCCGAGACCTGCCGCGACCTGGTCGAGAACCGCTCATGGCTGAAGGAGCTCGCCTTCCCGGCACCGGAGAGGCCGCCCGGCGAAGCCGAGGAGGGCCCTGAGACGGTCCAGCAGAGCTACACCGTCGAGGTCTCCGGCAAGCGATTCGACGTAAAGGTCATCGGGCCGCCGCTGGCGGCCGCCGGGGGGCTCAACGGAGCGGCACCGGCGCCCGCGGGTGCCGAGGGAGCGGTGGCGTCGCGGCGCGCGCCTCGCCGCGAGCGTTCAGGCCGCGGCAGCGGTGGCGGCGGCGGTGACACGCTGGCCTCGCCGCTTCAGGGCACGGTGCTGAAGGTGGCCGTCGAGCAGGGCGCCGAAGTCGCGGAGGGCGCGCTCGTCGCCGTGATCGAGGCGATGAAGATGGAAAACGAGATCACCGCCCACAAGGCCGGTGTGGTGTCCGAGCTCCCGATCGCCGTCGGCGCGTCGGTGGCCACCGGCGACACGCTCGCGGTGATCAGCTCGGCGAGCGAGTAGCGACCGCCCGCGCCCCTCGCGGCCGCCAGGCCGGCAGTCGTTCCGGCCACGCGAAGTCCCGGTCCGGCCAGGCCAACGTCGCGAACAGCGCCACCAGCAACAGGTCCCGCGTCACCACCACCCACGACTGGAGCGGCGCGAAGGTTCTGAGCGGATCGAACTGCAGCGGGTAGTAGATCTGGGTCATCGCCATCGCGCAGGCGAGCAGCCACACCGCGGCCAGGCCGCGCCGGCCGCGGAGCACCGCGACGAGCGGCACCAGCCAGATCAGGTACTGGGGCGAGAGCACCCGGTCGAACACGATGAACGCGCACACGGCCGCTGCGGAAGCCGTCAGGAGGCGTGTGCGGGTGGCCGGTCCCCGGGCGTAGAGCAGCCACACCGTTACCAGCGAGAGCAGCTGGAGGATGCTCATCACGCTCGCGAACGTCATCGGGACGTGGCCGTCGAGGTTGTCCGAGCTGTGGGTGAAGTAGTAGGACAGGTGCACTCCGACCAGTTGATGCGCGGCCAGGAAAAGCGCCGCTCCGACGCTCTCGAGCTGCAGCGGACGGTTCTCCTGGCCGTGGATCGCCCACCACACTCCGTGCGGAGCGACGACGAGGAAGGGCAGGAAGCAGACGAGCACCACCCCGGCGAACAGCGCGAGGCCGCAGAGCGCGGCGCGCCGACCCTCGTTACGCCACACGTACAGAAGGGCGAGCGGGAGGATCACGATCGGGTAGGCCTTGGCCGCGGTGCCGAGGGCGAGCAGCACGAACGCGCTCCACTTGCGGTCGAAGTAGAGCGCGGCCAGTGCGGCGATCGTGAGCATCGTCGGGAACAGGTCGTAGCGCGAGAGCATCACCGCACCGAGCAGTACCGGCGACAACGCGATCAGCGCCACGCCGCACACCAACTGCCGGGTGCTGACCCGCTGGGCCGAGAGCACCAGCGCCGACAGGCCGGCGGCGATCACGCCGCACACGGCCATCATCAGCTCGAACACCTCCATGTAGCCAGAGAAGCTGTGGCCGGCAAGCAGACGCGGGATGACGAAGATCGGCAGCGACAGCGGCGGGTACTCAACCGAGAAGTCGCGATACGGGAACAGCCCGCGCCCCACGATGTAGTTCGCGTACTTGGCGTACTCGCGGGTGTCCCATTGGCGATCGAGCGCGTACCAGCCGTGATGGATCAGATACCAGGCGATCGCGAAGCCGACGGCCGCGAATACCACCGCCAGCACGGTGCGCTGGCGGTCGGATGAGAGGGAGCCGGCGTGTCCCGCGCTCAGCCTGATCGGCGCGCCGGCGAGTTCCAGCACGGAGTCGGGTGTTGTTGGGGTATCAGCCATTGCTCGTCGTCGCCAAGGCGCCGCCATCAGGCGCCGCCGACCCTCCGCTGGACTTCCGGTGACGCACACGCGCACGTCGGTCCTGTCGAAGGCTCGCCAAAACCTCCCCTGGCGTAATTATCCAGCAAAGCCTGCGCGACTGCGCGTGCGGGTACGGTCGTCACGCCACCGACCTGATCCGGGCGGCCAGATCGTAGGGATAGATGTACATCGTGACCCGGCCGACGTGGTAGACGGCGCGCGGGCGGCCCAGGTCCGGCGTGCGGGTCCAGACGTCGCTGTCCATCGGATCGACCAGCAGAAAACTGCCGGTGCCCGGCCGCGGCCAGTACCAGCTGCTGATGAAGTGCAGGTCGAAGCGGCACAGGTGCTTGCGGTGGTCGCATACGGCAACCGGGTAGACCTGGACGCGGAATCCGGTCGCCCACGTGACCGGGGCCGCGGCCCAGTAGCCGGCGTATCCAACGGTTACGTGCTCACGAGCGGCGATTTCGGCGATCTGGTTCGCCACCCCCGACGTGACGGGCGGCGTTGAGGAGATGGGGAGCCTCGTGCCACCCTGCGCCATCGACACCACTCCTCCCAGCGCGAACGTGCACACGCCGGCCAGCACGACCGCGGCGACGCGGGGCCGCCCGGCGGCCGCTGCCGGGATTGTCGCTGCGGCCGGGTACAGCAGTCCGACTAAATAGCGGTCGGCGCCGATGTCGGCAGGCGCTGAGCTGAGCAGGAAGGCGAGCGTGAGCAGGACTGCGGATGAGCACCAGAACACGAAGAACGCCACCCTCGCCGAGGCTCCCGGATCAGCCGATCGCTCGGCGCGCGTCCGACCGCGGAGCTGCCGCCAACACAGCCAGGGAAGCGATACGACCGCGGCGATGCTGAGCACCGCGCACGCGAATGCCAGCGCCGATGCCGGCGAAAGCGCCCGCCCGAAGTAGTCCCCGTTGCCGAGCACGGCAATCGACTTCCACCACAGCGTGAAGTTCGTCGCCGTCTTGTGCCCAACGACGATCCTCGTGGTGTGCAGCCCCGGCTCCCGCGTCACCGCCAGCGATGACATGGCGACGGCCGTTATCCCCCAGGCAACGCCGGTCACGACGAGCGTGGCGAGCCCTGTCCACAGTGCACGGCCAGTGTCCCCTCGCGGCACGAGCACGCGCGTAGCGACCAGGGCCAGTGTGAACGGCGGCAGGACCGCGACGCTGACGAGCGGGTCGGAAGCCGCGTTGACGCCGGCGATCGTGCCGATGGCCACCACTGGCGGGATGAGCACCGGCCAACGCAGCGCGCCGCCACGTCGCTCGAGCAGCACCAGAAAGGCGCCGAGCAGCGCCAGGCAGAACCACACGGGAGCGTGCTGGGTGGTGGAAAGCTCCAGGTGCAGCGTCGCCGGGGAGGCGCAGATGAGCAGCACGGCGGTCACGGCCGCCGCCCAACGGTCCGCCACCTGCGATACCGACCATGCTGCCAGCGCGGCGGCCGCCAGCGCCATCACATACGGGGCGTACGCCCACACCTGCCGGTGGGCCGGGAGCCACTTCGTCGCTAGGTCGAACAGCAGGGTCGAGTACCAGGCGAACTCGCCCAGTACCACGTTGGCGTGCGCCGGCGCGGCGCCGAACAGCTCGCCGATGACCGGTCCGGACGCCACGTCGGCGTCCAGGTTGGCCGAGGAGACGATGCTCTCGAGTTGGTGCGCCAGCAGGATCAGGTAGACGAGGGCGAACGGCAGGGCCGCCCAGCGCAACCAGTGCACCGGTTGCTCGAACCTGGACGAGGACGGTCCTCGACCGCTCGCGCTGGGCGCCGATGGGCGCGACCGGTGGCGAGCGCTCTCGGTGCCGGTGGTGGTCACGGAGTGGGTGGATAGAGCGTCGCCTGCGCCCGCGTCCCCGGGCCAAGCGAGGTTCGGAGGAAGACGCTTCCTTTCTCGTGTCCCCTAAGCGCGAGCACGGTCGCCCCGTCCACCTTGATCTCGGTGGCGAGGCCCCGGTTGAGCCGCTCGAGGCGGAGCTCCGACCGCGTGAAATGCCCGGTACGGGCGAACTCTGCGCGTTCCGCCGCGGAGGCGAACGTGAGCGTCCGCTCAGCCTGGCGCTGCAGGTCGTTCTCGCTCTGCGCCACCGCTGCGAACGAAAGCAGGATCCCCGCCGCCAGCACCGCGATGAACGCCGGCAGCGCGCGTTCGGCCAGGCGCCGGCGCCCGCCGATCAGCAGCACGCCGGCGGCGACCGCGACGGCGATGGCCAGGCAGCCCACGACGATGGCGACGGTGGCGAGGCTCGAGAACGCCATGCGGGCGTAGGGTAGAGGGCGGGGCTGCGCTTGCGCGGCCAAGGCGCCGCCGTCAGGCGCCGCCGACCAAGGTCATCGTGCCACCGGCGCTCAGTCCGAGCGCTCTACCTGCTCGACGTTCTGGGCGTGGATGCGGCGTTGCGCGCCCGTCCGGCGGCGCGGCGGCAGCGGCGCGTCCAGGCCGGCGGAGCGGAGCTCGCGCAGGTAGGCGACGTCCTCGTCAAGGAGCGCCACCGCCTCGGTTTGCTGTAGCGGCCTGCCGTGGCCGGGGACAACGGTTTGCGCGTGGTCGAGAATCGGTCGAAGCCGCGCGAGGGTTGCCTCGTAGGCGTCGAGCGAGCCGCCCGGCGAGATCCACGGGATCTCGACCGGCGAGAGGTAATCGCCGCACACGAGCGTTTCCAACCAGGGAATGAAATAGGCCGTGCCGTCGGCGGTGTGGCCGTCGGCCGGATGTAGCTCGAGCTCGTGCCCCGGTTCGTCCGGTCCGAGCGACAGCCGCCCCGGCACCGGGAGCGACTGGATCCCGCTCAGCGCGAGCGCCCCGCGGTCGTCCACGTACTGCTCCTCGTCGAACCGCTTGAGCTCGCGCTGGGCGGCCCCGGGCTCGGCCGCCAGCCGTCGTGCGGTGCTCTCTCCGCACCCGAGCGAGGCATTCGGAAAGGCGAGCCGGCCGAGCAGGTGGTCCCAGTCGGCGTGCGTGGAGAGCAGCCCGGACGCCGGGAAGCCCGCCTGCTCGAGCACGCCGGCCAGCGCCTCGAGTTCGTCCGGGTAGACCGGCGAGTCGATCACGAAGCCCTCGTCGCCGGCGCGCACCGCCGTGCACGTCGTCTGGCAGTAGCGGCTGATGAAGACGATCACGTCGGCGTGGACCGCCAGGACCCGCATTTAGTGCGACCTACGAGACACCGATCAGCTTGGCCGCCTCGCGCAGGCTGCTCGCCTCGGCGTCCGGCTTCTTCTGGTTGGACTCGAGGGTCTCCTTGTTGCGGTTGACCCAGATCACGGGCACCTTGCGCTTCAGGCACGGCTCGACGTCGTAGTAGTAGCTCGCGGCGATGTGGACCCAGCCCTTCTTGCCGCCGATGCGCCGTTCGCACTCCGTGAAGTGCGCGGGGTCGGGCTTGTAGGACCGCACCTGCTGGGCGGTGACGACCAGGTCGAAGTCGAGCGGGATGTGGCGGCGAGTCTGGCCCAGCAGCTTGTCATCGATGTTCGAGATCAACCCGACCTTGTACTTCTTCTTGATCTTCTGGAGTACCTGGTTCGTTTCCTTGAACGGCGGCCAGCGCTGCACCGAGTCGGGCAGGAAGCCGGCGCGCGAAGGCTCGAGCGGCCACCCGAGCGTCTTTGCGATCTGCACCGCCGTCCGTCGCAGCACCTCGGCGTAGAGCTCGTACGAGCCGGCCTGGATCTGCTTCTGCACCTCGTAGAACAGCGGGATTAGCTCTTCCCGCTCGATCGTGAACCCGTCCCGCTCGGCCTCGGCCTTGAACGCGTCGTATGCGCCCGTTTCCCAGTCGATCAGGGTCCCGTAGACGTCAAACGTGACAAACGTGATGTCCTTTGGGATCGCCATGGCGCGGCCATGATGCCATGGGGACGGAGCTACGTGCTTTTCCGGTCGTTTCGGCGGTCTCGCGGCAGCCTTCGGGCCTGACCCACTACAGTCCAGCCGCGGATGGATCTGCTCGAGTACCAGGGAAAGCAAGTGTTCGCCCGTCATGGCGTGCCCGTGCCCTCCGGCCGTCACGCGCAGACGGTCGACGAAGCCGCGACGGCGGCCGACGACATCGGCTACCCGTGCGTGATCAAAGCCCAGGTGCAGATTGGCGGCCGCGGCAAGGCCGGCGGCATCAAGGTCGCGCGCGATCATGGCGAGGCGCGTGACGCGGCCCAGGCGATCCTCGGCATGGACATCCGGGGCTTGACCGTGCACGAGCTGTGGGTCGAGGCCGCTTCCGAAATCGCCGCTGAGTACTACGCCTCAGTCGTGTTCGACCGCTCGGCCAAGGCGCCGCTGGTCATGCTGTCTACCAAGGGCGGCATGGACATCGAGGAGGTCGCCGAATCGGATCCGGAGGCGATCGCCAGGTTGCACGTTGACCCGCTGGTCGGGTTTCAGGAGTTTCACGGCCGGCGGCTGGCGTTCGAGGCCGCCGTCGACGCGGACGTAGTCAGGCCGGTCGGCGCGATGCTGGCTCGCTTGTACGACGTCTTCGTCGCCGAGGAGGCGACGCTGGTCGAGGTCAACCCGCTGATCATCACGCCAGAACGCGAGGTCCGCGCGTTGGACGCGAAGGTGACTTTGGACGACAACGCCCTGTTCCGCCACCCCGACAACGCCGAGCTGCGCGATCCCTCGCGCGAGGACCCGCAGGAGCGGATGGCCAAGGAGCGGGACCTCACCTACGTCAAGCTCGACGGCAACATCGGGATCCTCGGCAACGGCGCCGGCCTGGTCATGTCGACGCTGGACGTGGTAGCCCAGGCCGGCGGGTCGCCGGCGAACTTCCTCGACGCCGGAGGTGGCTCGAAGGCCGACGCGATCACCAGCGCGGTCGAAGTGATCCTCTCCAACCCCAACGTGAAGGCCGTGCTGTTCAACATCTTCGGCGGCATCACGCGTTGCGACGAGGTCGCACGGGGGCTGATCGAGGCGTTCAACCAGATCAAGCCCACCGTGCCGTTCGTCGTCCGGTTGGACGGCACCAACGACGTTGAGGGCCGGCAGCTGCTGGCCGAGGCCGACCTTCCGAACGTGTACACCGAGTCGACGATGGACGGAGCGGCGGAGAAGGTGGTCGAATTGGCGGCGGCGGTCCCGGCATGAGCATCCTCGTCGACTCGAACACGAAGCTGGTCGTGTCCGGCATCACCGGGCGCGAGGGCACCTTCCACTCGCTGCGTAACCGCGACTACGGGACGCAGGTCGTCGGCGGCGTTACGCCCGGCAAGGGCGGCCAGGACGTCGAGGGGATTCCGGTGTTCAACACCTTCCACGAGGCCGTGGATGCGACCGGCGCCAATACCGCGATGATCTTCGTGCCGCCACGGTTCGCGGCCGACTCGATTTTGGAGGCCGAGGACGCGGGCGTTTCGTTGATCGTGGCCATCACCGAGGGCATCCCGGCCCACGACGAGCTCCGAGGCTATGCGGTGATCAAGAAGAACGGCCGGGCCCGGCTGATCGGCCCCAACTGTCCCGGGATCCTGTCGCCGGGCAAGGCCAACGTCGGCATCATCCCGGCCGCCTTCTTCCGGGAGGGCAACGTCGGCGTGGTGTCGCGCTCGGGCACGCTCACCTACCAGATCGGCAACGTGCTGGCCCAGCGCGGCTTCGGCAACTCGACCATCGTCGGGATCGGCGGCGATCCCGTTCCCGGCTCCGACTTCATCGACATCATCGCGATGTTCCAGGAAGACCCCGAAACCGAGCTGATCGTGATGTGCGGCGAGATCGGTGGCGACGCCGAGGAGCGCGCCGCCGAGTTCATCGCCCAGAACGTCACCAAACCAGTGGTGGCCTACATCGCCGGCTTCACTGCGCCACCGGGCAAGACCATGGGCCACGCCGGCGCGATCGTGTCCGGCACGCGCGGGACCGCCAAGGCCAAGGCCGAGGCGCTCGAGAGCAAGGGCGTGCGGGTCGGCCGGACGCCGACCGAGGTGGCCGAGCTGGCGGCGTCGCTGCTCGCGGCAGCGGCCTGAGTCTGCAGCCGCGCCGGCGGTTACGCTCCGGCGCTGGCCGTGACCACGGGCGAAGACGTGAGCAACCTCGAGCATCTCGCAGAGATGGACCGGCTCCTGCGCGAGATCCAGGTCGAGCTTTCGCCCGAGCGTGAGCCGGCGCCGGCGCTCGAAGGCGCGCCACCCGAGCCGGGAGCGACACGACCGCCACCGGAGCCAGCGCCACCGCCACCCGAGTCGACGCCACCGCCGGCGCCGCCAGAAGCGACACAACCGCCTTCTCCCCACCCCGATGCACCGTATTTCTGGTCGTCACGCCCGCGGGGCGACCTCCAGGTACAGGCCCTCAGCCGGCTGGCCCCGCGCCTGCTCGCTGCGATGCGCGAGCTGCTCGACGGGTACGAGCAGTTCCTCGTCGAGATTCCGTCCGAGCCGGCGCCGGCGATACCGTCCCGACCGACTCCCACCGCGAGCCCACCACCGACACGCCGGCACGACGATCCCGGCGTCACCATCGCCGCCGGCCCGTTCCCTAGCCTCGAAGCCCTGCACGAGTTCGAACAGGCTGTCTCGCGGTTGCCCGGCGTCCGTGACGTTGCCGTGCGTGGCTACGAGGGGGCGGATCGGGCGGTGATCGAGGTCCGGCTCGATCGCAGCGACGGCTAGCGCGCGCCCCCGCCGCCGAAGTCCGTACTCTTCAGGTTCATGCCCTCGCCGATCTCCTTCGCCCGCGGCGCACCCTCGCTCGACATCGTCGACGTCGACGGGCTCCGCGCCGCCGCCGACGCCGCCTTCGCCGCCGATCCAGGCGGCATGACCGCGTACGGAACGGCCATTGGCTACCCGCCGCTGCGCGCCTGGATAGCCGGGCGCCACCAGGTCGCGCCCGAGCAGGTCGTGGTCACCAACGGCTCGATGCAGGCCGACGCCTTCCTGTTCGACGCGCTGGTCGAGCCGGGGGACGCAGTCATCGTCGAGCGTCCCACCTACGACCGGACGCTACTGTCGCTGCGCAACCGGGAGGCCGACGTGCGCATGGTCGAGCTCGAGCCCGACGGGATCGACGTGGCCGCGGTCGAGCGTCTGCTGGCGGCCGGCGTGAAGCCCAAACTCGCCCACATCATCCCCAACTTCCAGAACCCCGCCGGCTACACGCTGTCGGCGGAGAAGCGCAGCCGGCTGCTCGAGCTCGCGCGCGAGCACGAGTTCACCGTGTTCGAGGACGACCCCTACGTCGCCCTGCGCTTTGAGGGATCGCCCCTTCCGACGATGCTCTCGATGGACCAAGGTGAGACCGTCGTCTACGCCTCCTCGTTCTCGAAGACCGTCTGCCCGGGCATCCGCGTGGGCTACCTGGTCGGGCCGGCCGAGGTGATCGCCCGGATCGTGAAGATCGCGACCCAGACCTACATCTCGCCGAATATGGTGGCGGAGGGGATCGTCCATCAGTTCTGCGTGTCGGGGGCGATCGAGCGGTCGATCGAGAACGTCCGTGACGCGCTCCGGGAACGCGCCAACGCGCTTTGCGACGCCCTCGAGAGAGACCTACCCGAGGCCCGCTTCGTCAGGCCGCAGGGCGGCTATTTCCTGTGGGTGGACCTGCCGCGCGGCACCGACGTCGGCGCGCTGTTCGAGGCGGCTGCCGAACGCGGCGTGCAGTTCGTGAAGGGCACCGACTTCGTGCTCGACGGCGCCAAGTCGAGCCTGCGCCTGGCCTACTCGGGAGTGACGCCGGCGGAGATCGACGAAGGCGTAAAGCGCCTGGCCGAGGCCTACCACCAGCTGTCCGCCATGGCGGGCGTGAATGCGGCCTGAGGAGATCGCGGCCCTCGGAGACATCGCCGGCGACGCGGCGGCTGGCGCCACCAAGCAGATCCACGAGCTCCACGGCGGCATCGCCGGTCGGGTGTGGAGGCGGGTCGGGCCGGCATCGCTACCGGTGCAGATAGCCCACGACCGCATCGCCAAGGGCGCCTACACGGCGGCCGGCGAGCTGGCCCGAGCCATCGTCCGCGCCGGGGCGTTCGCCGCCAGCGTGACGCGGGCCCCCGAGGCTCCCTCGATCCAGCGCTCCCCGGCGGGACGCGCCGTGGTCAGCGCGCTCAACGGGGCATTCGGCGACACGCTCCTGCGCCGGCGCAACGCTCTCGCGCTCAACATGGCGATCCGGCGCAAGGGGCAGGACGTCGAGATGACTCGGACCGGACTCACACTGGCCTATCCGGACGCCAAGCCGAGGCTGGCGGTGTTCGTGCACGGGCTGTGCGAGACCGATGAGGCCTGGAAGCTCGGCGCCGCGCGCCACGTCCCCTACGGCCACCGGATGGAGATCGAGCTCGGCTACACCCCGATCTACCTGCGCTACAACACCGGTCGTCACATCTCCGAGAATGGGCGCGACCTCGCCGAGCTGCTCGAACGCCTGGCGTCGAACTGGCCGGTCACCGTTCACGAAATAACGCTGGTCGGGCACTCGATGGGAGGGCTGGTCTCGCGCAGCGCCTGCCACTACGGCGCCGGCAGCGCCTGCATGGCCAAGGTCCGCCACGTGTTCACGCTGGGGACTCCGCATCGCGGTGCACCGCTCGAGCAGGCAGCCAACGCAGCCAGCGCCGCGCTCGGTCGCCTGCCGGAGACCCGGCCGCTGGCCATGGCGCTCAACCTCCGCAGCTCTGGGATCAAAGACCTCCGCTACGGCTACCTCGTCGACGAGTGCTGGATGGACCAGGACTGCGACGCGTTCCTGCGCAATACCTCGCGGGAGATCCCGTTTCTCCCCACCGCGCGCCACTACTTCATCTGCGCCACGCTGTCCCGCGAGCCCGACGCAGCGGCCGGTCGGATCATCGGCGACCTGCTGGTGCTCCAGCCGAGCGCCTGGGCCCACGAGGGCAAGGGCAAGCGGATGCGATTCCCGATCGAGCACTACTACCACCTCGGCAAGGCCAACCACTTCGACCTGCTGAACCACGCGGCGATCTTCGCCCAGATGCGCCGCTGCCTGGCAAGTCAGCGCGCATTGCCGGCGGGGACGGCGAATCAGCCGGGGCCTTGGTGAATTTCCCTCCGATATGAAGGGAAATTCACCACACCATCAGCGGCCGTAGCGCTCGCGGCCCAGCACTAACTGCTCGGGCAGGGCTGTTCGCGGCGGCGGCGAGGGGTCGGCCAAAACCGACACCGTCTCGGCCACGCTCGTGGTGATCGTCGCGGTCGCACCGTTCGACCGGACGGCCACGGTTTCGCCGTCGTTCGAAGCCACCTCGCCCTCCAGACCCGGCTCGATCCCTGCGCCCTTCAGGTAGTGGAGGAGATCCTCGGCCTCGTTCTCCAGGCGCAGGATCGTCACCCTGGCCCCGACCGAGCAGTCGGCGAGCGGCACTCCGTCGATCCGCTCGTGGACCCGGATCGGGTGGCCGTGAGGGCAAGTCTTGGCGTCGCCGACAGAGGCGCGCACGTACGCCTCGAAGCGTGGCGTCATCGCGTGCTCGAGCTTCTCGGCCTCCTCGTGGACATCGTCCCAGGGCACGCCCACGGTGTCGGTCAGAAAGCGCTCGATCATCCGATGGCGGCTGACGATGCTCTCGGCGTGCTCGCGCCCTTCCGGCGTGAACTCGATCATCCGCTCGGCGTTGCGCGCGATGTAGCCGTCGCGCTCCAACCGGCCGAGCATCTCGTGCACGGTCGGGGCCGACAGCTGCATGGCGCGGGCCAGGTTGGCGCCGGTCATCGGCAGCCCGGCCTCGAACAGCCAGAACAGCATCTCGAGGTACTCCTGCTCGGCCACCGTCCCGCCCGTTGAGGTCATGACCGGATCGTACCGGCCGTGCATCGCATAGCATCGGGGCCTTGCTTGACCTTCCCATCAAGCCCCCGATCGAGCCGCAGCTGGCCCGTTCTCGTGCCGGCCTGCCGGTGGGTGAGCAGTGGTCCTACGAGCCCAAGTACGACGGCTTTCGGGCGATCGTGTTCGTCGACGGCGAAGAGACGATGATCCAGTCCCGGAGCGGGAAGCCGCTCGCGCGCTACTTCCCCGAGCTGTCCTTCCCGGCCGGACGCTACGTGGTCGACGGCGAGATCGTGATTGACGACCCGGAGGGCGGGCAGGACTTCGACGCGCTCCAGAACCGGATCCATCCCGCCCTGTCCCGGATCACCATGCTCTCCGAACAGACGCCGGCACGCTACGTCGCCTTCGACCTGCTGGCCGTCGACGATGAGTCGTGGCTGGAGAAATCGTTCGCCGAGCGGCGGGCGCAGCTCGAGGCGCTGTGCTCGACCGGGATCGATTGCACCCCCCTCACGACCGACCCCGCCGAGGCAGAACCATGGCTGCGCAGCGGCGAGGGCGTGGTCGCAAAAGACTGCAATGCTCCGTATCGCCCCGGCGAGCGGACCGGCATGATGAAGATCAAGCGGGTGCGCACGATCGACGCGGTGGTGGCCGGCTGGCGACCCGGCAAGGAGCCCGACACGGTCGGCTCGCTGATCCTCGGCCTCTACGACGACGCCGGCAAGATGCACATCGTGGGCCACTCCTCGGGGCTGAAGGCAGCCGAGAAGCGCGCCCTGGTCAGCAAGCTGGCGCCCTACGAGACCGGCGAGCGCGGACACGGCGACCCGAGCCGCTGGCAGAGCGAGCGCGAGCTCGAGTGGATCGACCTGCGCCCCGAGCTCGTCGTCGAGGTGACGTTCGATCACGCCAGCGGCGGGCGCATCCGCCACGGCACGAAGATCCTCCGCTGGCGGGAGGACAAGACCCCGCTGGAATGCAAGCTGGAGCAGATGACGCAGTGAGCGACGCCGACGCGATCGTCGTCGGCGCGGGCCTTGCCGGCCTCGTCGCCACCGCGGAGCTTGCCGATGCCGGCCGCCGCGTGATCCTGCTCGATCAGGAACCCGAGCAGTCCCTCGGTGGGCAGGCGTTCTGGTCGCTCGGGGGACTGTTCCTCGTCGACACCCCCGAGCAGCGGCGGCTCCGCGTCCACGATTCGCCCGAGCTCGCGCTCCAAGACTGGCTTGGCAGCGCCGGCTTCGACCGGCCGGAAGACGGGTGGCCGCGCAAGCGGGCGGAGGCCTACGTCGAGTTTGCCGTCGGTGAGAAGCGCCAATGGCTCTACGACCAGGGTGTGCGGTTCGTTCCCACCCCGGGATGGCCCGAGCGTGGCGGCTACCTGGCCACCGAGCACGGGAACTCCGTGCCGCGCTTCCATATCGCCTGGGGCGCTGGCCCCGGCGTGGTCGAGCCGTTCGAGCGCCGGGTCCGCGAGGGTGTCGCCCGGGGCAAGGTGACCTTGAAGTTCCGCCACCGAGTCGATGTGCTGACGTCGAACGGCGGTGCGCTCGCCGGCGTGGCCGGCGAGGTGCTCGAACCGAGTTCCGTAGCGCGCGGGGAGCCGAGCTCGCGAACGCCGGTGGGCGAGTCCGAGCTGAGCGCGCCGGCGGTGATCGTGACCTCGGGCGGGATCGGCGCCAACCACGAACTGGTCCGAGAGGCATGGCCGCAGGCGCTGGGTAAGCCGCCCACGCGGATGCTCTCGGGCGTCCCAGATCACGTCGACGGGCGGATGCTCAAGATCACGAAGGACGCCGGCGGCAGGATCATCAACCCCGACCGCATGTGGCACTACACCGAAGGGATCGAGAACTGGAGCCCGATCTGGAGCCGCCACGGTATCCGGATCCTCCCCGGCCCCTCGCCGCTGTGGCTCGACGCGCGGGGACGGCGCCTGCCGGTTCCGCTGTTCCCGGGTTTCGACACGCTCGGCACGCTCGAGCACCTGATGAAGACCGGCTACGACTACAGCTGGTTCGTCCTGACCCAGAAGATCATCGAGCGCGAGTTCGCGCTGTCGGGCTCGGAGCAGAACCCCGACCTGACCTCGAAGAGCCTGCGGCAGGTGCTTGCCAGCCGGGTGGGCAAGGGTGCGCCGGCGCCGGTCGAGGCGTTCAAACGACACGGCGTCGACTTCATCGTCTGTGACGACCTGCGCGACCTCGTGCGGAGGATGAACGCGCTGAGCGGAGACGACCTGATCGACGCCGGTGACCTCGAGCGCGAGATCAAGGCGCGCGACCGCGAGATTGCCACCCCGTACGCGAAGGACCTTCAGATCACCGCGATCCACGGCGCGCGGAAGTACTTCCCGGACCGGCTGAGCCGCGTGGCGAAGCCCCATCGCCTGCTCGACCCAGGCGCCGGGCCGCTGATCGCCGTGCGCCTGTGGATCCTCACCCGCAAGACGCTCGGCGGACTCGAGACCGACCTCTCGGGCCGTGTGCTGCGACCTGGTGGCGAGCCGCTGTCCGGCCTGTACTCCGCCGGCGAGGTGGCGGGGTTCGGCGGCGGTGGCGTTCACGGCTACCGCGCGCTCGAAGGGACGTTCCTGGGCGGCTGCCTGTTCAGCGGGCGGACGGCTGGGCGCGCGGTGGCGTCTGCCGTTTCGTAGTCGTTGCGGGCCGACCCGGTCGCGGCGAAACTGGTACGTACCATTACGGACTGGTACGTACCAGTCCGTAATGGCGGCTTCACGCCATCCGGAAGGTGAACATTCGGCCCGGCTCGATCCGCATGTAGACGGGAGCTTGTGCCGGGTCATCGCCCCCCTCGAGGAACTGCTCCCACTCCTCGGCCCCGTAGCGCGGCCCGTAGACCTCGAAGAGCGTCTCGCGCAGGCCGCGGTGGGCGGGGTCTCCAATCGCCACCGGGATCGCGCGGCCGTGCACGTTGACCGCGAACTCCTCGCGCGGAAGGTGCGTTGCGCTGACCTGCGGCCGAGCTAGTAGGTGCCGGTAGCGCACCGAGTCCGGCGAGGTTCCAAAGTGGAAGCTGCCTCGATAGAAGATGCCGTCCAGCGGCCCGGCGATCGGCTGGCAGTCGGCGGTCACCGTGGCCACCACGAGCAGGCACATCCCGGTCAGGAGCTCGACCAGATCCTCCGCACTCACCCGCCGCTCGGGGGTGGTGATGCTACGCAGATGCGGTCCGGCCGCCTCGTAGCTACGGTCAAGCAGCTGTTGGAGGGCGCGGATGTCCTCGGGCGTCTCGTGCACCGATGACCGAAGATACTGCCGCGTGACCTCGATACCCGGCATTCCGACCACCGTGCTCGTGGCTCCCGATTCGTTCAAGGGGACGCTGACCGCCGCTCAGGTCGCGGACGCCGTCGGCCGGGGGCTCGAGGCCGCGGGCCGTCCGGTCGACCTGTGCCCCGTCGCCGATGGTGGCGAGGGCACGCTCGAGGCGCTCCTGGTGGCGCTCGACGGCGAGCGTCGCACGACGACGGCGACGGATCCGCTCGGCCGCCCGATCGAGGCCGTATTCGGGATCGGCGAAGGCGCCCCCGGCCCAGTTGTCGGCATCGTCGAGATGGCGGTGGCGAGTGGCCTGGGGCTCGTCGAAGAGTCCGAGCGCGACCCGGTGCAGGCGAGCACGTTCGGAACCGGACAGCTGATCATGGCGGCGATCGAGGCCGGCGCCCAGGACGTGTACCTGGGCGTCGGCGGGAGCGCCACCACCGACGGCGGGGCCGGCGCGATCCGCGCGATCCGGGAGGCGGGCGGGCTGGGTGGCGCGCGGATCATCGTGCTGACCGACGTCCGCACGCCGTTCGAGCAGGCTGCGCGCGTGTTCGGCCCCCAGAAGGGCGCCGACGAGGCCGCGGTCGTCTGCCTGACCAAGCGGCTGAACGATCAGGCGCGGCGGCTGCGGCGCGATCCGCGCGGGGTTCCGATGACGGGCGCCGCCGGCGGGCTGTCAGGTGGACTGTGGGCCGAGTTCGGCGCCGAGCTCGTCCCGGGCGCCCAGTTCGTGCTCGACGCCGTCGACTTCGACCGGCGCATGCGAGCCGCCCGGGCGGTCGTCACCGGCGAGGGCAAGCTCGATCAGCAGAGTCTGGCCGGCAAGCTCGTGTCGGAGATCTCGACGCGGGCCCGTCAGGCGGGTGTGCCCTGCCACGCCATCGTCGGGACGCGCGAGCTCGACTCCTTCGGCGTTCGCGTGCTCGACCTCCAGGCGGTGTTCGAGGCCAGCACGCCGCGCCAGATCAGCGCGGCGGCGCGGCGCCTGGCGGAGGTGCTGTAGGTCAGCAGCTTTCCGAACGGCGCGTCGTGTCGACGACCCGGCGGGTCGTAGACGTCGGCCCCAAGAAGCTTGACGAACCCCGCGTCTCCCTGCCGGAGGTGGCGACGGCGGTCAGAGTCCCGACCGCGGGATCGCTGGCTCAGTGCGCGAAGGCGGTGCGCTTATCGGTGTCCGGACCCGGCAGTGGAGCGTCCAGCGACTCGAGGAACTCGGTTATGTTGCGGAGGTCGTCGAGCAGGTGGCTGGCCATCTCCATCGTCATCCCGGCGCGGACGACGATCCGGAGGACGCTCAGATCCTGACGGTTCTCGGGAAAGCTATAGGCGGGCACGAGCCACCCGTGCTGGCGCAGTTTGTCCGAGACGTCGAACACGGTGTAGTTCTCGACCTCCGGTGCGAGCGCGAACGCGAACACCGGAAGCTCCAGGCCCTCCGAGATGAGCCGGTAGTGGCCCATCTTGGCGACCTCGCTCGAGATGTGGGTTGCCACGTCCTGCGCTGCCTGCATGACTCGCCGGTAGCCCTCACGGCCGAGCGTCGTGAACATGTAGTACTGCGCGACGACCTCGCTCCCCGGGCGCGAGAAGTTCAGCGCGAACGTAGGCATGTGGCCGCCGAGGTAGTTGACGTCGAATACGAGATCGCGCGGTAGCGCCTCCTCGTTTCGCCAGATCGCCCAGCCGACGCCGGGGTACACGAGCCCGTACTTGTGGCCCGAGGCATTGATCGACTGCACCCGATCGATCCGGAAGTCCCACTCGAGGTCCGGCTGGAGGACGGGGGCCACGAACCCGCCGGACGCGCCGTCGACGTGCACGGGGACGTAGATCCCCTTGTCGCTCTCCAGCTGGTCCAGGGCGGCGGCGATCTCCTTGACCGGCTCGTAGCTGCCGTCGAACGTTGAGCCGAGAATCGCCACCACGCCGATCGTGTTCTCGTCGCACGCGGCCACGGCCTGCTCGGGCTCGAGGTGGAACCGGTCGCCCTCCATCGGCACTATCTTTGGCTCCACGTCCCAGTAGCGGCAGAACTTCTCCCAGCACACCTGGACGTTGGCGCCCATCACCAGGTTTGGCCGGTCGGTCGGCTTGCCGGCCTTGCTCATCCGCTCCCGCCAGCGCCACTTAAGCGCCATTCCGCCGAGCATCGCCGCCTCGCTGGACCCGGTCGTCGAGCAGCCGGTCGCCTGCTCGTGCTCGGGCGAGTTCCACATGTCGGCGATGATGTTCACGCACCGCGCCTCGATCTCGGCGGTCTGTGGGTACTCGTCCTTGTCGATCATGTTCTTGTCCGCGGTCTCGGCCATCAGCCTGGCCGCTACCGCCGGCATGTACGTCGTCACGAACGTCGCCAAGTTCAGACGCGCCTGGCCGTCGAGCAACAGCTCGCTCGAGATCAGCTCGTACGCGGTCTCGCTGTCGAGGCCGCTGTCGCCGATCTCATGAATCGGGAGCACGGCGGCCGCCCGCGCGCGCCTGACCTCCACAGGCATCGGCTGGCGAGGACGCTGCTTGGCTAGTGGCATCGAGGCTCCTTGGTCGGCAGGGCGGGCGATCAGATCATGCCTGAGTGGTCTGCCCGGCGTGCACGGGCGCTCACCACTCCCGTGCCCCTGTCGCCACTACCCCGGATCAGCGATCCGGGGGCGGCTGACAACCCAGCTCGATCAGGTAGCGCGCGAACGCCAGCCGGTCGCGATCGGGATGAAACGGCTCGCCACCATCCCTGAGCAGGGCGGCGACGCGCTCGAGGTCGTAGAGCAGCGCCAGCTTGCCGGGAGGGTCGTCCCACTCGCCTGAGTCGTAGCGCTCGACCCACGCGGCCAGCGCGGCCAGCGCCTCGAGCTGGGCCGCGTCCTCCCACCACCCGCTGCGCAGCGACAGGCGGTAGCGGACACGGAGCACGCACACGTCCGCCCACAGCTGCTCGAACCACATCCACCGTTCGCGCGGATAGAGCCCCTCGGGGCTGAGCGGCCAGCGCGCGGAGACCGGCTCCTCCCAGTCGTTCTCGGGCTCGTTCCAGTCCTCGGGTTCCGGCCGGCTCACGACGCCCCTCTGGCGAGCCTTCGCAGCCGACGATCCTCGAACCAGCGGCGCAGGCGCACCCGGGTCGGCGCGATCCGGCCGTACAGGAGCAGGGCGTGCCCATCCGGCAGCTGGCGCAGCGTCTCGGCGGCGATCAACGGCCGGCGCCGGCGGGAGGTCGAGCGTGTCGTCCCGCCCGTGCCGGTCGTGTGCGTGCGATCGCGCGCCTCCTCCTCGCCGATCAGGCCGGCGAAGTAGCGCAGCGTATCCAGGTCCGCCACCCCCGGCAGGAGCATCCGCGCGCGGTGGCTGTTGATGACGGTTTCGGCCTGCTGGCCGTAACGCGAGCGGGCCTGGGAGAGATCGTGGAAGATCGTCACCAGCTGGATGTTGTGGCTCGGCGCGGTCGACGCGATCTCCGCGAGGTGGGGGAGCGGCGCGACGTTCCCGGCTTCGTCCAGGCACAGGAGAAGCGGACGCTCCAGGGCGCCGCCGGCCAGCGTGGCGCGCTCGTAGGCGCGGTCGACGATCTCGCCGAGCAGCGCCAGGAACAGCGGTCGCAGCAGTTTCGACGCCTTGGCGTCGCCGATCAGGTAGAGCGTCGTTGTTCGATCGAGGACCCGATCGGCCGTGATCTCGCTCGACCTCGCCGACTGGATGACACGCTGAAACCGGTAGGCGCGCAGCAACGTCTGCGCGGTCGCCTCGATCGAGGTGCGGGTCCGGTCCGCCTGGGCCGCGAACGCCCGGATCGCGTCATAGGCCGCGTGCGCGCCGGCCAGCTCCCGCTCGTCGTGCGCCTCACCGGTGATCCGCGCGAGTGTCTCGTCGAGCTCGCGTGCACCCTGACCGTGAACCCACCGCACCACGCTGTCCATACCCACGCCGGCGGCCGCCGCGGCGTACAGCAGCGGCGCGAGTCGCTGCTCGGCGGCCACCGCCCAGAAGTCGCCGCCCTCGACGCTCCGGCGGTCGAGCTCGCCGGCCGAGGCAAGCCGCCAGGCGACCTCGAGCGCGCCGTCCCAGGTTCTCGCGCCCTCGAGCGGAGACCATGTCTGCGACGAGCTCTGGGCCAGTCCGAACGGATCGAAGACGAGCACCTCGCCAAGCGCCTCGCGCCGCGCCCGGGTCGCCGACAGGAGGTCGGTCTTGATCGAGCTCGCGACCGCCGGTCCGGTCCACTCGAGGAGGGCCGGAATCGCGATGCCGGCCGACTTGCCCGACTGGGGCGGGCCGAACGCCACCAATGCGTGGCGCTCCTCGGCGTATAGCAGTCGGCCGCCGCGGCGCCCCAGGACCAGCCGCATGCCGCGGCGGACTTGCGGGACTCCTAAGACTGCGGCGGCGGCTGCGCCGGCGCCTCGGTGCCTGAGCCGCGACAGGTCAGCGGACCTCGCCCACCGGGCGCCCGCTCCCGAGCGCAATCCGGCGGTGGCGCGGACGGACAGCGACGCCACCGCGATCACGCCGGCAGACAGCAGGCCCAGGGCGCCGTAGAACCCGGCGGCTCCCGGCAGCCGAGCGCGCGCGCCCGCCGGCCATGCGCGCGCGGGGTCCGACAGGCGCGCCGGAAGCCGGATCAGCACCCCGAGCAGCTCGCCCACGCCGACCCGCGGCCAGCCCGATCCGAACACGACACCGGCCAGCCCGCCCCACAGCCACAGCGCTCCCGCCAACCCGAATAGGCAGCCGATCACCGTCAGCACCGCGACGTCGGACAGTGCGCCCGGACGGTCTCCGCTCATCCGCGTGCCAGCCTCTCCTCGCTCACGCGCATCCCGGTGTCCGTGTTGGTGAGCTTGGTCTCGAGCCGGGAGCGATAGTGCTGGACCACGAACGAGCGGCTCCCGACCCGCCACAGCGCCTGCCCGGCCGACAGCATCGAGATCAGCCGGGCCTCGTTCTCGGACAGGCCGAGCAACGTCCGCGTGAGCGGCACCTGGCTTTCGTCCTGGTGATAGACGATGCGGGTTGAGGCGTCCGCGACCAGGCCCTCGGCAATCCGTGCCGCCCGGGACCCGGCATCGCCTGCCGCCCGCAAATCGGCGAGCTTGTGCAGCACGACGAGGTTCATCACGCCGAACTGTCGGGCCAGCTTGAAGTTCGACTGGAACCATTCGCCGAGCCCGGTGTGCTGGACGATCTTCCACGACTCGTCGGCGACATTGATCAGCCGCTCACGGCCGGGTCGCTCGGCCATCCGCGCCAGCAACGCGCTCATCCACGCCGAGGCGCAGGCCATCAGGATGCCGACGGCGGGGGAGTCCTTGACCGCGTGGAGGTCGAGGACGAGGAGCCGCGCGTCGAGATCGAGGCCGGGGGTGGTGGGCCCGTCGAACATCCCCTTGAGCGGTCCCTCGCACAGGTCCTGGATGGCCAGCGCTGCGCGCCGGACGTCGATGGCGAGCTGCTGCACGGTGGTCCGGAGCCGCTCCGCCATGTCCGCCAGCGGGTCGAACAGGACGCAGGCGATCTGCGGCAGAGTCGGCTCGGCTACGCCACTGCCCCTCACGGCACGCAACGCCTCGCGCAGGCCGGCCGCCTCAACCTGGGTGAGCGGGCCGCCGGTGGCGGTGACCGTGACCGCTCGCAGCAGCTCGAGCTGGGCGTGCTCTTCCGGCCGGGAGGCGAGCGGGTTCAGCCGGATCCCGCCGCCCGGCTCGAGCGACACCGGCTTGACCCCGACCGCGGCGCACAGCGGACCGTACTCGCGCTTGACGTCGAGCACGAACGCGCGGCGTCCGAACAGCAGCATGCGCCACAACAGGGTCTTGACGAGCGCGCTCTTCCCGTGGCCGAGTTTGCCGAGGACGATCGCGTTCGGATCGTCGAGCGTGCCCTCGCCGTAGAGGACCCAGGGGTCGTAACAGAAGGCGCCGCCGCTCGAATCACGTCCGACGAACACGCCGCGTCCGCCGAGGCCACCGCCGGCCACGAACGGGTAGACGGCCTGCGCGTGACGGGTGGTGCAGCGGTGCCCGGGCCGGTCCGCCGCCGGCCGGGTCATGTCCGACTCCTGCGTCGCAAGACGAATCCCACAACAGCGACGGCCACGGGGAGCACCGTCGCCGGCACGTGACCGCGGACCAGCTCGTCGTAGATCACCCGGGCCAGCATGTAGTGCCACAGGTAGGTCAGAAACGCACTGGCCGACGTGCTCATCGGAGACCCCGGCACAGCGGCAGGGTGAACGTGAACGCGTCGGCCTGCTGTCCGTACATCCGGTGTAGCTCGAGGCGGGCCCGTACCGTCTGCTCGTGAACCTCGGCGCAGGCCCGGCGCAGGTCGTCCGGATCGCGTCCGGAGACAGTGACGAACCCGGCCAGTCGCACCTCGGCGTGGCCCGCCGCGAGCTCGGCCTCGCGGCGCACGGCGGCCTCCTGGGCCTGCCGCTGCCGCGCGGTCTCGGCCTGTCCGAAGCGGTGGCGCAGCTCGCGGTCGGCGTGATCGCGGGTTACCGCGGCCTCGGCCTCGCGCGTCGAGCGGGCGGGCGCGATCGGCTCGAACGTCACCGCCGCCGTGCGCACCACGCTCGAGCGTCCCAGCAAAGCATCCATGAACATCGGCGAGACGTCGACCCGTGGCCACTGTGCGATCCAGAACGTCGCGTGCAGGGCGCCGTCGGCTCGGTAGTCCTCCCAGTGTTCGCGTGCGCCGAGCGGCCAGGCGTTGGCTTCGGCGAGACCGTTGCGGCCGGGGTCGGCCGCTTCCAGCGTCGCCAGTTCTGCCCGCGCGTAGGGGTCGAACGCGGTCCTGAGCGCGCGAGCGAGCTGGCCGCCGCCGAGCGCCCCGAGCACCGTCACCTCCGCCGCTTCGATTCCCTGAGCGACCCGCTCCGTCTCCTCGATGAGCGTCGTGGCCGCGGCGCCCCGCCCGCGGTCGGCGCCGCGGCGCGCGTCGATCTGGACGGCGACGAGCACCTCGTGCTCGTGGGATGCGCGCGTGGTGGCGCCGATCAGCTCGAGATAGGACTCGATCATGGGCGTGCCCCGCAGCGGAATGTGGGGGTCGTGCTCGTCGTGCAGCCACCGGGCGAGCTCGTCCCCCTGCGCCGGCGCCGTCCGCTCGAGCCACTGGATCCGGCGAATGCGACTGCCGGCGGCTCCCGAAAGGACTAGCCCCCACCGGGCCAGCCGGCGCTCCTGCGCCTCGGGATCGAGCAGCGAGAACGAGACGACACGGCACGCGAGGACGGCAGTCAGCCGCCGGCGCCGTCCCTCGGACAGCACGCCGATTGTCCGGTCCTCATAGGGCACGTCGAGAATCCGGACGTCCTTCAGGGTGGCGGGGGGATGTGGCCAAGACTGCCCGAGCAAGCGCCGGACCGGGCGTGAGCGTCCGGCGGCGAGCGTGCCGGCGGCGAGCGTGACCGGGCCCTCGCTGGCCAGCGTCCCGGCGGTCGGGGCGCGAGAGCGGAAGTGAAGCCGCCGCCTCGCCCAGCGCAGCGCGAACGACAGCGCAATCGGAGCCCACTCCTCGGCAGTGCGCCGCCCAACCGGAGCAAATGCGACGGCCAGCGAGGCCCCGAGCGCGACCATCCCGACGAACGCGCCGGCGGCAGTCGGCTCCCGATCGAGGATCGCGATACCGGCGACCACGCCGAAGGCGACGACGCCGGCCTGACCGGCGCGCAGCTGGCCGAGGAGCCCCCGCCGCTCCACCGGGCCGAACCGGTAGGTGAGACGCTCGTCGGTCATTCGGCGTCCGGGTGCGGCCAGACGGGGGTCGCGCCGAGGTTCTCGCCGTCGAGCTCGAGGACGGCCTGGGACGACCACTTCGGAGTTTCCCGCGCTGGCGCCTCTCCGTCGGCTGGTTGGGGCTCGCCGGCGGTTGACTCGGCACCGCCGGCTGTTGCTACGGGACCGTCGGCTGGTGCTACGGGACCGCCGGCTGGTGCTACGGAACCGCCGGAGGGATCGCGGGGTGCCGCGTGAGGGTCAGCCCCAGCGTCAGGCTGCCGCGGCGGCCCACCGTCGCCCATCGTCTTCATCTCGACCTGTCGCTTCATGCCGGCGGCTGCGCTCACCAGCCAGTCAGCGCCCTGTTCTGCCTGCGCCGCGGCGAGCCCGGCCTTGAGATCAGCCGTCCGGAGGCCGCCCCGCAGCTCACCCACTCCGCTGGCGAGCTCGGCGAGTGGGACCAATCGCAGCAGCACCCAAGGCGAGAAGGCCGCGAGCATGATCAACACCGCGCCGGCCATCAGACTGGTCACGCTGTGGCCCGCGCTGCTCACCGCAGCACCACCGAGCGAGAGGACCGCGACGATCGCGAACTTCGACAAGATCAACGCGACCAGCAGCTCGGCTGCGCGGATCGCCCAGACCCGCCGCGCCGGCCACACGAACGCGGCGAACGCCAGCGGCAGCATCAGCACGATCACGTACACGGCCGCCTCCCGCAACAGCAACTCGACCCAGAGGGCGAACGCGGCCGCGATTATGAACAGGCCGACCAGGAAGGCGATGAAGGGCGAGCCGTCGAAGGCACTCAGGGCGGCGGTGTCGAGGCCCGCCCGCTCTAGGAAATGGGCACTCGCTTGCCCTGCCGCATGCGAGATGAAGGAGCTCAGCTCATCGCACGCGCTCAGGAGCAGGGTGGCGAGCGGCGCCGCTATCGCGATCGCGAGCATGGCGAGCGGCAGGTAGCCGAATGCCGCTTTGGCCAGGAGCGCGAGGTCCGAGCGAATCAGCGCCTGCACCGCAGCGGCGAACAGGAATGGCAGCGTCAGCACCGCGGCGATTGCCGCCATACGCCAATACGTCGAGGAGAACCAGGTGGTCTCCAGCTGCGGCCGGGTCGAGTCGCCCAGCGCGGCGGCGGCATCGTTGAGCACGCTCTGGGCGCCGCCCACCACCCATGTGCCAATCGCCGCAAGACCGAGCGCAGTGGTCGCACTGGAGGCGACCGCGTTGGCGGCGCCGCCGATGAGCGTGCCGGCCGCGCCGGGGAGGCTGCCGGTCACCAGCTGCTTGCCGGCATTCAGGATGCTGCCGCCCGTCGAAAGGTGCCCCGTCAGAGCGCGGTCCGACGCGGCGCCCATGGTCGGTAACGGGCTGATCTGACGCGACACCACCGCCGGCCGCGCCACCGACGTCCTCACCGGCCGCGCCACCGCGCCCGCAGCCGCCGAGCCCGCGAGCAGCGCACCTGCAGCCAGTGCTCCGCCCAGGAACCGGCGACTGCTCATTTCGCCGTCGACCCCAGGTGCTGGAAGAAATTGACCAGTCCGGGGCCGGAACCGATCACGAGCGCCGAGGCACCCGAGATCACCGCGGCCATGCGGCCCCGACCCGCGTAGTGCGGGTTGTGCGCGTGCGAGGCAAGTGCCCACATTGCGGCCCCCACGAAGGCGCCGATCAACGCGATGGCGAGGGCCCACGCCTCGGCGCCATTCACCAGCTGCTGAAGCACGTTGCTCCCCGGAAGACCGGTGGGGTCCGGAGTTGCCGTGACGTTGCCGGCGATTGCGAGCGTCCCAGGAAGTAATGCCATTTCAGCCCTCCAAGTCGAATTGAGCCAATTGAGCTTGAATGACCCTAGCAATCCTATTTAGATCATGCTAGGGTCGATCAACTCAATTTAGACTCAATTCAACTCAATATGTCCGTCATAGAGAACGCGCCTCTCGGCGCCGGCGATGTCAGCGAGCTGTATAGCCTCCTCGCCAAGCGGCTCGAGCAGATCGTCCGGCTCGACGTACGCGCTCCGGACGTGGTGATCGAGGACGCCTGCCAGTTCGCCTGGAGCCGCCTCGTCCACCATCGCGACCGGGTTCACCGGGAGACGGTCATGAGCTGGCTGGCCCGGACCGCGGTGCACGAAGCGTTCAAGCTGCTGCGCCGCGACCGCCGCGACCTCTCCCTCGAGGCCGCCTCCGAGCAGGACGCGCGCTGGACGCCGGTCACCGTGCCGGGGCCCGAAGCCGCGATCGAGACCCGTGAGCGTCTCGAGCAGGTCCGGCGGCTGCCGGAGCGCCAGCAGCGCATCCTGTGGATGCACGCGCTGGGACTGAGCTACGCGGAGATTGCCGCGCGCGAGGGGTGCACCGTACGGACGGTCGAGCGCCAGCTGCTACGGGCCAGGCAGCGGCTCAGGCCGGACGGTGGCGTCTAGTGCCCCTCCGGTCAACGTTCACCGCGTCACCAGCTACCGTGCCCGCCCGCGCTTGCGCCGCCGGCGTTCCGCCGGGCTCAGCTTGCGCGGCTTGGCGCGTTGCCTCGACCCCTGGCGGCCGCCGGCGTCGGCTCCCGCCCCCGCGGCACGGTGACGCACCGGCGCCCGCTTGCGCGCGTCGCGCCAGATGAAGAACGAGATCCCGCCGAGCACGACGATCGCGCCGATGGCGATGATGATCGCCGAGTTACCGCTGAAGGCGCTGCCGCTGCCGGCGGTGGTCGTCGTGTTGACCGTCGGCGCCGCGGTGGTAGTGGTCGGGGTCGACACCGTTTGCTGGGGAAACCCGGGCAACAATGGGTTGGTGGCGCCTGACTGCGCAGTCGCCGCCGCCGGCCACGCAAGCGTCGACCAGGCGAGCGCGGCCCCGACCAGGACGAGAAGCCGAATCGATCTCACACCTCGCGCCCCAAGCGACTACGCGAGCGGGTGCTCCATCGCCGGCGTCTCGGGCGCGTCGACGTAGGGCTGCTCATCCGCGACGTGCTCTTCGTGGTACACGCTCTCGGCGTTCACCGCCCAGATGTCGTGTTTGGCGCCGGTGACGATGTTGTCCACGGCGCGCATCGCGGTCAGCATCGAGTGGTCGGAATTGTTGTACCGGTGCAGGCCGTTGCGCCCGACCTGGATCAGGTTCGGGATCTGATCGAGCCAGCCGCGGATCGTCTGCACCCGTTCGGCGTACTCGGCGTCGTACATCGGGTAGGCCTTGTGGACGCGCACGACGAAGCCCATCTTCACCCTGTCGGCCCGCGCCAGGCCGAGCTGCTGAATCTCGCGCGTCGCCATCGCCACGAGGTCCCGGTCGGCCATGCTCCAGAGCTCGTCGCCCTCGAAGCAGAAGTACTCCATCCCGATCGACGCGTCGGTGTCGTTGGGGACCATGAACGGGCTCCAGGAGCGGAAGTTCTGGATGCGCCCAACCTTCACGGACGGGTCGTGGATGTAGATCCAGTTGTCGGGGAACACGTGCTCGTTCTCGATCACGAGCAGCACCGTGAGGAAGTCGCGGTAGCGCAGGCCGCGGGCCGCGTCGCGCACGTCGCCCGCGGCGTCGGGCTCGGCGATCCCGACGGTCGTGCGCAGCGGCAGCGAGGAAATCACGTAGGAGGGCGTCAGCGTCTCGCCGCCCGCGACGACTTCGACCACGCGGTCGCCGTCCAAGCGCATCCTCGTCACCGGCGCGTTCAGGCGCACCTCGCCGCCATGCGCGCGAATCTCGTCGCGCATCTTCTCCCACATCTGCCCGGGTCCGAGGCGGGGATAGTTGAACTCCGAGATCAGCGACTTGATCTGGTTGCCCCTGTTGCCGAAGAACGCGTTCTTGGCGGCGGCGAAGAACGACAGGCCCTTGATCCGCTGCGCCGCCCACTCGCCCCGGATCTCGGAGGTCGACACACCCCACACCTTCTCGGTGTAGGACTTGAAGAACTGGTTGAAGAGCCAGCGGCCGAAACGGTTGGTCACCCATTGCTCGAAGGTGTCCTCGCGACCTTTGGGCTTAGCCGCTGCCCACATGTAGGACATCAACGCCTTCGTCAGATCGACCGGCCCGAGCTTCTTGATCACGTCCATTCCCTGCAGCGGGTACTCCAGGAACTTGTGGTTCCAGTAAATCCGGCTCTGGCGCGGGCGCCTGAGGAACTCGTCAGCGAGGATCTCATGCCAGAGGTCGTCGACCTCCTTGGCCTTGGTGAAGAAGCGGTGGCCGCCGAGGTCGAAGCGGTAGCCCTCCCGCACGTCAGTACGCGCGATGCCCCCGACCTGGTCGGTCGACTCGAGCACGATCACGGGCTTGCCCTGCTTGGCCAGCAGGTAGCCGGCGGTGAGACCGGCAGGGCCGCCACCCAGCGCGAGCACGGGCCGCTCGGGCGTGATGTCCGCTCCGCGCGGAGCTGATTCGCGGCTGGACTTCGAACTCGGCTCGGTCATCTCGACGGGATCTCAGGAAACCTTCTGGTAGAGGACGGCGCTGTAGGCGAGGATGCTGGCGCCACGGTAGTTGTGCGGGGCATACATCACCGTCTTCAGCACGCCACTGTTCACGTCGTCCTGGAGGATCTGGCCCCACTCCGCCGCGCGCCGTCGGACGAGCGACGTCCAGGGCGCCTTCCAGTTGTTCTGACCCTCGGTCAGCGGCCGTATATACAGCAATTGCTGTCCCGGCTTGAGGCTAGCAACCAGCGGATCGAGGGTCGCCGCGGGAGCCGCGTGCTCAAGGCGCTTCTGCGCGTACACCCAGTCCATGTAGCTAGGGTCCTTGACCGGTCCGATCGTGCTCGCCCACGTCAGGCCGGCGGGCAGGTAGTACCAGGCCAGCGGCATCGAATCGGGCTGCGCGCTGACCACGAGATCGCCATGGTGCAGCAGCGGCGTCACCTCGCCGCTGATGTCCTCCATGTCGCTCTTGTAGACCGGCGCATACGAGGAGGGGTGAACCACGAACAGGACCGAGAGCGCGATGCAGACCAGCCCTAATACTCCCGACCGGGCGGCCCCCCACGCGGCCAGCAGCAGGATCGCCGCGAGGATCGGAGCCATGTAGCGAGCGACGAAAGCCGGGGTGATCTGCGAGGCGAGCCAGGCGATGATCAGCGTGCCCGCGATCAGCCAGATCAGAGACCACATGATTGTCCCGTCGCGGGTGCGGCGATACCGCTTCGTGAACAGCGGCGCCAGCCCGACGATCCACGCCACGAGCAACGTGACCGTGATGCGGTCGGCGCCGAGAAGGTCGCGCGAGAGGAGCACCGGGACGCCGAACCGGATGGTCGGCGCCCACGGCGCGCCGGTGTGCGTCGCCTGGTAGATGAAGTTCGGCACCCACGGCAGGAACAGCACGGCGGCGCCGACGTACGCCAACACGGCGTCGCGCACGATGCCGCGGCGATCGTCGCTCGCGAGCCAGATCGGGATCAGCGCCACCACCGAGCCCGCCGCAAAGAAGATGCCCCATGCGTGCGTGTACAGCATCAACGCCTCGCACACCGCGAACAGGATCACGTAGCGCCGGCGCCGGTATACGAACCCGTGGATGAACGCGGTCGTCTCAATGATCCCGAGCAGACCCATGAGCTCGTACATCCGGGCCTCTTGGGCGTACGCCGTCAGGAACGTGCTGAACGCGCACAGGACGGCCATGTACATGCCGGTCCGGCGGTCGAACAGGCTCCAGCCCGACCACAGGCCGGCGGGTATGCAGAGCAGGCCGAACAGGAGCGAGAGCGAGTGCGCGGCCGTCTCGCTGGCGCCGAACCAGCCAATCCAGAAGTGCAGCAGCAGATAGAACAGCGGCGGCGAGCCGTCGTGGCGCAGGATGCCCGGGATCGCGCCCAGCGAGTGGGAAGCGATCCCGGTGGTGATCGCCTCGTCCTCCCAGAACTGGCCGACGGGCGCGCTGATGTAGCGCGTGCGAAGGAACGCGGAGATGGCCATGAGCACGATCAGGAACACCGTCGTGCTGAGCCAGACGGGCACTCGTTCGAGCCGCTTGGGCGTCTTGAAGTCGACTACGCGCGGGATGCCGCCCGGCGGCGCCGTGACCGTCGCCATCTAGTGGTCGCCCCCGGAAGGCTGTGCAAGGGCGAGCGTAGTTGCGGGGCTGACCACTAGCCCTGCACCTTACCTGCGCATGTCGAGAACACCCTGAACGTGCGGACGTGGGCGACCAGCCGGTAGTGCGCGCCGTCGTGCTCCCACGCGATGATCTGCGCCGGCAGGGGGAGCAGGGTCGAATTCGACTGCGCACGGGTCTGGAGGATCACGTTCGGCCACGGAGGACCGACCAGGTTCGCGGGCTCGGCCTCCACCCGCAGCGTGTGGACGCCCAGCGTCCACGCCACCATCGGGACCTGGAAGCCCTCGGTCATCACCGACCCGCAGTCCAGAAGGGCGTGCGAACCGCCCGCCTCGCGCACGGCGGTGGTCAGATCCTGGCGTAGGTGCGCCTGGTACACGAGCGCGTGGTGCGTCTTCGGCAGGCTGACGATGTTCTGGCCGATCCACGGCGGCCAGACGAGGAACAGAAAGAGGGCCACGACGATGCCCACCCCAGCACTGATCTGCGCAGTGACCAGCGGGCGCAGCGCGGCCCATCGTTCTCCCAGCCGGCGCCACAGCCGCGCGATCGTGCCGGCGAACCATCCCCAGGAGGTCCCGCCGGCGATGGCGACCGGAGCCGTCCCCAGCACGAGGTAGCGGTTGTTGCCCGAGAACCCGGCCTGTGTTTCGAACGCGATCCCGAGCCACCAAACAAACCCGAACAGACCCAGCGCAAGCAGCCACGCCCGAGCCCGTAGGCCGAGATCCACGGCCGCCGACGCCGGTCCTCCGTCCGTGCCATGGCGCCCCGGCCACCATGAGCCACGCATCCGCCAGAGGCCGACTGCCGCGGCCAACATCCCGATGATTCCCGGGATCTTCACCCGGTTGAGGACGGCCGGCCACGCCTCCTTGGTGTAGACCGTGCACACCGGGCACTTCGCGAACGCGGCGCTGTTGGAGCGGGGGTGCTGGGCGCGGGTGACACCGCGGAGCAGATGGCCCGAGCCCCACAGCTCGGGCAGGAACCAGAGGACGGGGATGAGTGCGAAAAGCGCCACCACCAGCCGGCGCGCCCCCGGGTCACGCCAGAACAGGTAGAGCCCGTAGGGCCCCCAGAAGAACCACAGCTCGGGCCGGTCGAGGGCCGCGAAGAAGCCCACTACGAAAGCGCGCTGCCGGGCGCCGTCGAGGTAGCTGTCGACCGCGATCAGGGCGAGCGCAGTGGCCAAGCCCTCCGAATAGCCGAGCGCATTGTCGGAGATGAACCCGCCCGAGTTCACCAGGCTGCCGGCCGCGATCAACCCGGCCATGAGCGGCGGGATCACCGCCAGCCACCGACCGGCGCCGCCCTGCACCGACTCGCCCGTCCTGACGAGATCGCGGGTCAGGCGCCACGCGATCTTGAACACCATCGCCACGGCCATCACCGCGCCGGCCCGGGCCACGACCAACCACAGGTCCGGCTGAGCCTTGCCGAACACGGCGAACGCGGTCGTGAACAGCATCGGCAGCGGCTTCCAGGAGGGGCCGCCCGTGGTCTGGAGGTTGATGTGGATGATCTCCCTGCCCCACACGAGCCAGGCCCACGGGTCGTAGCTCGGGGTAGATGGGACCAGCAGCGAGAGTCCCCCGATCACCAAGGCCGCGCCCGCGAGCCACAGGTAGAACGCCCCGCCACCAAGGCGGGCTTTCAGTGCGCGAGCACGCGCCGTGACGTCGGTCGACGGCGCCGGTGCTGTCAGCTCTGCGGTGGGAACAGACACGGAGACCGGAAGATATGGTTGGTGCCGCGCTCGCAAGTTACGCACGGCGACGGCAGACGCGTACACAGCCTGCGCACCGGGCGCGGGCGACGCGCCAGCATTCTAGAGGCCGACTGACTCAGAACGCGCTCGCTAGCCCTGCACGCCCTGATCCAGGCAAGCCTCGATGGCGGCCACCTCCGGCTCAGAGCCCTGGTTCGGATACAGCAGGGCGGTGCCGATCACCTCGGCGCCCTGCGACTTCCCCTCGATCTGGTAGTTCTGCGCCGCTCCCGGGGTGGCCGTGAAGACGACGGTCGGACCCGTCGGAGCGGTGCCGATCTGAAGCCTGGTCGGGCTGAGGACCTGAGCCGGCACGTGGGCGGCGCGGATGCACCCGAGGTGGTCGTGCATGTCCGTCAACGGGCTGTCGACCCGTCCCCGACTCGCCAGCCGGGTCGACCCGCTCGGGGTCGTCGGCTGGACCCGGACCGCGCCGCACCCGGCGAGCGCCACCGCGCAGCCGAGCAACACCAGGATCCCGCGCGCCGGGAAGCGGGCGCGCCGGGCTGCACGCTGTGGGGCGAGCTTCTCGGACGGCATGCTATTTCCAAAGGTAGAGGATCATCCAGATCGTGCTCCTCTACGGCGCTCTCTCCGGACCGCTGCCAAAGCTGGGCGTGGTGGCCGTAGCGGCTCTCGCCGCCGTGGTCATGCTCCATCGCGATACACGGGTCCAAGCGGTGGCGATGCTCGCCGCGCTGATCCTCTCGCCGGTGCTGCTCCTGGCCGCGATCTGGCATTCACCGCAGCTTGGAGTCATCCATCGCCACCCGCTCCTCGCCGCCGTCGGCGCGGTGGTGGCGCTCGTCGCGGTCGTCGTCGCAGCGCTCATCGTGGAACGGCGGCCGGCGTTGCTGGCCGGGGCCGTGCTCGTCGCGCTGCCGTTCCGGATCCCGATCCAGGCCGGTGGCACCACCGCCAACCTGCTGGTGCCGCTGTACTTCGTGGTCGCCGCCGGATCGGTCGGGTTCATCTTCCGTGCGCTCCGCCCGGGATCGGTCGGTGCCGCGGAGGTCCCGGAGGCCGACCCGCGCGTCCCCGCCGCCGACGCCGCCCGTTGGCTCGAGCGGTTGCTCGCCGCCTACGTCGTCCTGTACGCCCTGCAAGCCGCGTACTCGCCGTCTTTCCAGACCGCGCTGCAGAACATGGTGTTCTTCTACGTCCCCTTTGCGCTCGCCTACAGCCTGCTCCGCCGCGTCGACTGGACCCGGCGTCTGACCCGGAACTGCCTCGTGCTGGTCGCGGGGTTGGCGGTGCTGTTCTCGCTCGTCGGCTTCGTCGAGTACGCCACCAAGACGATCTTTCTGAACCCCAAGCTGATCGCGGCCAACGCGGTGCACGTGTACTTCACCGTGAACTCGGTCTTCTTCGACCCGAACATCTTTGGCCGCTTTCTCGCGCTCGTCATGGTCCTGCTCGGGGCCGTTCTGCTCTACGCGCGCCGGCAGCGCACGCAGCTCGTGACCCTGGCGGTCCTTGCGATCCTGTGGGGCGGCCTCGTGACGACGCTGTCGCGCTCGAGCATGGGCGCACTGCTGGTCGGGCTCGGGGTGTTGGCCGCGCTGCGGTGGCGCCCGGGCCGGGCGGTGTTCGTTGCCGTGGGCGTGGTCGCACTGGCCGCGGCGGTGATCGCGATTTCGCCGACCACGTTCGGACTCAACCAGGGACTGAACGGAGCCTCGAGCGGTCGCCCCGGCCTGGTCACGGGCGGGATCGACCTCTTCAAGTCTCGCCCGCTGTGGGGCTACGGGTCCGGTTCGTTCGAGAAGGAGTTCAGCGCGCGTCACCACGCGCTCGGCGAGACCACGTCCGCCTCGCACACGATCCCGATCACGATCGCCGCCGAGCAGGGGCTGATCGGCGAGCTTGCCTACATCGCGTTGGTGCTCGCGGCGCTAGTCATGCTGCTGCGCCGCGCCCGGGCCGATCCGGTACGGGTTGCGGTCGCCGGCGCATTCGTCGCCCTCGCGTTCCACACGCTGCTGTACGCGGACTTTCTCGAGGACCCGATCACCTGGACGCTGCTGGCGATCGGTGCCGCCCTCGCGCGCCGCGCGCCGGAACCGCCGAGGAGCGCGGAGGATGGGATCCAAGCCCGCGATCGCGCGCTCCAAAAGCAGCTCGCATAGCCGCAACCCCGGGCCACCTGCAAAACGTGACAAACCTCCCCCCGGCCACGCGACCTTGCCCACATAAGCACCGGGTCAATGCTTATGTCGCCAAGGCGGGTTGGAGCGTTTGGGTTTGTCACGTTTTGCAGGGGTAATGCGCGGCCGCCTTGTTCGGTACGCAAACCTTTTGCGTACGAATCCGGACGCGAACAATCGGGGGTGACATAGCACGCCAATAGGGGTAGGATCGGCCACCGTGACCTGGGGACTCATCTGGTTGATGGTGGCCCTGAAGATCCCGCTGGCAGGGCTGATCTACATCGTCTGGTGGGCGATCAAGCAGGAGCCCGACGAGGCCTCGTCCGGCGACGACGACGGCGGGATGCGGCGCCACCCGCGTCATCCGCGTAAGCCGTTCCCGCGCCACCCCCGTCGCGGCCCGCACGGGGATCCCGCGCCGCAGCCGCCCGCGCGGGTGCGGATTACGCGGGCGTGCACGCGCACGTTCGAGCGCTGACCGGCGCGCTCAGCCGTCCGCGATCCGCCCCCGCTGGCAGACTTGCGTCCCAAGATGACCGTGCCGTCCTCCGTCCTCTCCGACGCGACGATCGTCGACTTCGTGCAGCAGGGGCGGATCCGGATCGAGCCGTGGGACCCGAGCCTCGTCCAGCCCGCCAGCGTCGACCTGCGCCTGGGCGACTCGTTCCGCGTGTTCCACAACCATCGCGCCTCGGCCATCGACCTGCGTGAGCCCCCGTCGGGCCTCACCGAGGAGGTGGTGATCGGCGCTGAGGAGTCGTTCGTGATCCACCCCGGTGAGTTCTGCCTGGGCCGCACGCTCGAGTGGGTCGAGCTGCCCGACGACATCGTGGCGAGAATCGAAGGGAAGAGCTCAATAGGTCGTCTCGGCCTGATCGTGCACGCCACCGCCGGCTTCTGCGATCCCGGCTGGAAGGGGACGCTCACGCTGGAGCTGAACAACCTCACCCGCGTCCCGATCAAGCTCTATCCGGGGCTCCAGATCGCGCAACTCTCGTTCATGACGCTCGATCGGCCGGCGGCGCGGCCCTACGGAAGCCCCGAGCTGGGCAGCCACTACCAGGGTCAGCGGGCCGCCACTGAGAGCCGCTATCCGGGTCTGCGGCCCGCCACGCCGAGCCGCAGCGCGAAACAGGCTGCCATCGAGTAGGCTCGCGCGCGTGACCGACCTGCTGATCGCCGCCGGGGAGCCGTCCAAGGTCCCTTTCTACATCGCCGGCGGCCTGCTTGTGGTCTGGGCGCTGTCGCTCGCCGCCATCGGGCTCACCCGTCCAAGCTTCCCTTACAGCGCCCGCGGCGCGCGGCTCGTGATGGGCGGCAGCGCCGTGCTGATGCTGCTCGCGATGGCGATGGCCATCGTCACGAGCGCCTTCCCCAAATAGCCATGTCTCGCCCGGGCCATCCGGGTACTAAATTCCAGGACGGTTACCCGGCCATGCCCCGGTCGAGGGACCTCACCGCAACCGCGCGAGAAGGAGCGCCATGACGACACAGACCGAGCAACGAGACGGCGCCGGCGCAGCGACCTCGAACGAGACCCTGACCGTCACCGACAACCGGACCGGGAAGCAGTACGAGATCCCGATCGAGGACAACACGATCCGCGCCACCGAGCTGCGGAACATCAAGGTCGACGACGACGACTTCGGCCTGATGACCTACGACCCGGCTTATATGGCCACGGCCTCGTGCCGGTCGGCGATCACGTTCATCGACGGCGAGAACGGGATCCTCGAATACCGGGGCTACCCGATCGAGCAGTTGGCCGAGCGCTCGAGCTACCTGGAGGTCGCCTACCTGCTCGTGCACGGCGAGCTCCCCACCCGGGGTCAGCTCGATGAGTGGGTGCACCAGATCACGATCCACACCTTCGTGCACGAGAACGTGAAGGAGTTCATGCAGGGCTTCCGCTACGACGCCCACCCGATGGGGATGCTGCTGGCCTCGGTCGGGGCACTTTCGACCTTCTATCCCGAGGCCAGCCAGATCCACGACCACGACGTCCGCTACATCCAGGTCATCCGGCTACTGGCCAAGATGCCGACGCTCGCGGCGTTCTCGTTCCGCCACAACCAGGGCAAGCCCTACGTCTATCCCGACAACGAGCTGTCCTACCCGGGGAACTTCCTCTCGATGATCTACAAGATGACCGAGATCCGGTACGAGCCCGACCCGCGGCTCGAGCACGCCCTCGACGTCCTGTTCATCCTCCACGCTGACCACGAGCAGAACGCCTCCACCAGCTCCGTGCGTGCCGTCGGATCGACCCAGGTCGATCCGTACTCGGCGGTGGCGGCCGGGGTTGCGGCGCTGTACGGGCCGCTGCACGGTGGCGCCAACGAGGCCGCGCTGCGGATGCTCCGCCGGATCGAGACCACGGACAACATCCCGGACTTCATCAAGGGCGTGAAGGACGGCAAGGAGCGCCTGATGGGCTTCGGCCACCGCGTGTACAAGAACTACGACCCGCGGGCCAAGATCATCAAGAAGGCACTCGACGAGGTGCTCGAGGTCACGGGTACCAACCCGCTGCTCGACATCGCACTCGAGCTCGAGAAGATCGCCCTCGACGACAGCTACTTCATCGAACGCAAGCTGTACCCGAACGTCGACTTCTATTCCGGGCTCATCTACGAGGCGCTCGGGATGCCGATGGAGATGTTCCCGGTGCTGTTCGCGATCGGGCGCACGAGCGGCTGGATCGCGCAGTGGCTCGAGATGATCGACGACAAGGAGCAGAAGATCGCCCGGCCGCGCCAGATCTACACCGGCGCGCGCGGTCGCGACTACGTTCCGATGGATCAGCGGTAGCCCCGAAGACGCCCGGACACGAGAACTGGACGCTGACGGTCCGCGCCGAAGGGCGCGTCGACCGGGAACGCTTCGAAGACATCGAGCCGGCGCTCGACGCGCTCAGCACGCGCGTAACGGCGTTGGCGCAGTCCGCCACCGAGAACCCGGCCGGGACCAAGCTACGCCGCTACGCGCCGGAGGATCAGGTCGTGGCGAGGATCGAGCTGTCGGGACCGGAGCGGCGTCTCGCCTCGAAGCATGCCGGCATCGACGTGCGGGGTGACGGCACGACCGAGGCCTATCTCGGCCGGGTGCGGCGCCAGGCACTTGACGTCGGACCGGACGAGAAAGCGGTGGCGGCGGTGCGCAGAGCGCTAGTTGGGCCCTGAGCTATCGTTACTTCGGTAGTGATGAGAGGAGCCTCAGCGATTCTGCGTCTTGGCCTGCGACCGCTCGGCTATCTCGCGTTCGTGCTGGCGCTGGCCTCGCTGTCGCTCGCGGCTAAGGCGCTCGGGGACCGCGACGAGCTCGGATTCTTCACCGACCGTCTGGCGCGGACCCTGTGGCGCTATCCGGAGGTGACTCGACGTGGTGTGCAGGTCGCCTGGCTCGTCTGGGCGATTGCCTTCGCGATCGCCTGCTCACCCTTCGACCCGTTGTCTACCCCGTGGGACGAGGTTGCGCTTGCGGCGGTGGCGATGGCCGTCCTCTGGCGCCGCTTTGTCGGCGGGCACCGAGCCGAGCGTTGAGGTTCTCGAGCGCCTGCTCGAGTCCGACCTCGGCCGGATCGAGCTCGCGCATCGCCGCGGCGAGACGGTACTCGGCGAAGTAGTCGGGCTCGATCTCGCAGGCCGCGGCGATGAGCTCCATGGCGCGCATCGACGGCTTGTCGTGCCCGTTGGCGAGCATGTTGATGTGGGCGTGAGTGATCCCCTTGCCGTCGAGTCGGCGCGTCGCCTCGGCCAGCCCACGGTAGGTAAGCGACCGCGTGTCCATGAGCGCGCGAAGCGCCTCTCCAAAGGGTTTCGTGCTGGGGCGAGTCATCGATTCTCCTGACAAGGCTCCCGGAGGGTAGCGCCCTCCCTGGTTGTGATGACGCCGTCAAACCCTTGACAGCGATGCCGATCGCTTGGTAGGTTACCTAACAACGTAGCCGCAATCAAGTCCGTACGGACCGGCGGCTGTGCCTCGTCGCCAGGCGCAGACCGGCAGGCCATCGCGACGAGGAGCGCCGGGCCGAGACCTCGACCTCGCTCAGGGGGCGCGCACGCAAGTCCGCGCGAGGTCCTCGGCCCGGCTTTTCTTAGCTCGACTAGAGCACCAAGGTGGCGCCGTGGGCCCGCAACCACCGCATCTGGTCGCGATACGCCGGGCTCCGCGCCGCGAGCAGCCGCCAGAACCGCGGCGAGTGATCCATCACCTCGAGGTGGCACACCTCGTGCCAGACGACGTAATCGAGCACCGGCTCGGGCGCGAGCAGCAGTCGCCAGTTGAAGCTCATCGCGCCGGACCGCGAGCAGCTGGCCCAGCGCGTTCGCTGCCCGCGGATCGTCAGGGCCGAGTACGACGTGCCGGCCAGGGCGCACGCGCGCTTCAGCCGCGGCTCGATCTCGGCTCGCGCCGCTCGCCGGTACCAGCGCTCGAGCGCGGCCCCACGCGCAGCGCCGGCGGGGACGAGCAACGCGTCGCCGCGGCGCGTGACGCGTGTCCGCCCCGGCTCGTTCACCAGCGCCAGCATCTGTCCGAGGTAGGGAACGCTCTCGCCGCGTGCCGCCACGGCGGCCTGCGCGCGGGCAAGCTCGGCGACCCGGCGCTCGATCCAAGGCCGCAGCTCCCGGATCGCCGCCGCCGCCTCGCGCTCGGGCGCCCGCCGCGGGAGCACGACCTCGACGCCTCGCGCGGCGTCGACCGTGACGCGCACGCGACGCGCGCGGTCCGAGCGCCGCACCTGGTAGGGGAGGTCTTCGATCTCGGACAACGGGTCTTCCACGGCCACCGCGGCAGAGAGTACGGTCAGCATCCGACATGAGCTCGTTTCCTCAACTCGCAGAACCGCTCACCGACGGACAAGTCGCCCTGCGCGACTACATGGAGCGCGACATCCCGGAGATCCTGATCGCTTACCAGGACGATCCCCGGCTGCATGTGCTGACCGGCGAGGACCGCCCGCCCAGTGGCGCCGAACTGGGCACCCGGGCCGAGCACGAGCCGACTGCCCGCGCCGCCGGCGAGCAGGCCACCCTGAGCATCATCGAGCCGGGCTCCGACACGTGCCGGGGGCAGGTTCGCGTGCGCGGCGATGACTGGGACAACGCTCGCGCCCAGCTCGCGATCTGGCTGGCCCCGCAGGTCCGGGGGCGTGGCCTCGGGCGGCGGGCGCTCAGGCTGGCCGGCGGGTGGGTGCTCGGGACCTGCAGCATGGCCCGGCTCGAGATGCTCGCCGAGCCCGACAACGGCGCCGTCATCGCCGCCGCCGCGGCCGCCGGCTTCGTCCACGAGGGTCTGCTGCGAAGCTATGAGCGCAAGCGTGGAAAGAGGGTGGATGTGGTCGTCATGTCCCTGATCCCGGCCGACCTCTGATCAGTTCGATGCCGTATTGGCGCGTGAAGCTACCCCCCGGCGTTAGATCGCCGTTCGAGGTGTACGTGAACGGCGTACGCCAGGAGCTCGGAACCGACTACCGGGTCTCCGAGGGAGACCTGTTGTTCGAGCGCGAGCTGGTCCGCCAGCGGCTCGGCGCCCGAGCCTGGTTCCTCGGCTTCTGGGGGATCGGGACCTACAAGCGAAACGACGAGATCGACGTCCGCTACGAGGTCGACGGGCTGCCGCAGGTGGCCCACGCCACCGAGATCATTCCTCCGTCCTAACCACCTCTCGCGCCACCCACGGGCGCAGCAGCCGCAGCGCGGCGAGGATCGCGCGGGTCGCCGGCGAGCGGTTCAGCGTGTAGAAATGGATTCCGGGCGCGCCGCGCGCGAGCAGCTCGGCGCACTGGAGCGTCGCGTAGGAGACGCCCAGCTCGCGGACCGCGTCTGGACAGCCGGCCCGGCGCTCGAGCTGATCGAGCAGCGCCTTCGGGATCGACGCCCCGCACATCTCCGTGAATCGTTTGATCTGGCCCACGTCGGTGATGGGCATGATCCCCGGAATGATCGGAACGTCGATGCCGGCGGCGCGCGCCTCCTCGACGAACCGGAAGTACACGTCGTTGTCGAAGAACAGCTGGGTGATCAGGAACGAGGCGCCGCTCTCGACCTTGTGCTTGAGGAAGCGCAAATCGCTGGCCAGATCCGGCGCCTCGGGATGGACCTCGGGGAAGCAGGCGGCCCCGATGCTCATCGAGTAGCGGTCGTCGATCAGCGCCGCTAGCTCGCTCGAGTAGCGCAGGCCGCCGGGGTGTGGCCGCCACTCAGTTGCGTCCTTCGGCGAATCGCCGCGCAGGGCGAGCACGTTCTCGATCCCGGCCTCGTTGAGGCTGTCCAGGATCACGCACAGCTCGTCGCGCGTCGCGCCCACGCAGCTGAGGTGGGCCATCGCCTCGATCCCGAGCTCCTGCTTGATCCACTTGGTCAGCTCGAGCGTCAGGCCGCGCGTCGAGCCGCCGGCGCCGTACGTCACCGAGACGAAATCAGGCTCGAGCTCGCGCAGCGCCCCCAGCGCCTCGCGCAGATTGCGCTCTCCCTCGTCGGTCTTGGGCGGGAAGAACTCGAACGAGAAGACCGGCTCGTCGGTCCGGGCAAGCAGCTGATCGATTCGCATGGCAGGGCACCATACCAACCTTGACAGAATCGTGTCAAGGTTTTGTTCGGGAATCCGACAATTTCCCGACCCACCGCTCCACATCTCCCGCGGAGATCCGCTCGATCTGCCCCGCAAGCTCCAGATGGCGCAGGTAGCAGAGCGTCTCAGGCAGCCACCAGCCGGCGTTGCGCTCGGTGAGCGGCTCGTCGTGCAGGTGCGGTGTGATCTCGAGGCCGGTTCTCGGTCCGTCCGCCAACGCCCCCAGCACGCCGTGTAGGCGCTCCGCGACCAGCCGGCGATTTGCCTCTATGTGGCCGTGCACGTCCAGGAACGGCTTGCCGTGGCCGGACAGCGCCAGCCGAGCGTCGAGCCGGTCGACCACGTCGAGTGAGCCCAGGAACTCGGCGATCGGGTCTGGCGTCCAGCCATAGTCGAAATACAGCGATATCCGCCCGAGCACATGGTCCCCGGAGATCAGCAGCCGCCGTTCGGCCTGGAACAGGCAGACGTGCGACGGCGCGTGCCCCGGCGTCTCGAATGTCGTCCACGTGCCCAGGTCAGTGTCGATCGAGACGCCTGTCACCAGCGGGCGGTCGGGCTCGATGACCCGGGCGATTCCGGATGGTGCGCCCCTCGCGCCCTCTGCGTAACGGCTCAACGCTGACTCGGGTACGCCGCTCTGGCGCCCGATCTCGACCCGCCGCGCGAGCACCATGGCGGGATCGGTCGACGCCGCGAAGCCATGCTCGTGATTCGGGTGCATCCACATCTCGCACCCCGTCCGGTCGCGGATCGTCGCGGCCTGACCCCAGTGGTCAGCGTGCGCATGGGTGCAGACGACGAGACGCACATCGTCGACCCGGAGGCCAACCTGGTCCATCGCGCGCTCGAGCTCGGTCATCGATCCCGGCTCGTGCATCCCGGTGTCGACGAGCACGATGCCCCCATCGGCGGCCACCGCCCATGCATTGCAATGGGGCACGCCGGGAAACGGCAGGGCCAGCCGCAGCCGCCACAGACCGGGTATCACGCGCTCGCCGCGCCCAAGCTCACGTGTGCGTGTCCGCGGCATCGAACCGCGAACCCTAGACTCCGGCCCTCCGATGTCGAGCGCAGATGTCGCCAAGCGCTATTTCGAGGCGCTCGCCGCGCGCGACGTGGAGTCCGCCGTCGCCTTTTGGTCCCCGGGCGGTGTCGAGCGGCTCGTCGGCCAGCGCGAGCTGACCGCGCCCGAAGGCGTCCGCCAGCTCCAGACCGAGTTGCTCGGAGCGTTCCCCGATCTGAGCTGGGAAGTCCTCGAGGTGATCGGCCCGGACGGCGACGGTGCCGGCCGGGTGGTCGTCCGCTGGCGAGCCGCCGGCACCTTCGCCGGTCCCGGAACCTTCCAGGGCTTCGTCGCCAACGGCGCGCACCTCGAGATGGAGGGATGCGACGTCGTGACCGTCAACGCCGACGGGAAGATCGAGCGCCTCGAGGCGTACCTGGACAGCGGCGACGTGGCGCGCCAGCTCGGCGTGCTCCCGCCGGCCGGGTCGCGCGCCGAGACGCGTCTGACTCAGCTCGCCAACGCGCGCACCCGCGCGCTGTCGTGGATCCATGGGGCGGGCGCGGAGCGAATCGCCGAGGGCGTCTGGCTCGTCCAGGGTGGTATCCCCAAGACGATGAACGTCTTCCTGATCGAGGACGAGGGCGGCGTCACCGTGTTCGACGCCGGCATCTCCGACATGAAAGCGGCGCTGGCCGCAGCCGGCGCCCGCCTCGGAGGGATCAGGCGCGTGGTCCTCGGGCACGCCGACGCCGACCACCGGGGCGCGGCTCCGGGCCTGAACGCGCCGGTCTACTGCCACGCCGCGGAGCGCGAGGCGGCGCAGTCGCCCGAGCACTATCGCGATTACTGGGACCGCTCGAAGCTCGACGCCCGCGGGCGCGCCGTGCTCTGGCGCCTGATCGCCCACTGGGACGGAGGCCCCGTCGCGATCGCCGGCACGGTCGACGACGGCGACGAGATCGCGGGCTTCAGGGTCGTCCACCTGCCCGGCCACGCCCCCGGCCAGATCGCGCTGTTCCGCGAGTCCGACCGCCTCGCGCTCGTATCGGACGTCCTCTACACGCTCGACCCGCAGACCGGTCGCCATCAGCCCGCCCACGTTCCCCATCCGGCGTTCAACCATGACACCGAGCAGGCCCGTGCGTCGATCCGCAAGCTGGCGGCGCTCGATCCCGCCGCCGTTTGGGCCGGTCACGCCGATCCCGTCACCGGCGACGTTCGCGCCCAGCTCGAGCGCGCGGCGAGCGCCTAGAGCGGTGGCTAAACAGCGAAAGCGCCAGCGCGAGAAGCTCTCCGCCCCCACGTCCGAGTATCGCGACGCCGAGGGCAACGTGCTGACCCTGCGCGGCTCCCTCACCCCCGGCGCCCGCCGCGAGTACGCCGACATCCTCGCCGGCGGCCTCAACCAGGAGGACGCCTGGCAGCGCGCCACCGAGGTGCTGTTCGAGCGCCTGGCGGTATCCTGGACGATCTCGGGGCTGGCCATCACTCGCCAGAACGAGCTCCTCGGCCGCTACCGGATGGCCACCACCGAGGAGCGGCGCTTCGTGCGCGACACCCTGCGCGAGCACGTCGCCGAGCACTTCCCGGAGCTGCAGGCGCCGTGACCACGGCGACGTCCGCCGTAGGGGTCAATCCCGACGCCTTCGCTGCGCTGCTGTGCGACTGGTGCCTCGAGGTGCTCGAGCGCGACTCCATCCTGGTGTCGACCACCCCGCTGGCGGCGCCACTCGTCCGGGCATTCCACCGTGCGGCGATCAGCCGAGGGGCCTGGTCGCCGGCCGTTCGGATTGCCATCCCGGGGCTGGCCGAGGACTTCTACCGCCTCGCGCCCGATGGGCTGCTCGACAACTACTCGCCGCAGGAAATGGCTGACGTCGAGACGGCCGACGCATTCCTCAGCATCCAGGCGCCCGACAACACCCGCGCCCTGGCCGGCGTCGACCCGGCCGTCATTACGCGCGCCGCCCGCGCCCTGGACCCGATCCGGGAGATACGCCTGCGCAAGCGCTGGTGCGGCACGTTGTGGCCGACGCCGGCGCTCGCACAGCAGGCCGGCATGAGCGACGACGACTACGAGGGGTTCGTCGACCGAGCTCTCTTCCTCGACCAGCCAGATCCGGTCAGGGCGTGGCGCGAGTTGAACGATCGCCAGGCGTCGCTGGTCGATTGGCTCAGCGAAGCGCGTGAGATCCGCATCGAGGCCGACGGCACCGACGTGCGCCTGCGCGTCGACGGCCGGACGTGGATCAACTCCAACGGCAAGCGCAACATGCCGAGCGGCGAGGTCTTCACCGGACCACTCGAGGATTCGGCCAACGGCACCATTCGCTTCACCATCCCCTCGAGCCTGCGCGGCGTGCCCGTCGAGGGCGTCGAGCTGACCTTCGAGGACGGCAAGGTCGTCCGCGCCACCGCCGAGCGGGGCCAGGCCTACCTCGACGCGGCACTCGCCACTGATCCCGGCGCTCGCTTCGTGGGCGAATTGGGTATCGGCACTAACGCCGGCATCGACCGCCCCACCGGTTCGACCCTGCTCGACGAGAAGATGGCCGGCACGGTCCACCTCGCGCTCGGCCGCTCCTATCCGGAGACGGGTGGGCGCAACGCGTCGGCGCTGCACTGGGACCTGATCTGCGACCTGCGCCAGGGCGGACGGCTCACGGCCGACGGCGAGCCGATTGAGCCTACAGGGCCGTAACGAGCGCTAACGCGCTGTTCAGTAGCTTCCACAGGTGAGATGCGCCGAACCAAGATCGTCGCCACCATCGGACCCGCCTGTCGCGACCTCGAGACCCTGACTCGCATGGTCGAGGCGGGCCTGGACGTGGCCCGCCTGAACTTCTCGCACGGTGACCGCGAGCTCCACGCCGAGAACGCCGAGTTGGTCCGCCGGGCCGCCGCGGCCGCGGGCCGGCAGGTGGCGATCCTCCAGGACCTGCCGGGGCCGAAGATCCGGATTGGCCAGCTCGAGGACGGCACCGTCGAACTCAAGCCGGGCGAGACGCTGGTGCTCCTGTGCGGGGACAACGGCCTCGTCGGCAACGGCGAGCGGATGTCGGTCTCGTGGAAGGGACTGGCCGGCGCGGTCGATCCCGAAGACATCATCTACCTGGCCGACGGCGCCATTCGCCTGCGCGTTCAGAGGGTGCGGGAGGGCGACGGCGAGGTCGAGACCGCGGTGGAGATCGGCGGGAGCGTGAGCACGCGCCAGGGCCTCAACATCCCGGGCTCGACGCGCGGCCTGCCCGCCGTCCCCGAGGAGGACATCGACATGCTCCACTTCGGCGAGTCGATCGGCGTCGACCTGGTGGCGCTGTCGTTCGTGCGCACCGCTGAGGACGTGACCAGCGTTCGCCGGCACACCCGCCTGCCGCTGATCGCCAAGATCGAGAAGCCCCAGGCGGTCGACGCCGCCGAGGAGATCATCCGCGCGGCCGACTGCGTGATGGTGGCGCGCGGGGACCTCGGGATCGAGCTCCCGATCGAGGATGTCCCGATCGTCCAGAAGCAGCTGCTGCGTGTCGCCGGGAAGCTGGCCCGCCCCTCGATCACCGCCACCCAGATGCTCGACTCGATGGTCAACTCGTCGCGCCCTACCCGCGCCGAGGTAGCCGACGTGGCCAATGCGATCCTCGACGGCACCGATGCCGTGATGCTCTCGCAGGAGACCGCGATCGGTTCCTACCCGGTGCAGGCGGTCGAGACGATGGCCTCGGTGGCCGAGCGGACCGAGCACACGCTCCCGTACCGGACCTGGAATGAGGAGCGTGTGCGGCGCGATGCCCGTGACCCCGCCTACACGATCGCCTACAGCGCCTGCGCCGCTGCGCGCGACCTACACCTCGCCGCGCTGGTCGTGCCCACGCTGTCGGGGCGCTCGGCGCGGCTGATCTCCGCCCACCGTCCCCAGGTGCCGATCTACGCGCTGTCGCCGGGCAAGGAGACGGTGCGCCGCTGCAGCCTGATGTGGGGCGTCGAGGCAGGTTCGATGCGCCGCCACGAGGTGACCGAGATGCTGATCGCCGACGCGGCGAAGCGTGTTGTCGAGCTCGGTTGGGTCAAGACGGGCGCGCGCGTCGGGATCACCGCGGGGCTGCCGTCCGGTCGCCCGGGCACCACGAGCCTGTTCCAGATCCAGCGGGTTTAGTTCTGGGCCGCCGCTCCGCGTTCAGGCGGCGCGGCGGGCGTAGAACTCTGCCTCCTGCTCACCCAGCTCGGTCGCCGGCGGGTCGTCGTAGAACCACTCGCGGGCGATCCGGTGGAAGTTGCCGCGCGCGTGCAGCTGCGACAGCACGGCGAGCGTGAGCACCTCCATGCGCCGGCCGAAGATGTGGTCCGGTGGCGCGGTCTCCTGCCGGAGCTGGCCGAAGTACTCCGAGCGCGGGTCGCTCATGTCGATCAGCACCTGGGTGGCGTAGTCGGGCGTGAGCTCGGTGTACTGATCGACCGTGTACCAGGAGGTGGCGGCGCGGAAATGCGCGAGCACCCGCTGGGGGTCGAACCTGTCGGGGTCGGGGAAGAAGCCGACCTCCGATCCCAGCCGCATGATCGTGTCGGTGTCGCCCTCGATGATCGCGCGCGCCACCCGGATCTCGAGCTCGACCGCGCCCGGCGGCATCCGCTTGAACAGGCCGAAGTCATAGAACACCATGCGGCCGTCGTCGAGCAGCGCCGAGTTTCCCGGGTGAGGGTCGCCGGAGAATTGGTGATGCCGGTACAGCGAACCGAAGTAGAAGCGGAACAGGATCTCGCCGATCCGGTCGCGCGCCTCCTGGGGGTAGCCCTTCAGCTTCTCGAATCCGGTCCCCTGGACGTACTCCGAGACCATCACCCGCTCGCGGGATAGTGAGGTGATCACGTCGGGGATCACAATGAATGGGTGCCCGCGGAAGATGCGCGCCATAGTCCGCTGGTTCTGGGCCTCGAGCTCGTAGTCGAGCTCGTCGTGGATGCGCTCGGAGATCTCGCGCCCGATCGCCGCGGGATCGAGGCCGGGGGCGATGCGCTTGGCCAGGCGCAGGATCAGGCCGAGGTTCTGCATATCCGACCGGACCGCGGCGGCGACGCCGGGATACTGGACCTTGACCGCGACCCGCCGCCCGTCCTGGAGCCGGGCGCGGTAGACCTGGCCGATCGAGGCGGCGGCGATCGGGTCCTGGTCGAACTCGGCGAACACCTCCTTGAGCGGCTCTTCCAGTTCCTCCTCGATCACCTTGCGCATGTCCTTGAACGAGACGTTGGGGGCCGCGTCGCGCAGCGCCGCCAGCTTGCGCTGGAACTCGTCGCGGTACTCGTCGGGGACCAGGCCTACGTCGAGGAACGAGAGCACCTGCCCGACCTTCATGGCGGCGCCCTTCATCGTCCCGAGCGCGGCCACGATCTGCTCGGCCGCCTCAACCTGGCGCTTCTCGAGCGCGACCTTGCGCTGGTCACCCGAGCGGGTTACGTTCGCCGCGCGGGTCCCCGCCTGACGGATTGCCTGCCCCGCGGCTAGCCCGCCGATCCTGGCGGTTCGCCCCACGCGCGAGGTGGGGATCTTGTCCTTCGGCACGTCCCTGGATGCTAGCTGCCTGCAGGTTGCCGGCCCGCGGGTCACATCCTCAAATACGACGCTCCGTTGAAATCGAGCACGGTTCCGCTCGCCAGCTCCGCTTCGGGCGAGGCGAGGTAGTGCACCGCGGCCGCGACCTCCTCGGGCGTGGCCACCCGACCGAGTGGGCTCTCGGCGCGCCGCGCCCGTCCGCGCTCGCCCCCCAACTCGGCAGCGGCCATGTCGGTCTCGACGAACCCGGGTGCCACCGCTGTGACCGAGATCCGCCGCTCGCCGAGCGCCCGCGCCAGCGACTGCCCAAACGCGATCAGGCCCGCCTTGCTCGCGCCGTAGGCGGGGTGATTCGGCTCGCCCCGGAACGCGCCGCGCGAGGAGACGCTGACGATGCGCCCGCCGGCGCCCATGTGGCGCAGGGCGCACCAGGTGACGTTGGCCGCGCCGATCAGGTTCACACCGAGGGTGCGCCGCCAGGCGTTGACCCACTCCTCGTAGGTGGTCTCGGTGGCGGCGTGCGGCTCGAACACGCCGGCGTTGTTGACGAGCACGTCGATCCCGCCAAGCGCGCCGGCCACCTCGTCGACCATGCTCCTGACGGCCTGTGCGTCGGCCAGGTCCGCGCCGCCGACGACGTGCCCGTCGCCCGGGAGCGAGGCGAGCACGTCCTGGGCTTGGTCACGGCGCGAGCCGTAGTGCACGCCCACCCGGTCGCCGGAAGCAGCGAACGCCCGCGCCACCGCGGCCCCGATACCCCGGGAGGCGCCGGTCACGAGCACTGCCCTGCCGGCGGGCGGCACGTTAGGCGTCGCGCTGCACGCGCGAGCCGGGGACGATGTCGTCCGACCCATCGGGCCACCGCACCCACGCCTTGTGGCCGCCGTCGTAGTCGTCTCCGAACAGGATCAGCGTGGCCGGTTGCCCGAGCGCCGTGCACGGCTCGTCGCCCTCGGGATCGAGGCCGCGCCAGATCCGCACGAACGCATTGTGCTCGAGCTCGTCGGCCACCGTGGTCGGGTCGGTGTGCCCGGGATGGATCCGCGTGGCCGGCGGAAGCTTCAGGAGCTTGTCCATGATCGACGACTTGAGGTCGGCGTAGCCGCTCGCGCCCGGCGCGCGGACGCCGCCGACCGAGCCCTTGAACAGCGTGTCGCCGGTGAACACGTCGGTCCCGTTGACGAGCAGCGACAGCATCCCGGCGGTGTGTCCCGGGGTGTGGATCGGTTCGATCTCCAGGGCGCCGGAGACGATCTTCTCCCCCGGGGCCATCGTCCCGGTCGCCGACGGAACGCTCGCCCGCTCGAGCTCGTGGATCAGCACCGGAGTGTCCGGATACGGTGCCAGCACCTCGGGGACCTCCGACACATGGTCGTGGTGGCGGTGGGTGAGGAGCACGTGCGTGAGCGTGAGCTGGCCCCGTCGGATGAATTCCAGCAACGGCTCGACTGGCCCGCCGGCGTCGATCATGACCGCGTGACCCCCCGGCTCGTCGGCCACGACGTAGGTGTTCGACAGGAAGTCGTCGTTCATCGAGCGCTCGATGATCACGGTCCGGAGGCTACTCGTTAGGCTGCAAACCATGAGTCTGCTCCACACCTGCTACCGCATCACCGACATCGACCGCTCGGTCGCGTTCTACGAGGCGCTGGGGTTCGAGGAGCGCCGGCGCGCGCCGATCCGCGACGAGGCGATCAACGTGTTCATGAGCCTGCCCGACGACGGTCCCGAGCCCAGGCTCGAGCTGACCTACAACTTCGGCGTCGACTCCTACGAGCTCGGCACCGCCTACGGCCACATCGCGATCTCGACAGACGACATGGACGGCGCGCTGGCGCGGCTGAAGGAGCAGGGCATCGAGCCCGAGCGGCCGCCGTACACGATCCGCGAGGGTGGCAACCGCCTGTGCTTCGTCCGCGACCCGGACAACTACCGGATCGAGATCATCGAGCGGGGCTGAGCCTGGATCCAGGCTACGGCGCCGCCGTCGGGCGCCGCCGACAAATTCAGTGATCGCGCTAGCCTAGGCCAGGACGATGTCGGATCCCGGCAAGATCGCCATTCTGCTTCGGCAAATCGCGATGGGCGTCAACGCCCACGACCGCGAGAACCCCGATCACCACACCTGGGGGATCGGGATGGCTCACTTCGACATCGAGCGCCTCGGCCTCGAGGAGGGCGAGGAGCTGATCCCCGGCATCGTGCTTCAGGCGGACGGCGGCCAGACCGGCCAGTTCCGCATCCTGTGCGACGGCCAGCACGACCAGGGAGAGGTCGAGGAAGAGGAAGAAGTCGTCGATGCGGTGGCCGACCAGGAGCTGGCCGAGCCGCTGCAGGCACCGGGGCCGGCGCCGCGGATCACGCCTCCGTTCTAGAGCAGCCGCTCGTCAGGGCGCCCGTGTGACCTACTCGATCGTCGCCCGCGATCCCGGCACCGGGGAACTCGGGGTCGCGGTCCAGTCGCACTGGTTCTCGGTCGGCTCGATCGTCACCTGGGCGAGGTCGGGCGTGGGCGCAGTCGCGACGCAGGCCAACGCCGAGGCGGCATACGGTCCACGCGCTCTCGACCTGCTCGCCGACGGCGTGCCCGCGCCCGAGGCGCTCACGCGCATAGTGGCCGAGGGCCCGCTCGGCTCCTCGCGCCAGGTGGCGATCGTCGACGCCGCCGGCCGGGCGGCTGCGCACACCGGTTCGAGCTGCATCCCTTACGCCGGGCACGTCACCGCCGACGGCGTCTCCTGCCAGGCGAACATCATGGTCTCGGAGCGCGTGTGGCCGGCGATGCTCGAGGCCTTCGGGGCGGCAACCGGGTCGCGTGCCGATCGGCTACTGGGCGCGCTCGATGCCGCCGAGCGCGAGGGCGGCGACATCCGCGGCCGTCAGTCGGCGGCGATTCTGGTTGTCCCGGCCGAGGGGGAGCCGTGGCGCACGGTCTTCTCGCTGCGCGTCGAGAACCATCCCGATCCACTGGTGGAGCTGCGGCGGCTGGCGCACCTGCAGGCGGCCTACGCGCTGGCCGGCGAGGGCGACGAGCTCCTGAACGCAGGCCGCCACGACGAGGCGGCCGCCCTGTACGAGCGCGCGAGCGAACTCGCCCCGGACAACCACGAGCTGATGGTGTGGGCCGGCCTGGGGCTCGCTCAGGTCGGCGACCTTGACGCCGGCGTGGCCAGCGTCCGCTCGGCGATCGCGCGTCACCCGGCCTGGCTCGACCTGTTGGCGCGGCTGCCGCCGGAGGTCGCGCCGTCCGCGCCGGCGATCCTGTCGCGACTGAACGCCGAGGCTTAGCGCCGACCCGGGGCGTGGTGAAAAAGGCAGCAATTTCGTGCCTTTTTCGCCACGGGCCACGGGATATGGTTCATACGGGCTGGTGCGCCGGCTCCTGGATCTCGCCGTTACGCGCACGCCACTGGCCCAGCACCATCAGCGACCCGTCGATGATCCGGTCGATGTACATCTTCGAGTCGTTGAGGCGGGGGAACGGCGTGTCGGGCACGTCGACCTCGAGGAAACGACACAGCGGCTCCCACCCCTCGCCGACGCTCCACACAAGCAGCCGGTCCTCGGGGATGTTGCGCTGGACCTGCTCCTCGTAGCGGGCGATCGCCTCGGCCAGCTGCCCATGCCGCAGCTCGGGGCCATTGAAGATGCCCTGCGCCGCCCACATCCTGGCCATCAGCCGGATGTAATGCTGCCAGTCGGGGTCGACCAGTTCGCGCGCCTTCGATATGTGGGCCGCCGCCGACTGGCCGTAGATCGTGTCCCAGATCGTGATGCGCATGCTCTTCTCCCACGCCTCGGGATCGCGCACGCTCAGCACCACCTTGGCCTCCGGGTACGCATCGGCCAGCTCGCGGTAGAAGAACGCACCCGGCCAATCGACGGTGGACTCGTGCTCGCCGAAGATCCCGTCCCAGTCCGGGTCGCCGTCCATCGCCGCCTCCCAGCCATCCGACAGCGGCAGGTTGGTGAGGACGTTGACCATGTGGTAGCAGGGTCCGAAGCCGAGCATCTCGAGCGCGACCTTCTGAGAAAGCGTGCCGGTACGCGGCAGTCCGGCGCCAATCACCTTCATGTACGTCCTCCTGTTTGGGTTGGCTCGGCGACGATGACGTAGTAGCCGAGGTGAAGCTCGCTCGTGGCCAGTAGCGAACGGTGTTTGTTCAGCCACCTACCGGTCTCGAGGTCGGCGGCAAGCTCTTCGACCGCCCGGTCCACCGCGTCGGAGCTTAGCTGTGCGAACACCGAGATGCCCGCCCGAACCTCGGGGCGCAGGTACGCCTCCGGCCGGCGCCAGAAGGCTCCGTAGAAGCCGTCGGTGCAGTCGTGGGGCACCGGCACGGGGACGAGCTCGACGATCCCGAGGGCGAGCCGGAGCTCGTCCTCCCACGCGCCCGATTGCCGGTACCGCGGCGCGATCAGCTCGAGGAACCCCGGCAGGTATTCGATGGTCGGCCAGAACAGGTCGGCCTCGCCCGGATCGGCGTTGAACAGGACGACCCGCTCGCGCGCGACGCGGCGGCACTCGCGCAGGCCCCGCCGCCGGTCGGACCAGTGGTGGTCGGACAGGACGGCCATGACGGCGTCGAACGAGCCGTCTTCGAACGGCAGCTCTTCCGCACAGCCCTGCACGACCGGAGCCGCGTCGCGAGGGCGCTGGGCGATCATCACCGGCGAAGGCTCGAGGGCCACGAGTTCGCGGTCGGCGGGCTCGTATCCCCCTGCGCCGGCGCCCACGTTCAGCACCGTACGAGCGTCGCCGAGCGCCCTCCAGATGGCCGCGGCGATGCGCGCGTCGGTGTGGCGCGTGCTGGTGTAGGTGTGCCCGATGTCGTCGTAGAGCGTCACGGGTCGATCAGCACTCCTGGGTTGAGCGCGCCGGTGGGGTCGACCGCCGCCTTGGCCGCGCGCAGCGCCGCGGCGAACGGCGCCGGCCGCTGGGCGTCGTACCACGGACGGTGAGCCCGCCCGACGGCGTGGTGGTGGGTGATCGTGCCGCCGCCGTCGATCACGGCCTCCGAGGCGGCTCGCTTGATCTGCGTCCACTGCTCGAGCTCGCCACCGCGGCGAGCGGGCGCGAGGACCGTGTAGTACGGCGCTGGTCCGTCGGGGTAGACGTGCGTGAGGCGACAGGTCACGAACCCGCCGCCGCACACCTCCTGCACGGCATCTTGCACGCCCGCGAGCACGCCCTCGTTAAATCCCGGGAAGCGCTCCCAGGTGATCGCAGTCTCGAAGGTCTCGGACAGCACTCCGATGGCTATGAACACATCTCGAAGGTAAGGAGCGCGCAGAAACGCCTCGCGCCAGCTGCCGACCGCCTCGCCCGAGGCCCGCCCGGGCCCCGACCCGCGCCGGGTGGGCGGGATCCAAGTCCCGCCGTGGTCGGCGCAGATCTCCAGCGCCGCCGTCATCCATGGCTCGACGTCGTGCTCGGCCGATTCGAACCCGAGCACGAGCAGCGCGTGCGATCCGTCGCCGGCGCCCGTCACCTCGGCCTCGCGCGCGTCGATCAGGCGGCAGTTGCTCGGATACAGGCCCGACTGCGAGAGCGCCCTGACCGCTTCCGCGCCGCTCATGAAATCCGGGAAGCGCACCGGCGTCGAGGCGCGATGGACCGGGCGGCGGCGCACCCTCACCCACGCCTCTGTGATCACGCCGAGCGTGCCCTCCGAGCCGATCAGCATCCGGTCGGGCGAGACGCCGGCGCCCGAGCCGGGCAGCCGGCGCGATTCCCATACGCCGGCCGGCGTGATCGCCCGCACCGACTCGACGAGGTCGTCGATGTGGGTGTAGAGGGTGGCGAAGTGACCGCCGGCACGGGTGGCGATCCACCCTCCGAGCGTGGAGAACTGGAAGGACTGGGGAAAGTGCCGCAGGGTGAGGCCGTGCTCGCCGAGTTGCTCCTCCAGGCCCGGTCCGGTGGCGCCGGCCTGGATCCGCGCGGACAGCGAGACCGGGTCGACCTCGAGCACGCTGTCGAGCGCCTTGAGGTCGATCGTGACCACCCCGGCGCGGTCCCCGCAGCCGGTTGATGCCTCGACGCCGCCGACCACGCTGGTGCCGCCGCCGAAGGCGATCACTGCGGCGCCGATCGAGAGCGCCCAATCGAGCGTGGCCCGCAGTTCGTCCTCGTCGCGCGGGTGCGCGACCACGTCGGGCGGGTGCTCGAACCGCCCCCGGAACGCACGCACGATGTCGACGTAGGAGCGGCCGTAGCAGTGCAGCGCGCGCTCGTACTCATCGGTGGCGCAGATCGCGGCGAGCGCGGCGGGGGGCGTCACCCGCGGCGCCGGCAACGACACGTCCGAGAGGGGGACGGGCTGCTCGGGCTCGGTCGACCCGAAGCCGAGGCGCCCGACGAGGAACCCCGCGGCAGCTCGGACCTCCTCGGGCGAGGGTTGTTCGTCCTCGTACCCCCAACCCCAGTGCTTGCGCCGCCGCTCCACGGGCGCCGAGCCTAGCGGCGGGCGGGCACCGGTACCGTTCCCCGCGTGGCCGTGTCTCCCGGCGTGCTTGCCCGTGGCCCCTGGGATCCAGACCAGGTGGATGTCACCTGGCGCACGGACGCGTTCGATCCGCCCGGCGAGGCCACTGACGCCGCCGATGTGGCCCTCGACGCGCTGCGCCGGCGCGGCTCGCCCAGCCACGACGGCCTGGCGGCGCGGCTTGTCGATTTCGAGGCGGGTCCGGGCCGCCTGTCGCTCGAGCTCCAGCCGGCGCGCTGGGCGCTCCGACTGACCGCCGACGGCGCGGCTCAGAGCCTGTCCATCCTGTGTGCGGTCAGGGCCGCCGACGGCAGCTGGCTGGCCGGTCGCCGAGCACAGTGGCTGGCCTCGTGGCCGGGGAGGTGGGCGCTCGGCGCGGGCGGCTCGGTCGAGGTCGACGAGAACCCGGCGGACACGATGGGCCGGGAGCTGCTCGAGGAGTGGTCGGTCGAACCCGAGCGGCTGCGGATCGAGGCGCTCCTGCTGCTCCCCAGCGAGATGGTGTTGCTGGTGGGCCAGGCGTGGCTCGCCGACGGCGCCACCGTCGTCGCCGACGACGAGCACGATGAGTTCGCCTGGTGGCCGGCCGATCCGGCGCAGTGGCCCGCCGAGGCCGATCCGTCGCTTCGCCGCGTCGCGACGCTCGTCACAACCTGATGCGCTGGATCACCTTCGGCCGCCTCGAGATCGTGTCGTTCACGCACTCGTGCGTCTATCTGGCCTTGCTCATCTGCGCGTTCGCGCTGCACGGCCCCCAACCGGAGACGTTCGTGCTCGGCATGGCGCACGGCTTGATATGGATCGGGATGTCGCTCGTCTGCATCGCCGCCGCCCGCGCGCGGATCGTCCCCTACTGGCTGGCTGTAACCGTCGCGGTGCTCGGCGGACTCGGCCCTTTTGCAGGCAGCATTGGGTTCATCATCGAGGATCGGCGGCGTAGGCAGCGAACCGTTTCCCGGCTACCCTTGAAGACGCTAGATGGCAGTCAGTAGCGCCACCGTTCAGGTCGTCATGCCGGCGATGGGAGACTCCGTCGCCGAAGGAACCGTGCTCGAGTGGCACAAGCAGGAGGGAGACACCGTCGAGGCCGACGAGACGATCGTCGAGATCTCGACCGACAAGGTCGACGCCGAGGTCCCCTCACCTGCCTCCGGGCGGATCGTCAAGATCTACGCCGCCGAGGGCGAGACCGTCGCCGTGGGCGCGCTTCTGGCCGAGATCTCGACCAACGGCGCCGCCGCCGTGCCTGCGACACCCGTCTCCGGCGAGTCGCCGCCCGCTACTCCCGAGGAGGCCGTCGCCGGCGCCACCACCGAGGCCGAGGGCGTCGCCGCCACCGAGGCCGCGAGTGGCGAGCTGGTCGACATCGTCACGCCGACCGGTGGCGAGTCGGTAACCGAGGGCACGATCCTCGAGTGGTCGGTCAAGGTCGGCGACGCCGTCAAGCAGGGCGACACGGTCGTGGAGATCTCGACTGACAAGGTCGACATGGAGCTTCCCGCGCCCGCCACCGGGACGATCGCCGAGATCCTGGCCGAGGAGGGGGACACGGTCAGCGTCGGGCAGGTGATTGCGCGGATGACCGCCGGCGCGGCTTCCCCGCCCCCGACGGACGGCGCGCCGCAACCCGCTGTGTCGAGCGATGGGGTGCCGAGCGCACCGCCTCCCGCACCCTCGGCGCCCGGCGACGGCGCCACCGCGGCGAACGCCTCTCCGGTCGCGCGTCGCATCGCCGCCGACCAGGGCGTCGACCTGTCGGCGCTGACCGGCACGGCGCGCGGCGGCCGCATCACCAAGGCGGACGTGCTCGCGGCCAAGGCCAACGGCGGAAACGGTGTTGCGCCGGCCCGGCCGGCCCCGCGTGCCGCCGCACCGACCGCGCCGGCCGGCGCCCAGCCGATCCGCGGTGGCGCGGCCGCCCTGGCCCGCTACATGGACGAGAGCCGCTCGATCCCGACCGCGACCTCCTTCCGCACGCTCACCATCAGCGTCCTCGAGCAGCGCCGAGCCCAGCTCAAGGACGCCGGCCGGCGGGTGTCGTTCACGCACCTGATCGCCTACGCGATCGCCCGGGTCGCCACCGATGACATGGCGGTGATGGCCCACCACTTCGCCGACATCGACGGCAAGCCGCACCGGGTTGACGACGGGGCGTGCAACCTCGGGCTGGCGGTGGACGTCGAGAAGAAGGACGGCAGCCGCACGCTGATGGTGCCCGTGATCCGCGACGCCGGCCGCAAGAGCTTCGCCGAGTTCCTCGAGGCCTACAACGCGCTGGTCGATAAGGCCCGCACCAACACCCTCACCGCCGATGACCTGACCGGAGCCAACCTGTCGCTGACCAACCCGGGTGGGATCGGGACGATTGCCTCGGTGCCGCGGCTGATGGTCGGGCAGGGCACGATCGTCGCCACCGGCGCGATCGGCTATCCGCCGGGCCTGGGCGCGATCGGCGACGCGATCGGGGCCGAGAAGGTCATGACGATGACGTCGACCTACGACCACCGGATCATCCAGGGCGCGGAGTCGGGTCGCTTCCTGCAGCGAATCGAGGCGCTGCTCCAGGGCGAAGAGGGCTTCTACGAGCAGGTGTTCGGCGATCTCGGCCTGGTCCTGCCGGCGCTTGCCCCGCGTCGGACAGCGACGGCGCCCGCCGCCGCGCCGGAACCGGCTGCCGCCGCACCCGCACCGCCGGCTGCCCCGACGCCGGGCGCGATGCCCGACGAGGAATTGATGCAGGCGGTCCAGGCCGCGGTCTCGCTGCTGAAGGCCCACCGCACGCACGGGCACCTCGCCGCCCGGCTCGACCCGCTGGGGCGCGAGCCCGAGAGCGACCCGGCGCTCGATCCGCAGCCGCTCGGCCTCACCCCCGAGCTGATGGGGCGGATCCCGGCCCACATCCTGCGGATGTACGTCGAGGGCGACACCCTGGCCGACGCGCTGCCCCACCTGCGCGAGACCTACTGCGGCCCGATCGCGTACGAGATCGAGCACATCGCCTCGCACCGCCAGCGCCTGTGGCTGCGCGAGGCGATCGAGTCGGGCCGCTTCCGCCCGCCGCTCGAGACCGACGAGCAGAAGACGCTGCTCCGGCGCCTGACCGAGGTCGACGCGCTCGAGCGGTTCATGCACAAGGCCTATCTGGGTCAGAAGCAGTTCTCGATCGAGGGCCTCGACATGACCGTCCCAATGCTCGACGAGCTGATCCAGCTGGCCGCCACGCGCGGCGCCCGCGAGGTCGTGATCGGGATGGCCCATCGCGGGCGGCTGAACGTCCTCGCCCATAACCTGGGCCGCGCGTACGACTCGATCTTCGCCGAGTTCGAAGGGTCCTCGACGCTCGAGGCGGTCACCACGATCCCGCAGGGCGGCACCGGCGACGTGAAGTACCACCACGGGGCCCAGGGCGCGTACCAGCTGCCCAGCGGCGAATCGATCATCGTCCGCCTGGAGTCCAACCCCTCGCATCTCGAGTTCGTGGCTCCGGTCGCCGCCGGCGCCACCCGCGCCGCCCAGACCACCCGGCAGGGGCCGCACGCGCATCGCGAAACCAACGCGGCGGTTCCGATCATCCTGCACGGCGACGCCGCGTTCCCGGGTCAGGGTGTTGTCGCTGAGACCCTCAACCTACAGGCGCTCGATGGCTACACCGTCGGCGGGACGATCCACATAATCCAAAATAATCAAGTCGGTTTCACGACAGATCCCGACGACTCGCGTTCGACGACCTGGGCCTCCGATTTGGCCAAGGGTTTCGACGTCCCGATCATCCACGTGAACGCCGATGACGTCCCCGCGTGCATATCGGCGGTCAGGCTGGCGTTCGCATTCCGCCAGGAGTTCGGGCACGACGTGCTGATCGACCTGATCGGCTACCGCCGCTTCGGCCACAACGAGGCCGATGAGCCCGCCTACACCCAGCCGGAGATGTACCAGGTGATCAAGAAGCACCCGCCGGCGCGCGAGCTGTTCGCGCGGCAGCTGATCGAGCAGGGCGTGATCTCCGAGCAGGAATCGACGGAGCTGACGGACCGGGTGTGGGAGGTGCTCGCCGAGGAGCACCAGAAGCTCAAGGACCGGATCGCGGCGGCCAAGGATCTCAGACACGCCACCGGTGAGTACGAGCTCGACCGCACGCCGTCGCCCGAGGTCAAGACCGCCGTGTCGACCGACCGCCTCAAGGTGCTCAACGACGAGCTGCTCGCCGTCCCCGACGGCTTCACGATCCATCCCAAGCTGGTGCGCCAGCTCGAGCAGCGCCGCGAGGTGTTCGAGGGTTCGTCCGAGAGCGACGGCGGTGACGGTGGCGGTGGCGGTGGGATCCTCTGGGCGCACGCCGAGGCGCTCGCGTTCGCGTCGCTCTTGACCGAGGGGATCCCGATCCGGCTCACCGGCCAGGACACCGAGCGCGGCACGTTCAGCCAGCGCCACCTCGTCCTGCACGACCCCAAGACGGGCCAGGAGCACTGCCCGATCCAGCACCTGCCGGGCGCGCTGGCGCCGATGGAGCTCCACAACAGCCCCCTATCCGAGATGGGCTGTCTCGGGTTCGAGTACGGGTACTCGCAGGAGGCGCCCGAGACGCTCGTGCTGTGGGAGGCGCAGTTCGGCGACTTCGCCAACGGCGCCCAGGTCATCATCGACCAGTTCATCGTCTCGGGCTTGGCGAAATGGGGCCAGACCTCGCGCCTGACCCTGCTCCTGCCCCACGGCTACGAGGGCTCCGGTCCCGAGCACTCGTCAGCGCGGCTCGAGCGCTTCCTCCAGCTCGCCGCCGAGGGCAACATCCGCGTCGCCGACCCGACGACGCCGGCCCAGTACTTCCACCTCCTACGCCGGCAGGCCCGCGTGGCCAAACAGCGCCCGCTCGTGATCATGACCCCCAAGAGCCTGCTACGGCTGTCGCAGGCCACCAGCGCCGTAGAGGACCTGACCGAAGGGCGCTTCCAGCCGGTGCTCGGCGACCCTGACGTCGATCCGTCCGCGGTTACGCGCCTGATCCTGTGCAGCGGCAAGATCTACTACGAGTTGGCCGGGCACGAGGCGCGCCAGGACAACCCGAACGTCGCGATCGGCCGGGTCGAGCTGCTCTATCCGTTCCCTCAGTTCGAGATCCTGGCCCTGGCCCAGAGCTACCCGCAGCTCGAGGAGGTCGTGTGGGTCCAGGAGGAGCCGCGGAACATGGGCGCTCGGGCCCACATGTCGCCGCGACTGATGCAGATCCTGCCGCACCACTTGAAGTTCGGCTACATCGGGCGCCCCGAGCGAGCCGCGTCCGGCGAGGGTTACCCGGTGGCGCACGCGGCCGAGCAGCACCGGATCGTGGCCACCGCGCTGAACGTCGGCGAAGCGGTCTCGCAGTACCCGCGCAAGCCGCCGGGCGACCGCTGAGGCGCTGCCGTCAGGGGGCACCGACGATTTCGGCCGGCGGTCAGAGTCTTAACACCTGCTCACCGGCGAGTTCTCACCCTCGCCGGCCATTTCTGGCACCCTTTCGCCATCGGCTTTCGTAGAGACGGATCGCGCAGAGACAACTCCCGGCGCCATCTGACGCCCGCCTTCGGCGTGCACGACATGGCGATCGACCTGGGCACCGCCAACACGCTCGTGTACGTGGGCGGGCGCGGAATCGTGGTGTCCGAGCCCTCGGTGGTCGCCGCCAACGTCGACACCGGCGAGGTCCACGCCGTCGGTGCCGACGCCGAGCGCATGATCGGGCGAACCCCGGCCACGATTGCCGCAACCCGACCGCTCCGCCACGGCGTGATCGCCGACTTCGAGGTGACCGAGGAGATGCTTCGGTACTTCATCCGCAAGGTGCTCGACCGCCGGATGGCCCACCCGCGGCTGATCGTGTGCGCGCCTTCTGGCGTGACCGAGGTCGAGAAGCGGGCCGTCGAGGAGGCCTCACTGGCCGCCGGTGCCCGCCGCGTGCACCTGATCGAGGAGCCGATCGCCGCGGCCATCGGGGCCGGAATGGAGATCGACCAGCCGGTCGGGCGGATGGTGGTCGACGTGGGCGGCGGCACCAGCGAGATGGCGGTCATCTCGCTCGGAGGGATCGTCGTCTCGCGCTCGGTCCGGGTGGGCGGTTACGAGATGGACGAGGCAATCACCCAGTACATGCGTGGCGCGCACCAGCTCGCGATCGGCTCACGCACGGCCGAGCAGATCAAGATCTCGTTGGGGTCCGTCCGGCCGCTGTATCCCGAGGAGACGTTCGAGGTTCGCGGGCGCCACCTGGTGACCGGCCTGCCGACCGCGATCGAGCTGCACTCAGAGGAGGTCCGCGCGGCGATCATGGCTCCGGTGCGCGAGATCATGCGGGCCATCCGCGACACGCTCGAGGAGACCCCGCCCGAGCTCTCGAGTGACATCGCCAAGGACGGGATCCTGCTCGCGGGCGGCGGCACCCTGGTGCGCGGCTTCCAGGAGCTCGTCGCCGAGGAGACCGGGATGCCGGTGTACTCGGCCGAGTCGCCGCTGACCTGCGTCGCCTTCGGGTCAGGCCAGGCGCTCGCGCATTTCGACCAGCTCAGCCGGGCGAGCCGGCACCGGGTTCCCAGCCTCACGCCCGACTGGCGCACGGTTTAGGCGGCCGATCAGCCAGTCGACCGCCGTGGACAGGCCGGCGGCGGCGAGCAGGATCAGGAACGGATCGACGGGCTCCCGAAAGCGCGGGGTCTCGACGTTGACCAGCACGACGCTGAGTGCGAGCAGCACGGGGATGATCCACACCCACCACGGCGCCGAGCGCCCACGTTTGGTGGCCAGCCCGGCGATCGCCAGCAGGCACAGGAGGTAGAAACTGATCACGCCCGTCCGGGCGATGGCCGTGGTCAGGGAGACCGCGGCCGCCGATGCCTTCCACGCGAACGTTCCCTCGAGCTCAAACAGTCGGCGCGTGTTGTGATAGGCGACCGCCACCAGGCTGAACGGATGCTGCCCGATGTAGTGGAGCGCCTGGCTCTGGAGCTTGGCGCTGAGCTCCGGCTCGGTCAGGTGACTGCTCTGGCGGATCAGCGGCCCCTCACCCGGGATGCCGTAGAAGATCCGCCACTTGTACGGGAGCTGGGTGCTGGCGGCCGAGGCCACGTTGTAGGTGCCGACCAGCGTGATCCCGGTCTCGTCGGACACCGGGATGAAGCTGTGCATGACAACCGCATTGCGGATCGTCCAGGGCAGGATCGTGAGCGCGGTGAGACCGACCAGCAGCGCCGGCGCCGCGAGCGAGCGCGGCTTAAAGCGCGGGCGCGCCATCCACACGGCCGGGATCAGGCCCACCAGGATCACGATCCCGTTCATGTGCGTCAGCGTGGCCAGGCCCGTGAGCACGCCGGCGCCGGCGACCCATGCGTACCGGGACGCGGTGCCACGGGCCCGGCGAGCGCGTAGCGCCGCGTACAGTGCGCCCAGGACGAGCGGGGTGAGCAGGTTCTCGGCCGCGATCACGCCGGCCAGCTCGGTGAACACGGGATAGACCGCGGCCAAGAGGAGCGCGATCAGGCCCGCGGTGTCGCCGAACAGCTCCAAGGCGACGAGCCCGACCAGCGCCACCGTGAACATTCCCAGCACCACCTGGGAGTCGCGGGCGGGCTGGATCGCCGGGCCCCGCCTGACGGCGTGGCCGTCGATCAGATCGACCAATCCCAGGTAGTAGGGAAAGCCGGGCGCGAAGTAAGCGCTCGGGCCCTTGGTGCCGCCGGCGCCCGAGCCCGGGGTGCGCTTGAGCGAATAGTCGCCCGTCCGGGCGATGTAGCTGGCCAGCGTCAGGTAGGAGCCGGCGTCGTTGATCGGCTTGTACGGCTGGCGATGGGCGGACTCGAGGCGCAGAACGAGACCAACGACGAGGATCGCCGCCACGAGGCCGACTTTCACTCCTCGGGACACCGCGCGGGAGGTTAGGCCCGCCGCCGGAGGAAGGCGGCTGACCGTATCTCGAGATTCCGGCAAGGATGCCGGAATCTACGTCATTCGCCCCGACGTGCTGCTAGTTGATGCCGACGATGCCTGCGCAGACCCAGTTGGACGCCCCGGCGCCACCGTTCCAGACCTGCGCCGCCCGCTGGTCCTGCAGCGACTTCGGCGCCTGGTAGGCCTGGCCGTAGCCGCCGTAGTCGTTCCACGTGCCGGGCATGAACTGGTAATAGCCCGAGGCGCCGGCGCTGTTGGGCGTCAGGTCCTGCCCGCCTGACTCGCAGTTCACGACCGAGTACGGGATCGACCAGCCACCGCCGGCGCCGTAGGACGGTCCGTCCGGCGCCGGGGAACCCGAGCCGCCGCCGCCAACGCCGCCGCCGCCACCACCACCACCGCTGGTCGACTGCTCGGCCTGCGCCGCCCGCTCGGCCGCGGCCTGCTCGGCCTGGACGTGGGAGATCTCGGCCTGGAGCGCGGCGCCGCGTGCCTGGCTGGCCGCGAGGGCATTCTGCTGGGCCACGCGCGCGTCCTGGAGCGCGCCCTGCCGGGACTGCAGGAGCTGGTTCATGTTGGCGAGCGCAAGCACGCGCTGGGAGGTGGCAATCGTCATCTCGCGATCGCTCGCCTGCAGCGCCGCCAGGCGGACGGCGGCGGCGTCCGCCCGCGCCTTGGCCTCACGGGTGATCGTGATGATCGTCTGCTGTTGCTGCTGGGCATCGTGCAGGTAGGTGAGCTTGTCGAGCAGATCGGTGAAGCCGCTCGACTCGAGCACGACCGAGACCAGGTTGGGCTGAGCCTGCTCGTAGTTGGACACGAGCTGTCGGCCGAGCAGCGTGCGCGCCTCGGCCAGACGCGCCCTGAGCAGCGCGAGCAGGTGCTCCTCCCGGGTCAGCGCGGCCTCGACCGCGGCCAGGGCGGCGCGGTCCCGGGCCAGGTCGGCGCGCACCGCTGCCTCCCGGCTCTCGACGAGCGCGATCTGGCCGTCCAGGGAGCTGATCAGGCCCGAGAGGTTGCTGATGCTCGCGGCGAGGCTCTGCTGGTGCGCCTGCTCAGCGCCGAGCTGCTGGCTCAGCTGCCCCAGGCTCGGGTCGGCGTTGGAGGTGACCGGAATCGCCACCAGACCCGCGCCGACCGCCAGCGCGACCGCACCGGCCACCAGCGAGCGAGGGATCGTGCGCCTTTTCAAGTTCATATTCGTCGCCTGCGGGGTTAGCTGTCGGGCTCGCGCGGCGGCTCGCGCTACACGGCCATCAGGCCGCGATTCGCCCCCAGGGAACGCGGGTCCCCCGTTTTCCCGCTCTTTGGCAGGAAATTCGGCGGTGCGCACCTTATCAAGGGTTGACGTCTTGGTGCGAGCGTGTGCCTCGGTGGCGCCGTCCGAAGGCCCACAGGCGTCCGGCGGCGTAGGCCGTGGCGCTGGCCGTGCCGACGAAGAACCCGACCGGCCAGTTCGTCTGGTAGGAGAGGGCGATCGCCGCCCACACGACGATCAGCGCGATCACGACCGATAGCGTGATCGCCCCCCACGGCCGGCTGGTGAAGGCGCGAGCGGCCGCCGGCGGGCCGATCATCAGGCTGAAGATGAGCGCGGTCCCGACCACGGGGACGGTCATCGTGGTGGCGAGCGCGACCAGGAGGAGGAACCCGATCTCGATCCCGAACGGCCCGATTCCCCTCGCCTGCGCGCTATCGGGGAGGGTCGAGGAGTACAGCAGGGGCCGGTACAGGAGCGCGAGCGCGGCCAGGCTTACGAGCGCCAGACCGATCGTCGGCGCGAGCTCGTTGGTGCTGATGCCGAGCACCTCCCCGAACAGCAGCGAGTAGATCTCCGGCGCGTACTCGATGCTGAAGCTGAGGAACAGGGCCCCCAGGCCGAGCATGAAGACGAGCGTGAGCGCGGTGGCCACGTCGTGTCGTCCCCGCCGGCCGAGCAGCCCGATCCCGAGCGCGCCGCCGACCGAGAAGACGCCGAGCCCCACGATCGCGTTGACGCCGATCAGGCTCGCGGCCGCCGCGCCGGCGAAAGAGCCGTTGGGGATCGCGTGGGCGACGAACGCGGACCCGCGCAGCACTACGAAGAACCCGACGGTGCCTCCGACCACGGCGACGATCGTGGCCACGATCCAGGCGTTGACCATGAACCCGGAGAACATTCAGCTCACCGGTCCCGGTCGGGCCGGGGGTGTAGTCGCGCGGGCCTGCTCCGCGAGGCCACGTAGGCGAGCAGCACGAGCGCGACCACGAAGAAGCTGACCGGCCAGGCGTGGTGGTTTGACGACCAGTAGTAGCTGTCGTACGCGAGCAGGATTCCGAGCCACATCGCGCCTATTCCCACCGCGGCGGCGGTCACGATCGCCCGACCTGGGCGCCGGGTCACCTGCAGCGCCGTGGCCGCGGGTCCGACCAGGAGCGCCGTGGACAGGATGGCCCCGATCGTGACCGCCGACAGCGCCACCGCGAGCGCCATCGCCAGCAGGTAGAGCGCGCCGATCAGCCGGACCGGGAGCCGGCGTGCCGAGGCGAGTTCCGGGCTCACCGACACCAGCAGGAGCGGCCGGTAGAGAATCAGGACGATCCCCAGCGCGAGGGCCCCGAGGACCGCGACGAGCGGCAGCATCGAGCTCGAGAGGGTGAACGGCGACCCGAACAGGATCGTCACGGTGGCGCCGGTGGTGTTGTCGTAGATGGTGCCGAGGTACAGGAGCAGGGCAGCCAGGCCGAAGCCCGCACCGAGCACGATCCCGGTAGCCAGATCGCGGCCGCGGGCGCGCTGGATTCCGATCAGCTCCATGATCCCCGCGGCCGTGACCGTGATCGCCATGAATCCCCAGAGCGGCGCGACTCCGGCCAGGTACGCGCTCGAGCCGCCCGTGGCGCCGAGGTCGCCGAGCGCTTCGCCCGCGAACGACTGGCCGCGGATCACCGTGAACACGCCCACACAGCCCGCGACGATCGCCACCACGGCACCCACTGCCGCGGCCAGCTGCACCGACGCGTTGCTGAAGAATCCGGGCTCGACGATCGCTTTGAGCACCTCGTCCATGATCGGCTGCCTCAGCTAGCTGCCCGTCCGGGATCAGCTACTTGACGATCTCGACCGACCCGGGCGCACCGACGAGCTCGGGCACGGCGTGCTCGTCGTGCCCCCTGCCGCCGACCACGATGACCCGGCCGTGGACGCGGAGCACGTCGACGTGGTGGCCGTAGAGCTCGGTCAGGACCTCCGAGCGCACGACCTCATGGACGGTCCCGCTGGCCGCGCGACCCTCCGCGAGGTAAACGATCCGATCCATCACCGGCAGCAGCGGGTTCATCTCGTGGGCGGAGATGAGTACCGCGATCCGCTGCTCGGAAGCGATCCTGGAGAGCAGCCGGACCGCCTCCTGCGCGGCCCGCAGGTCCAGGTTGGCGAGCGGCTCGTCGAGAAGCAGCAGCCTGGGCCGGCTGATCAGGGCGTGGGCGATCAGGATCCGCTGCTGCTCGCCCCCCGACAGCTGACCAACTCGAGCATCGGCGAAGGCACCGGCGTCGACCGCGTCGAGCATCTCGTCGACGCGGGCCCGGCGGGCTCGCGAGGGGAGCGGCAGCCCCAGCCGGTGCCCGTCGAGCCCGAGCGCGATCAGGTCGCGCCCTCGCAGCGGCATGTCGGGGTCGAGCAGGAACTTCTGCGGCACGTAGCCGACGTCGGCCCCGCCGCGTCGGCCGTCGCCGACGCGGACCCGTCCGGAGAGCGGTGGCTGGAGACCCAGGATCACGCGGAACAGCGTGGTCTTGCCGGCGCCGTTCGATCCGATCAGCCCCGTGAACTCGCCGGCCAGCACCGAGAAGCTCACGTGGTCCAGCACGGTGCGTCCGCCCAGCCGCACGGTGACGCCGTCCACGCTGAGCGCCTCGGGGGCCAACTCGGCAGGGGTGAGGACGCTCACCGGAGCCTCTCGGTCGAGACCCCGTCGGCGACCGCCTTCCGCAGCGCCTGAACCTCGGCCAGCATCCACGACTGGTAGTCGTAGCCGGGTACGGGCATCGTCTCGTACACGCCGACCACTGGGATCCGGTCCTGGTGGGCCTTGGTCAGGAGTTCTTGGGTGAGTGAGTCTGTGACCTGCTGGTTGTAGAGGAACACCTTGACCTTGTGCCCGGAGAACAGGCCGTTCTGCAGGGTCACGTCCTGGGGCGAGGGATCAACGCCGTTCATGATGTCGGCCTGGAACGTGAACGGCGTCAGGTTTACTGTCCCGGCCGCCTGGAGCATGTAGTCGCCGACCGGCTCGGTGGTGGCCACGGGAGTGCCTGGATACTTCGCGGCGAACGCCTTCAGCGCCGCGAACCAGGGCTGGAGCGAGGCGTCAAACTTCTTCGCATTGGCCGCGAAGTAGGCGGCGTGGGCCGGCTGGATCGCCGACAGGTCCTTGACCAGCTCCTGCGCCACCGCCGGCATCGTGCGCGGCAGGTACCACAGATGCGGGTTCGCCGTGGAATCCGGTAGTCCGAGCAGCGTCTGGACGTCGATGATCTTGCGCGACGAACTCGGCGACGCCTCCTCAATCTTGTTCATGTAGGTGTCGTAGCCGACTCCGTTCTGCACGATGAGGCGCGCGGACGCGACTTCGAGGGCGACGCTCGGGCTGGCCTCGAAGGTGTGCGGGTCGGTGTTCGGGTTGTTCTCGATCGCGCCGACGGCCACATAGCGCCCGCCGATCTGGGAGATCACGTTCGCGTACTCGTTCTCGGCACCGACCGCGAGGATCTGGCCGGCCTTGGGGGTTGGCGCCCCGGCGGCGATCGCGCCGCATCCGGCGACGGCAAGCCCGGCAGCGAGAGACAGGAGGACCGGCCACGCGGCCCAGCGGTTGATCCGTTTCATCGGGTGCTAGTCTAACAGAGAATGAGACCGATTCTCACTCTAGACTTATCGAGATCCTCGGCCACCGACGTCGACATGACCGTGACTAAGGCGCCGCCGACAAATCCCAATAACCTTCGAGACGTGCCGACCACCCATACGGAGACGGACTGGGCCGGGCACGCTCGGACCGTGCTGCAGCGGGCCGGCCACCACCGCGGGGCAGCGCGCGACAAGCTGATCGACCTGCTGGGTCGCCACGACTGCGCCCTGAGCGCGCTCGAAATCGAGGACGCGCTGCGCCGCGGACGGCGCGGCGAGCGGTCGGTCGGCCGCGCCAGCATTTACCGAACCCTCGAGCTGCTGCACGCCCACGACCTCGTCAACCGCGTCGACGTCGGGGACGGGATCGCCCGCTACGAGACCGCCGACCCAGCCGGACAGCATCACCACCATCACCTCCTGTGCGACCAGTGCGGCAAGCTCGTGCCGTTCGACGATCCCGCGCTCGAGCGCTCGATCGACCAGCTCTCCACTCGGCTGGGGTTCCGGACCACCGACCACGAGGTCACACTGCGCGGGGATTGCCCTGACTGCAGCTGACAGCCGTTCGACCGGTGCCGCCGCGGACCGCGCGGAACGGATCCTCGCGCGCGTCCGTCAGATTCCCGTCGGCTTCGTGCGCACTTACGGCGACATCTCGCCCGGAGCGCCCCGCGTCGCCGGCGCGGTCCTGCACGACAACGACGACCCTACGATCCCGTGGCAGCGCGTGGTACGCGCCGACGGATCACTGGCCAAGGGGGAGTGCCAGCGGCGGCTGCTCGAAGCCGAGGGCGTCCCGTTCCGCGGTTCGCGCGTGGACATGCGGGTAGCCCGACTTCCCGAGCTGTGATGTGGTTTCAACACCGGATCGTTTTGCAGGCCCGCCCGCGCGGGTTTCACCTCGTCACCCGTGAGATCGTCGACGCTGTTCCCGAGTTGGGTGACGTCGACGTTGGTCTGCTGCACCTGCTGATCCAGCACACCTCGGCGTCACTGGCTCTGAACGAGAACGCCTCGCCCGATGTCCGGCGTGACTTCGAGACGTACTTCAACCGGATCGTTCCCGAGGACGCCCCCTACTGGACGCACACGCTCGAGGGCTCGGACGACATGCCGGCGCACATCAAGGCCTCGCTGCTCGGACCGTCGCTGACGCTGCCGGTGGCGCGGGGCCGGCTCGCGCTCGGCACCTGGCAGGGGATCTACCTGTGCGAGCACCGGGACCACGGCGGATCGCGGTCGGTCGTGGCGACGCTGTTCGGCTCGGACGGGTCCCGGTCGGCGTAGCCGCTAGCGGCCCTTCCAGACGGGTTCGCGGCGCTCGGCGAACGCGGCGGCACCCTCGCGCGCATCCTCGGACTCGCGCACTGGGATGTTGATCTCGCGCTGGCGGGCGAAGAACTCGGCCTCGGGCCAGTCGACCGACTCGACCATGATCCGCTTGGTCGCGGCCAGGGCCAGCGGGCCGTTCGCGGCGATCGTCTCGGCAAGCTCCAAGCCCGCCTCGAGGGCTGCCCCGGGCTCGGCCAACCGGCTGACCAGGCCGAGGCTGTAGGCGCGTTCGGCGTCGATCAGCTCGCCGGTCAGCGCCAGCTCCATCGCGACGTTCCGCGGGATCGTGCGCGGGAGGCGCAGCAGCGCGCCGCCGGCTGCGACCAGCGAGCGCTTGACCTCGGGAATGCCCAGTCGGGCGCCACGGGCGGCCACGATCAGGTCGCAAGCGAGCGCCACCTCGAGCCCGCCGGCGACGGCGAACCCCTCGATCGCCGCGATCAGGGGCTTCGCGGGAGGGCGCTCGACGATCCCGGCGAAGCCGCGGCCCGGGACGTGGGACGGCTCACCGGCGCGGAACGCCTTCAGGTCCATCCCCGAGCAGAAGCCCCTGCCGGCCCCGGTGAGGACGCCGAGCGACAGCTCGGAGTCAGCGTCCAGCTCGTCCAGCGCGGCGGCGACGCCCTGCGCCACCGCGGCGTTGACCGCGTTGCGCTGGTCGGGGCGGTTCAGGGTGATGATCAGCATGCGGCCCCGGCGCTCGCTCAGCACCTCGGGCCTATCGGCGGCGCTCACGCCGCGAACAATCTCAGGTCCGGCTCGCGCTCGCCTCGCAGAACCGCGAGGTCGACCTCGACGCAGTCGATGCCACGGGCCGAGGCGAGCACGCGCGCCTGAGGCTTGATGACCTGCGCCGCCAGGATCCCGCGGCAGGAGGTGAAGGCCGGGTCGAGCCGGATCCGCTCGAGATACCGGGTGAGCTGCTCGACGGCCTCGATCCCGGCGACCCGCTTGATCTCGACCGCCACCCACGCGTCCTCCGCGTCACGGCACATCAGGTCGACCGGGCCGATGTCGGTCGGCCACTCGCGCCGGACCAGCCGAAGCCCATCGCCGCACCACGCCGGCCGCTCGGCGAGGAGCTCCTGGAGATGCGCCTCGACGCCGTCCTTGGTGAGCGCGGCGTCCTCGTCCGGTGGGCCCATGTCGTGGGTCACGTCGGAGAGGACCTCGACCACATCGATCTCGAGCCGGTCGCCGTGCGCCTGGCCGCGCCTGCGCACGACGATCCGGGTTGGCGGGGTCTCAATCTCCTCGATCACCGTCGGTGGCGTCATCCAGTTGAGCGGCTTGTACCCGCCGGCGTCGGCGTGGATCAGCACCGATCCATCGGCCTTGACGATGATCAGCCGCAGCGCCTCGGGGAGGAGCGCGTTCAGGCGTCCGCGGTAGCGGACCTCGCAGCGGGCGACGATGAGGCGCATCGACCCACCCTATGAGCTTGGGCGGACGCTTCCGCTCGTCCGGAGCGCGTCCGACCAGCCGTGTGATCGGGCGAGCGAGGGCTCCGGTCCCCCGACCAAGGCCCTCGCTCGTGGCTCACGCGTCAGCTGTGACTGAGAACCAACCCCTGATTGCCCCCATCGACCCCGACTGCCCATTCGTTGGCTGCGCCGGGGAAGGTCGCGGCGCCGAACAGCTCGCCGGTGAACGCGCCACTCGAGTCGACGGACCAGCTGGTGCCGTTCCAGCGCAAGATCATCGCCTGCTCCGGCCCGCCGTCGACGCTCGGGAGGTTTGTCCCGACCGCGTAGACATCGCTTGCTGAGCGGGCCGCGACGCCGGTGAGTGAGGGATACGCGCCCGGCGTGGGGCTCGGGACGATGCTCCACGAGCTGCCGTTCCAATGCTCGATCAGCGCGCTTCCCCCGGCCGCGCTGGTCGCGCCGGTGTACTCGCCGACCGCCCAGACATCGCTCGGGGAGATCGCGGTCACCGATCCGAGTGTGGCGCTGGCCGGAGAGGTCGGCTGCGCCACGGGGACGACCGACCAGGTGGTCCCGTTGTAGTGCAGCGCCTCGGGGATCGTGGTCTCGTTCGCCGGATCGATCGTGCTCCCCACGACCCAGATGTCCGTGGCCGAGTCGGCAGAGATGGCGTTGTTCGAGGACGGCGTGAGCGCCGGATCGGGGAGGGTGACCGTGCTCCAGGCCGTCCCGTTCCAGTGGTACGCGGCCGCCGGCGCCGAGCACCCAGGCGAGCAGGATGGACAGCTTCTTCATGCGTGCTACTCCCGGTAGTAGTTGGGTGAGCTGCTTGTAGGGACCCAAGATGCCCTGGGCGCTCGATCCTTCCCGGCGCCGGCTCGCGATCACGACCTGGTCACGAGTGCTCTCGCCCCTATGATCAATGCGGCATGCGCCAGCAGCTGAGACCCCTCTTCGACCGCGTGGTGATCAAGGAGCTCGACCCCGATCGCGTGCGTCGCTCCGGCCTGATCGTGCCACCGGGGTCCGAGGAGCCCCCGCCGCAGCACGGGATCGTGCTCGCGGTCGGTCCTGGTCTCGACTGGTGGGACCACGTCGGGATTGCGATGCCCGTCCGTCCCGGCGACCACGTCGTGTTCCCGGCCTCCGCCGGCGTGTGGATCGAGGTCGAGGAAGAGCGCCTGTTGGTCTGCCGGGTGGGCGAGCTGCTCGGCGTGCTCGAGTCGGTCGAGAACTGCCCGGGGTGCGGCGGCCGTCCGCTGGCCGCCGGCGAGTCGTGCCCAGTGTGCGGGCGCGAGGGCTCGATCGCCTAGCCGGTCTCGGGCCGGTCGATCCGGCCCGCGGCTAATGAGCCCACCACGGCTCAGGCTCACCCGTGGTCGGGTTTTGGAACAGCGGTTTGTTCGTCGGGCCCCGGAAATCGAACAGGCCCGCGAGGTCAAACGGGACCCCCTCCCGGCGGTCGGTCGCCGCGAGCGCCTGGTCGTACGAGCCGGGGATCGCCGGCAGGTGCCAGTTGTGCTCGATGAAGTTGATGATCGAGGACTGGTCCGAGAGGTTGTGATCGACGTAGTTGTGGCGCGCGTAGGGTGGGATCAGGAGCAGCGGGAGCCGAGGCCCGAATCCGCAGCGGCCCTGCTCGCCGCCCACCCCCACGAGATGCCGGCCGCGTTCAGCTCATCGCCGATGTTCGTGCCCGACATAGCCACCGACGCCCCGGTGGCGCAATCGTCCCAGTACGGATCGGCGTTCTGGGTCAGGGAATAGCCGCCCTGGCCGTCAGGCGTGAGCACACCGGTCGGCTTGCTCGGCGAGGAGATCACAGCTTGCCGGCGGTGTGCGACATGTCGACGCCGCCGCTGTCGACGCCTGGCAAGGGGCGCCGAAGTCGGAGGTGCCGCTGCCCGTTGAAGTGCTCTGCACGAACAAGTCCATCCTCCCGCCGTCGAACGCCTCCTGTTCGGGCTCGTAGTTGTTGTCCTGATCGCAGGTGCTCTGGCCGCCGGCATCCCCCGGCAGCCCGGTAGGGCTCGAGTCGAGCCGCTGCGGCTGCGCAGCGTTTGGGTTGTCGGTCAGCAGGTTGGTGTCGCGCGTCAGCGCGGGCGGCAGCGACGGGCTCGTCGCAGGGAGCAGTCCGTCGACCGCCGGTGTCCGCGGAGCGGCGTGGAACGGCTGGCCGTCGGTGTTCGCGGCGTGCGGGTAGGTCCCGAAGTAGTGATCGAACGAGATGTTCTCGCCGATGATCACGACGAGGTGCTTGGCGCGCGGAATCTCTCACCCGGCGATGCGCGTTGGCGTTACCACGGTGTTGAAGTCGGCCCGCGATCGACGTCGGCGCCGCGTCGGCCGGGTGGTCTACGCCGCGGTGCGTTCCGACAGCGAGCGCGGCTGCGCCGCCTGGACCCGCGCCAGCAGGTCACTGACCTCCTCGTTCTCACCGAGCGCGAGCGCCCGCTCGCACGCCTCGACGCATTCGCTCAGGCGATCGGTACGGGCGAGGGCGTGGGCGTAGCTCGACCAGACGCTCTGTGAGTCGGGGTCGAGGCGCGTGGCGGCCTCGGCCGCCGAGACCTCGGCGCCCACGTCGCCGGCGAGGTGGTAGGCGAGCGCCAGCGCGAGCAGGCTCTCGACGGTCGGTCCCGCCAGCCTCGCCTGCTCGAGCGCGGAAATCGCGCCGGCACGGTCCATCAGCCTGAGCCGAAGCCGGCCGAGGCGCTCCCACGCCGAGGGGTCGGCCGGCGCACGGGCCGCGGCGCGGGCGGCGGCGTCCGCGGCGAGGTCGATGGCCCCCATGTCCTCGTAGATGCGGGCGGCGAAGCGCTCGGGCGTGGGGCGGTCGGTCTCCGCGCGCGCCCAATCCCGCACCGCGCGGGCCGCCGCTGGGAGGTTCCCGGCCTGCCAGAACGCGCTGGTAAGCAGCCGCAAGACGATCGGATTGTTCGGCTCGGCGTCGCGCGCGTAGACGAGCCGCTGGGCCGCCAGCTCGGCGTCGCCCTCGGCGAGGGCGTGCTGAGCGGCGGTCATGAAGCGCTGAACCCGGTCGGCGGCCGGATCGGGCTTGGAGAAGTCGACGAACTGGAGCGAACCGGCCGGCACGGTGCGGACGCCTACTGCGAACCTCACCCGCGCCCACTGCTGCACGTCATCGTCGTCGCCCGAGAAGTAGATGCCGGTCACGCTGCCCACGCCCCACTCGGGATACGACGTGCAGCGCGCATATCGGTGGACGACCGAGTGGTCGGGCACTCGCGAGCCGAACGGGTCATGCTTGGCGCGCTCCTCCGCGGCGGCGCGCTCGCGCTGCTCGGCCTCGTAGGCGCGCCGGCCGGCCTCCTCCCGCGCCTTGCGCGCGGCGGCGGCCGACACCTTCACGGCGTTGCGAGTGACCCGGCCGCCGCGGGAGGACTCGGCCAGCTGCTCGAGCTGATCGGCCGCCTCGTTGATCGCCTGGAGGTGGCGCTGATGCTCGTGCTGGCGCCCCGTGGGCGCGATGTCCGGATGCCATCGCTTCGCCATCCGCCGGCGCGCGAGCTGGACGGCGCGCTGGTCGAACGGCGGCTCGAGCTCCAGGAGCAGGAGGGCCTGTTCAACGTCGAGGATGCGAGGCATGACCTATCTAAGTTAGCGGCGCTGCCAAGCCGATTGCGCCTTGATCGCTCCACCGCTCGGCGTGCACGTTGGCGACCAGGCCCGGCGCGCAACAAATTAGCTTCAATCATATTCATTTACATTCAAGTGGCATAAGCTGCGTGCCGTGGCCAGCACTCGAGGGAGACGGCGGAGCGGCGGCGGGCTCGTCGTGGCGGCGGGGATCGGGACGATCTTCGCCGCCGGCCTCGGCGTCGCCGTGTTCGCGCTCTTGACGAGTGTGTTTGGGCACGGCGACGAGTGTGGAGCCCCCGCTGGGTCATCGGCCGGGGCCGGCTCGGGAGGAGGGATCGTGCTCGGGCCGCCGGGCACCGGGCAGCTCGTCGGCGCCACCGAGTACGGCGGACCGGGCGACCCGTCGAGCGGCGTGATCGGCTCCTCGGGGGCCAACCTGGTCAACTTTCCCGACAGCTACGCCGAGCTTGGCGGCGAGACGTTCCAGACGGCCACCGCGATGGGTGGGCTGCCGTACCTGACGCCACTGCGCATCACCTGGGGGAGCCGCTCGGCGATCGCCTACAAGCGCGACATCGGCCTCGGCGGCGGACCGATCGACGGCCTACCGCGGGTGATCGATCTGTGGTGGGAGCTCGCGGGACAGCTTGGCATCCCGTACCGGGAGGGGCTGTGGTCCGGGCCGGTGCGGATCGAGCGCCCCCCAACCGCCGGCGCGGGCAACCTGCTCGGGCAGAGCGCGACCGCGGCGACCACGCTGATCCCGCCGCCGGCCGCCGCGCAGGATCCCGCGGTCTGCGCGCCCGCGGGCGCTACCGGCGTCCCGATCACGAGCGGCGAGGACGCCCAGCTACTACCCAACGGGCTCGCCGCCGCGCCCGCCGACGCACCGCTTGCCGTCCAGCAGATCATCGCCGCCGGCAACCAGATCGTCGGCAAGCCCTACGAGGTCGGCGGCGGTCATGGCCTGCCGCTCTCCGAGGTCGCGTCCACGTACGACTGCTCGAGCAGCGTCGAGCACCTGTTGTACGGCGGCGGGCTACTGCCGGTGACCTACGACGCACCGTCGGGCACGCTCGAGTCGTTCGGCGAGCCGGGGCCGGGGCGGTGGGTGACGCTCTACGCGAACGCCGATCACGTGTTCATGTACGTGGCCGGCCTGCGCTGGGACACGCACAACGCCGCGGGCCCAGGAGACGGGAGCACCGGGATCGGCTGGCACCCACTGATCCGCAGCGCGGCCGGGTTCGTGGCGCGCCACCCGGCGGGGGTGTGAGCATTGCGAGGCCGCGCCGTCGTGGTGCCGTGTGCCCTCGCGTCGGTGTGTGTGCTCGCATGCAGCGGATGCGCGGGCGCTCGTCACGCCGCGCGCGCCGCGCCGCACTCGAGAGCGGCGCGGGCGCTGGCCGAGGCCGAGGCCACCCACGAGTACCCCTCGCCGCCTCCGCCGCGCCAAACCACGGCCGGTACCGCTCGCGGCCCGATCCAGGCGATCCGCTCCTTCGTCACCGCCTACATCAACTGGAACGCGCAGACGGTGGCCAACGACATGCGCACGCTCGCGCAGCGGTGCATCGGCCAGGCTCGCTCGGCCCTGCAGCTGGCCGCCGCCGGGACCGCCGGCGACTACGAGCTTGCCCGCGGTGGCATCGCCAACCACGGCACGGTCGAGGCGGTGGCCCTGCTGCCCGGCCGCCACGACCAGTACGTCGTGGTCACGCTCGAGTCCACGACCGCGACCAACACCACCGCGTACGAGGGCCTGCTCCCCGCCTGGCACGTGGCGCTCGCCACCGTGACCGAGCAAGGCCCGGGTCAGTGGGTGCTGAGCGGCTGGCAGCCGGAGAGCTGAGGTCCTGGAGACCTACCCGACCGGTTGTCCGTTGGCGGTCAGCGTCACCTCGACGTTGCCGCGCGTCGCGTTCGAGTACGGGCAGATCTCGTGCGCCGCGGCGACGATCTTCTTGGCCTCCTCGGCGTCCTCGACCTGCGGGAGCGTGACGTCGAGCTCGACCGCGACCGTGTATCCACGGTCGTCGGTCGTGACCAGGCTGACCTTGCTGTCGATCGAGGCGTCGCCGACCTCCTTGTGCTCGCGCCGAGCGGCGACGCCGAGCGCTCCCTCGAAGCAGGCCGCGTAGCCGACCGCGAACAGCTGCTCCGGATTCGTCCCGCCGCCCTCGGTGGGCGGCCGCAGCTGCACGTCGAGCTCGCCGTCGCTGCTCCTGCCATGGCCTTGCTCACGGCCGCCGGTCACCGTTGCCTCCGCCGTGTACACGACCTTTGCCATGCTCGCTCTCCTTGTCCTGTCGTTGAGAGCGCAAGATTAATGCGCGGCGATATTCAGCACGACGGCAGTGACAAAGCAGAGCACGGCCGCCACCCTGATCAGCGCGCCGGCACGGTCACCCGGACGCCCGGTGACCATCCCGACGATCGCCACCGTCATGCAGATCACCGCGACCAGCGCGAACCCGGCAGCGACGGCGCGCACGAGCGCCCTCCTATCCTCTTGAACGGCATGTCGACCCAGTACATCTTCACCACCTACAAGCTCGCGCGCCGCTACCCGCCCGACCGCGAGGTTCTGAGCGACATCTCGTTGTCGTTCCTGCCCGGCGCGAAGATCGGCGTGATCGGCTACAACGGCGCCGGCAAGTCGACGCTCCTGCGAATCATGGCCGGGATCGACACCGAGTTCGACGGCCACGCGCAGCTCGCTCCCGGCGCCACCGTCGGCCTGCTCGAGCAGGAGCCGCAGCTAGACGAGTCAAAGAACGTCCGCGAGAACATCGAGGAGGGCGTGGCCGAGACCAAGGCCCTGCTCGACCGGTTCAACGAGCTCTCGATGAACTACTCCGACGAGACCGCGGACGAGTTCGCGCGTGTACAGGAGCAGATCGACGCGGTCGATGCCTGGAATCTCGACACGACGCTCGAGATCGCGATGGACGCGCTGCGCACGCCTCCCGGAGATGCCGACGTCGGCACGTTGTCCGGCGGCGAGCGCCGCCGGGTCGCCCTCGCGCGGCTGCTGCTCCGGCAGCCCGACCTCCTCCTGCTCGACGAGCCGACCAACCATCTCGACGCCGAGTCGGTGGCCTGGCTCGAGCGCCACCTCCAGGACTACAAGGGCACCGTTGTGGCGATCACCCACGACCGCTATTTCCTCGACAACGTGGCGGGCTGGATCCTCGAGCTCGATCGCGGCCGCGGCATCCCCTACCAGGGCAACTATTCGGGCTGGCTCGAGCAGAAGCGCAAGCGCCTCGAGACCGAGACCAAGCAGGAGAGCGCGCGCAAGCGCACGATCGAGCAGGAGCTCGAGTGGGTCCGCCTCAACGCCAGCGCTCGGCGCAACAAGCCGAAGGCCCGCCTCAATGCCTATGAGGCGCTGCTCGCCCAGGACCGCAACGTCAAGCTCGACCAGGTCCAGATTCACATCCCGGCCGGTCCCCGGCTCGGTGGCGTCGTCGTCGAAGCCGAGGGACTGCGCAAGTCCTACGGCGATCGCCTGCTGATCGACGATCTCAGCTTCAACCTGCCGCCGGGCGGCATCGTCGGGGTGATCGGCCCGAACGGCGCCGGCAAGACCACGTTGCTGCGGATGATCACCGGCCAGGAGCAGCCGGACGCCGGCGCGCTCCGGATCGGGGATACGGTCGAGCTCGCCTACGTCGACCAGTCGCGCGACGCGCTCGACCCCGATAAGACCGTCTGGCAGGAGGTCTCCGGCGGCGAGGACCAGATCAAGCTGGGCGACCGGACGGTCTCGAGCCGCGCCTACGTGGCCGGCTTCAACTTCAAAGGCTCCGACCAGCAGAAGAAGGTGGCCAAGCTGTCGGGCGGCGAGCGCAACCGCCTGCACCTGGCCAAGCTCCTGCGCACGGGCGGCAACCTGCTGCTGCTCGACGAGCCCACCAACGACCTCGACGTCGACACCCTGCGCGCGCTCGAGGAGGCGCTGCTCGCCTTCGCGGGCTGCGCTGTCGTCGTCTCCCACGATCGCTGGTTCCTCGACCGCATCGCCACCCACGTGCTGGCGTTCGAGGGCGACTCGCAGGTGCGCTGGTTCGAGGGCAACTTCGAAGCCTACGAGGCCTTCCGTCACGAGCAGCTCGGCGCCGAGGCCGACCGGCCGCACCGCATCACATACAAGAAGCTGGTCAGGGGCTAGTGCCGTCCAAGGCGGTCCTGATCACGGGCTGCTCGTCCGGCATCGGACACGTCACCGCGGAGCTGCTGGCGCACGACGGATGGACGGTCTACGCCACCGCGCGTAGGCCCGAGACGCTCGCCGACCTCGAGCGGTCCGGCTGTAAGGTGCTTGCCCTTGACGTTACCGACGAGGCCTCGATGACAGCCGCCGTCGACGCGGTCGTGCAGGCCGAGGGCCCGGTCGGCGTGCTGATCAACAACGCCGGCTACAGCCAGTCGGGCGCGGTCGAATCGGTGCCCCTGGAGCACGTGCGCCGGCAGTTCGAGACCAACGTGTTCGGCCTGATCCGGATGTGCCAGCTCGTGCTCCCGGGGATGCGGGATCAGCACTGGGGCCGGATCGTCAATCTGTCCTCGATGGGAGGCCGGCTGACCTTCCCCGGCGGCGGGCTCTATCACGGAACCAAGTACGCGGTTGAGGCGATCTCGGACGCGCTGCGCTTCGAGGTGCGCGGTTTTGGCGTCGAGGTGATCGTGGTCGAGCCGGGACTGATCGTGACCAGCTTCGGCGAGACGGCCGCGGGATCGGTGGGTGCTGCGCCCACCAACGGGCCGTATGCGGACTTCAACCGGGACGTTGCGCAAGCCCTCGAGCAGGTCTATCGGGGCCCCCTGGCCAGGTTCGGCGGCGGCCCGGAAACGGTCGCCCAGACGATCGCGGGCGCCCTGGAGGCGGAGCACCCCAAGACCCGCTATCCCGTCACCGCGAGCGCGCGGGTGATGATGGCTCAGCGCAGGTTGATGCCCGATCGGCTGTGGGACCTGCTGATGCGCACGCAGTTCCCGGTGCCGAAGGGCTAGTCCGAAGTTCGAGGGGAACTCCGGGCTCGTGGCTACTACGCGCCGAGTTCCCTCAGAGCCTCGCGCAACTCGTTTGCGTCAGTCGCCACCGCGTCGGCGTCGGCGAGCTCGTCCGGTCCGTACTGCCCGCTCGTCACCGCCACGCAGCGCACACCGTCCGCTCGGGCGCAGGCGATGTCGCGGGGGGTGTCGCCGATGACGATCGTCTCGTCTCGCGCCACCGGCCCGCCCGGCTTGCCCGCCCGCCGGCGCGCGATCGGGGGCAGCGTGACCCGGTCCTCGGAGTCCGAGCCGAACGCGCCGACCCCTGAAGGGAACCGCTTCCCCAGTCCGGCGCGCTTCAGCTTGAGCCGGGCCACCGGCTCGAAGTTGCCGGTCAGGAGGCCCAGCTGCACGCCGTCGCGATCGCTCAGCCACGCGAGTACCTCCGGGATGCCGGGGACCACGCACGAGCTCAGGTCCCGGGGGCAGATCTGCGCGTAGATTCGGCAGCAGGCGTCGCGCACGTCGTCGGCCCGCTCGTCGATCCGGAGCGCCGAGACGCCGAGGTTGAGCAGGATCAGCCGGGCGATCTCTCCGTCGGTGCGGCCCGCAGGCCCGATCCGGCCGCGCACGTCGTCCGGGTCGACGCCGTGAACTTCTTTGAGGGCCAGCTTCAGCGCCTGGCTGTGCGCCTTGGCCGCCCCGGCCACGAGCGTGCCGTCGATGTCGAACAACAGCAGCAGCATGGCCGTCCCGGGTCAGCGCTCGAACGAGGTACCCGGCTCGAGCCGCCGCGCGAACGCCGCGATCAGACGGGCTGCGGCATCGACGTCCGCCAGTGACACCGTCTCCACCGGCGAGTGCATGTAGCGGCACGGGATCGAGACGAGGCCGGTGGCGACGCCGGCCCGGCTCAGGTGGATCGCGTCCGCGTCGGTGCCGGTGCCCTTCCCGAGCGACTCCAGGGTGAAGGGAATGTCCTCCGCCTCGGCCGCCTCGTGCAGGCGCTCGAACACGAGCGGGTGAAGCGAGGTCCCGCGGGCGATGACCGGGCCGGACTCGAGCGGGTGCTTGGTGATCGGCCCGAGCTCGACGCCGGGCTGATCGGTGGCGAAGGTCAGATCCACGACCACGGCGACCTCCGGTTCGTGCGCGAACGCACTCGTGCGCGCGCCGGCGAACGTGGTCTCCTCCTGGGTGACGGCGAGCGCAAGGACGTCTCCGGGCGCGCCACCGGCCTCGGCGACCAAGCGGGCCGACTCCGCGGCGACGTAGCAGCCGACGCGGTTGTCCAGCGAGCGCGAGACGACCCGGTCGTGGCGGAACTCGACGGGCTCGGCGTCGATCACGGCCCAGTCCCCGATCCGGACCAGCTGGCGCGCCTCGTCGGCGTCCTTGGCTCCGATGTCGATGTAGAGCTCCTTGAGCTCGGGCAGCTTCGTGCGGTCGTCGTCCTTGAGCAGGTGGATCGGCTTGCGTCCAATCACCCCGGCGACGTCGCCCTCGCGTGTGTGGATGCGGACCCGCTGGCCGATCAGGACACCGGTGTCCCAGCCTCCGACCTGACCGAAACGCAGGTAGCCGTCGTCATCGATGTGCGAGATGTGCAGGCCGATCTCGTCGATGTGACCGACCACCGCGACGGTCACACCGCCGGCGGTGCCCGGTACGCGCGCGTACGACGAGCCGACGCGGTCGCCGCCGACCTCCCGCGCGAAGGTGGAGCAGTACTCACGCCACACCTTGGCGGGCGCCGATTCGTGCCCCGAGGGCCCGGGGGCGCGCAACAGTTCCATCAGCAGTTCCGGCGGACTCACCGACCGAAGGCTATTCACTAGCGCGCTCGATTGCGGAGTGTGGGCCCTAACACGTGTTCAGGGCCCTGCTTCCGGGTAGAACGTCCGAGGCATGTCTGGGAACCTGAAAGTCGACGACCGCGATACCGAGCTCGACTCGATCCGCGGTCTCCTGGCCGAACGCGGGATCGAGCTGCGCAGGACCGAGGACGGTGGCGCCCGCGAGCAGGATCGCGAGGCGGCTCACTGGACGCATGAGACGGCCGAGCGCACGCTCGATTCGAGGTCACTGTTCATGGCCGAGGTGCGGCGCCACCGCTTCCTGGGCCGGGCCGAGGAGGCCGAGCTGGCGCGCCGGATCGAGCGCGGCGACTATCGCACGGGCTACAAGTTCTCCACCTACGCCACCTTCTGGATCCGGGAGTCGATCCAGCGGGCGATCGCCAACCGGCCATGATGGCTGCCGTCTACCCGCGGAATCGCCTGGAAAACCGAAACTTTGGCGATCCACGTGACAAATACGAGGGTGGAGCGCCAAAGAACCGGGCGCTACGAGCGGAGTAGCGACCTCAATACGTACTGGAGGATGCCGCCGTGGCGGTAGTACTGCTGCTCCTTGGGCGTGTCGATCCGCACGGTGACCCTGAACTCCTTCTCGTCGGCCCGGACAGTGAGCTCGCGAGGGATCGGATCGGCGCCGGCGATGCCCTCGATCGTGAACGTCTCGGTGCCGGTCAGGCCGAGCGACTCAACCGACTCGCCGGGCGCGAACTGGAGCGGCAGCACGCCCATCCCGACCAGGTTCGAGCGGTGGATCCGCTCGAAGCTCTCAGCGATCACGGCGCGGACGCCGAGCAGGCGCGTGCCCTTGGCCGCCCAGTCCCGCGATGAGCCCGAGCCGTACTCCTTGCCGGCGAGCACGATCAGCGGGATCTCGGCCTCCATGTACTTGATGGCCGCGTCGTAGATCGACATCTGCTCGGCGTGGCCGTCTGAGCCGAGGTAGACCGTCACCCCGCCCTCTGGAAGGGGATTCCCACCCACCCTGAGCTGATTTCGGAGGCGAATGTTCGCGAAGGTCCCGCGCATCATCACCTCGTGGTTGCCGCGGCGCGAGCCGTACGAGTTGAAGTCGCGCGACTCGACGTGGTGCTCGTTGAGGTACCGGGCGGCCGGGCCGTCGCGCTTGATCGAGCCCGCCGGCGAGATGTGGTCGGTGGTTACGCTGTCGCCGAGCACCGCCAGCACGCGTGCCCGCTCGATGTCCTCCGTCGGCTGAGGCTCGCGTGGCATCGCGTCGAAGTACGGAGGCCGGCGGACGTACGTCGAGCGCGGGTCCCAGTCGAACAGCTCGCCGGTTGGCACCTCGAGCGAGTTCCACCGCTCGTCGCCGTCGAACACCTCGCCGTAGCTCTTGCGGAACATGTCCGACTGGACGGCCTCCTCAACCGCGCTCGCCACCTCGGCGGCGCTCGGCCAGATGTCCGACAGGAACACCGGATCGCCGTGTCGATCCTCGCCGAGCGGCTCGTCGTAGAGGTCGATGTCCATCGTCCCGGCGATCGCGTAGGCCACGCACAGCGGCGGCGAGGCCAGGTAGTTCATCTTGACGTCGGGGTTGATCCGGCCCTCGAAGTTGCGGTTGCCGGACAGGACGGAGACGACGGCGAGGTCGTTGTCCTGCACCGCCGCCGAGATCTCGGCCGGCAGCGGGCCGCTGTTGCCGATGCACGTGGTGCAGCCGTACCCGACCAGGTTGAAGCCCAGCTCGTCCAGGTACTCGGTCAGCCCGGCCCGGTCCAGGTACTCGGTGACCACCTTGGAACCGGGCGCCAGCGACGTCTTGACCCAGGGCTTGACGCTCAAGCCCCGCTGCACCGCGTTGCGGGCCAGGATCCCCGCACCCAGCATCACCGACGGATTGGACGTGTTCGTGCAGCTCGTGATCGCGGCGATCACCACCCGGCCGTGATCGAGATCGGTCTCCCTGCCGTCCTCGAGTGTCACGGCCAC